>Ga0335085_10000292_pt1 | contig 151371 bp, 126 predicted proteins | sample Lox_Sample_45_FD_206712 | JGI IMG/M metagenome (GOLD analysis project Ga0335085, IMG submission 206712) | Soil microbial communities from Loxahatchee National Wildlife Refuge, Florida, United States - Lox_Sample_4.5 | ecosystem: Environmental > Terrestrial > Soil > Wetlands | place: USA... | reverse complement strand
GGTCGCACCCTTTTTATACATCGTTACCAAGCCCAGCCGCGTGAACTCCAGCTCGTAGTTCTGCATCACCTCGGCCGGCGAGCGGCCTGGCGGCGCCAGATACGTGTAGCGGCTAACCAACCCCTCCACCTTCTGGCTCTTCTGAAACACGAGCGGCGTGTACGTTACCTGGCGACCCAGGGGCAGCAGGTACTCGTCGAACCTGGCCTGGCGATAGCCGATGATTTCACTGCCTTCATAACGCTTCATTCCGGCCGGGTCCTTTGATCCGGGCAGGTCCGCCCCAAAAACGGAGACTCCGATGAGAATTGCAAGGATGACTGATTTCATGCGTAAAGGTCCCCCACCAAAACATCGCAACACCAGAAAACCGCCCGGCGTTTTGTGGACGCCGACTCCGCTGCTTCGCCCCGATCGCGCCACTCCGGAGAAGGCTCAGCTGTAACAGCCACACGGAACCGGTTGAATCGTGGCCACCGTTGCCTGACAGCCACCTGCGCCAAGCGAGGCCGCACCTGCATCGGTCTCTCCGTTTCTTCCGCCCCAATCATTTCACCCCTTGGGGCGGCCGGATATTGGAATACTCATAGCGGGTAGACGTATGACTCTTTCCCGAAGCACCTCCCCCCACATCCATATCGATCTCCTGCTTCAGTGGCAGGCCGCGGCTCTTGGAGATCCAAGCTGTGCCGTCTTCGATAATGCCATCGTTATCGCTGTGAATCTGGTAGACCCTGGCCGGCTCGCCGTCCACCACTTCATCGCGCAGATAGCGGCAGGAGCTCTTGGAATCGCGGATGTTTTCCTCTTCTTGCTTGAGCATTTCCGCGGGGGTCGCCGGGCTGCGTTTCCACTGGCCCTTGAGCATTACGAAAATCGCGCCATTGATGCCTCCGGTGTAGATGATTTCCGAAAGCTCGGTTTGATTGGGCCGGCTGCCCATCGTCCGGCTCAGATAGGCGTGAGCGGGGGTGGTGATCAGCTTCTTCGCGGCGTCCGTGGCGCCGGTGCATACTGCGTCCGCGCCGAAAGCCGGCGTCGTCGCCACGAGGATCGTCAGAGAGATGAAATAACGTCTCATCGATTGTCTCCTTGGCAAAATGAGTTCAGTGTCTTGAGGACGGCGAATGCCACCTCAATCGATTTGGCATCGGGCTCCGGCACCGGCCGGAACTTGGTCGCGGGGGACGCCGCGTTCGGATCGTGCTGAAATCCGCGACCTCTACAAAAACTGACCATTTTCGGTCCTTTTCGGCAGTATCGCCTATTGGGAATTGCGCAGGCCGCGACGTTAATCGCTAAAAGGTGTGTCGTCGTACATTTACTTCCCGGGCCAGGAAGGTCGCGATCGGGGTCGGGTCCAACACATTTTCCCACACCGTCGTAGCGGTCTGTCTGCCGGGGTTCGGCTCAGCTGGCTATCGTGGATTTGGTTCGGCCGCCACGCCTCAGGTGCAAGATGCGGCGTGAGTTGCTCGCGCGCTCCTGGAGGACGACTGCCGCAGAGCAGCGAGAAGAGGGTGCGGCGCACCAAACGAACGCACCGCGATGCCACAGGTACGACTACTCCTCCCCAACGGCATACAGTCTACGAATTCAACTTGACGGGATGTCCCATCCCACCAATTGACGCCTACCGCGAAAACAGCTCCACCCCGCGCTGAATCGCCGCTGCCACCGCCGCGCCGGCCACATCGCAATCGAAAGTCCGCAGCCACCTCGAACTTCGGTTGGCTCGGGGCATTCTGGGCACACGCAATACAAGCCGAAGTAACCAAGATCATGGCAAGGAGGAAAGTTCGGCACTCGTTGCCTTCACCCGGTAACGTCGAGGCACCTCTGTCGTAATTGCACTTCGAGACCGCTTTAGCGCAGGCTAAGAACAGAAACACAGTTGTGCACGCCGACCGAGGAAACACATCAGGAAAGCCGCCAGGTATGAGGGCAATAGCCAAGGCAACCACCACTGACCCCGAGCCCAGAGATAATCGTGCGGCAATCCGACTGCTACGGCCACACCGGTCAGTACGGCGAGTACACCAATCACGTCGAACTTACTCGTTTCCCCTTGGGCCTTGTTCGACCCACTTACGAGATCTGCTGTTAGCACTGCTCCGCAGACTGAGAGGCATTTTGCACAGATTTCGGACAGCACGACCACTCCCGTGACGAGCGGATAGAGAGCGAGCATCGAGGTAACCCCGATCAAGGCAACAAGAGCTAACCATACAAGCATTGCTTTTCGAATCGGCTGGACAGACGCGGCAAGCGCCTGGCCCACCCCGAATCTCACCGCGCCAAATGTCGTTATCCCGACGATCAACAGGCGCGGGCGGATTGCACTGTCAGCAGCGTTCGAAAAAAGCGCCATCGCAAGCGTAGGATTCAAACTCGGCCGGTAAAAGTGCGACGCCAGGGTCGCTACACCGATGATGCCCGACAGCGATAGGGTAAAGAACATCGGTAAGGATACTCCGGCCAAAATGGCGGCCGAAACCTGTCTCCGACTGGACAATCGCCACACCAGGTCGGCAGCCAGCAACCCGAGTGGCGCCACATACAAGCCGACATTGGAGACCCCGTCAAAAAAGTGCAACGTTCGTGGGTAATAGCCCGCGCTTGGAAAGCCCGAGGGAGCAGAAGACAAACCCTCGCGAACCCGGATGATCGCTGCCACAAGGATCGCTACGCCGAGCTTGTTTGTGAAAAGCGCCATCCGGACGTTCGTTCCAGTGGTCTGGCAGCCTGTCCAAAGCAGGAATGCCAGCAGCGCCGCTGCGATTAGAAGACCCTGGTTGCGTGAGAGTCCGTGCTCAGAGGTGCCCATAAGGGCCCATAATGTCGGGATCGCTATCAGCTTCGCGATCCAGATCAGTAAGAATGCTGTACAACAGACGCGTAGGACCACAGTTGGGACCGTGCCGACTGAGTTCTGCAGTACTACAAACAGCGGGCGCCGTGCCGAAAAGACTGCGAGGGCCGGTCCGATGAAACATAGAACCGTGACGAATAGGGTCGCAAGGCCGGGCGAAGCATGCGTCTAAGCCAAGCGGCCCAAACCCCCAAAGCTGAAGACCGTAATCCTGGCAGAAAGAGAAATTCAGGAACAACGTCGCCAGCACCACTGCGACGGAACGCCACTCGACCGGCCCCGAGTGATCGTCCGAATCCTCTGCGAACCACCGAAATCGACGCACAGTTGCTTGACACCGAACAGCACGGATGAGTTCCTCCGATCGTGCGTCTAGGGCGCCGCACGACGGAGCAACCTTTTTCGATCACAGCCCCTGCAAATCTCTATTTCCCGCATTTCCACGCACTTCCACTTTTTCCCCCTCTGCCCGCGCCCGCTCGCCTGCTACCGTGTTCTCTCCATGGCAACACCCGCACAAATCGCCGCCAACCGGCTCAACGCCCTGAAATCCACCGGCCCCACCTCCGTCGAGGGCAAGGCCGCTTCCTCCTGCAACGCTCTCAAACATGGCCTGGACGCCGCTTCCCTGGTCATCCCCGGCGAGGACCCCGCCGAGTTCGCCGCGCTCCGCGAGCAGTACTACGCCGAACTCGACCCGTATGGCCCGCTCGAAGCCTCGCTCGTCCAGACCCTCATCCTTTCCGACTGGCAGCAGCGACGCTATCGCCGCATCGAATCCGCTCTCCTCGGCTACCTCATGTCCCAGCGCGGCGCAGATCCCCACGCGCTCGCCGCCGCTTACGCCGAAGCCCCCGCCGGCCATCCCCTGCACCGCGTCGCCCGCCGCCTCGAAACCGCGACCCGCAACTGGTTCCGCGCCCACAAGGAGCTCCGCGCGCTCCAGGGCGAACGCCGCACCGCCGAAGCCGGCTCTGCAACCGAAACCGCATCCCAACCCGCCCCGGCGCCCGCCGCGAAGCCGCTAACCACCGTCCCCTCATCGCTGCCCGCTGCAAATTGGGTTCGTTCCGACAAGCCCGCGCAGCCCGTCCCCAGGCAGCCGGCTGACGTCCAACCCCGTCCCCGCCCCGCCTGTTTCATCGGATAAATGAGGTCGCCTTCCCCCCAGGCCGTTTTTTTATCGGCGTTCATCGGCGTTCATCGGCGGCCCATTTCGCCTTTCCACAGGCCCCCAATGCTGATGCAGCCCCAGGAATCGTCCGTTTGCTCCGCCTCGCCCGCCCACGCTTCTCCGCGCCTCCGCGGTGAAGCCCCGCCGCCTACCGCAAAAACAGCTCCACCCCACGCTGAATCGCCGCTGCCCCCGCCGCGCCCGCCGCCGCCGGCCACATCGCAATCGAAAATCCGCAGCGCTTCCACTCTTCGTGCACCGCATGGAAGCCCAAATAGAACAGCCATCCCGCGGTCAGCCCCAGCGGGTAGATCGTCCACGCCGCTCCCAGCCGCGGCGCCAGCGCCAGCGCAACCAACCCGCCTGCCAGCGTCGAGCCTTCCGCCGCGATGCACCAGGCCATCGCCGACGTACGCCGTTTCACCGCCGCGCGCAGAATGCCGCCCAGCGCGATGCCCTCCGGCAGCTTGTGCAGCCCTACCGCCAGCGGCACCGCGATGCGCAGCGCCATCGGAAAATCGGCCGCCGCCACCGTCGCCACGCCCCAGCCGTCCAGAAAGCTGTGCAGCGCCGCGGCCGAAACCAGCGGCGCTGCGAAGCCGTGGAGTTCCATCGCACAATGATTGTGATCGTGATCGTGCGCGCAACTCGGGCACACCGAGTAGCCGTAGCGGTTGAGCAGAATCAAAGCCCAGTAGCCCGCCGCGAACAGCACCACCGCGCGCGGCCAGCCCGATTGCGCCGCCAGGTCCGGCAGCAGGTCGAACAGCGCCACGCCCAGCAGAACGCCGGAGCTGAACGGCACCACCACGCGCGCACGGCGGCGCATGCCCGTGAGCCAGATTCCAAGAGCGGCGCCGCCAATGCCCACGGCAGTGGCGAGAGCGGCGAGAAGCAGCGGGGAGGAGGAAAGTAGATGCAAGTTTTCAGGGTAGCTCGAAACCGCTCGCCCCTTGGACGCCCCAGCCCTGGCCGCCGTTTCGAGAATATAAGGAATTGCCTTTATTTGACAAGGTTTGCGGAAATTCCCTATGATGAAAATTCAAGTGTAATCCGTTTCCACGCGCACATCCCGTGCGCTAAAGTCTGCTGTGTTCTGGGACAAAACATCATGATTAAAGTCGAGGGTTTGACCAAGCGCTACGCCCGCACTGTGGCCGTAGACAATATCTCCTTCGAGGTCGAAAAAGGGCAAATCGTGGGCTTTCTGGGGCCGAATGGCGCCGGAAAAACTACTACGATGCGCATCCTCACCTGCTTCCTCCCGCCCACCACGGGCTCGGCCAACGTGGCCGGGTTCGATGTGCTCGAGAACCCCATGGAGGTGAAGAAAAGGATCGGCTACCTGCCGGAAACTCCCCCCGTCTATCCCGAGATGGAAGTGGCCGAGTACCTCGACTTCGCCGGCAAGCTCAAGGGTATCGCCTCCGGCGATATCAAACGCAAAGTCGATGAGGTCGTGGAACGCTGCGCGCTCGGCGACGTGCGCTCCAAACTCATCGGCAAGCTTTCCAAAGGCTATCGCCAGCGCGTCGGCCTCGCTCAGGCCATCATCCACAATCCCGACGTGCTGATTCTCGATGAGCCCACCAGCGGCCTCGATCCCAAACAGATTATCGAAATCCGCGAACTGCTGCGCTCGCTCGCGGGCGATCACACCATCATTCTCAGCACCCACATCCTCTCCGAAGTCGAGCACTCCTGCGAACGCGTCATCATCATCAGCCAGGGCAAACTGGTAGCCATCGATTCGGTGGCCAACCTCACCAACCGGCTGCGCGGCTCCGAGGCCGTCGAAATCGAAGTCGGTTCGGTCGATGGGCGACCCAGCCCCGGCGAGGTGCAGTCGCGCCTCGAACAGGTCTCCGGCGTCAGCCGCGTGCTCATGCGCGAATCCAAAGACAGCCGCCTCGTCTTCGAAGTCGAGAGCCTGCAGGGCCGCCATATCCGCCCGGACGTGGCGCGCACCGTGGTCAACTCGGGCTGGAATCTGAACGAAATGCGCAGCGTCGGCCTGAGCCTCGAAGACATCTTCCTGCAGCTCACCGCCGCGGAAAAGAAGGATAAGGAAAAGGAGACTGCTCCCAAAGAGGAGAAGGTGGCGCAATGAGAAACGTTCTGCTGATCGCCCGCAAGGAATTCAAGGGCTATTTCACTTCGCCGATCGCCTATATTCTGATGGCCTTTTTCGGCCTCATCTTCGGCTTCGGCTTCTACACGGCCACCCGCGACATGGTGCAGTTCAGCCTCATGAGCCAGATGCAGGGGCAGTCCCAGCCCATGAATCTCAACCAGCAGATCATCGGCCCGCTGCTCGGTTTCGCCAGCACCGTGTCGCTCTTCCTGATCCCCATGATCACCATGCGGCTCATCGCCGAAGAGAAAAAGACCGGCACCATCGAGCTGCTGCTCACCTCGCCCATCAATGACATGGGCATCATTCTCGGCAAGTGGCTGGCCGGCATGCTGCTCTACCTCTGCGTGCTCGGAATGAGCGCCATCAACGTCGCGCTGCTGTTCGCCTGGGGCAAACCGGATATCCAGCCCGTGCTGGTGGCCTACCTGGGGCTGATTCTGCAGGGCGGCTGCCTGCTGGCCATCGGGGAATTCATTTCCACCATGACCAAGAACCAGATCATCGCCGGCGGCGTCACCTTTTTCGTCTGTCTGCTGCTGTGGCTGCTGAGTTGGTTCGCCGCCTCCGATAGCGGCGTGAATTCGCAGATCATCAATTACCTTTCGATCATTACCCACTTCGATAACTTCTCGAAAGGTCTGTTGAGTCTGAAAGACGTGGTGTTTTACCTATCCATGATTTACTTTTCCCTGTTTTTGACTTCGCGATCCATGGAATCGCTCAGGTGGAGGAGCTGACATGAACGCCAAATGGCTTCAAACCCGGCAGACCAAATACACCGCCTATGTCGCCGCCTATGTGGTGGTGATCCTTGCGGTCCTTGTCGCGGTGAATTTCCTCGCCAACCGCTACGACAAATCGTACGATTCCACCAAGAATAAACAGTTCAGCCTCTCCGACCAGACCGATAAGGTGGTCAAGGGGCTGAAGAACGATGTTACCCTGACCTACTTCGGCGCCAACTCCTCCTTCCCGCAGGCCAAAGATCTGCTCGAGCGTTACTCCGAGCTGTCGCCCAAAGTCCACGTCAATTATCTCGATCCGGTGAAGAAACCGACCGTCGCCAAAGCCGCCGGCTACCGCTCCGATTCGCCCGTGGTGGTGCAAAACGGCATCAAGCAGGAAGGCGCCAAGAGCCTCACCGAAGAAGAGGTCACCGGCGCGCTCATCCGCGCGCTGAAAACCGGAGTCCGCGACGTCTACTTCCTCGATGGCTCGGGCGAACACTCCATCGATGACGACCAGGGCAACGGATTCTCCAACCTCAAGGCGCTGCTCGAGCGCGATAACTACACCGTCAAGTCGCTCACGTTGAAACCCGCCGCGCCCGTGGCCGGTAAGAGTGTCGCCATCGGGCAGACGGCGCCCTCCGGTCCCGTGGAAGTCCCCAAGGACTGCATCGCCCTCATCGTCGGCGGCCCGCAGACGGCGTATCCGCCCGCGGATGTGGATGCCATCAAGAAATATGTCGAAGGCGGCGGGCACGTCTTCATCATGCTCGATAACGTGCTCAAAATCGGCCGCAGCGAACCCGCCAGCGAGCAGCCCGATCTCACCAAACTGCTTGCCGATTGGGGCGTCACGGTGAACAAAGACCTGGTGCTCGATCTCAGCGGCATCGGCCAGATCTTCGGCTTCGGCCCCGAAGTGCCGGTCGTCGGCCAGTACGAATCGCACCCCATTACGGAGCCTCTGACCCGCATTCCCACCGCGTTTCCGCTCATCCGCTCGCTCGATATCAAGAACGGCGACAAGACTACCGTGACCAAGCTCTTCGGCACCGGCGAAGACAGCGTGGCCGTTACGGATATTCCGCCCAACGGCGCCATCGATCCCAAGAAAGGCAAGAAAGGGCCTCTCACCCTGATGGCGGCGGGCACTTACACGGGCTCGCCCAACGGCCGCTTCGTGGTCATAGGCAGCTCCCTGTGGGCCAGCAACAGCCTCACCGGATCCCGCACCTTGGGCAACCGCGACCTGTTCACCAACGCCGTGAACTGGCTGACCAGCGACGAAGACCTGATCTCCATCATGCCCAAAGCGCCGGAAGACCAGCCGTTCCACGTCACCCCGCAGAGGCTGGGTTCGATTTTCTGGCTGAGCATCGTGATCTTCCCGCTGGGCGTGGTAGGTTTCGGCTTGGCCACCTGGTGGAAGAGGAGATAAACGGATGAAGCCGAAGGGACTGCTCATCGCGGTCGCCGTCCTTGCGGTATTGGGCGGCGCGGTGTGGTGGTCGAACAAGAAACAGGCGGCCGCCGCCAAGAACACACCCGATTCGACAACCAAAATCGTCTCCATACCCGACGATCAGATTCAAGCCATCAGGATCGAGCGCCCGGGCGGAGAAACCGACGACCTCAAAAAAGACAACGGCAAGTGGACTCTCACCGAGCCCAAAGCGCTCCCGGCCGATCCCGATGCGGCCGCTTCGCTCGTGAGCTCCGTCGATTCCGTAACGGCTGACCAGACCGTCGAAGACAAGGCGCAGGACATCTCGCAGTACGGCCTGAACCACCCGCAGCTCACGGTCGCCATCACCAGGAAGGACGGCAAGACCACCACGTTGCTGATCGGCGCCGATACCCTCAACAATTCGGGCAGCTACGCCATGAAGGAAGGCGATCCGCACGTCTACACTGTCGGAACCTACGTCAAAACCAGCCTGGATAAGAAGGAGAACGACCTGCGCGACAAGCGCCTCCTGACCTTCAACCAGGACGCGCTGACACGCGTTCAGTTTCAGGGCAAAGGACCGGCCATCGAATTCGGCAAGAACTCGCAGAACGAATGGGCCATCGTGCAGCCGCGCCCGTTGCGCGCCGATTCTACCGCCGTCGATGGCCTCGTGAGCAAACTGCACGACGCCAAGATGGATTTGACCAATCCCGACCCCGATGCGGCCAAGAAGTTCGCCGAAGGCGCGAAAATCGCCACCGTCACGGTCACCGATAACTCCGGCAACCAGACCCTCGAAGTGCGGCAGGACAAGGACAAAACCTATTACGCAAAAAGCACCGCCGTCGACGGTGTCTTCAAAATCACCAGCGACGTGGGCGACGGCTTCAACAAGACGCTCGACGACTTCCGCAATAAGAAGCTGTTCGATTTCGGCTTCAGCGACCCGACCGTGGTGGCAGTGAACGGAACCACCTACACCAAATCGGGCGACAAGTGGATGAATGGCTCCAAGACCATGGACAATTCCACCGTGCAGAGCCTCATCGACAAGCTGCGCGATCTTTCGGCCACGAAGTTCGTGGACAAGGGCGGCGGGCAGCCCGTCTTCACCGCCTCGGTGACCTCCAATTCCGGCAAACGCGTGGAGAAGGTGACCATCTCCAAACAAGGCGACCAATATTTCGCGCAACGCGAAGGCGAACCCAGCATCTATGAACTGGACGCCAAGAGCGTGACCGACCTGCAAACCGCGGCTTTGGGCGTGAAAGAGCAGGCGCCGCCGGCAAAAAAGAAGTAACGGCAAAGGAGCGTTTTTTGCGTTGGCGCCTCCGGCACGCGAATGCGGTATCGGAGCCGCTACCGCAGGGAGCGGTCAGTTTTCCATGAACGGTCTCCTGACGGACCTATACGAACTCACCATGGCTGCCGGCTATTTCGAAGCCGGCAAAAGTGAGGAAAAGGCCACCTTCGAACTGGCCATCCGGCGGCTGCCGGCCAATCGCAATTTCGTCATTGCCGCGGGCCTCCCGCAGGTCGTCGAATACCTGCAGAATTTGAGTTTCACCGGCGAAGAAATCGCCTACCTGCGCGGTCTGCCGCAGTTTCACGGAGCGTCAGAAGGCTTTTTCGAGTACCTCCTTGCTTTCCGCTTCACCGGCGACCTGTTCGCGGTGCCGGAAGGCACGCCCCTGTTCGCGGGCGAACCCATGCTGGGCATCCGCGCGCCTCTCATCGAAGCGCAGATCCCCGAAACCTACCTGCTTTCCGCAATGACGTTTCAGACGCTGATCGCCTCCAAAGCATGGCGCTGCGCGTCGGCGGCGCAGGGTCGCGATATCGTCGAGTTCGGCACGCGCCGCGCGCATACGCCCCAAGCCGGAGTGCTCGGCGCGCGCGCCGCCTACATCGGCGGCTGCACCGCCACCAGCAACACGCTGGCGGGGATGCGCTTCGGCATTCCGGTCTCGGGGACCGCGGCGCATTCTTGGGTAATGTCGTTCGCCTGCGAAAACGAAGCCTTCAAGAAACTGCAAAAAGTGCTGGGCGAAGCCACCGTGCAACTGCTCGATACCTACGATCCGCTGGCGGCGGCGCGGCGCACCGCGGCCCTGGGCAAGCCGCTCTGGGGAGTGCGGCTGGATAGCGGCGCTTTCGATTCCCTCTCGCGCCAGGTGCGCGCCGTCCTCGATGAAGCCGGCCTGGGCGACGCCCGCATCATGGTTTCGGGCGACCTGGACGAATACAGGATTCGCGACCTGGTGCGCGCCGGCGCGCCCATCGATGCCTTCGGCGTGGGGACGCAGCTTGCCACGTCGGCCGACGCTCCCGTGATGGGCGCGACTTATAAGATGGTGGAACTGGATATCCACGGCATCAAGCGATTCACCGCCAAGTACAGCCTGGAGAAGGAGACCTATCCCGGCGCCAAGCAGATTTTCCGCGATACCATGCGCGATGTGGTGGCGCGCTCCGGAGAGTGCGGCAGAGGCGAGGCGCTCATGCGCCCCATCCTGCTGGGCGGAAAGCTGGTGGAGCCGCTCCCCACGGTCGAACAGGCCCGCGAGCGCACCGCCGCGTGCCTGGCAAAACTTCCGCCCGAGCTGCGCGAACTCGAGCCGGCTCAACCCTGGCCCGTGATCTACAGCCGCGAACTCCGCGAGCTGACCGAGCGCACCCGGCTAAACTGGAAGTAGCCCCGTAACGCCGGCGGTCTTGCCGCCGGTGTTCTTAGGTGTTCCATGACCACCGCCTTCTTGGACGTCGACTCCCAACTCGATTTCGTCAATCCCTCGGGCGCCCTCTATGTCCCCGGCGCCGAGCGCATCGTCCCCGCCATCGCCCGGCTCAACGCCTTCGCCGCCGCTCGCGGAATCCCGCTCGTCTCCACCGTCGATGCCCACGCCGAAAACGATATCGAATTCGCCCATTGGCCGCCGCACTGCATCGCCGGCACCCTGGGACAGCACAAGCCCGCCGCCACCCTCGTCGGCCAGACAATCGCTGAAAAGCAGACCGTGGACGTGTTCCAGTCGGCGAAGGTTCGCGAGGCTGTCGCACGCACCGGCGCGGACCGCTTCGTCGTCTATGGCGTGGTCACTGAAATCTGCGTGCTCTACGCCGTGCGCGGCCTGCAGCGCCTCGGGAAGCGGGTCACGGTGGTAACCGATGCCATTCGCGAGCTGCAGCGCGACGCGGCCGACCAGGCGATCGCGGAAGCCTGCCGGGACGGAGCCGAACTAGCTACGGTCGAAAGCCTGTTGTCCGCCTGTTGAGCCGGGGTTCGGCGCCCTGGCGATGATTTCGAAGTTGCTGCCCAAGGCGCGCAGGGGCGTGCGCAGCAGGCAATCGTCGACCAGGCGCGCGGCGCGGTAGCCGAAGCGCCACCCCGGGAAGAGCCCGGCCAAAGGCGATGAGCCGAAGTCGTAGGTGGCGGCGCGCGCCTCGAAATCGAAAGCGCGGAAGAGTTGGGCCACGGGCCCGGCATCGAGTTCGCGCTCGTCCTCGGTCTGGTACCGTTTCATCAGGCGCGGCACCAGCACGCGGCCAATGGCGCCCGAGAGGCGCCGGCGGCTGGGATCGAGCGAATAGAAGACCCCGCCCGGCGCCAGAAGGGTACGCAGCCGCGGCGGCAGCGCGGCCAGCGCTTCGTCGGAGAGATGGTGCAGGAAAAAGATCGCGATCGCGACATCGAAGACGCCGGCGGCGCTGCTGCCCTCTTCGAAGCGGGCGTTGGCAATCCGCAAGCGTGCCGCATCCGCGCGCGCCTGCCGGATGGCGGCGGGCGAAAGGTCCACGCCCACGACTTCGCGCACGTGCGGCGCCAGCAGCAGCTCGGTATCGCCGATGCCGCAGCCCAGGCTGAGCACCCGCGAAGCCGGCCCGGCGCCGGTCATTCGCAGAATGCGGCGTACTATGTGAGCGCGAAGGGCGCGCACCGCGGGGCGGGCAAAGTGCGATTGCGCGAATCCGGAGTAGAGCCTCTCGTGGTAGGCGAGCTCCCGGGCCAGGACGTCCCTCTCAGACATTGGCGGAACGCGCGCGGCGCAGAAACGCCATCACGGTGATGAAGATCGAGCCCGCCACCATGGAGCCGTCGCGCAGCATGGTCTTCCAGGAGATGACTTCGCCCGGACCGAAACAGCCGCAATTGATCTCCATGCCCTTGAAATGCGCGCGCAGAATCAGGCTGAAGAAAACCGCCAGCAGCACCGAGGACGCCACCGTGGCGGTGCGGCGAAAAAAGCCCGAGAGCAGCACCAGTCCCAGCACCAGCTCGAACCAGGGCAGCGTCTTGGCCACGAATTCCACCCAGCGCAGCGGCAGAAGCTGGTAGGAATCGATCGCCATGGCGAAGAGCGCCCAGGGATCCTTCAGCTTGGTGTAGGCGGCATACACGAAGATGATGCCGAGCGCGATGCGCAGAACCAGCGCGATGCGCGACAGGATCTTACTTTTTGAGGAGGTCATTGAGGAAGCTCTTGAGGAGCGTATAATTCAGCGGCTCCTGGCCGCCGATGGGGTAGCGGTGCAGGCGATAGGTCACCAGCAGGAATGGCGTGCCGGTCACGGGGACGGCCTTCCCTTCGTCGATATCGTGGGTGATTTCCTCCTGGCAGGCAGGCGACGAGGCAAGCTGGTGGAGTTCCTGCTGCTGCTCGGCGGTGAACAGGTCGTCGAGAGTCTGCTCGACCCGGCCGTTCTGCGCCCATAGTTCCTGGCGTGCGAAGAGGAGATCGCCGGCCGGCCCGTACTTGCCCAGGTGGGCGGCGGCGCAGACGAAATCGGCCGCCCGGCGGCCGTACGGGTGCATTTCGAGAGGAAAGTAGCGGTAAATGAGATAGACCTTGCCGGGGTTGACGAAGTCCTGCAGAAGCGGCGTCAACTCCGTATCGTGAAAGCTCTTGCAGCCGGGGCAGGCGAAGTCGCTGAAGACCTCCATAAGGATGGGAGCCCGCGGATTGCCGAAGGCGTTGCCCTTGATGAAATCGTTGGCGATAGCGGTGCAGGCCAACAGAAGCAGAGCGGTCGCGGCGGCATAGAGCTTCATAGTTCTATCTTAAACAACACCGGCGGCGTGACGTTTGTGACGGAGGCGAGAAAGGGCTCCCGCGACATACCGAAGGCAAAAGGGTTCCGCGGCCGGGCCCGAAACAGAAGAGGCCTCCGCGGCCGACCGACTCCTCCCGGAGAAGGGATTTTGCCAAAATGAACTGATTTTAATTTTGATTTAACGACCGATTCATCTGAATTCGATATCCGCTTATATATAGCCATCGACGACATCCAGCTCGTCGGGAATTAAAGGAGTAACCGCAGAATGAAGAAACTGATGACCGTTATGCTCGCGCTGTCGTTCCTGACGGCGGCCGTAAGCATTTCCTTCGCCCAGGACACCAAGAAGGAAGAGTCCACGATGAAGAAGAAGGGTAAGAAGAAGGGCGGCAAGAAGAAGGAAGATACCGAGAAGAAGGGCGGCTCCCTCTAACCGGAAGTAAAAGCGCCGAAAAGGGGATGGGCGGGGCCTGTCCCCTGGTTCCCCTGTGCCCGGGAGGCACACTTCACTCCTTTGGCGCACCTCTCCGCGCCAGCCTCAGTAATCTCAGGGCGAGTAGCGGCCGCGGTTAACGCAGACTGTTCAGAAACTGTGTCAACAGGCTGTAATAATTGGCGGGCACGCCGGCGAAGGGGTACGTCCTGCCCTTGAAGCTGATGATCACGGTGGGGGTGGAATTGATGGCGGCGGCGGTGCCGGCCTGCCAGTCGCGCTCCACTTCACCGGTTACGCTCGGTTCCTCCGCCAGTTCGCGGACTTTCTTCTGCTCGGGCAACGTGAGAGCGCTGGCCACCGTGTCCCAGACCTTTCCGTTGAGCGCCCAGGTCATCTGATTACGGAACAGCGCGTCGGCCACCTGCTGGTACTTGCCGATGCGAGCCGCGGCGGTGGCGGCGGTGGCGGCTTCCCGCGAGTAGGGGTGGCCGGGGCCGGAGAGCGGAAACTCGCGCAGCACGATATAGACGCGGCCGGGAATGGCGTAATCGGTGACCAGCCGCGGAAGGATCTCTTCATGCAGGATCTTGCAGTGCGGGCAGGAGAAGTCGCTGAAGATCTCCATGTGAATAGGAGCGGACGGATTGCCGATGGCTTTGGCCGTATCGACCTGCTGGAAGGACGCGGCAAAGCACAGGCCGGCCGCGGCAAGGGCAAAAGCGACAGACTTCATAACTCTTTATTCTAAATGACGCACGCCCGCCGCGGGGCGGTTTCAGAGAAAAGCTTCGATCAGCCGCTTCTGCACGGTCTTGAGGCTGGAGTGGGCCGAATCCAGCTCGCCGACTTTCTCGCGCAGGTCGCGGAACAGGTGCGCGCGTTCGGCGCCGCTCTGCACCACCAGCAACAACTGCTGGTTGTCCCACGGCTTTTCCAGATACTGGAACAGGGCCACCTGATTGATGGCCTGAATGGCGCTCTGTTTATCGGCGTGGCCGGTGAGCAGCACGCGGCTGGCTTCGGGCTGCGCGTCCTTGACGCGGGCCAGGAGCTGGATGCCGTTCATTTTGGGCATGAGATAGTCGCTCAGGACCACGTCGACGGAATTGGATTGCACGAATCGCGCGGCCTCTTCGGGATCCGTGAAGCCGTGGATGGCGAAGTCGGTTTCGAGCTGGAGAAAGGCGCGGATGCTGGTGATGACCATCTCTTCGTCGTCCACCAGCAGGACCGACGCGGCATGGGATCCGTTGTTGTTCACGGCTGCGAGCTCCTTGGTTGTTGCACGGGAATTTCGAGGTAGAACGTGGTGCCTGCGCCGGGCCGGCTTTCGAACCGGATGGCGCCGTGATGCCGCTCTTCGATGATTTCGCGGGAAATGGAAAGGCCGAGCCCGGTGCCTTCGCCGATGGGCTTGGTAGTGAAGCCGGCTTCAAAGACGCGCGCCTGCTGCTCCGGCGTCATGCCGCGGCCCGTATCGGCGATGGAGATCGAGACCGCGCCCTTGCGGGCGCGTGTGCTCACGACGATCTTCCCTTCCCCATCGATCGCCTGGCCGGCGTTCACCAGAAGGTTGAGGAAGACCTGGCTGAGCATCTGCGGATAGCATTCCACCGGGGGCAGGACTCCGAAATCGGTCTCGACCGTCACGCGGCCGCGGAATTCGGCCTGCGTGAGCCGGATGGTATCGCGGAGGTGCTGGTTGAGATCGATGCAGCGGGGCTCGCCGGAATCCAGCCGGCTGAAGGTCTTCAGGCCGCTGATGACGGCGCGGATGCGCTCGCAGGCGATTTTGTCGACGCCGGCGAGATCCAGGCAGGCGGCGGCCACGCGGCGCGCCTTCGTCAGCGCTTCGGGCGTCGCTTCGGCAAGCAGCGGATCGAGGCTGGCGAGCGAGCGCAGCATGACTTCGTTGTTGGAGAAGATGGAACCGATAGGAGTATTGATTTCGTGCACGATGCCCGCGAGCAGACGGCCGAGAGAGGCCATCTGGTGCAGATCGGAAGCGTGCGCGCTCATTGTTCCACCAGCTTTCGGAAGCGGCGGACGAGGGTCGAAAACAGGGCGCTGGTGATCTGGCCGTTATCGGCCAGCAGATCGTAAAAATCGTCGCGGCCGATCCGGAGCAGGCGCGTATCCTCGACGGTTTTGGCGGCCACCGGCATGGGGTCGTTTTCATCAAAGAGCGCCCAGGCGCCGAGCACTTCATTCTGGCGGGCGGTGGTGAGCGGTTCTCCATCGCGGCTGAGTTCGACCGCGCCATCGACGATGACATACAACGCATCGAGCGGCTTGCCCGGTTCGAGGATCGTTTTGCCGGGCGGGTGCCGGACCTCCTGGGCGATGGCGGCGATGCGGCTGAGCTGCTCGGGAGTGAGATTCTGCAGCAACTCTACGCCTTCCAGGGCAATCACTTTCTCGACGATGTTCAGTTCGGGCAACGGGACCTCCTTGTTCACGGCACGAGCGCCGCTTCGGCGGAGCGCGCGACTTCGGAGACTTCGGATTCGGCCTGAGCGGCGGCGTGCGCGATCTCCGGGACCAGGTCGCGAAGCTTGAGTTCCGCGGCGGCGGCCATGGCGCAGGCCACAAGCCAGCTATCGCGCGAACGAATCAGCTCGCGAATGGCGTTCTCCACGGTGAGCGTCTGCAGGCCGAAGAGTTCGCGGCCGCATTCCAGGGCATGCTCGGGCGCATCGAGCAGGGGCAAGAGAAAGCGGCGGATGTTGCGGTCCAGCAGGTTATCCAGAAGCTCCACGGCGGCGGTATGTTCTTCGTGGCCGGCGCGGCAGACGGCGCGCCAGGCGGAATAGATTTCGCGCGGCGGATAGCGCAGGCCGAGCAGGCGGAACAGCCGCTCCAACGTGTCCTTGAGATGCTCTTCGATGGTGCGCGCGAGCAGGCGGCTGGCGGTGCGGTCGTGCAGGTCGCGTTCGCGGAAAGGCGCCAGCGCGGCGCTCAGCTCGCAGTAATAGCGGGCTTCGGCGAGCATCTGTTCGGTCACGAAGCGATCTTCGAAGTTGAGACCGGGGCCGGATTCGCGCAGCCGGTTGAGCGCTTTGAGGACGGCGGTGCGGATGGACAGGTCGGGATGATTGATGGCGCCGAGCAGCACATCGACCGAGCGCTGGCTGGGGATGCCCTTGAGCACGCGCGGGACCTGGCGGCGGATGCGCAGCGGCACGGATTCGTCCAGCAAGACGTCGGAAAGCGCGCCGCAGATGGAGGGGCCGCAGGCGGCCAGGGCGTCGATGGCATCGGCGCGCAGGCGCGCGGGCGCCAGCGCTTCGACGAGCGGGGCAAAGTAAGCGCGTTCGCGGAGGCGGCCGGCGGCGCGGATGGCCGCGGCGGCGGTTTCCGCGTCGGCGTCGTGCAGGAGGCGGAGGAGGATATCGCTTCCCTCGCCGCCGGTCACCGCGACGGCGCCGGCGGCCAGCGCACGGCGGCGGGGGCTTTCGCTCGCGGCATTGCGCACGATCCATTCCGGCGTAAGCAGGCGGGATGCGAGTTCGCGATCTGTGCGGAGCGCTTCGAGCGCGCCCTCGACCAGCGCGGGGTGCGCATCTTCGAGCAGATCGGCGGCGAGGCGCGCGCGGTCCGGCGCCACCGCCAGCGCATAGGGGACGGCGGAAGGGGCGACGGGTTCGAGATTGCCCGCCTGGGCGGTGCGGATCTCCGCCATGGCGGACTCGAGAGCTTCGGAAAGGCCGCGGGCGGCGCAGATTTCGTATATCTTTTCGCGCACTTCGCGCGGCGGCGACGAGGTGAGCAGGCGGGCGACCAGCGGCCGCGGATCGTAATCGGCAACGCCCCCGAGCAGGGAGAGCGCGTAGGCGGCCTGGCGCGGACTGGAGCCGGCGGCGGCCGCTTCGAGCAGGCGAACGGTAGTGGCATCGCGCACGCTGACGCGCACGCTTTCCAGATCGAGCCGGCGGGCTTCCAGGCGCTTGCGGATGGTGGCCACGTATTCCTTGCGCGCCACGTGGGAGAACAGCAGCCACGCCAGGCAGAGGAAGAAGACCACCACGGCGAGGCCGCGGACTCCGAGGTGGAAGAATTTGCCGGTAAGAACGATCAGGAGCACGCCGCCGATACCGCGCGAGAGGCGGTCGACGCAGATATCGATGAAGGCCTTGATGCGATTCCGCAGTTCCAGGGGGAGCGGCATGTAGAGCAGCTCCATGCTGGTTTTGTTCAGCGTGTAGCGGGTGGAGGCTTCGGTGAGCCGCACCGCGCTGGCCGAGGTTACGCCCGGAGCCGCCATGGTGGCGATGGAAGCTCCCGCGACCGCGATGGGAGAAATGTGCAGCGTGCCGCCCACGCCGAACCAGTTCACCACCAGGCTGGTAATGAACAACTGGAAGACGAATTCGATGCCGTTGAGATAGATGCCGTAGAACTGGCCGAAGAAAGCCGTGAGGTGGTCGCCGGTGTAGCTGGTGCGCGCCATGGCCTGGAACTGGTATTCGACCAGCGTATCCACCAGGTACATCACCACCATCATGCCGACGATGATCTGAAGATGGCGGCTGCGCGCGATGTCGCCGAGCATTTCGCGGAAGGAGAAATCGGTTTCTTGTTTGTCGCCGGCACGGGCGCGGGTGACGGCCCCTCCGGACTTCCAGGCGGCCATGCGGAAGGAGATATACGCCAGAACGCACATGAGGGCGCTGGCAATCAGCAGGTTGTTGGTGCCTACCAGGAGCGCGGTACGGCTGGTGAATTCGCCGCCGAAAGCCGCTCCCACCACCATGCCCATGCCCAGCAGGGGGTAGAGGCGCTTGGCTTCGCGGTTGTCGAAGAGATTGCTGGCCACCAGCCAGCCTTGCGAAACGCTGACGACGCTGAACAAGCTAACCCAGATGTTGAGCACATAAATCATCCAGGGGAGCCGCATGCGAATCAACCACCACATGACCAGCAAACAAGCGACGGAAATCGCCATGGCGGCGAAGACGGCAAGCCGCAGAGAAGTCTTGGCTGCAAGCTTGCTATAGAGATATGCGAGAATACCGCCAAAGACGGCGATCAGGATGTAGAGGTAGGGTAGCTTGTCGATATTGAAGCGCGTAAGGAACATGGCCCGCGAGACGGGCTTGACGATGTAATAGGCGAAGAGGACGAACAGCAGGTAGAAGAACATCGACCAGGTGCGGAGGTGCTCGCCTGGTCTGATATCGAACATTTGCCGTTTCAGGTGGCGCAGTTGGTTCATTCTTTTCCGGCGGGATATTTGCAATTGGGAAACCAAACCGGGGGTATGCGAAGGTGCTGAAGCTGCGGGAAATCTTGGAACGCCTGATGCCGAAGGCGGAGCGCAGGGACCCGCGGTTTCGCGATTACCTGCGGTCGCAGGGCAGGCCCGGGCTGCGCATGCTGGCGATTGTGGAGATGGCGATCCCGGTCTTCATGCTGGGCGGGCGCGCCGCGCTGATGCCGGGCACCGCAATCGATCCGGGGCGCTGGTGGCAGGCGGGAGCGGCGGTCGGGGTGGGGCTGGCGACACTGGCGCTTTCCGGACTGCCGTGGAGCGGGCGGCATCCGCGACTGCTGGCCGCGATTTCGGCATTCGTCGCTCCGGCGGCACTGATGTGGATGGCGTTGTTGAAACCTTCGGGCTACCTGGGAACGGACGATTACGTACTGACGGGTATCTCACTGGTGTTGCTGACTGCGGTGGCGACGATGCCGCTGCTGCCGTGGCACACCCTGGCGCTCGGCCTGGGGATAGAAGGCATGTACATTCTCTCCTGCTGGGTGGCGGTGCGGTGGGAAATTCCGTCCAGTTACGTGGACAGTGATGCTCATCACATTTTCCTGGTGATGCTGACGCTGCTGGGCACGGGGATCGCGGCGACCAACTACTCGCACCGGCAGAGAGAGTATGAAGCCACGCAGGAGGCGATCCGCGTGGCGGAATCGCTCACGGGCGCGCAATTGCGCGCGCAACTGGCGGAGAACGCCATTTCGATCGGCAAAATGGCGGCGGCGCTGAGCCACGAGATCAATTCGCCGCTGGGAGCGCTGCGCAGTTCCGTGGAGACGCTGGTATCGGTGGCGGAACGGGAAGCCACGGCGACGGCGCAGCGACGCGAGGTGCTGCGCGTCATGCGCGAAGAGCTGCGGCGATCCATCGAAGAATCGGCCGCGCGGATCGACGACGTGACGCGGCGGCTCCGGCGCTTCGTGAACCTCGAAGAGGCGGAGCTGAAATCGGCCGACGTCAACGAACTGCTTTCCGACGTGACGCTGCTGCACCAGCAGGATCTGGAGGCGAAGCACATCGCGCTGAATTTCGAACTGGAAAAGCCGCTGCCGGCACTGACGTGCCGGCCGCAGCTGTTGAGCGCCGTCTTTTCCAACCTGCTGAGCAATGCGATTCAGGCGGTGAATGGCGACGGGCGCGTCGGCATTGCGACGCGGCTGCACGAAGGATCGATCGAGGTGACGGTAATGGACAACGGGAAAGGCATGTCGGCGGAGGAGGCGGAGACGATCTTCGACCCCGCCTTCAAGGTGGATGGCAGCCGCGTCGCGAGCGGAAACTGGAGCCTCTTCAACACGCGCCAGATCGTGTACGAGCACGGCGGCGAGATTCACGTGGAGACGGCACAAGGCAAGGGAACCGCGGTACACGTGATGCTGCCGGTGTGAGCGCAACGGCGCGGCCGGCTATTCCCGCCGGAGCGCGGCGAGCGGGTCGACACGGCTGGCAGCCAGCGCGGGCAGGTAGCAGGCCACGTAGGCAACGGCCAACAGCAGGAGGGCTGCTCCCGCGATGCTGAGCGGGTCCGCGGCGCTGACGCCATAGAGAGCGCCAGCCAAAAGCCGGCCCGCAAAGAGCGCGATTGCGAACCCGATGCCCATTCCCGCGCCGACCAGCGTGAGGCCACGTTTGAGAATCAGTTGCAAAACCGTGCTCCGGCTCGCTCCCAGGGCCATGCGGACTCCGATTTCCCGCGTGCGCCGATTCACGGAGTAGGCCATGATTCCGTACAGCCCCACACTCGCCAGCGCGAGCGCCAGCATGCCGAAGACGCTCAGCAGGATCACCGCGACCCTGGCCTGAAACAGCCCGTTGTCCATGAGGGCGCGGCCGGTGCGGGTATCGTTTACCATGATGCCGGGGCCGGCGGCGCGCACCTGGCGCTGCACCGCGGTCATGATCCGGTCGGGATCGCGCAGGCTGCGGACATAGAGCGTCATGGCGTCGGAATACTTCTGTTCCAGCGGAACATAGATGCACGCCTGCGGGGGCTCGGCCAGCGCGGAGTAGTTCGCGGTGCGCGCAATGCCCACGATCTCGCGCATGGCGGTCTCACCGGGCAGCCGGATGCGCTTCCCCAGGGCGCTTCCGCCGGGCCAGAAGTCGTGGGCCATTTTCTCATTGACGATGGCGACCGGAGCGGAGCCGTCGCGGTCCATTTCGGTGAAGTCGCGGCCTCTTTCGATCGGGATGCCCGCGGTTTCGAAGAAGTGGATGTCCACCGTATTGAGGATGCTCGATACGACGTCGGCCTTGGAGCGCGCTTCGTGGCCTTCCACGCCAACGCCGTGAACCAGGCGGCCCCACAGCGGCAGATTGGACGCCCAGGAGACGGATGCGACGCCCGGCATGGCGGACACGCGGCTGCGCACATCCTTATAAAACTGCGTGGTCTGCGCCTTGCTGTATCCGGCCTGTCCGGGATTGGTCATGAAGATGGCGAGGTGCGCGGTCTGAAAGCCCGGGTCCATCTGGTAGGCGCGGCCGATGCTGCGCAGGAAGAGCGCCGCGGTCATGAGCAGCAGGAAGGAGAACGCGACCTGTCCGACGAGCAGCGTGTTGGCGAGCGAGACGCGCGCGCGGGTTTTGCCGACGCTGCGTCCCTCCTCTCTCAGAGCGTCCGCCACACCGACCCGCGAAGCGCGCAAGGCGGGAACGGTGCCGAAGGCGAAGCCGGTGGCCAGGGCGACGATCAGGGTCGCGAGGAAGACGCCGGGGTCCAGTTTGGGAACGATGAAGTTCGCGCCCGCCGGCAAAGCGGACCACAAAGCCCGCACTCCGGCGGCGCCGATGGCCAGGCCAGCGAGCCCGGCGAGCAATCCGAGCGCGGCGCTTTCGGTCAGCAACTGGCGAATCAATCGCCCGCGGCTGGCGCCTATGGCCAGGCGGACGGCGATCTCGTGCTGCCGCGCAGCCGCGCGCGCCAAAAGCAGATTCGCGACGTTGGAGCAGGCGATCAGCAGGACGATCCCCACCACGACCAGAAGCACGATGCTGCCGAAGAGGATGCCCGCGGCTCCGGAATCCGCGCTATTGAAGAGCGCATCGCGAATGGACTGCACCACAACGCCGCGTCCCTCGTCCGCATCCGGATATTGGCGCGCCAGCGCCGCCGCGATGGTTCCGGCATCCGCCTGGGCCTGTTCGCGGCTGACGCCGGGTTTGAGGCGCCCGACGGCCACAAAGGTGGTTTTGTCGCGCGCGGTCAGCGCATTGTGCAGTTCGTTCGGAGCGAGCTGCTCGGCCATGGAAGCGGGAATCCAGACGTCGGGCCCGAAGATAGCGGAAATGCCGATGAAATCCGGCGGGGCGACGCCAATCACCGTAAAGGCGACGCGATTGATGCGCAGCGTTTGGCCGATCACGGCGGACGTACCTCCGAAGCGCTGCTGCCAGGTGGCGTAATTGAGGACCGCGACCGGGTGCGCGCCCGGAGCGCCGTCCTCTTCGGGGAGGAAGAATCGGCCGCGGGCCGGGTGCAATCCGAGGGTGGAGAAGTAATTCCCGGTGACCAGCTCGACAAACATCCGCTCAGAGCCTTGTTCCGTCTGCCAGGTGACCGGCCGCGGGACGGTGTAGCCGGCCAGCGAATCGAAGACCTGATTCCGCGCCTGGTAGTCGCGCAGATCCAGATAGGAAATGGGAAGCTCGGCGCCGGATCTTGCGGTGCGCGCGGTTTCCGAAGCCGAGACAGCAGCGAGCCGGGAAGAATCCCGGACCGGCAGCGGATTGAGCAGCAGTGTATTGATCAGCGTGTATACCGTGGTGTTGGCGCCGATCCCCAGCCCCAGGGTAAGGACGACGAACAGCACAAAGACGGGATTCTTCCGCATGGCCCTTCCGGCGAAGCGAAGATCCCTGGCAACATCCAGGAACCAGTTGCCGGAACGCCCGGCGCCGGCGGGCACGGGCTCGGTTCGGGCCATCCGGCGGCTGCTTTTGACCAGACCGCGGATGGCGCTGTCGTCCTCGAGTTCCGCCGCGGCCTGCCGCGAGGCTTCCGTTTCGTCGATACCGCTCTCGATCAGCTCGCGATATCGATCCTCCAGGTGCTGCGCCAATTCCTCCGCGAGATCGGCCTCCGCCGCGGGCGTCAGGCGCAGCGGAGCGATGCGGTTGCGAATGAGATTTTTCCAATCAGGCATATTCAATTCCCGTGACTCGTTTGATGGCCTCGACGAACGCGGCCCAGCTCTTGCGCTGCGAACGGAGCACTTTGCGCCCGGCGGGCGTCAGGCTGTAATACCGGCGGCGGCGCTGTTCGGGTTTTTCCACCCAGCGGCCCACAACCAGCCCGCGCTCCTCCAGGCGATACAGCAAGGGATACAGAGAGGTGACATGAAAGCGGATGGCATCGCGGGAGCGCGTCTGGATGAGTTTGGAGATATCGTACCCGTGGCGGGGCTGGTCTTCGAGCAGGGAGAGCACGAGCAGCTCGGCGCTCCCTTTTTTCCATTCATGATCGGGTTGAGGCATGTTTTGCAGTCCATTATATGGGACTGAATAATATTATACGGCGTGCGGAGAGATTTGTTCCCGGAAAATTGCGGCGGCGAGGCGGATGGGTGGAGACAGGCCAGGCCACGAGGCGGACCTGGAACGGGAATAGTGGAGCGAAGCCAAGGCGGGCCAACAAGTGGACGCGCCGTTAGAGGGCCCGGACGGCCGTTCAGCGTACGCGGCCCGCGCCGCCCATCACTTGACGGCAGCTTCACATCGCTCTATTCCTGCCGGAGCGCCGCAATCGGATCGATACGCGCGGCCCGGGCGGCAGGGACGAAACCCGCCAGCATGGCAGCCAGCAAAACAATCAGCACCGCGATAACGAAGGTCGGAGGGTCGTTGGCGGTGAGCCCTACGAGAGACGCGCCGATCAGGCGGGTTGCGGACAACGCCGCGGGCAAGCCTATCGCGATGCCCGAAATTGTCAGAAGCATGGTCTCGCGTAGCACCATATGCAAAACATCCTTACGATTCGCGCCCAGAGCCAAACGCAGGCCAATCTCATTCGTGCGGCGCGACATCGCGTAAGCCATCACTCCGTAAATGCCGGAGGAATGTAGCACCATCTCCTGTAGATGTCCAAATGAAGTTGCCGCCCAAGACTGCATTTCTGGGACGCCGATGTGGCCCAGACGTCACCAGTTGGCCGCAAAACGACGCGACCAAGGGGTCCAGCAGGTCATCCGCCCGAGCCTCCCTAACGGCTTGCACAGCTACACGAACTGAGCTTCCCACTCACTCTTGGGCGTATCAATGACCCACAGATTCCTCTGACGAGGCGACATAGTTAAGAATAGTTATTGACAAGGAAATCCGGTCGAACTAATCTTTTGCCGAGTAGCGTCCTCAGAAAGCAGCTGCGGATCGCCGCAACGGTGCGCCAACGCTGCTACTTGTGGACGGCGGCGGCGGCGTCAAGAAGGTGTGGACCGGCAGGCTCGGCGATAGAGAGCAGGAGCAAGGGCTTACCATCTTAAAGAAGGGATAGTATGTTCAGGACATTGAAACCAGGCGGCGGAAGCGCTGCGGTTCTGGCATTAGTGCTTATTGTGACCGCACAGTCTGCGAAGGCGGCGGCTGCCACAGCGGCCTCGGCCGAGAGGCAATTGGACTGTGGGGGCGGTGTGCTCTACGATGCAGTGATGCTGACCAAAGCTACGGTCGACGGTGCCGAGGTGCCGTGCCATTGGTCGGGCAGCCTCCAGCCGCCTGCCGTGTTTCAGGCAGGCGACGACTGGCTCACCAATACGGATATATACCTGTTCAATCCGACCAGCAAGCAGATCGTGTATGGTGACCTGGTTGTCACCTTCCCGGATGGTCCAACCCGCAACGCGGTGCCAATCAGGTTGGGCGTCATGCCCGCCGTGGCGGCATTGGATCAATCAGGGAATCCGATCCCGCAAGACGGGCGCACGCCTTTGGCATTCGGTCCCGGGCAGACGCTCGTGATCCACCTGGCGGACTATATCAACGACATCGCAAATGCGCTGAAGCCCGCTCTTCCCTCGGCGCTCACCAAGGTGAGGATCAATGCGGAAAGCTTTATATTTGAGGATGGCATGAGGTGGAGTCCCGGCGCAGTGTACCTCGTGCCGGACCAGGCGCACCCCGGCCACTGGACGCACATGCCCCGCGGCTACCATCCCGACGGGTATGGCAAGGGCCGGTAGCGAGTTGAAGTTGCAACCGCAGGAACCGCGAGCGAACACCGTGAAAGCCGTCAGAGGGACGGCGGGGATCAAGAAGTACCTGCCGGCATGAGCCCGGGGTTTGACATTGCGCAAAGGCGGCTCAGCGCCGCACTGCCGGAGCATCCTCGCGCGATGGCGAGCATCAGTTGGGTCGAACCCAGACCACGACGAATCGTTCCGGAGCGGCGCGCCCTCGAGGGTCGGCCCAAACGCGTACGGCCCGGCGGGCAGACTCTGCGGCAACTGGAACTTCACCTGCGACGCACCGGTGATGGCGCCCGGAAGAGTCAACGTGCTCGCGGCAAGACGCCGGGAGCGCTTCGTAAGGACCTGGTAGGTATGCCATCGTGCAAGGCGCATTGTGGCGGCAACTTGAGCGATGTATGGTTCCGGCACCTCTTCGTGAAAGAGGTCGCTCATCGAGTTCACAAAGATCATCTTCGGCTCGCTCCACCGAAGCGGCTCGCCCAGCTTATGAGGTACGGGCCTGATGTCAAAGCCGTGCTCGAATGGATGGCCCTTCACGCCCCTGAAACGCTCGGCAAAGCGTTCTGCGTAACAATGCTTGCAGCCGGGACTGATCTTGGTACAACCGCGGACAGGGTTCCATGTTGCATCCGTCCACTCTATTTTTGAAAGCAACGACATAAGCTCAGTCCCAGAAGGTTTTCTGATCCGTGCTGTATTTCAGCACGTCGTCCCAAAACTTAAAGGCCGTCTCGTGACGCGAGAATAGCGCAAGGTAATATAGAGGCAAATTCTTATCCAACGATCGGACCAGTTTCATCCGGTCCGGCGGTTTCGTGAGGGAACCGAGTGAGGCCATGCTCATGGAAAACTCGGCGGCCAGAAACGCCCTGAAGTCGCGTCTCCGGAGGCCCACAGTTTTCCATCGTTCGCGCCACTGCGTGTTCCCGACGGCTTCGTCAATTTTGCTGGAGGACCCTTCGACATCATGCTCGTAGTTCCGGTTGGCGTCCATGCCGATCGCCAGAAGCACTACAAAGTCGATGAACATGGCCGAGAGTCGCCGCAGGGTCTCGAACTTCATACCAAAATCGAACGGGTCGACCAGACACAGGCTCAGGGTCTTGTTGCTCGGCGAGCCTTTCGGAATCGCGGCGCAAATCCGATCGATCTCAGTATCGCAACTGCCAAGGACGAAGGTGACGTTCGCCGCCGGCGCAATCCGCGCCACCCTAGCCTTCAGCGCGGCCATGAGTTCGGGGCTTTCCTCACAGAAAACATAGTTGTCGAATGGGTCGGGCACGGTGAGCGCGATGATTGGTGACCCCATGAGAACGGTTTTCGTTCCCTGAACCCGGCTGTAACCAGCGCCGGCGTACAGATCGACGTAAACCCGCCGGTCCCATTTGTTCTTCATGCCGGTCGAGAACAGTTTGTCGTACAGTGCCAGGAGGCGATATTTGGTTCCGCCCACCCGCCCACATCAGTGCAGATCAGGCCGTCATCGTCAGCATGGAGCTCACGAAGTGCCACATCCGCATTATATAAACATTTCCGTCACAAAATGTCGCGATTCGACGGCGCCGTGGATTGGGTTGCTGAGCTTCTGCGGGCAGATTCCAATTGAGATGCCCACCCCCATGGAGTAATCCTTGATTGCGTGGTAACGGTTTTTCCAAACGCTCCGGCGGTGCCGTATCGCCTGACGGGGGGTGGGTTACTGTCCGCGCTCGATCCCGACCACTGCGGCGCCGCGCAGGTAGATGGTGACGGTTTTCGGATCGCCGGGAGACCGGATCTCGGCGGACAGATAGGGGGCTTCAGAGCGGGGCACTTCCATGGAAGCGGCGCCGGCGATGGCGGTGCGGGCGCCGGTTTCGTTATCGAACGTGAACCATGCGATGGAGTAGGGGCGCGGCGCGTGGAAGCGGTATTTGACGGCGAGATCGTCGAAGGCGAGGCGGCCGGATTCGACGCGGAAGTTATCGAGTGGCAGGACGAGATCGAAGGCGGCGCGGCCGATCCGGTTGCGGCGTTCGATGAGGCAGCGCGCGGCCCACTCGACGGCGCGGGGATCGCTGTACTGGCCGGTCTGGACAATGGCGCGGATGGCTGCATCGTCGAACGCCATCACTTTCTTCGCGGCCCAATAGATATCGCCGGGCGTGCGCAGGTCGAAGGCGGGATTCTGGTAGTTGCTGTGCCAGCGGAGGGGATCGAAGGTGCGGTAGTCGAAGTTGCCGATGGCGGGGATATCGGGGAAGTGGGCGCGCTGCCAGGCGGGGGAGTAGAAGCCCAGCGATAGCGCCTGCCAGGCCGCGGGGCGCGGGTCCCAGACGAACATGTGGCCGCGCCAGACTTCCTTGGGCTCGTCGCTGTCGCTGCCCATGATGTCGCCGAAATCGATGAGGTAGTGGCGTACGCTGCGGACGCCGTCGATTTCGACGAGGGAATCGAGGCTGTTGATGCTCTTGGCGTCGGTATGGTTGAGCCAGGCGCAGAAGATGGAGAGGCCGCGCTGGTCGCGGCGCTCTTCGTGGGGAACGATATCGTTGGGGTCGTCGCTGCGGGTGCCGGAATAGCGGTGAGGGCCGATGATTTGGCCGGGAATGGTGAGGCTGGCCATTCCGCGATAGCGGCCCCGGGAGTCGCGGGGGACTTTGGCGAGCAGGTTGTCGAGATCGCGGCGCAGCATGGTGCGGCTATGCCCCTCCGCATCCTTGATGGTGGACTTCGCATTCAGCGCAAGCTGCTCGCGGGGGAAGTTGACGATGTAATTCTCGGGCGTGAAATAGCCGAGGTCGTAGAAGAACCGGGTGCCGATGACATCGGCAGCGGAGGCCATTTCGGGGTTGCTCTTGGGATCGAACTTGAGGAAATACTTGCGGCCGGCGGCATCGCGCATGACGAGGCCGGGCGAAATGCCCTGGTTTTTGCCAGAGAGGACCGTCCAGGGTTTTGTCTGATCGGGAGAGTGATCGGCGCCGGGGCCGCGCACGAGTTCCTCGAGAGACATGGGGCGCGAGCCGATGCGGTTGGTGAACCAGGAATTATCGGGCACTTCGCCGAGCGTGTTGACGGCGCGGGAAGGCGAGGGGTTGTGGTGCTTGATTTCCTGCTTGCCGGGTTCGGCGAAGGAGTTGAAGAAGAAATCGTAGTAATCGTTGATATCGCGCGCGCGGGCGGAGGCGACGTTGAGTGGCGGCGGCATGGCGGAAAGCGGATCGTCGGGATAGAACTTCCGCGCGGCGGGCAAAGAGGCCGCGGCCAGCAGGAACGGGATCAGAATACGTTGCCGAATTTGAGCCATACGCCAAAGCCCTCGGGACTGAAGCCGCTATCGATGCGCAGGAACACGGCATCGTTCATTTTGAAGCGAAAGCCGAAACCGGCATCGGCGTGGAGATTGCGGAAGTTGATCTGCTGCCAGCGGTCGAAGACCTGGCCGGCATCGGCGAACAGGGCCATGTCGAGGCCGGTGAAGACCTGCCAGCGGTATTCGCCGTTCAGAACGGCGGAATTGTTGTCGTAGAAGCGATTGAAGCGATAGCCGCGGAGATCGTCGGGGCCGCCGAGCGTGGGCTGCAGGTAGAAGGGCACCTGGTTGCCGGGGTGCGGGCTGGTGGCGGCGATTCGGGCGCGCAGCGCGATGACGCGCAGCTTATTGCAGAAGCCGATGTACTGCTGGACTTCGAGATCGAGGCGGTCGAAGGAGTAGTGGTCGCGGAGAACGTCGTCGTAGGTGGAAAACTGCGCGATGTAGTTGCCACCGGAGTGCGGGTCGCCGGGAGTATCGCGGTAGTCGAACTGGAGAAAGCCGCCGCCCTGGGCGAAGTTGCTCTGATAGAGGATGCCGGGTGTGGTGGCATCGGAGTAGAGGGTATCGGTGGAAGCGTAACGCGAATCGCCGCCGGGGCCGACGTTGACGAGCAGGTAGCGGCCGAGGCCGCCGGCGCGCAGGTAACGCCAGAGACGGACGCCGGTACGGGCTTCGAAGGAGGTGTCTTCGAGGCGGTAATCGGAGCGGCCGGTCTTTTTGGAATTGGGGCCGGGACCGTAGTAATCGACGCTGGAATAGTCGCGGTGGACTGCGTGGAGGTCGAAGAAGTAGTGGCCGGAGGCGAGTTTGGGCATGGAGAGGCCGGTTTCCATGAGGTAATACTTTTCGAGCGAGCCGCGCACGGAGGCGCTGAAGCGGGCCTGGTCGTCGAGGAAGCTCTTATCGTATTCGGGACCGAGCGCGAGGCCCGAGCCGGTGATGAGGCCGCCGAGGCGGAGGCGAAGGCCGGAGACGCCGCCGAAGATGCGCTGCACGAGATGGTCGTTTTCGATGACCGATAGATCGTGTTCGGCGCGGCTAGGCTGTTCGGGCGTCAGATGCGCGGCCTTCTGCCTGCGTTCGAGTTCGATTTCCCCGGCGCGCGTGGAGGGCGCCATGCGGTCAGCGCCGGAGGATGGAGGCGCGGATTTGTCCTGGGCATAGAGCAGGCCGGAAAAGGCCGCCAATACACACACGCCCGCCCGCGGAAGCGCTGTTCTGACGCGCATCGGGAAAGATAGAGCAACGCTGCTTCCAATGGAGAAGGGAAACGCCCGCCAATTGTGCGGACATGCGCGATTGCTGTGTTCGCTTCCATCCGCTGGCCCCGAGGATGCACCCGCAAGGCGGCAGGAGGTAATTATGAACGCCGATCAATTAGAAGGCCAGTGGAAGCAGATGCGCGGCAAGATGAAGGAGAAATGGGGAAAGCTCACAGACAGCGACTGGGATCAGGTTGCCGGGAGGAAAGACCAGCTTCTGGGTAAGCTGCAGGAGCGGTACGGATATTCGCGTGAGCAGGCCGAGCGCGATTACGACGAGTGGTCGAAGACGCAGGTGCAGAAGTCGCGCGTAGCGTAGGCTGAGTCCGCAAAAGAGCGCCGGCGGAGGAGGAAACCGCCGGCGCGGCCAGCCGGCCGGGATCCTGGTATTCTTTGGAGTACATTCCGAATCCTGCCGTGGTGATGGAGGATCCCGATGAGAACTCGATGCGCCGTTCTCCCGGTTCTGGCTCTGGCGGCGGTTCAGGTTGCGACTGCCGCCGACGATTCGAAGCAGTGGTCCCCGAATATTCCCAAGGTATGGGATGAAAGCGCGCTCGCCGACTGGATTACGCCGGTGGCCGGGCTGAACGTTCGCCCCTCGCACATTCCGGCGAAAGAATACTATTCCATGCCCGAATACAACTGGCGATCGTATCCGGTCTACATGCCGGACCGGGAGCCGGAAGGGTATTGGGAGATGCTGCAGCGTGTGGGTCCGCGGCCGCTGATCCAAACGGAAACGCTGAAAACGGAGGCGGACTGGATCGCCGCGGGGCGGCGGATCTTTGAAGAGGCCGTCGCGCCGCAGTTAACGACGTTCGATCCACAATTGATTGCGCGGATTCGAAGCCGCGAGTTCATGGAGCGTCACGACGCGCGGGCGCTTGCCGACGGCACGATTCTCTTGCTGCGGTGGGTGCCTACGCCCGCCGGCGTGGGGTTGGCGGGTGGAGGGGTCTGCGGCGGATGCCACACGCTGCGCGGGTTGGATGGGTCGCAGCTTCCGGGACTTTCCAGACTGGCAAACGTGTCGAGGGCGCAACCGTTTCGTCTGGGCGGCGTCAATGCGGGGCTCATTGAGTCTGCAAATCGTGCATTCCGAGGCGCCGCGCCGTTCCTGGCGCCTGAGGGGACGCTCGGCGAGCGGCTGTACCAGGCCTATGGGGTGCCCTGGCTGAAGAACGACCCTAACCAGAGGCTCAAGAGCCTGACCGCGGCCGAATACGACGCCCTGGTGGACGCGGAGCGGATGGGCGGCGCAGTCACCCGCTGGAACGGAAGCCTGCTGTTTCCGGCCAAAATACCGGACCTGATCGGCATCAGAGACCGCAAGTATTTCGACCACACAGCGACGCATCTGCATCGCGGAATCGGCGACCTGATGCGTTACGCCGCCCAGGTGACGTTCGCCGAGACCGCCGATTTCGGGCCGTACCATATACTTTCGGCCGGCACCAAGCGGATCCGGCAGCGCCTGCCGGACGCGGCGCTTTATGCGCTCGCGCTGTACGTCTATTCGCTGCAGCCTCCCGCCAATCCGAATGCTTTCGATGGCAAAGCGGCGGCGGGGAAAGAAGTCTTCCTGCGGGAGGGGTGTGCTCTGTGCCACACGCCTCCGCTGTACACAAACAACAAAGTCACGCTCGCGAGAGGCTTCACGCCGCCGAAGGACAAACCGGCCTCGCTGGATGTACTTCCGGTTTCGGTAGGCACCGACCCGAGCCTGGCATTGGCGACGCGAAAGGGAACGGGGTACTACAAGGTGCCTTCGCTGAAGGGCGTGTGGTATCGGGGTCACTATCTGCACGATGGATCGGTGGCGAGCCTCGAGGAACTGTTTGACCCGGATCGCGTGAAGGACGCGCATGCACCGGGAGGCTGGAGGCCGGCGGGCGCGAAGACGTGGGCAATTCAGGGCCACGAGTTCGGTCTCAAGCTGAAGGGCAGCGAGCGAGAGCAACTGATCGCGTTCCTGCGGACACTTTGATTCGCCGTATTGTGCACTACCTTGCGTGAGTGAAATCGTGATTTAATCTGTAGGACATCGTTTCACAAGGAGAAGGTATGTTCCTGCGGATTATGCTGGCGGCGGTTTGCGCTGCCGGCCTGGGGTTTGCCCAACACGGCGGCGGCGGCGGCGGCGGTCGAAGCCGCGGCGACTCGGGCCAGATGAGCCAAATGCCGCGCCAGCGGCAGTCGCGGCTGGACGTCATTGCCGACAAACTCGGGCTCAGCAAAGAACAGAAAGAAGACTTTCAGAAGATTCTGGCGAGTTCCACCGAACAGGCCTCGACCCTGAACGAGGAGTTGCGGAACGGGCGGCAGATGATCGCTTCCGCGATGGTCTCGGGCAAGGACAACGGGGCGGACTGGGACAAGCTGAAGACCGCATACACCTCGGTTCTGGCGCAGGAAGCGGCGCTGGAGGCGGCGGCCTATCAGAAGCTCTACGCCATCCTGAAAGACAAGCAGAAGAGCAAAGCGGCGCCGGTATTCGCCGACCTGATGGCGGGCATGTTCGAACGAACCGGCGGCGGCGGCGAGGGAAGGACGCGGTAAGGAGGCGACCATGCTACGGAAACTCTTTTTCATCGGACTGCTGGCGGCGGGAGTAGCGCTGGCGCAGGGCGGAATGGGCGGCGGCGGCGGTATGGGCGGCGGCGGCGGCATGGGCGGTGAGCGCGGCGGCGGCGGCGGAGGGATGGGCGAAGGCGGAATGCCGCGCATGTCGACGAGCCGCATGGACCGCCTCAGCGAGGCGCTGAAGCTGAACAAAGATCAGAAAAAAGAGGTCAAGAACATCCTGGACGAAGGCCAGAAAGAGGCCAACCCGCTGCGCGAGGAGCTGACGAAAGCGCGGCTGGCGATTGCGACAGCGGTGGACGACGGCAAGAGCCAGGATGAGATTAACCAGGCGGCGAGCTCGTACGCGGCGCTCGAAATGCAGATGACGCAGATCGAGCTGAAGAGCTTCGCGAAGATCTATCAGAACCTCGATCAGGACCAGCAGGCCAAGGCCGGGGTTGTGTACGTGATGATGGCGGGGATTTTCAAGGGCAAGAATTGGAACGAGTGAGGCGCGGCGGGTAGCGCCGGCGATCTTGTCGCCGGCGTTACGGGGTCAGGAGACCCAGAGGACGGGTTGGCGCACGGGGAAGTTGCGGAGGACTTCCTCGACCGTCGGGTCGTGGTCGAGCTTGCGCCAGAGGGTCAGGTATTCGGGCTTATCGAGCGCGAGGCCGGCGAAGAGCAGGCTGGGCTGGGCGACGGGCCACTGATCGAAGTACATCACGTCGGGCGGTTTCGGCCACTTCTTCTTATCCAGAATATAGGGGTACATGAACGCGACGGCTTTGGCCATGCCGCGGCCATCGGGAAGCTGCCAGGTCCACAGGTTGTCAGAGGGCGTTGAGAGGGTCTGCGCCAGAATCGCGAAAGCATCCAGGTTGAACAGCGAGTAGCCGTAGGGCTTGGTGCGCGCGAGCTCGCGCGGGAAGCTGCCATCGGGCGCTTCCTGGTCCGGCATGAGCACGGTTTTGAAGCGGTTGATGCAGTAATCGGTCTGTTCGTGGTCGCCGGTGAGCTGGGCGAAGGCGGCCACCTGGGCCGCCCAGCAGGTGCCGTGGTTATTCTTGGCATTGCGCTCATCAATGCCGTTTTTGCTGGTGGTCATCCACTCGGTATACGCGGCGAACCATTTTTTGACGCCGTCGAGATCGGCGGGTTTGAGATCGAGCTGCCAGGCGGCGCGCGCCGGCTCGACGAGATGCAAAGTGTCGATGATGCCGGTGCCGCGGCCTGTGAAGCGGCCATGAATGGCCTGCGCATATTGCAGGTTGGGGTTCATGCGGGTGGCATCGTCGATGAACCAGGCTCGCAGGTGGCGCGCGGCGGCATCGGAGTACTTGCGCCGGCGGGTGATTTTGTAGGCGGCGGCGAGGGCGGGAACGATGAGGCTCAAGCGGATGAGGGCTTTGCGGTGCTCGACGAAGTTATCGGGGTTGCTCATGCCGTCGCGCTGAATGTACGGGCCCCCGGGGTTCTTGGGGTCGGGCCACCAGTAATCGCCTTCGCTGAAAAAATCGTGTTTCCCTCCGGTGGAGCGGGGGGAACTGGATGCGGTCACGGTAATGGGCTCGGCGGAGAGGTATTTGTCGGCTGCTTTGAGGACGCGGGGACGCTCGATCGCGACGAGATCGAACTTTTCGGCGGCGAAGGCCCGGGCGGCGGGCAGCATGAGGGCAGAGTAGAGGAAATCGCGGCGATCCATGATGATTTCATTGTCGTACAGAGGGGCGGCAGATCGGCGGTACTAGCTGCAGAGGGGTGCCATTTCTCAGTATCTGCTTTATTTTCAATCTCGGCGGAAGGTCGGGATGCAGGGATTTGCCTTATAACCCCAGTACCGTACATCGTTGCGAAATCCAACGGTGCCGGAACATACTTCCTCAGTGGTACGAACTTTCTAGGACTCTCTGGGAGGAGACGGAATGCGGCCGGTTGATGTTTTCGGTGTCCTCAGCGCGATGGCGATGTTGACAGTCGCGCCGGCGGACGCCAATTCTGCCGGCCCCCCGATTATTTTTAACGGTGGTGTGGGCACGCGTTTGCCCTGAGCGACAGCGCTCCGGGGAGCGGAACGGCATCCTACATGATTACGTCCGTGGACGACAGTCTGACAGTGGGGGCCAACGGGTTTGTCGGGACTTTTGGAGACTACCTTTCGCTGGCGGGCATGAACAATACGGGAGTGGATGCCGCGGCTGCCTCCCTGCTGATGGAGTATCAGATCAATGGAGCGGGGCCGTGGATTGTGCTTCCGCAGATCGTTCTGGCGGCCAGCGGCGGCTGCAACAATGTGTCGCTCGGCGGCGCCGGCGGCGGCAACGCAGCCATCGTCAATGCGGCCTGCGGCAATGGCGGCAACGGCGGAGCGTTCTCGGGACTGGCGGCAAGTTTCAACCCGGTGAACTTCGCGCCGGGAACCAACATCGAACTGAAGGGAACCTTGACGGCATTTGCGGACCGCGCTCGGTCTGGCGCTGCGCAAGAAGCGGAAGGCCTAAACAACAAGTTTCAGCCTGATGGAGCTGCCCGGCGCCGTAATGGCGCCGGGTTTTTTTAATGGTAGAGGCGGCGGTAGATGGCGGCATTGCGCAGCACGGCCTGGACGTAATCACGGGTTTCGTTGTAGGGGATGGACTCGATAAACTCGGCGGGCTCCCGGTAGGTGCGCCAGGAGGCCCATTCGGCGGCGCGCGCGGGGCCGGCGTTGTAGGCGGCGAGAGTCTCCTCGAGGTTGCCGCCGTTGCGATCGAGCATAGAGCGGAAAATGGTGGCGCCGAGTTTGAGATTGATGGAGGGCTGCCAGAGAGAACGCGTGGTGAAGCGCTGTACGCCGGCGCGGCGCGCGAAATCGCGGCCGGTGCCCGGCCGGACCTGGGTGAGGCCGTAGGCGCCGGCGTGAGAGAGCGCCTGGGGATCGAATTCGGACTCCTGGCGAATGAGGCCGGCCACCAGGTAGGGATCGAGCCCGTTGGCGCGCGCATCGGCGAAGAGTTCGGCGCGGTAGGGCAGAGGGAAGAGGAACTCCCAGAAGCGTCGAGGCGCGCGGTCGAGGGGCAGGGCGAGATAATCGGACGCCAGGGCCTTCATGACGTGGACGGCGACGTGGGGCTGATCGGCCTGGGAAGCGATCTCCATGCCGAGGAGCGGCGGCTGGCCATCGGTCGCGGCGCCGAAGCGGAGTTCGGAATCGGCCAGGTCGGGAAGTCCGGCGGAGCGCAGGACGCGGGAGCGTTCGATGCGAACGGTGGTGGCGCGGGTGGGCGCGGTGGGAAGCGGGGTGTAGCCGGGGAAGGTGATGGCGGCGAGAAACTGAGCCGTGGCTGCGTCGGGCGTGGCGCGGCGCACTTCGGGGATAGCGAGGCGGGCGGCGGCCTGGGTGGCGTAGTAGTAATTCTCGAAAGCAGAAACGAGGCGGTCGTAGCAGGCGAGCGCGGTTGAGAAATCTCCGCGGCGTTCGGCGGTGCGGCCCAGGAAGTAGAGCGCGGCGCCGGCGGTAGCATGCGCGGGGAAGCGGCGGACATGGTCGCGCAGCATGGCTTCAGCATCGGACGCGCCGGTGAGGTAGGCATTGAAGGCCAGCCTCCAGTGGCAGAAGCCGGCGGCGGGATCATCCGGGAAGTCCTCATAGGCAGCCTGGTAGAGCGGCAGGTAATCGGCAGGGCGGTTGGCGGCGAGGTAGTGGCCGCCGGCGCCGGTGAGGGCTTTCAGGCGCCAGGGCGAGCGCGGGAATTTCTGGCGCAGGTCGGCGAGCGCGGAGGAGATGGCATCGTCGTCATCCATGCGGCGGGCGCACTCTTCGAGGTCGTAGAGGCGCTCGGCGGCGGCTTCAGGCTGGGAGAGCTCGAGGGCGCGAAGCTGGGCCGCGGAGGAGGGAGCGTTGCCGGCGGCGAGATCGAGGGCGGCGAGACGGACCTGTGCCTGCTCGCGCTCCAGGCCGGAGGCGAGCGAGAGAGAGGCCTGGTATTCCTCGCGGGCGGCGGCGAAATCGCGCAGCGCGGCAAGGCGCGCGGCGCGATGCATGGATTGCCCGCCGAGCGGAGCCGGGTAAGCGGCGCCGAGAGAGTCCTTGAGCGCCACCAGAGCGGCGGCGGCGCGCGCGGCGGCATCGCCGGCGGGGTATTCGTAAAAGACGCGCTGATAGAATTCGGCGGCGGCGGCGAGATTGCCGGCGGCCTGGCTGCAATCGGCAAGAGCAAGAGCGCCATCGGGCTGCGGCAAGGCGCCGTAGTGCTCGCGAAGAATGCGAGCGGCTTCCGCGGGGGCGGAATCTTTGAGCGCACGGGCTTCGAGGAGCCAGGATTTTCCCGCGAGCGGCGAAGGCACGGGCGCTGCGCGCACGGCGGCAAGTTGCCTGGAAACGGCGGCGCCGGCATTGGATTCGACGCGCGCGGCAGCAAGGTAGTATGCCGTGTAATCGGCAATCTGCGGCAGCCTGGTGGAGGCGGATTGCAGGCGGGCGATGGCGGTGGGGTAATCCTTCTGCTCGTAGGCGGCGATGCCGAGTCCGAAATCGGCGAGCGCGGCGTCCCGGGGGTGCGCCGCGGCATAGCGGCGGACGGCGGCGAGACGGGCGGGCGTGGGCGACTGGCGATAGGCCCGCACGAGAGCGGAGAGCGACGCGGGCGCGGGAGCGGCAGCGGGCGCGGCGGCGCAACAGAAGACCGCCAGCCAGAGGAGCGCGCTACAGCATGGGGCCGGGATAATCTTTGCCAAACAGTTCGGCATCGTCATTGGCGAGCGTGCGGACCAGCTCGAGGTGCAGGTAATCGACCATGGTAGTGCAGGAGTTGAAGAACTCCTTGCGAAAGGCTTCGCGCGCCGCATCGATGGGCTCGCGGAGCGCTTCGTAGAGATTCTGCCGGGAGCGGCCGGACTGCACGGCGGCGGAATGGAAGAGACGCAGCTCGGCAACTTTGACGCGGGCGAAGCGCTGGGCGCGCAGGTGCGTGCGCTGGTCGTCGGTCGAGAGGCGGTCCCAGGCGGAGGCAGGCTCGGGCGGAGGAGCGGGTTCGGGGACAGGCTCGGCGGGCGCGATTTCGATGAGCGGCGGAGGCGGCGGCAGCAGAGCGCTCCAGGCGGCAGCGGCGACCTGTGCGAGCAACTCGACCGCGGCCGCCTGCACGTAGCCCCATGAGTACAGCAGCGCGGGGACGGTTTCGCGCACCACGACCGGAAAGATGCGGGCGCGTTCTTCGGGCGCGTGCCCCAGAAGATCGACAAGCGGCTGCGAGACTTCCGAAGGAACGGCCGCGGCGGTGAAGGGTTCCCGGCCCTGCACAACGCCGGCGAGAGCGGGGGCCGAGACAAGCGGGAGGTCGAGCTTTTCGGAGTGGAGCGACTCGTCTTCGACGCGGAAGATCATAGACGCGGTGGCGAAGGCGGCGGCCGCGGAGGCGAAAGTCGCTAGAACCTCGTCGGGCGTGGCGGATTGCGCGATGCGGCGCGATGCCTGGTTGAGCTGATCGGCCATTTCGGCGCGGGCGCGGGCGCGGGCATCGGCGCAGAGGCGGTCGGCTTCGTCGAGCAACTGCGTGACGCGATTTTCGAGAGTCTGGCGCAAGGGTGACAGCGCGCTGGAGGCCATTGCTGTAATCATTCTAACAGGGGGCGGAAGCGCGCTCGTGCGTGCGGGCGGCAATCCGCATAGAATATTTCCGGGTATGGAATCACTCTCCGGCAAGACGGCGATCGTGACCGGCGGTACGCGCGGCATCGGGCGCGCCATCGCGGAGCGGTTGTTGCGCGAGGGAATGCGGGTGGCTATCTGCGGGCGTTCGCAGGAAGGCGTAAAGCGGGCTGTGCGCGAGATGGAGCCGCTGGGAGCGATCTTCGGCCATGCAGCCGACATAACTCAGGTGAATCAAGTGCGCAAGTTTTTCACCGCTGTGGACCGCGATTTTTCCGAACTGGACGTACTGGTAAACAACGCCGGCGCAGGCGTCTTCAAAAAGGTAGGGGAAATGACGCCGGAGGAGTGGCACGCCAATATCGATCTCGACCTGAACGGACCATTCTATTGTTCGCGCGAAGCGCTGGCGCGATTCGGAACGCGCGGGGGATTCATCCTGAACATCTCGAGCCTGGCGGGAAAGAATGCGTTCAGCGGCGGCGCCGCGTACAACGCTGCCAAGGCGGGGTTGAACCGATTCAGCGAAGCCATGATGCTGGATCACCGGCACGACAACGTGCGGGTCAGTTATCTCATGCCGGGAAGCGTGGACACGGAGTTCGCAGGCGATCCGGCGAGGCGGAGCGGCGACACAAGTTGGATGATCGCGTCGGAAGATGTGGCGGAGGTTGCGGCGATGGTGTTACGGATGCCGGCGCGAATCATGGTCAGCCGTGTGGAAATGCGCCCTTCGCGGCCTAAAAAGTGACGTTGATCACCTGCTGATTCGTTTACACTTTATTACCCAAACGCCGGCTTCTGTGGCCCCTCAGTTGCTCCATGCCTAAGTGAGATGACCCTGATGGGATTGGGAATCGAAAAGGGGAGAGGGAGTATGGGGCGGCTTAATAAGCAGTTGGATCCGACGCAGACGGGGCACGACGCCGAGAGGCTCGAAAGCGATCTGCGGAAGCGCATTGTGGGCCAGGACGAAGCGATCCGGCAGATTATCAATATCTATCAGACGCACCTGGCAGGCATGTCGAGCCCCGGGCGACCGATCGGCAATTTCCTGTTTCTCGGCCCGACCGGCTCGGGCAAAACGCGCATGGTCGAAGCGACAGCGGAGAGTCTTTTGGGAGACGGGCGCGCGGTGATCAAGATTGATTGCGCGGAGTTCCAGCACAGCCATGAAATCGCCAAGCTGATCGGTTCGCCTCCGGGATACCTGGGGCATCGCGAGACGCATCCGCTGCTGAGCCAGGAAGTGCTGAATCAATATCACACCGAAAAGATCAAGCTCAGCTTTGTGCTGTTCGATGAAATCGAAAAGGCCAGCGACGCGTTGTGGAACCTGCTGCTGGGCATTCTGGATAAGGCGACTTTGACATTGGGCGACAACCGGCGCGTGGATTTCTCGCGGGCGATGATCTTCATGACGAGCAACCTGGGCGCGGCGGAAATGGGCAATATTCTGCGGCCCAACCTCGGTTTCGCAGCTTGCGAAGCGGACCGCATCGCAGCCGAGGGGTGCGTGGACGAGAAGATGACGGACAAGATTTCGCGCGCCGGCGTCGAAGCGGCGCGGCGGAAATTCACCCCCGAGTTCATGAACCGGATCGACAAAACGGTGGTGTTCAAGCCGCTCGGAGTGGCGGAGCTACGAAAGATTCTGACGCTGGAGCTCAATATGGTGCAACAGCGGATCTTCAGCTCGGCGAATGGCGCTCCGTTCGTGTTTTCCCTGACCGATGGCGCGCGCGACTTCCTGCTGCGCGAGGGCACGGATATGAAGTACGGCGCGCGGCATCTGAAACGCGCGATCGACCGCAACCTGGTGCACCCGATGAGCAACCTGATCGCGACCGAGCAGGTGCGCGGAGGAGACCTGATCCGTGTGGATTATGACAGTTCTCTGAGCCGGCTGACGTTCTATAAAGAGGCGGAGGACATGCCGGCGTACGCGATGGTGCAGATGGTGGACACCACGGTCACCCCGGCGACAGGAACGTTCAGCGCCGGCGCCGCAGTGGATCCGCCGCGCGCGGCCAATGCGCGGGGAACGAGGCGATAGGCAAAAGGCATCAGGCTTCAGCTCCAGTTTGTTGGGCGGAAGGGGTTCCCGGACGGAACGGAAAACGGGCGGACTCCTGCCGTAAACGAGCTGATGCCTGAAGCCTGATGCCTTTTGGTACAATTTCGGCCGAAGTGAAAACTCCCGCCGAGAAGCAAAACAGCCGTTTGATGCGCGCCATGTTTCATACGGTGGCGCCGCGTTACGATTTCATCACGAGAGCATTTTCCTATGGGATGGACAGGCGCTGGAAGCGCATGGGGGTGGAGCGTGCGCACCTGCCGGAGCGGCCGGTGGTGCTCGACCTCGCGTGCGGCACCGGCGATTTTTCGATGCTGGTGCGGAGGCTGCGGCCGGAGGCGCGGACGGTGCCGGTGGATCTCACCGAGCGCATGTTGCAACTGGCGCACGAGCGCGGGCTGAAGGACGCGGTGTGCGGCGATGCCGGAATGCTGCCATTTGCCGACGGATCCTTCGACTGTGTTTTCATCGGCTATGGGCTGCGCAATTTTCCGAACCTCACCGTGGCGGTGGCGGAAATCGAGCGCGTGACGCGGCCCGGAGGGCTGCTCGTGAGCCTGGATTTCTTTTTGCCCGCGAACGGGCTGCTGCGCGGATTGTACCTGGGATACCTGTACGCGCAGGGAGCCTTCTGGGGATTTGTGCTACACCGCAAGCCCCGAATCTACACATACATCCCCGATTCGCTCAGGACCTTCGTTTCGATCGACGAATTTTCACGATTGCTGCGTCGCACGGGATATCGTGAAGTGGAGAAGCGCAGCTATATTCTGGGCGGCATCGGGCTGCACTGGGCGGCTAAGAGCGAGCGGGTTGGTGGCTGAAAAGCACCATGGCTCGAAAGGGCTGTTGGGCCGGGCGGATGTTACCGGAGACTGGGGCGCGATTCCACGGAGATACCAGTGGTTGAGCGAATCGGCCAGGAAATGAAAGCGGGCGACGAGTTCCTCTCCAGGGACATTACGGTTGACGGCATCGGAGAGAATGCCGAGTGCGCTTTCCACGGCTTGCAGCATGTTGCAGCGGCGCAGGATCAGACGATGCAGAAGGACCGCGTCACCGGAAGCGCTGCCATCGGCAAAGATCCCGGCAGTGACGATGGGTGGACGATAAAGGTCAACAAAACGGCCGCGCTGCATGCCAGTGGTTACAGGCACTGTGATTTCGTGGTTTGGCGGGAGCATTGACGCCCGCGGGTCGACAGCGGTATCGACAAATACCACGAACGGGGCATCGTGTTCGCCAACCTGCGCGGGCGCCATACTGACGGCAAACGCGGCCAGACTGACTGAGGCGTCGTTGCGGATCGCGATTTCCGGCGCGCGATTCGAGAAGCGGTGTAAAGTTGCGGCGATCTGCGCGCGCAGGGGGACGGCGCAGAGGAAGACGAAAGCCACGCGAACGGCGGTTTTCATCGGCTTCATTTTACTCCGGCGGTGTACTGTACAATCGGCATAAGCCAAGATGCTCACCGCGTTGACGGGCAGGGACTACCGGTTCATTGCCATCTGCGCTCTCCTTTTCGGAGGCGCAACCTGGTATTCCACGAACAATTTTTACCGGGCGTTTCCGGAAGCCAGCATCGATTTCCGCGTGAGCCGCGCGGAAGCGCAGGGAATGGCGGAGACGTTTCTGCGGCGGCAGGGCTACTCGCTCGCGGGCTACCGCGAGGCGTCGAGCTTCACGTACGACGATACGGCGAAGACGTTTCTGGAGCGCGAAGCGGGGCTGGAGCGGGCGAACGGAATCATGGGGAAGCGCGTGCGGCTGTGGCACTGGTCGTACCGCTGGTTCCGTCCGCTGCAAAAAGAGGAATTTCGCGCCGATGTGACGCCTGCCGGACAGGTGGCGGGATTCGAACACGACATCGCCGAAGACGCGGCGCGGCAGGACCCCGGCGCGGATGCGGCGCGGCGGCTGGCGGAGGATTTTCTGCGCTCGAAGATGGGGCGTGACGCTGCGTCGCTGGATTTCGTCGAACTGTCGGAAGAGGCGCGGCCGCACCGCACGGACCGCACGTTCACCTGGAAAGAGCGGGACTTCCAACTGCACGATGCGACCAACCGCATCGAGGTGACGGTCGCGGGCAACGAAGTGGCGGGATATCGCGAGTACCTGAAGATCCCCGAGCAGTGGTCGCGCGATTACCAGGAGCTGCGCTCGAAGAACGATCTGGCGCAGACCATCGATACGGCGCTATTGGCCGTGCTGGTGGTGGCTCTGGTGGGAGTGATCGCGCTGCGCGTGAGGCGGCAGGACGTGCGCTGGAAGCGCGCCGCGGTTGTGGGGGCCATCGCCATGGCGCTGGCGCTGCTTTCCCACCTGAACGAATTTCCGCTGCAGGAGTTCGGCTACCCGACCACGGATTCCTACAGCAGCTTTCTGTGGCGGCAACTGCTGCAGGCGGTGCTGGAGGCGCTGGCGATGGGCGGCCTGCTGTTCGTGCTGGCAGCGGGCGCGGAGCCGCTCTACCGCGAAGCATACGGCGACAAGATCTCGCTGGGAAACCTGTTTCGCCCGCGCGGACTGCGCACCAAGCGATTTCTGCTGGGCGCGATTCTGGGGATCACGCTGACGGCGGTGTTCCTGGCGTACCAGACGGTTTTCTATCTGACGGCCAGCCGTTTCGGCGCGTGGTCGCCGGCGGACGTTCCCTACAGCGACCTTTTGAACACGCGGTTTCCGTGGCTGTTCGTGCTGATCGGGGGCTACTTCCCGGCGGTGAGCGAAGAGTTTCTGTTCCGCATGTTCGCCATTCCGTTTCTGCGCAAGCTGCTGCGCTGGACGCCGGCGGCGGTGGTGCTGGCGGGCTTCGTGTGGGGCTTCGGACACGCGGGATATCCGCAGCAGCCGTTCTACATCCGCGGCGTGGAGGTGGGGATCGGCGGCGTGGTGCTGGGGATCGTGATGCTGCGATGGGGCATTCTGCCGACGCTGGTGTGGCATTACTCGGTGGACGCGATGTACAGCGCGATGCTGCTGTTGCGGTCGCACAGCCTGTATTTCCGCCTCTCGGGCGCGGCCAGTGCGGGGATCATCGTGCTGCCGGCGGTGCTGGCGTTAGTGGCCTACGCGCGGCGCGGCGGGTTCGAAGAAGAGACGGGGCTGTTGAACCGCGACGAAGAAGCGCCGGCGCCGGTGGAAGAGCCGGCGCGACCGGCGGAGGTTCCGGCGGCGGCCGGGTATCGTCCGCTTTCGCGGCGCACGTGCGCGGCGGCATTGGCGATTCTGGCAGCGGGGCTGGTGGCGCTGGCGATTCCGGTGCAGCGTTTCGGAAGCCGGCCGCGATATGCGATTCCACGCCAGCAGGCGCGCGCGGCGGCGGACGCGTTTCTGCGCTCGCAGGGGCTCGACCCCGGCCGCTACCGCAGCGTGACGACTCCGAACGCGGCCACTGACGATATCGCGTTCAAGTATGTGCTCGCGCGGCGGAGCATCGCGGCCGCGAACGCGCTGTTCGCGCGCTACTGGCCGCTGCAGCGCTGGAGCACGCGCTATTTCCAGTCCCTGAACGAAGAGGAGATCGGGGTGCGGGTGCATCCGGAAACGGGCCGCATTCTGAGCTTCTATCACACCATTCCGGAAGACCGGCCGGGGGCCACGATCTCGCAGGAAGCCGCCGAGGAACTGGCGGCCGCATTCGCGGCGGGACACGGCTGGGACCTTTCGGGGATGCAACTGAAAGAGAGCACGAGCGAGAAGAAGAAGGCGCGGCTCGACCACACACTGGTGTGGGAGGCGCAGCCGGGCGATGCGCGCAGCGTGGACCAGGCGCATCTGCGGATGAACGTGACGGTGGCTGGCGACCGCGTCACGGCGGTGCAGTTCAACTGGAAGCGTCCGGAGGATTTCGCGCGCGAGCGGGGACAGCAGAACTTCGTGTCGCTGCTGGAGACCTCGCTGCAGATTGCGGTTGTCTCGGGAATGGTCATCTGGGGCTTGTACCTGCTGGTGCGAAACATCCGGCACGGGCTGGTGCGGTGGCGCATAACAATTCAGATTGCGGTTGCGGCGGCGCTCGCGACGGCGCTGGGGCTCATGCTGGCCAGAGACCGGATGCTGGCGAGCTACAACACAGCCATTCCGCTGGCTACCTACGAAGCGCTGCTCTACGTCTCGGTGGCGCTGGGGGCGATCCTGGCTTTTCTGCTGCTGGGCGGGGCCGCGGCGCTGGTGGTTTCGACATTTCCGGAATCGCCGGCTGCGCTGGGAACCGCGAGCCGGCGGATTTTCGGCGTGGATGCCCTCGCGGCCGTGGCCGCGGCGGCGGGACTCGGGCTGCTGCTTCACCAGGCGAATGCGCTGGCGGTAGCGCGGTTTCACGCGCAGGCTCTGGTTTCGGTAGATGCGCCGGATCTGCTGGCAAGTGCGGCGCCGGCGATTTCGGCGCTGGCGGGAGCTGTCCGCGATTTTGTTGCTGATGCCGCGATGCTGGCGATTGGCGTCACACTCTGGCAGCGTCTGCCGAAATGGCGCCTGCCGCTGCTGCTGGTAACTACCTTTGCGCTGGTGCCCGACGGCCTGCACACGGCCGGTGAACTGGCGCTGTACTACACGCTGGGGCTGGCGATGGCTGGATGCATCGTGCTGCTGTTCGCACGCTTCGCGCGCGGGAACTTTCTGGCGTATGGGCTGATCCTGCTCGTGGAATCGCTGCGCGGGCCGCTGGCGGAACTGTTCGGCTGTGCGATTCCGGCGGTGCAGATGCAAGGATGGGTGGTCGCGGCGGTGGTCACGGCGGGGATGGCCTGGGCGGTAGTGCCGGCACTGGCGAGGGAACGGAAATTGCAAACTGCGGGCGAGACGGCATGAAGGCGTTGGACGTTGCCGGCGAACGCGACCATCGCGCCGCGCTGCTGGCAGGCTACCTGGGATGGACGCTGGACGCTTTCGATTTCTTCCTGGTGATCTTCTGCCTGACGGCAATCGGCCGCGAGTTTCACAAGGAGGATTACCAGATCGCGCTTTCCATCACGGCGACTCTGGCGTTCCGGCCGCTGGGTGCATTCGTTTTCGGACTGCTGGCGGACCGCTACGGGCGCCGGCTGCCGTTGATGCTCGACCTGATTTTCTATTCGGTGGTGGAAGTGCTTTCCGGGCTGGCGCCGACCTATACCAGCTTCCTGGTGCTGCGCGCGCTGTTCGGCATCGGGATGGGCGGCGAGTGGGGCGTGGGAGCTTCGCTAGCGATGGAGAAGGCGCCTTCGAAGATCCGCGGGCTGCTTTCCGGATTCCTGCAGGAGGGATACGCCACCGGCTACCTCCTGGCGGCCATCTGCTATTTCTTCCTTTTTCCGCGTGTGGGCTGGCGGCCGCTGTTTTTCGTGGGCGGACTGCCGGCGCTGCTGGCGCTGTTCGTGCGCTTCCGCGTGAAGGAATCGGAGGTGTGGCAGCGGGGGAAGCGGCTGGGCTGGGCGGAACTGGGAACGGCCATCCTGCGCAACTGGAAGCTGTTCGTCTACCTCGTGCTGCTCATGACGGCGATGAACCTGGTGTCGCACGGGACGCAGGACATGTATCCGACGTTCCTCGAGCGGCAGTGGGGCCTGAGCGCGCAGGCGCGCGCGGTAATGACCGGGATTTCGATGATCGGAGCGATTGGCGGCGGGCTCTTGTTTGGCTGGCTTTCGGACCGCATCGGGCGGCGGCGCACGATGATCACGGCGCTGATGGCGGCGCTGGCGGTGATTCCTTTGTGGGCCTTCGCTCCGGGCATCTCGCTGTTGGGGATCGGCGCCTTCGTGATGCAGTTTCTGGTGCAGGGCGCGTGGGGCGTGATTCCGGCGCACCTTTCGGAGCTTTCGCCGGACAACGTGCGCGGCTTTCTGCCGGGCTTCGGATACCAGGTGGGCGTGCTCCTGGCCAGCAGCGTAGGATATATCGAAGCTGTGTTCGCCAGCCGGGCGAGTTACGCGGTGGCCATGGCGGCGACCGCGGCGGTAGTGATGACGATGGCGGTGGTCGCGACCGCGGCGGGCAAAGAGCGCGGCGGAGCGAGATTCGGAGAATGACGTTATAATCCGGTTTTCCGATGCCATCTCCCAGACGCGGGCGGGCCCACAGCACCGCGGAGATCCACTCGGCGATCGAGGCGTTCCTCGAAGAATCCCGCCAACCGGCGCTGCTGGAGCCCGGTGAAGAACTGCTTCCCCTGAGCGCGGAGAACTTTGCGCTGGAACTGCGGGGCGAGCGGCTCACGCTGCAGGCGTGGGACCGCGCGCGCAACCTGACGCGGCGCGTGACGGCCTTGCGAGAGGCGAGCGCGGCGCGGCTGGAACTGGGCGTGCAGCGATTCGCCGGACGGGAAGGGCAGCTTTTCCTGCTGGACCTGAGCCGCAAAGCGGGCGCGGAGATGGGGCGGCGCAGCGGACGCCTGGTGTTTCGCGAGCGCTTCCGGCTGTTTCTGCGGCGGCAGTTTCCGGAGTGGAACCTCCGGGAGGTCACTGCCGAAGCGGACCTGGAGCACAGCTTATCGCCGGCCTTCCCGCGCGCGTTTTTGAAGCACGGGCAGCACGGATGGGCGGCCATGGCGTGTCCGCCGGAAGGCGACCCGGCAGCGGTGCTGACGTTCGCCCTGATCTGGTTGTCTTACCTGCGCACGCGCGAACGGCGCATCGTGGTGGAAGGGCTGGCGCTGTACCTGCCGGCGGGCAGCGAGCGAACGGCGGCGCTGCGGCTGTTGTGCCTGGATGACTCGGCGGCGCGCTTCGAACTGTTCACGTACAACGAGCACGACGACATTGCGCGCAGCGACCCGCGCGACTACGGCAACCTCGATACACGGCTCGATCCCTGCCGCCGCCCGGCGGCTCTGGACGAGTCGCGCTGGCGGCGCATCTTCGAACTTCCCGGCGTGGAGCGCGTACCAAGGCCCGATGGAAGAATCGCGCTGCGCGTGCGTGGGATTGAATTCGCGGAAGTGCGCGAGGGAGCGTTGTTTTTCGGCCTCGGCGAGCGGCGTCCGGCGGGGGAGCAGCACCTGGCGGAGATCGAGCGTATGGCCGGGGAATTGGATCGCGCGCGCTCGGCGGATGGCGAACGCGGGCACGTTTTTTACCGTCAGTTTCCCGAGGCGTGGCTGGAATCGCAGGCGCGCAGCCATATCGAAATCATCGACGCGTCGCTGGTTCCGGAACCGGTGTACGGGCAGGTGCCGGCATTCGCGGGTGGAGACCGGGGCATTTTGGATTTGTTGGCGGTAGAGCGCAACGGGCGGCTGGCGGTGGTGGAACTGAAGGCCTCTCAGGACGTCCATCTGCCGCTGCAGGCGCTGGATTACTGGGTGCGCGTGAAATGGCACCTGGACCGCGGCGAATTTTCGGCGGCCGGATATTTTCCCGGAATCGAGCTGCGGAAGGAACCGCCGAAGCTGCTGCTGGTTTCGCCCTCGCTGGAATTCCATACGGCCACGGAAGTGCTGTTGAGTTATTTTCCAGGCAGCATTGAAGTGGAACGGATCGGAGTGGCGGCAGACTGGCGGCGGGAGCTGCGGGTGATGTTCCGTCTGCGCGGGGCGGAACGGCCGTAGTCAGCGCGCGCAGCCGCCAGGTTCAACTCCGATTACGGCGGCGCTGATTGCGCTCGGCCGGAAGCGCTCGCACTGCGCGCGGTAAGAAGCAACACAGGGACGACGGAAGCGGGCGCGGCATGGCGGCATTCGAGCGCTAAAATAAGTTGGACGTTTATGCTGAAATCGCTGAAACAGGCCCGTGCCGCTTTTTCCATGCTGAATGCGCAGGAGCTTTCGAGCCGCGCCAACCGGCCCGTGCATATAGGGCTGGTATCGACCGGCGGAACGGGGTTTGCGGAAATGGAGCAGTTCCTGGTTCCCGCCGGGCTACCGGAGGAGCGGCGCGCGCAACCGTTGAAGATGGTGCATCGCGCGGGCGATCCGGATGCGCCGCCCGAAGTGGACCTCGTGCTGTACGAAGAGGGCATTCCGGCGTCGAAGGGCACTTACACGTTTCATCCCCAGGAACCGGCGGCCACGGTGCAGCAGATTCTGCATGGCAATGACGATATCCACCTGCCGCTGGCGCGGCATTTCGCGGCGTTTCGCCGGCCGGTGGTGGACGCCATCATCCAGACAGTGGCGAAGGAGAACGCGGTGTTCGCGATTGCCACGGCGCTGCCGGACGTGATTCCAAACCTGGTCGAACTGCCGTGGGCGTTGGGCGAATGGGCGTCCGACACGGCGTTTCTCACGGCCAACCAGATTCGCATGGCCTTCCAGATCTCGGCGGTGTGCGGCAAAGAAGTGGGCTTCACGCACCAGAAGGCGGAGGTCCTTTCCATCGCTGCCGGTGCGTTCGGGTGGAGGGCGCTGGCGCGCGAACTGGTGGGCAAGATTCCGCTGGGAGGCGGACTGATACCCAAAGGCGCCATCGCTTACGCCGGGACGGTGGTGGTGGGCAAGGTGCTGGAACGTGTGCACCACGCGGAGATGGCATACACGACCGATGAAAAACGCGGTTTGTATGCCGACGCGCTGGATCGCGGAAGGCAGGTCGCCGCGACGCTAATTCCCGGCCTGAGAGAGAGTTAGCGGGCAAATGTGAAATCGTGTAAAGAGCTGTAAACTCGCAGGCCGGCGCGCGCGTCGTACAATTAGTCGAAGGTGAAAAGATGCGCCTGTTCTATTCTGCAATCGCACTTGCTCTAGTTGTGTCCACGGCCGGATATGCGGATATCATTCGGATGAAGAACGGCCGCGTGATCAATGGCACCTACTTGGGCGGGACGCCGCGCGAGGTGAAAATCCAGGTCGGAGACAACATCGAGACACTGCAGGTTGCCGACATCGTGCGGATCGAATTTGCGGGAGCCGACCAGGGTTCGAGCGACCCGGGCGACCGGCCGGTGCTGCGGCGCGCGCCCTCCGCGGACGACAATTCGGGCCAGCCGACTCTGCACCGCGCCGACAGTTCCTCGGCGGACAACGATCCGGGCCGGCCGACGCTGCGCCGTGCGGACAGCGCGCCACCGCCGCCTCCGCCGGATGACGATCGCCCGACGCTGAGGCGGGCGGACGATTCGGGGCCGGTCTCGAGTTCATCGGGCGGGCAGCCGGTGGCGATTCTACGGCCGGACAGCACGGGCCCGAGCGCCGCATCCACCGCGGCCACGGTAGCTCCGCAACCGCAGCCGGTGCAGGTTCCAGCGGGAACGAATTTCGTAGTGCGGATGATCGATCCGGTAGATTCGAGCACGGGCAGCGTGGGCCAGACCTATCGCGCCAGCATGGATCAGCCCATCTCGATCAACGGACAGGAAGTGATTCCGCGCGGCGCGGACGTCACGGTCAAGCTGGTGAACGATGAGCAATCCGGCCGGCTGACCGGAAAGACGGTATTGACCCTGCAACTAGCTTCGGTGCGGGTCAACGGCCGCGCCGTCGATATCAACACGCAGAACATCACGCGGGAGAGCGATTCGCGCGGCAAGAAGACCGCCACGATGGCTGCCGGCGGCGCGATTCTGGGCGCGGTGATCGGCGGAATCGCGGGCGGCGGCAAAGGCGCGGCCGTGGGAGCGGGCGCGGGCGGCGCGGCGGGAGCGGGCGCGGAAGCGGTGACCAAAGGCGAGCGCGTGAAGATCCCTTCGGAGACGCTGCTCACCTTCGTTCTGGACAATCCCGTTACCATATAGGTTGGCTCAACCTACCGCGATTGTCACGGGCGCCAGCCGGGGAATTGGCCGCGCCATCGCCACGGAACTGGCACGCACACACCAGGTGATTGGCACCTATCGGGCGCGCGCCGACGCCGCCGAATCGCTGCGCGCGGAGACAGGCTGCGAGGTTTTTTCCTGCGATGTTGCCAGCGCCAGAGACCGCGAGGCGCTGCTGCGTTTTGCACGCGAGCGCTTCGAGACGCTGGATCTGCTGGTGAACAACGCCGGCATGGCGCAGCGCGAACGGCGCGACGTGCTGGATGCGACCGAAGAGAGCTTCGACGAACTGATCGCGACGAACCTGAAGGGTCCGCATTTTCTGACACGCGATGCTGCGCGCTGGATGGAGGAGCGGGGCTCGGGCCGGATCGTATTCGTCACGTCGATTTCCGCCTACGCGGCCTCGGTAAACCGCGCCGAGTATTGCATTTCGAAAGCCGGGCTGAGCATGTCCGCCGCGCTGTACGCCGCACGCCTCGCCGCAAGCGGAGTAGGCGTATTCGAAGTGCGGCCGGGAGTCATCCGCACGGACATGATCGCGAAAGTGGAGATGGCTTACGAGGAGAAGATCGCCGCGGGGCTACTGCCGCAGCGCCGCATGGGTGAAGGCGAAGATGTAGCCCGAGCCGTCCGCGCGGTGGCGGATGGACTGCTCGATTATTGTACCGGCCAGGTCATCAACGTGGATGGCGGGTTCCATCTGCGGGTGCTGTAAAGAGAAGGCGCGTGAAGGAAACGCAGAGGCGCAGAGAAACGCGGAGGCCGCAGAGATCCCTTACTTAACGCAGCACGAGGTCTTGGGCTATGGCGGCGCCTTGTTCCAGTTTCACCTCTATGGGGTCGGCGGCGAGGATAGTGGCGGCGTCGGCTTCCTGGAAATCGAATGTGCTGAGCAGGTGATACACGCCGGGGGCCAGGCCGGTGAACTGGAAACGGCCGTTCACATCGGCGCGCACGGTGCGGACGACGCCATCGTGTTCCAGGAATACCGGGGCGGCTGCGGAAGCGCCGGAGACGGTGCCGCGCAGCGATGCCGGGGCGGTAGAAAGCACGAATTTCACGGTGGACTCGCCCGGCGGAATCACGGCAGGAGCATCGCAGTTGGCCACGTACCAGGCGGAATTCGGCGCCAGCGTGAAGGACCAGCGGCCGGGCAGCATGGTGGCGGCGTTATCCGCCAGGCTCAGGTATTCGGGCTTGCCGTCGCCCCACAACTCCAGCCGCTTTGAAATGACCTGGATGCCGGAAGAATCGACCGCGGCTCCGCGGGTGTCTTCAAAAACGAAATGCACAGCGGAGAGTGGACCCAGCCGGAGAAAGAGATCGCCGCGGTCGCGGTCGACCTCGACCTGCTGGAAGGCGGCCTGCGGCGGCTGGTTGCGCGCGCCGGGTACGATAGCGAAGAGCTCGTATTTTCCGGGCGCCACGGGACTGAAATGGAATGCGCCCTCGGAATCCGTGCTCTGGCCCTGCGATCCCATGTCGCTGGAGAGGGTGACCTGCGCGGCCACCGGAGGATAGCGCGGAATGTTCACGCGGCCGGAAACGGAAAAGAGACGGCCGGGAGTGGGATGCACGACGATATCGACGGTGTCGCGATCGATCGCGACCTCGACGGGGCGCGCGTCTTCCACGGTGGCGGAGTCGCGGTAGAACGTCGGGAGGTACGCTTCGTCGTCGTACTGTTTGGGGGCGGTGCGCACGTAGTACGAACCGGGTTCGAGTTCGGCGATGCGGAAGACGCCGCGATCGTCGGTCTGGGCTTTGGCGACAAGCTGCGGCGGGTGGGTGGTGCGGTATGCGACCACATCGTGCTCGGAAAGGCCGACATCGTTCTCGTCGACGATGCGTCCGGTGATGGCGCCGAAGCGCGGCAGCGCGATGTGCAAGACGACTTCGCGATCCTCTTCGACCGCCACCGGGACGCCGGCGGCTTTCCAGCGCTTCTGCCCGTACTCCACCGGCGCGAAGGCGGGGCGGGAAGCGATGACTATGTACGAGCCCGCGGCGATCGACGGAAACTCGAAGGCGCCATTGGTATCGGTATGGATGGACTGCGTCGCGCCATTGGTTCCGGCGACGGGCCGGACCACCACCAGCGCGCGGGCGAGCGCTTTGCCGGTCTGCTGTTCGACGACCGTGCCTTTCAGCGTCGCGCCCGGCAGCGTGCCGGCCGCGAATGCGAGCAACCAGACAGCGTGTTTCATGGGAGCACAAAGAGGTCCAGATCCTGCTGGACGTCTCCTCCTTCCTGCACGGAAACGGATTGCGGCCGCGCCTGCGCCATGGTCTGAGCATCGGGCGCCTGGTATTCGAATGTCGCGAGGATGTGATATTCGCCGGGCGCGAGGCCGCGGAAGTGATACTGGCCGCGCGTATCGGTCATGGTGCTGCGCAGTTCGCCGGTGCGCGCGCCGGTCATGGAATCGATGGTCTCGAGAAAGACCGGCGCGCCGGCCACCGTTTCGTGAGAGGTGCCGGTCACGGCGCCATGGACTCCACCAGGGTTGCCGCTGACGGTGAACTGCAGGTAGGCGCCGCTGTACGCAATCACGTCGTTCCAGCCGTCGAACCGGTGTTTGCCGGGGTTCACGTAGGAAGGCGAAAAGCCGGAGACATAATACTCGGGCGGCGTTTCCAGCATCACCTGCCAGCGGCCGGGCAATAGAAACGCGCGGCGGCCCTGAACCGGGAGTTCCCGGACCTGGCCGGGGCCGGCCTTATCCACGCGGCGCGCGTACAGCTTGAACCGGCTCACGTCCACCTGCCGGCCGCCCGCGCCGACCACGGAGACGAAGGACGGGGAGATGCAGGTCGCGGTCAGCCCGAGCGGGTGCGGGCGGCGAAGATCCACTTCCTCCCAAGCCCCCACGGCGGGGCAGCGCGCGGTGCCGTCGCCGGGGCCTTCGGCGTAGAGGTCGTACGCTCCCGGCGGGACGGGGGCGAAGCGAAACGCGCCGTCGGTCTGCTCGGCTTCGCGGCCCATATCGCTGGCAAAGGTGACGGTGACGGGCGGTATGCTGACGTCGACGCGGCCGAAGACCGGAACCAGCGTGCCCGGAATCGGGCGGATCTCGACGCCGTCAGCTTCCTGATCGAGCGTGACTTCGACTACGCGCGCGTCATCGGCCTGCGTGGTGTCCTTGGCGAACGTCGGAAGATAGCTGATTTCCGTGGTGTCCAGCGGAGTCGAGCGCACCAGGTAGGAGCCGGCTTCGAGGGCGTAGATGCGGAACTCGCCTTTTTCATTCGCGACGGCGCGGGCGGCGAGTTGGGGCGGCCGCGTATTGCGATACGCGACCACGGGCTGGTGCGGGATGCCGACATCGTTTTCATCCACCACGCGGCCGTTGATGGCGGCGAAATGCGGCATGCGGATGTTAAGGAAGGTGGAAGCGGAATCATCCAGCACGATGGGCTCGCCGGCGGAGTTCCACTGCTTCTGCCCATATTGCACCGTGACGAAATTTTTACGCGATGCCGTGACCATGTAAGCGCCGGCGGGAACGTTGGAGAATTCGAAGGCGCCGTAGGTATTGGTGCGGGCGGTCACGGGCTGCGCCGCGACGCCGGGCAGCGGCAGGAGCTTGACGAGCACGCGCGACAGCGGCTTCCCGGACTGGTGCTCCACCACGTTGCCGCGGATGGTGGCGGCGTGCAGCGAAACGGCGGCGAGAATGGAGAGAAGCGGTTTCATCGCACAAACAGATCGAGATCCTGCGGTGTATCGCGCCCCTCCTGGATTTCGATTTCCCCTGCGGCGGCGGCATCGAAGGCCGCGGAATCGGGCGAGCGAAATTCGAAGGAGGCGAGGATGCGATAGCGGCCGGGCGCGAGGCTGTCGAACCGGTAGGCGCCGCGGGCATCGGTATAAGCGACCCGAAGGGTGCCGGTGCGCGTGCGCGTGTCGCGGTCCCAGGGCTCGAGGAAGACGGGCGCGCCGAAGACGGCTTCGCGTGCCGTGCCGGTCACCGCGCCGTGAATGCTGCCGGGCGTGGAGGAGACTTCGTAGCGAAGCGCGCCCGGGCTGCCGGCGACGATTTCGTTCCAGCCATCGGGCCGGGCAACGTTCACCTTCGCGCCGGGACCACTGAAGCCGGTGACACAGTAGCCGGCGGGCGGCAGCAGCATGACGTCCCATCGACCGGCGGCCAACAACGGGTCGTCAGTGTTCGAGAGTTGTTCGGTTGCGATTTCGCCGGCGCCTGCCAGATCTTTGCGCCGCATGATCAGCCGGTACTGGCGATAATCGATGCGCTGTCCGGTTTTTTCGACTACGCGGACGGGCGTTTCTCCCATGCACGGAGCGGGAACGCGCAGTTCCGCCTGGTCGCGATCCACCTGAAGCTGTTGATAGGAGCTCAGCAGATCGCAATTCCAGGTGCCCGTGCCTTCCCCTTCGGTGAAGATTTCGAATTGGCCGGGCGCCGCCGGCTGGAAATGAAAGTCGCCGGTGGTTTCAATGGTTTCGCGGCCGGTCTCCGAGACGAGCGTCACACGGACGGGCAGCCCCGGGCGCGCCGGAAGCACCTTGCCGGCGATGGTGACGAGTTGGCCCTGCGCCGGGCGCACATCGATATCGGTTGCCTCCTGGTCGAGCGCGACTTCGACCGCCCGAGCCTGCTCGACATCGAAAGTCTGTGTGGCGAAAGTAGGAAGATAGCCGCCCTCGGGGTACTGGTGGGCGACGGTGCGGACGAGGTAAGAGCCGGGATCGAGGCCGTAGACGCGATAGACGCCTCGCTCATCGACCTTCACCTTCCGGACGAGCTGCGGCGGACGGGTGTTGCGGTAGACGGCGACATCGTGCGCGGGCAGGCCGACGTCGTTTTCGTCGACCACACGGCCGTTGATCGCTGCGAGGCGCGGAAGGCGCAGATTCAGAAACGTGGAACTGTTTTCTTCGAGGACGATGGGAAGGCCGGCGGCATTCCAGCCTTTGGCGCCGTATTGCGTGGTAGCGAAGTTCGCACGGCTCGCGGTAAGCAGGTATGCGCCGCCGGCGACCGGAGGAAATTCGAAGGCGCCGAACGTATTGGTGACCGCTTTCAGCGTGCCGCCGGCCGTGCCGGAGAGCGGCTGTAACGTCATTCGCACGCGCGAGAGCGGCTTGCCCGTCAGATTCTCCACGACGCTGCCGTGGATGGTGGCGGCGTGAAGCGCGACGGCGGCGCAGACAGCAGGCATCCAGGCCTTCATACGTTCTGAGGAGATGACGCGCGGGGATGCGGCAGAGTGCAGGGGATTTTGACCGAATCGCGGAAGATTTGGGGAGGATGGGGCGCTACAATCGTACGAAATGGCATCGCAAGAGCACCTGCCCGGGTGGTTCAAACTCTCGCTGCTGCCGCTGCTGCTGATCGGCGCCGCGGCCGCCTATACCGGCGCTCACTGGGGCGAGATTCCCGAACGCTTTCCCATTCACTGGGGAGCCAATGGCCAGCCCAACCATTGGCTGACCCGCACGCCGCTGCATGTTTTCGCGATCTTCATTTTTGCGGCGGGACTCTGCCTGTGGATCATCCTGTCCGCGGTACTGATGCAGCGCGGCTCGCGGCCCTCGCCGCTGCGCACCAGCGCCCTCCGGCTCGGATTCGCGGTGGAGTGCTTCCTGGCCGTGATCTTCAGTGGCGCGGGCGTGGCCGCAGTGGTGCACTTTCCCATCTGGATTTTTGTCGCTCTGATCGTTCCGTTCACTGTAGTGGCTCTGCTGGCCGGGAAGGAATATTTCGAACCCGAAACTGCTTCCGGGGACGAAACCGGCACGGAAGGGGACCTTTTCATTCCGAAACGCTTCGGCTACGGCTACGCGCTGAACTTCGCGAATCCCAAAGCCAAGTGGGCGCTGGCGTGGATCCTGGGCGGAATCGGCTCGCTGGTCGTGTTTCTGTTTCTGTCGCTGCACTGACGCTACATGTGATAGAGCATCATATAGACCACCACACCGGTGACGCTCACATACAGCCAGATGGGGAACGTCCAGCGCGCGATGCGGCGGTGTTTATCGTAGCGCGCGGCCAGGCCGCGGCGCAGCGTGATGATGGCCAGCACGGGAACGGTCGCTGCCAGCACGGTGTGGGTTCCCAGAATGCTCAGATACACGGTGCGGATGGCGCCGGTCCTGGAAAACCGCACCACCCCCGCCATGGCGTGATACACGATATAGCAAACCAGAAACGCGCACGAAACGCAGAAGGCCGACAGCATCACCTTGCGGTGAGTCGCGATCCGTTTGCGGCGGATCAGCGTATAGCCCCAGACCAGCAACACCGCGGCGGTGGCGTTGAGCACGGCATTGACGGTGGGCAAAAGATGGATCACGATTTCTCCCGTTCGAGCTGGCGGATATCGTGCATCAGGCGCGGCATGAAGGCGTCCTCACTGGTCAGATAGTAGCCTCGAATGTGGCCGCGCTGGTCCACCAGCGCGAAGCGGGTGCTGTGGCTGAGCGAGCCGTCGATTGTATTCAATTTGAACCCGAGGCCCACGGCATTGAGCTCGGGAATGGTGCCGGTGAGGAAGCTCCAGCGCGCGGGGTCGTTCTTGAAATCCTTGGCGTAGGAGGCAAGCACGGGCGGCGTGTCGTGTTTGGGATCCACGGTGAAGGAAATGAGCCTGACATTCCCCAGTTCCTCGGCCGTGGATTGCTGCAACTGATGCATTTCGGCGCTCATCATGGGGCACGGCCCGGTGCAGGTGGTGTAAAAGAAATCCGCTACCCAGACGTGACCGGCGAGGCTGGCGCTATCGAAGGGGCGGCCGGCCTGGTCGGTGAGATGAAACGAGGGGGCAGCGCCGAGATCGTCCAACGGTTTGGGCTGGACGCAGGCCGCCAGCAGGAGCGCGGCAAACACCGGCGCCAGCCGCATTATGCCGCGCTGCGGGTGGATTTTTGCGCCGCCAGCATGCCGCAGAGAAGCAACAGCACAAGGCCGAAGCCGGCCGTCACCGCGAGGCTCTCGACCGCTCCCGGAGCGGCATTGGGCAGCAGCAGCACGTGGTTGAGCAGCGCAATCGAATAGGTCAGCGGATTGACCCACATGATGGCCTTCACCCACCCGTGGGCCGTCGCCATGGGAAACAGCGAGCCGGAAACCATCCACATGGGCACCAGCAGCAGGTTCATGATGGCGTGAAAGCCGGAAGTGGAATCCATTTTCCACGCGATGACGAAGCCAAGCCCGGTAAGCGTAAACGAAATCAGAAAAATGGAGGCGGCGATGGGAAGCAGTTCGATGAATCCCACACGCACGCCGGCCAACGGAGCGAACGCCAGAAAAATGAGTCCTTGTATCCATGCCAGTGTGGCCGCGCCCATAATTTTTCCCAGGACCATGCTGGTGCGCGGCGCCGGAGAGACCAGCATGGAAAGCAGAAAGCCTTCGCGGCGGTCTTCGATGATGGAAATCGTCGAAAAGATCGCCGAAAACATTACGGTGAGAACCAGCGCTCCCGAATAGAAGCGCGCCAGGTCGTTCGAACCGTAGCCGATCAGCAGCCAGAATACAAGCGGCGAAGCCACTACTCCGAGGACGCGGCTTTTCTGGCGCCAGAAGCGCACCAGCTCGCGCTGCCAGAGGGTGGCGGCGGGTAAAAGGAAGCTACTCAATGGATGCTCCTGTCTCTCTCACAAAAACATCTTCCAGAGTGGGCTTATGCAGGCCCACCGAGTCGATCGAGCCGGGGAAGGCTTCCACGGCTTCGGCGATAAAACGATGGCCGTTTTGGATTTCCACGCGCACCTGGCCGTCGCGCACCACCGGTGAGAGTCCGAAACGCGCTTCGATGCCTTTCGCAAGAGCGGCGGAATCGGCGGTATCGAGCACCACGACATCGCCGCCGATGCACGCCCGCAGCTCGGCGGGGCTGCCCTGCGCGACGATGCGCCCTTCGTGGAGCAGAATGAGGCGATCGCAGCGGTCGGCCTCCTCCAGGATGTGGGTGGTGAGCAGAATGGTGACGCCTTCGTGGTCGCGCAGCATTTCGACGTGGCGCGAAACGTCGCGCCGCGCGGCGGGGTCCAGACCGGTGGAAGCTTCGTCCATCAAGAGAATCTGCGGGCGGTGCAGCAGGGCCTTGGCGATTTCCACGCGGCGCCGCAGACCGCCCGAAAGCGTCTCGACCAGGTCTTTGCGGCGGTCGGTAAGCCCCAGTTTGCCCATGGCGTATTCCATGCGCTCGCGCAGCACGGCGCCGCTGAGCCCGTGAAGGTGCCCTTGCGCGCGCAGGTTCTCTTCCACGGTGAGCGCTTTATCGAGGCTCTGGGTCTGGAAGACGACGCCCACGTGGCGGCGCACGGCGGCCGGGTCCTGCACCACGTCGCTGCCGGCCAGAATGGCATGGCCCTCGGTGGGAACCATCATGGTGGAGAGAATGCGAAAGAGCGTGGACTTGCCGCCGCCGTTTGGCCCCAGCAGGCCGAAGATTTCGCCCGTTTTCACTTCGAAGCTGACATTCGATAGCGCGACGCGGTCACCGTAGCGGTGAGTCAGGTGGTCGACTTGAATCACAATCCTGGCCTATCCAGGAGCATCAGCCCGTAGATCAGCGGCAGATAAAACACGGAAGCAATGAGGACATTCCGCGCGCGGACGAGATTCCGTTCCACGGCCACGCGGACACCGGAGTAGAGAAACCACAGACCGAGCAGCAACGCTCCTACAAAATACAGGCGCCCCGTCATTCCCAGCATACCGGGAATCAGGCTCACGGGAATCAGCGCCAGCCCATAGAGCACGATCTGCCGCGCCGTCGAGCGGCAATCCGGCTCGACCACCGGCAGCATGCGGATGCCGGCGCGCGCATAGTCCTCTTTGTACATCCAGGCGATGGAGTAGAAATGCGGGAACTGCCAGAAAAAAAGTATGGCGAACAAAACCCAGGATTCGCGGGTAATCACGCCCGCCGCCGCGGCGTAGCCGATCATTGGCGGCATGGCGCCGGGAAACGCGCCGACCGTCGTGGACCACCAGGTGCGCTGCTTGAGCGGTGTATATAAGAAAAGATAGCTGGCCAGGGTGAAGGCGCCGATGAAGCCGGCCAGCAAGTTCACTCCCAGCCACAATTCGAGGAAGCCAACCACCGACAGCGCTACTCCGAAAGCCAGGGCGCTCGACGGCGACATCTTGCCCGCCGGCAGCGGACGCGAGCGGGTACGGCGCATCTGGCGATCGGCCTCGCGCTCATACCACTGGTTGAGCGCTGCCGTGCCGCTGGCGATGAGGGCAGTGCCGATCATCGTATGCAGCAGCGAAAGGAGCGGAACGTGTTTAAGAAACTCGATCCAACTGGAAGCGCGCGGGAGCCCGTAGAAATAGCCGACACCCGTGCTCATCAGAATCAGCCACGTGATTCGCGGCTTGGTCAACTGAATGTAATCGCGCATGTGTGGGGAGCCCGTGCCAGGCGCCCAGCCCTTGGACATAATTTACAGATGCATCCGAACCGGGGCGGGGTTCCCAATTCCCGCCCCAAAATCCCTCATCCTTTTACGGAAAAATCGACGGTCTTGCTGTCCTTGGCGCCCACGGTCACTTGTTGTTCCTGCTTGCCATACTTCTCGTGAACCATTTCGATCGTGTACGTACCAGGGGGCAGACCTTTTATTGTAAACGTTCCGTCGTCTCCCGTCACGGCGAAGAATGGAGAAGAAACCACGCCGATGTAAGAACGCATCCAGGGATGTACATTGCACTTCACGGGGATCATCACTTCCTGGCGCGCGTAGGTCTTGCTGATGGGCGCTTCGCCGGGGGCCTGCGACTGGTTGAAATCGCCGTTGACCTGCGCCATGGGATGGATATTGTGATTCGTGGGGTCGCTATTCATGATGGAAATGGCCTGGCCGGCCATCACCCCGATCACGTGGGGCTCATACATGCAGCCTTTCTGATCGAGTTCCACGGGCGTCGCGGGAATTTTCCAGTTCTTGTCCGGCAGGCCGGCTTTGACCCACACAAACACGTTCTTCAGGGTTCCGTTGCTGTTGACGATGACTTCCTGCGAATGCACGGGCTGGCCGTTATGCGCCTTCACGCAATCCGGCTTGTCCGACATATCGATGATCGGCATTTTGGGCGCGGTACCATCGAACGCGACTTTGCCGGTGACGGTGGCGCCGTTCGCCATGTCCGGCTCTGCTTCGCCGCCGGCCGGCGCGGCCGCGGGAGCCTCCGTCTTGGCCGTATCGTTCGAACTGCTTCCGCACCCGGCGAGCGCCAGCGCGCCCGCCAGTCCAACTGCAATCCAAATCTTCTTCATAGCTCTGAGAGCCTCCTTAATATAAGAACCGGCGGCGCCGCTTTCTGTGGCCGCGCCGTTACTTCCCTGCCCCTGCTCCCGAAGCCGCGCTGGCTCGCAGCCTGTTCAATTCGTCGGGCGTGAACTGGAACATGTAGCGCACCAGCAAATCGGCCTGGTCTTTGGTATATCCGTTGAAACTCGCCGGCAGCGGCCCCGCGAACACCATATGATCGCCCTCGGCCCGGAAAAGACCGCTGGGCATCGCGGTCCCTGGAGCCATCATCGCGGGAGCAAGAATCCAGCGCCGCGTCCATCCGGGTTTGAGCCGGTCTTTGGCTACGGTGAAATCGGGCGCCGTGGCTTTGGCATCGTGCTTGGGGTCGCCGGTCATGTGGCACTTCAGGCAGGGCGCGCCCTCGCTCGAGAACAACTGCCGTGCCATGACGCGCTCCTGGTCCGTCAAGGGATCCATGGGCTGCGCGATGTACGGCTCCGATTGCGACGACATGGCTTCGAAGAATCGCACCAGCTTGCGAATCTCCCCGTCCGAGAAAAAGAAGGTGGGCATGCGCGCGTGCAAATAGCGGCGCACGCCGTCGCGATTGGTATCGGTCTCGCTGAGCGACGGATTATTGAGGAAGCGCATCAACCAGTCCGGATTCACGCGCGCCCCTTCGCCGATCAGCGTGGGCGGTTTCTGCTCCACCCAGTCGGGATCCTGGTAGCGCGGCAGCGTATCGAAGATCGTGGTCTGACCGACATGGACGCGGTGGCATCCCATGCAGTTATACTTGCGAACCACCCACCAACCTTCGATGATGTCCTGGCGCTGGTCGGCGGGCGCATAGAAGTAGCGCGGCGGCAGGGTGGAATCGACCGAGCCCAGAAGGAACGTCGTGACTTCGTCGATTTCGGGCTTCGAGAGGTTGAAGTTCGGCATCTTCAGCCGATCCTGCTTGGCCTTCTCCTTGCCCTGATCGTACACCGCGGGGTTGGCCAGCTTGTGCTCGAAGAAGCCCTTGTGCGTGTACCAGCCTTCATCCTCGGCCTGGTGCCCGAGGAGCGCGAAATCCAGGCGCTCGATGGGCTTCGAACCTTCCTTGGTCAGCTCGGTTCCGATGCGCGCCTCTTCTTCCAGTCCGGCGATCTCATGGCAGCCGGCGCAGCCGTAGAAGCGCACCTTTTCCAGACCGACGTTTTTCAGCTTCGGATCGTCCATGAAGCTGGCGTCGGCGTAGGTCGCGTTGGGCCGCTTGCAGGTCATCAGGTAGCTGGCGATATCGCGGGCTTCGTCGTCAGGGAGCCGCAGACTGGGCATGGGCGTCATCTGTTCCACCTGCAGTTCGTGCCCGTCGTTGGGGCACTTGTCGTGCTGGAGGTCGAAGACGAACGGGAGGCCATGCCGCTGGTAGTCGGCGGCGGTGAGGTCCTTCTTTTCGTACGGACAATAGGGCGCGGTGCGCTGCCGCGGATTGTGCACCCAGCGTACCAGGTAGTCGTAATTGGCCTTCTCGCCTTCCCGGGTTAAGTTGGCGGCGAAAGTTCCGCCGAGTTTCTGGCTGCCTTCGCCCATGGAATGACAAGCCATGCAGCCGCGGGTTTCGAAATCCTCCTTGCCTTTGACCGGATCGCCCGGCTGCTGATGCGGCAGGTCGCCCTGTACGCCCGATTGCCAGATGAAGGCAGCGATGGCGCGGATGTCCTCATCGTCCAAACGGAACGTAGGCATCTTGGTGCCTTCGCGCCAGGCATGCGGATCTTTCAGCCAGACGGGAATCCATTCCTTTCGCAGCTTCATCCGCACTTCCTTGAGGCTGGGGCCGACCTTTTTGACTTCCTTCACGAGCTCGCTCTGCCGCATGTCGAGCTGTTCGACTTTGGCATCGATTCCGGTGGTCTGGACGCGCAGATTGGAAGCTTCCAGGAAAAGCTTTTTGGCTTCGGCGTCGGAGATGCGCGGATTGTTGGCTTTCTGTTCGTCAAAGCCGGCCTGGCGGAGCATTTCGGCCTTCTGCTGTCCGAACTGGCGCAGTTCCTGGGTGATGTTTGAGTTTTCGTCGGCTTCCCGGTCGAAGCCTTCATAGCGATGGCAGGCCATGCAGCCGCGCAGGCGGAAAACCTCGCGGCCTGCGTTGAGCGTATCGGCCATCTCGGTGACGATTTCCCTGGCGTGGCACTGCTGGCATCCGGCTTCGATGTTCTCCTTGTGACTGAGCGGCCAGAGCCAGTGTTCGTTATAGCCGTGCGCTTTGGCGATGCTGGAAACCGCCACGCCATTGCCGCCGTGGCAGGGCGTGCAGCCGAACTGCTCGGGATCGTGGATCTTCAGCAGCTCCGGGTTAGGATGGCTCGCAAACACCGGGTCGCCCATATTGGCAGCGGTCAACTCGACCGGCTCGCGCGTTCCGAGGTGACAGGATTCGCAGCGGTCCACCAAGTCCACGTCTTTGATGTGAATCTGGCGGATCTTGATATCGAACTTATCGAGGGAACTCTGCACGTTGGCGAGCGTTGTACTGCTCGCGTCGGGGATGCGGTCGGAGAGAAACTTGTCGCGCTTCGCGCGCAGCGCGGTGGCGTTCTTCATGACCTCCACGCGTTCCTGGAGCAGCTCCGCCTTCTTACTTTTCATGTCCTGGAGCATCGTGTCCATGTCGGCGAAGGTCATCTCGCGGGCGCTGTCCCACCCGGGGAGCTGGACTTTTCTGGTGCCCGCTTTCAGCTCGGCGATCTCCTTGCGCAGAGAGTCTTTGTGGCTCTCGCTTTTGGAGATCTCGATTTCGTAAGTCAGGGAGCCGATGTGACTGCGGACTTCCTGGAAGGGATCGTTGAGCGCCAGAATCTTCGGCACCAGGTCCTGGTTGACCTCTTTGTCGATTTCGGTGGCGCGCGGCATGGCCTGCTTTTCGGCGGTCTGCATTTCGCTGTCGAGTTGGCGGTATTCGGGCATGGCCTTGATCTGCCGCTCCAACTGGGCTTCCGGCAGCATGGCCTGTTTCAGATAGCGCGAATAGGCCTTTTCGAACCGCGCCTCGTAGCCCTTCCATGGCCGGATGCCGTACATTTCGTCGTACAGCCCCCATGCCAGGGAAAGAACCAACAGGATCGACCAGATGAATAGTGGTCTGCTTAACGATGAGTTCACTACCGGATCTTTGTCTTGCTCTTGGTCGCTCATATGTTGAACCAGGGAGTTACCCACACATACTTAATCCGGAATAACTGCCGCGCCAGAATCTTTACCGGCAGCGATAACATGATGATCAGGAACGTCTGCATGATCACATACTGCAGAACGCTCATGCGCTTGTAGATCTTACGATTGAACTCGGTCCTCGTGATCAGCTTGTGGATCAGATATCCGGCGGCGACCACATACAGACCTATGACGATCGCGCCAAAGATGATTTTGGGCACACGTCCACTGACGCCGAAGACATCCGGCAGATCGCGGTTGACTTCGAAAATCAACCGGTTGTGATCCCACGTGGTCCCGGGCCAGAACCACATCCACCCCGGCCCGCGAATCATGGTCCCGATCACTATCATGGAAACCCAGAGCACGATGAATCCGAAAATGAACGTGAGGATGGCATACTTACGCTGCTTGAACGTGTAATATCCGCTGCCGAGAGGGTTGGTATCGATATACGGAATCACCATCAGGCCGATGATGATGAGCGAAGGCATCACCACGCCGGCCATCCAGGGGTCGAAATAGACCAGCATTTCCTGCAGTCCGAGGAAGTACCAGGGAGCCTTGGCGGGATTCATGGTGAGCGTCGGGTTTGACGGCTCTTCCAGCGGGGCGTTCAGCGTGATCGACCAGACCAGCAGCAGGACGGTCACGATAATCGCCGCCAGAAACTCGATGCGCAGCAGATACGGCCAGACGTGGACCTCCTTGGCCCAGCCTTTCTTGTAAGGCTGAGTCTTCCGGTGGTGAGTCTTGGCCATTTCCGGATTGGCTTCGAGCTGCTCGATCAGGCGGTCGTTGGCGAAGGCCTGGCGCAGCGCGTACCACGTATAAAACGGCACCACGAACAACAGCAGCACGATCGGAATGTTATCCGGAGTACTTACAATCGTCCAAAGCTGGTGGAAATCCATAAAACCTCGGCCTCGCTATTTACCACGGAGACACAGAGAAAGGAGTAGAGAACGCCGAGAACCCCTGTCTACCAGCCTGGTTTTCTCTGTGCCCTCTTTGCTTCTCTCTGTATCTCTGCGGTTGTATGACACGCCTGCCCCTCGCCTATATCTTCCGCGGTTCCTTCATTTCACTTTCTAACTGCACGGGGGCCGGACCGGAGATACCTCCGTCTTTCCTGACTCGCCAGAAATGCACAATCATGAACAGGGATGCGATGATCGGGATCGCCACGCAATGCCAGATGTAGGCGCGGAGCAGCGCGTTGGAATCGACGATCGAGCCGCCCAGCAGGCCGAACCGCACATCGTTGAACGGCGTCATCCCCAGTTGCGGACCGAACGGTCCGGCGTGCCCCAGGAGCGGCGTCGCGCGCGCCATGTTGGTTCCCACGGTGACGGCCCAGAAACCGAGCTGATCGTCGGGCAGCAGATATCCCGTGAAACTGAGTAGCAGGGTCAGCACCAGCAGCAGCACCCCCACCACCCAGTTGAATTCCCGCGGCTTTTTATAAGAACCGGTCAGGAAGACACGGAACATGTGCAACTCCACCATGATGACCATCAGGTGGGCGCCCCAGCGATGCATGTTGCGCAGCAGCTTGCCGAAGGGAACGTCGTTTTCCAGGTACAGAATGTCCCGGAAGGCGACGACCTTCGAGGGGTGGTAGTAGAACATCAGCAGCGTGCCCGTGAACACCAGCGTGATGTAGACGTAGAACGTCATCCCGCCCATCCCCCAGGTGTATTTGTAGGCCACCGCATCGCGATTGACCTTGGCGGGATGCAGGTGCAGGAATACGTTGCTGAGCACGCCGAGCGCGCGGCTGCGCGGCGTTTCGTCGTGTTTGACGCGGAGAACGCTTTTCCAGACGTCGGTCTTTTCCGGCGCCTTGACGGTCTCCTTCAGCTCTTCGACGGCCTTCGTCCGTACGGCTTTGGCGCCAGCGAGGACGTTCGCAAGCTTGCCGCCATCGCCGTTGCCTCCGCCGTTGCCGCTTCCGTTACCCCCGCCACCGGAGGCAGGTTGTCCGTTGTGTCCATTGGTTTCCGGCATGATGAGACCTCACACCCTGAGAATCGCGCCCGGGTCGCCGAACTGCGAACGTTCGCCCTTCGGCCAGGAATAGACGTGACTCGTGTCCACGGCGATCTGGCCGTCGGGGCCGACTTCGACGTGAGCGCGGTCCATCGGACGCGGCGCAGGCCCTTCGAAGTTGATGCCTTCGGAGTCGTAACCGCTGCCGTGGCACGGGCACTTGAATTTGTTCTCGGCGGGTTTCCAGTCCGGCGTGCATCCCAGGTGGGTGCAGATCGCGATGATCACGAAGATGCCCTCCGTGTTGCGAACCACCCAGATGCGATGGGAGTTTTGAAACTTGGTATCGACTCCGAAACCGAAATCGGACGGATAGCCGATTTTGAACTGGGTCTTCGGCTCGTAAAGAGCGCGTGGAAAGAAGAACCGCAGGAACATCAGGAAATTGACGCCCAGAGTGCCCAGCACCGCAGCCATCACGAAGCGGCGGCGGCGCGCAATCCTGCGGCTTTCATCAGTTTCTTCGGTTTTCGAGAATATAGATCGGATCGCTTGCGCCAGGGACGGTTTCGTGGGTGTCGGCGCCGCCGTCCCGGCGGTTTCTAACGTTGAATTCGCCATCTTGTCCCCAAGGCCGGATTGCCCGGCCTGCTCCCTCTGAGTTCCCTGGACGGCCGCCCGCGGAGACCTCCGCCGGATCGGGAACGGCCAAGATGGCAGGCTCTCACTGGACCAATACCCAAGATTGGGAAAAGAATGGCCTCTTAGTATGACTGGGATAAAATTGAGCCTGGCCCCTTACACCGTACCCTCGATCGACATCTGGAATCTCTGGCCGCCTTGTCCAGAGGTTAATCTTACACCCGAATTGCAGTTTTGCAAGCAAACCTTGAAAAAATTGTCAAGCTCCGAAGCGTTTAAAAACACACCGCAAGTACAATGAAATCTGTACAGATTCCGCATTCGGGTAAAATTTTTTCGGGATCACGCGTGCGAGACCTTATCCTGCGTTCCACCGTGGCCTCCGGCGCCGCGGTTCTGCTGCTCACGGAGGCACTGAGTCCCTTTCACCTGCTGCGCCGCGGGCCCCTGGTGGCAGCGTGGGCCGTGGTTGCCGTGGCAGCCGGGTTCTTCCTGTGGCGCCGCGGGGTGCGGCCGCCCCGGGTCGCGGTGCGGCCGGAATTTTTCGAAGCCGCCATCGCGCTGGCGATTTTCGCAATCGCCTGCGGGGTGGGACTCACCGCCGCGCTCAGCCCGCCCAATAGCGCCGATGCCATGGCGTATCATCTGCCGCGCGTCGTGTATTGGGCGCAGGCAGGGAGCGTGGCCTTGTTCCCAACCCCGTATCTCAACCAGATCATGCTGCAGCCGTTGAACGAATACTTCATGCTGCACACCTACGTGCTCTCCGGCGGCGACCGGTTCGTCAACCTGATCACCTTCGCCGCGTTCCTGGGCTGCATCGCGGGCATCTCCGCGCTGGCGCGCGCCCTGGGCATGAGCGGCCGGGGCCAGGCTTTCGCGGCGCTCTGCTGCGCCACGCTTCCGGACCTCATTCTGCAGGCCTCCGGCGCCAAGAACGATTGCCTGCTTGCCCTGTGGCTGGTGTGTCTCGCCTACTTCGCGCTCGAGGACAACCTGCCGTTTGCCGCGGCGGCGCTGGCGCTCGCCCTGGCCACCAAGGCCACGGCATTTTTGTTCGCACCGCCGCTCCTGGCCGCGATTCTGCTTGTCCGCAGGCTGGATGCGAAGCGCTTCGCCTTGTGGTGCGCCATGGCGATCTTGCTGTTCAATGGCCCGCAATATGTGCGCAACCTGCAACTGAGCGGCTCGCCGCTGGGCTTCGACTCGGCGCAGGGCGATGGCTTCTTCCGCTGGCGCAATGAACACCCCGGGTGGCGCAGCACCGCGAGCAATCTGCTGCGGAACACATCCGAACAATTGGGGGCGCGCAGTGCCCGTTGGAATCGCGCGGTCTACGACACGGTTCTCAAGATGCATGCGGCGCTCGGACTGGATCCGCAAGACCCTGCCACGACCTGGCCCTGGGCGCGCTACGACCCGCCCGTCGACGCCAACCACGAGGCGAATGCGAATAACCGGTGGCATCTGCTGCTGATTGCCATTGCCGCCGGCTTTGCCGCAGTCACGCGGCGCCGTTTCTGGGTGCTGTACGCGGCATCGCTGGCCGCGGGATTCCTGCTCTTCTGTTTTTACCTGAAGTGGCAGCCGGACCTGGCGCGCCTGGAGCTCCCGCTTTTCGTGCTGGCCGCGCCTTTGCCCGCGCTGTTGCTGGAGCGGCTGCGCCCGCAGGCGCTTGCCCTGCTGCTGTGCGTTTTCCTGGTCTCGGTAGCGCGCCGCCCCGTGCTGCAGAACTGGACGCGGCCGTTGAGAGGCCCCGGCAACCTGTTCGTGACGGCGCGCGACGACAACTACTTCAACGACATGGGCCAGTTCCACAACCGCGATTCGTACTTCCAGGCGGTCGCGCTGGCCGCGCGCTCGGCATGCCGCAACATCGGAATCGATATCACGCGGAACCAACTCGAGTATCCCTTCCAGGCGCTGCTGCGCGAGCGCTCGGGCGACGTGCGTTTCGTCCATACGGGCGTCACTAACGCGTCCGCGCGGTATGCCGCCCGCGGCGCGCCCAGGCCCTGTGCAGTCGTCTGCCTGGAGTGCGCTGGAGACGCGGCGAAAATCGCGCTCTACGGTTCCCTCGGCCCTCCCCTCACGGCCGGTCGATTTCTCTGGTTCGCGCAGCGATGAAACAAATGTGAACATCGATCCTGCGGGCCGGCTTTGCACACGTCCCACTTTCCTGGACAGGCGTGACGGCCAGTTATACCAACCGTCGAGCGCGGTCAGGCGGCAGTTACTCGACGATCGGAACGGCTAACTCGGCCACTTACACGAATGGTAATTCACTACTTACCAGTACCAGGCGCCGGGAGGAGCGCCGCTTCGACTCCGGCCGCCGTGCGATCGCCGGACAGCCATCGCAGTCCGGCGCGGTGATACCAGTACAGTACCGCGCCTCGGGACGCGACCGGATAACCCCTCACCGCTGCTATCTTACTAACTGTGGATCTGCGCGTACCGTCGAAACTAAACTGGCTGCAGCATAATCTCCCGGAGGGTCTGATCGTCGATGCAGCGTGGCTCGAGCGCCATGGCTATTACACAGCCTTGCGAAGCAAGTACGCGGCGCAAGGCCGGCTCGAGCTGGTGGCGAGGGGAGTCTACCGCCGGCACGCCGCGAGTTTAAGCGGCACGGCAAAGTCACAATCCCTGCGATGGCAGAACGTCGTCATCTCCTTGCAGATGCTGTTGAAATACCCCGTACATATCGGCGGCCGGACGGCGTTCGAGGTGGAAGGTTTTGCCCACCGGCTTACGCCTGCCCGTCTGCGGGAAATCCATCTTTATGGCGCACAAAGGCCGCCAAGCTGGCTCTCGCGTTTGACGCTGGATGCGCCTTTTATCTTTCGCAGCGCCGCCCGGCTGTTCGAGGACAGTCAATCGGATATCGCCCGCGCCAGTTTCAAGCTGTTGAGCTCTGCGGAATGGGAAAGGCCGGTTGTGATTTCCACGCCCGAACGCGCGATCCTCGAACTGTTGGACGAGGTTCCACGGCACGAGACGTTTCGCCAGGCCGATGTCCTCGTGAAGGGCCTCCACAACCTCAGTCCCCGCAGGCTCCACACCCTTTTGGCCGCCTGCCGCAGCATCAAAGTGAAACGTCTGTTTCTGTGGTTCGCCGAGCGTCACAACCATGCGTGGCTGAAAGCGCTCAGCCGGAAAAACATCGATTTGGGCCGCGGGAGACAGATGCTCGTGCGCGGCGGCAAGCTCGACCCCAGGTTCAACATCACCGTGCCGGAGGCCCTGGATCCCGGGGCGTGAGCGCGCCTGCCGGCTAATTGCTCGCGGCGACCGCGTGGAACCGGACCCCGATCTTGTCTTCCAGGTAGCGGCGGCTGATCATGGCGCACTCTTTTGGCGTGCGGGACTTATCCGGAACGCGGTCCAGCTCCACCACGCACCAGCCGCGGAACTTCACTTCGTCGAGGGCCGCAAACACCGCCGGCAGGTCGACGCGCCCGCGGCCGAGTTCCACCCACTCGAACGGATACTTGGCGCCCTTCCGGTCCATCGGGCTATCGACCACGTCCTTCAGATGAACGAACAGCAGGCGATCGCGATGCTTGCGGATGGCCTGCGCCGGATCGCCCCCGCCGGCCACGAAATGCGCGGTGTCCAGGAGAAGCTTCACGTAGCGCGGATCGGAGGAGGCCAGCACGGCCTCGAGATTGGCGGGATGCTCGCCGATGGTGTTCATGTGGTTGTGATATGCGAGCGGCACGCCCAGATCGGCCGTCCGCTTTCCGATTTCCGTCAGCAAACGGCCCAGCCGCGTGCATTCTTCGGGCGCCACTTTGCGCGGATAGGGCTTCAACTGGTCGAGCACTTGCAGGTAGAGCCCGCCGCACTCGCGAACGAATCCGGCATGGGCCGTATGTGAGGCAATGGTCTCCGTTTCGACTGCGGGATCGATCGATACTTCGCCGCTCGAGAGCGCGACGAACGTGAGATGGTGCTGACTGAGCAGCGCGCGCAGTTCGGCCGGCTGGAATTCGGTGGTTGCTTCGATGCGGAACTGGACGCCCTGATAGCCGCAGGCGGAAATATCGTCCACGGCCTGGCGCTCTTCTTTGTTCCAGGTCATGGCCGCGTACCCGAAACGGATTCCGCTCGAGACCGCGGCGCCCGCGGCGCGATGAAACGCGGTGGCGGCGGCGAGTGCACCGGCGCCGGCGAGAAAATTCCGGCGGGATTGCGATGGCATAAGGAAAACTCCTGGATTTCATGATGTCAGAAAATGGAGCGCGAGTTTCCGGTAGCTTTCGATACACTCCGCGCGCGGCCCCAGCCGCTATGCTGAAAGCATGCAAGACACCATGGAAACGCCCGGTCTGGCAGGGCGGCTCGAAGAAGTGTTCACCTCAATCGTAGACCGCGCGAGCGCGAAACTCGTATACGGCGACCCGGTAACGGCGGAGGGCAAGACCATTCTGCCGGTTGCGAAGATCCGCTACGGATTCGGCGGCGGCTCCGGCCGCAAACACACCGAAGGGCAACTGGGCGGAGGCGGTGGTGGAGGACTGGTAGCCAAGCCGGTTGGCGTGGTCGAGGTTACGCAATCGCAGACACGCTTTATACCGGTGATGTCGGGCTGGAATCTGGCCGCGGCCGCCGCTCTCGGCATCTGTCTGGGATTCATTCTCGCTCCCAGGCGGCGGCGCTAAAGCGCGGCGCTAAAGCTATGAGCGACCGCGCAGGCGGTCGATTCTGCGGCGGTCCCGTTTATTGGGCCGGCCTTCATGGAGGCTTTCCACGCGCGGCATCGCTCTGCGTTGTTCGGCCAATCGCAGGCGCAATTCGCGGCTCTCGTCGGTTTCGCGGTACATGGTGCGCGCCACCGGCGCCGGGCCGCGCACTTCGCTGAGGAGCAGGACTTCGATTGCAAACTCGCCGCTTTCGTTTTTGACCTTCAGCATGTCGCCGACGCGGACTTCGCGGGCCGGTTTGACCGCCTGCCCGCCGGACGCGATCCGGCCGAGTTCACAGGCTTTCGCGGCCAGGGCGCGGGTCTTGAAGAAACGCGCGTCCCAAAGCCATTTGTCTACCCGCATGTCTGATTCCCGCCCTACTCTTCCGGCAGCAGTTCCCGCAGCAATTGAATCAGCTGCGAGGGGAAAAAGGGCTTCTTGAGAAACTTCACGCGCTCGGAACGCAGGGTGGACGGCACCTCGCGCTGCTGCCCGGAGATCAAGAGCACGCTTGCCGACGGGTGCATCTTGAGAACGCTTTCGGCCAGGCGAGCGCCATCCATTTCAGGCATCACGACGTCGGAAATGAGCAGGTCCACCGCCTGGTTTTCGCAGATGCGAAGGGCTTCGGAGGGCCGCGGAGCAAGAAAAACGTTGACCTGCCGGTGGCCAAGCATCTTTTGCACCAGGCGCAGGATCTGGGGCTCGTCGTCGACGATGAGAACACTGCGAGCGGCGGGCATCGGCTGATCCAATTCTACGCGGGCAGACTCTGTGCCGCAACTCACGTATTCGCAAACACAGCTTTCCGGACCGCTTTCTGCGACAATTCAGATGGTCGCGTTCCTATGGCTTGCCTGCTGGTCGTCCTCGTTCTCGCCTTTCCGCGAATTGTGCTCGCCCTGCTGTTTTTTCTTTCGAACTATCTGCAGCGGGCGTATCCCCACGAGTTGCTGATTCCACTCCTCGGTTTTATCTTCCTGCCGCTGACTACGCTGGTCTACGCGTGGGAAGTGAACAATGGCATGGCGCTCCAAGGCGTGAATCTCGTCATCCTGATCGTCGCCGTGGTGATCGATGCCGGCGGATGGAGCGGCGGCGAGTGGCATCGACGGCGCCGCTACTACTAAGCGCCAACCCGCGCCGTCGCTTACTATAGAGTGTCATGAGACATAGTCCCCTCGCGGCCTGCGCCCTCGCCGGCGCATTGGCCTTCGCCTGCTTCGCGCAGACTCCCAGGAAAGGAAGATCGAGCATGAACCATGAACCGTTCGGAAAACTGGCGGATGGAACGCCGGTGGAGATCTATACGCTGCAGAACGGCAATGGGATGCAGGCCAGAATCATCACCTACGGCGGCGCCGTGGTTTCGTTGACCGCCCCGGACCGCGACGGCAAGTATGCCGATATCGTTTTGGGAATGCAGGATCTGCAGGGCTATACGACACAGACGAATTTCTTCGGAGCCTTGATCGGGCGATACGGGAACCGCATCGGCCACGCGACCTTCCAGTTGGACGGCAAGCGCTTCGACCTGCCCAAGAACGATGGCGACAATACGCTGCACGGCGGTCCGCAGGGGTTCGACAAGCGGGTCTGGACGGCCAAAGCGGGAACGGGCGCGGAACCCGCGCTCGAGCTGACCTATGTCAGTAAAGACGGCGAAGAAGGCTTCCCCGGAACGCTGCGCGCCACCGTGATCTACACGCTCACCAAAGACAACGGACTGAAGATCGATTACCATGCCACCACCGACAAAGACACGGTGCTGAACCTGACGAACCACTCCTATTTCAACCTGGCCGGCGCGAACTCGGGCAGCACCGTCCTGGATCACGAAGTCACCATCTTCGCCGACCGCTTCACGCCGGTAGACAAGGGCCTGATTCCCACCGGCGAATTGCAGCCGGTACAGGGCACGCCGTTCGATTTCATGAAATCGACCGCCATCGGCGCGCGCATCGGCGACGACGATCAGCAACTCAAGTACGGAAACGGCTACGACCACAATTTCGTGCTGCGCGCGCACACCGGGGTTGCGAAGGCCGCGGAAGTCTACGAGCCCAAGAGCGGCCGCGTGCTCGACGTGTGGACCGATCAGCCGGGGCTGCAGTTCTACACCGGCAACTTCCTGGATGGCAAGACGCGCGGCAAAGGCGGGGTGGCGTATCCGTTCCGCGGCGCCTTCTGCATGGAGACGCAACACTTCCCCGATTCGCCCAACAAGCCCGAGTTCCCCACCACGGAACTGAAACCCGGACAGACGTACCACACCACGACGATCTACAAGTTTAGCGCGCGCTAGTTAAAGACCGGCGGCGCGCGCCGCCACGCGGGCCACGCTAGACCAGTCCAGCTCGGCCTGACCCTGGGCGATGCCTTCGAGCAACCGGTCGTGGACGTGGCTCGCCAGCGGCATGGGCGACGCGCATTCCTGTGCCGTTGCAAGCGCCAGCCGGACATCCTTCAGCCCGAGCTTGAGCGCGAAGCCGGCCGGCTCGAAATTCTCTTCCGCCATCATCCTCCCGTACAGTGCGTAGACTGGCGAAGCGAACAGGGAGTTCATGGTCTCCAGAAAGAGGTGGGGGTCGACACCGACTTTACGCAGCATGGCGAAGGCCTCCGCGAAACTCTCCAGCATGCTGGCGAGCATGAAGTTTCCGCAGAGTTTCACGGCGTTGGCGTGCCAGGGCGCATCGCCGGCGATATACGTCTGGCGCCCGATGGCGTCGAACAGCGGGCGGCAGCGCTCCAGCACGCCTGCAGGACCCGCCGCGACAACCAGCAGTTTCTTCGCCGCCGCAGCTTCGGGACGGCCGAAAACGGGCGCGCTGACGAACTCCTGGCCGTGCTGCGCGTGCGCCTCCGCCAGGCGGCGGACGAGAGCGGTGCCGATGGTGCTGTGCGAAATGTGAACCGCGCCTCGCGCAAGGCCGGCGGCGATACCCGCTTCGCCGAGTACGACCTGCTCGACGGCGGAATCGTCGGCGAGCATTGTCATCACGGCGTCCGCATCCTTGCAGGCTTCGGCCGGCGAGGCGGCGATGCGCGCGCCTTCGCGGGCGAGCGGCCCGGCTTTTTCCCGCGAGCGGTTATAGACAGTGAGTTGGTTCCCGGCGCGAAGCAGGTTGCCCGCCATGCCGGAGCCCATATTTCCCAGACCGATGAATGCGACCTTCATGTAGTCAGGATATCCGGTGCACTAAACTGAGAAAAGCGCACAAACAAACACAATGGAGACCCTGCAAGACAGATTGAGCGCAGTGCGCGAGCGCATGGCGCGGGCGTGCGGACGTGCACGCCGCGACCCGGCATCGGTGCGGCTGCTGGCGGTGACCAAGGTATTTCCCGCGGAGGTCATTCGGGAGGCCTACGGGCTGGGGCTGCGCGATTTCGGCGAAAACTACGTGCAGGAATTCGAAGGCAAAGCGCCCGCGCTCGCGGGTCTGGCGGAGGCGCGGTTCCATTTGATCGGCCACCTGCAATCCAACAAGTCCCGAAAAGCCGCGGAGCTGTTCCAGGCGATTCAGACGGTGGATACTCCGAAGCTCGCGAGGCGGCTGCAGGAGGCCGGGCGCCCGCTCGACATCATGCTGGAAGTCAAGCTCTCTGAAGAAGCGGAAAAGAGCGGCGCCGCGCCCGAAGAACTCCCGGAGCTGATTGCCGCCGTGCGCGCCTGCTCCCACCTGCGATTGACCGGCCTGATGACGATGCCGCCCTGGTCGGACGATCCCGAAGCGCCGCGGCCCTGTTTCCGGCGGCTGCGCGAACTCGCCGAGCGCCACGGATTGAGGGAGCTTTCCATGGGGATGTCGCACGACCTCGAAACCGCCATCGAAGAAGGCGCCACCTGGGTGCGGGTCGGCACCGCGCTATTCGGAAAACGGAAAAAAGCGTGAACGTCGGGTTTTATGCGCCCATGCCGCCGGCGCGCACGGGCGTGGCGGATTACGCCGCGGCTCTGTTGGCACAGCTTCGGCATCATGGCGAGGTGCGGGTGGCTCCCGCGCGCTGTGATGCGGCGCTTTACCACCTGGGGAACAACCGGCTGCATGCGGAGATTTACCGGCGGGCGATGGCGCGTCCGGGAATCGTCGTGCTACACGATGCGGTGCTGCACCATTTTCTGTTGGGCCAGCTCGACGAAGCCCATTACGTGGAAGAGTTCGTCTACAACTACGGTGAGTGGAATCGCGGGCTGGCGCGCGAATTGTGGCGCGGGCGTGCGGCTTCGGGAGCGGACAGCCGCTACTTCGCGCATCCGATGTTGAAACGGGCGGCGGAAAAAGCTTTGGCGGTCGTGGTGCACAATAGAGCGGCTGCGCGCGCCGTCCGCGAGCACGCTCCGCAAGCGCGCGTGGTGGAGATTCCGCACCTGTTTGCGCCGCCGGCGCTGCCCGGGGAAGCGGAGGTACTGCGTTATCGGCAGCGGCTGGGATTCGGCGCGGGCACTTTCGTTTTCGGCGTGTTCGGGTTCCTGCGGGAATCCAAGCGGCTCATGATCGTGCTCGAGAGCTTTCGCGCGGTGCGGCGCGAACTGCCGGCCGCGGAACTGCTGGTGGCCGGCGCGTTCGCCTCGAGCGACCTGGAGCGCGCGGCTGCGCCCCTGCTCGAAGGGCCCGGAATCGTGCGGCTTCCGTACCTGGAGGAAGGCGAGTTCTGGAAGGCGGCAATGGCGGTGGACGGTTGTATCAACCTGCGCTACCCGGCTGCGGGTGAAACTTCGGGCATCGCCATCCGGCTGATGGGCATCGGCAAGCCGGTGTTCGTAACCGAAGGGGAGGAGACCGCAGGCATTCCCGAGGACGCGTGCATCCGCATTCCGGCTGGCGCGGCGGAACGGGACTCCCTGCAACGGCACATGGTTCTGCTAACATCGATTTCTGAGGCGGCGCGTGCTATTGGCCAACGGGGGGCCCGGCACATTCAAGACCACCACGGGGTGGAGCGATCGGCCAAACAGTATTGGGACCTTCTGTGCGAGTACTCTTCCTGATAGCGGCCTGCGGGTTAGCGCTGGCCGGTCCGCAGCGGGGCGCGCTGAAGCAGACGCACGTGGCGATCGCGATGCGGGACGGCGTGCACCTTTACGCCAACATCTACCTTCCGGCGGACCGTGCGCGTGGGCCGGCCATCCTGGTTCGCACTCCATATAACAAAGGCACGGACCTGCCCGGCAACTGGCAGGCGCTGGTGGATCACGGCTACGTGGTGGTGGTGGAAGATGTGCGGGGACGATATGAATCCGAGGGCGCATTTCACCCTCTGACGCAGGAATCGGCCGACGGCGAAGATACCCTCAACTGGATCGCGCACCAGACCTGGTCGGACGGCAAGGTGGGGATGACCGGCGGCTCGTACCTCGGAATCGCACAATGGAAGGCCGCGGTAATCAACAATCCGCACCTGAAAGCGATTCTGCCGGTGGTTTCGGGCGACGACGATTATCGCGACCGTTTTTACTCCACCGGCGGCGCGATGAAACTGGGGAATCGGCTGGAATGGTTGGCGGAAAACATGAAGGCGCCGGGGTATGTTCCGGACTTTCAGAAATTCGTGTGGCACCTGCCGCTGCGTACCGCGGACGTGGCGGCGACCGGCTGGACGATCGGGATTTACCAGGAGGCTCTCGACCATCCGGCGTATGACGGATTCTGGCGCGGCATCAGCACGCGCGAGCGCCTGGCGAAAGTGCGGGTTCCGGTGTTCGCCGTCGGCGGCTGGTACGACAACTTCGTGGAAAGCGACCTGGAGGCCTTCGCCGCGCTGCGCAAGACGACGGGGCTGAACCGCCTTCTGATCGGACCGTGGCCGCACAACATGTCGACCAAGTTCCCCGCTGTGGATTACGGACCGGAAGCGGAGGTTCCCGTGCGGACCCTGGCGATCGAATGGTTCGACCAGTGGCTGATGGGAAAGGATACGCCGCTGGTTTCGGAAGCGCCTCTGAAGATCTTCGTGATGGGCGCGGACAAGTGGCGGGACGAACGCGAGTGGCCGCCCGCGGAGGCGCATGCGCTCGAACTCTACCTGGACGGGAACGGCCACGCCAACACCGCGACCGGGGATGGCGCTCTGGCGAATCGGCCACCGGCAAAGGTGAAGCCCGACCATTACGTTTTCGATCCGCGCAACCCGGTGCCGACGCGCGGCGGCGCTGTCTGCTGCAATCCGAAGGTTTTTCCGTGGGGCCCGATGGATCAGAGGCCGGTGGAAAAGCGTCCGGATGTTCTGGTCTATACGACGCGCCCGCTCAAGCGCGACCTCGAAGTCATCGGCCCGGTGAAAGTGATGCTGTGGGTCGCGACCAGCGCGCGCGATACCGATTTCACCGCCAAGCTGGTGGACGTGTTTCCCGACGGCGCCGCGCGAAATCTCACCGACGGCATCCTGCGCCTGCGCTATCGCGACTCGCTGGAGCGGCCGGAGCCGGCGACCCCGGGGCAGCTTTACCAGATTGCCGTGGATGCCGGCGTCACCAGCAACGTGTTTTTGAAAGGCCATCGTGTGCGCGTGGAGATTTCGAGCAGCAACTTTCCGCGATTCGACCGCAACCCGAACACCGGCGGCCCGATGGCATCCGAGACGCGGCTGCTGAAGGCTTCGCAGACGGTGTATCACGACGCCAGGCATCCCTCGCGAGTGGAGTTGCTGGTGGTGCAGTGAGGCCCGGCGACAGGCTTCTGGCAGTATCCAAGGGGACCGGCTGATTGTCATGGAAAAGCCATCCCGGTTCGCGGCGCCACCTGCAAAAGAGGGCGCCTGTTTTTGAAGGCGGCCCATCTGGCGGCGGAACTCCGGGCCAGTTATCGGCGAAAGGCCCGGATGCCGTTCGGGAGGCAACGGCGATTCAGAGCGCAGCGACGGCGTTGATTACGAACGACACTGTCTTCGAGGCGCCTCGAATGCCTGGAAGTCGGAGTGCGGGAGCGCTTCCTTTAAATCGCGGTCACCTTTTCCGTTCGGCGGGAACTGAGAAGGCATGAAACACCTTCACCCGATTGCACAATTCGCGGCTGTCTTCCTGGCAGCGGCCGCAACTGTAATTGCCTCTCCGAAATCGTTTACGGTTACCGTGACGGGGTCGGGGCGGCCCATGATTCTGATTCCGGGGCTGGAAAGTTCGGGCGCGGTCTGGGATGGCGTCGTGGCGCATTTCCAGTCGCGGTATCGGTTGCACGTCGTGACATTGGCCGGCTTCGCAGGCCAGCCGGCGGTTCCGGGTCTGCGGTTGTCAACGGTCAGAGACGAGATCATTGCGTACATTCGCGAACAGAAGCTGGATCATCCGGTGGTTGTCGGCCACAGCCTGGGCGGATTTCTGGCGCTGTGGATCGCGGCGGCGGCGCCGGACTTGCCACAGCGCGTGATTTCCGTCGATGGGTTGCCGTTCCTGCCGGCGTTGCTGTCTCCTGGAGCGACAGCGGAGTCGTCGAGAACCGGCGCGGAACAGATGCGGACCATGTACTCGTCGATGAAGCCGGAACCGTTCGCCGCGGCCGGGCGAATGGCGCTGGCCATGATGATCAGTGACAAGAAGAATCTCGATATGGCGGCGGAGTGGGCGGCGAGGTCCGACCCCACGTTCGTGGCGCAGGCTGCGTACGATCTCATGACCACCGATCTGCGCGACGAGATGAAAGAGATTCGCGTGCCGGTGCTGTTGATCGGCGCTGGTAAGAGTGTTGCCGGGGACGCGGAACGGCTGGCGGCCCTCCAGGCGGCATACGAGCGGCAGGTGACGGGCATCCCGGTTCATCAGGTGGTGATGGCGACCGGCGCACTGCACTTCGTAATGCTCGACGATCCGCAATTCCTGTTCGAAACGATGGAAGAGTTTCTCGGAAAGGAGCACGGCGATGCCCGCTGAATTCGACGCCCTGGTGGCGGCCGCGGCGCACGGCGACGCCCAGGCATACGGCAGGCTGGTGGACCAGACAAGCCCTCTGGTGTCTTCCATCGCGCTGGCGATCGTGCGCGATCTCGAACTGAGCCGTGACGTGGCGCAGGAAGTCTTCCTTGCGGTGTGGCGGGACCTGCGAAACCTGCGCAACCCGGCGAGCTTTCTTCCGTGGCTGCGGCAGATCGCGCGCAATCGCGCGAAGATCGCTCTGCGGACGCAGTGGCGGCGGCGCAAACTGGGCGAAACCGGGCTGGATGAAATGTTGGCCGCGGTTACGGACGCGCGACCGGGGACCGCCGAACAAATGATCGCGGACGAACAGCGGCTCGCCCTGGCGGCAGCGCTTTCCAATTTGCCAGGCGAGACGCGGGAAGTTTTGACGCTGTTCTATCGCGAAGGGGAATCGGTGGCGCAGGTGGCGGCGCTGCTGGATTTGACTGAGGCGGCGGTGCGCAAGCGGCTTTCGCGGGCACGGCAGGCGTTGCGCGAGGGATTGCTCACAAGCACCGGCGAGATGCTGCGTTCGAGCAGGCCCGACGGCCGATTCACGGCGGTGGTGATTGCGGCGCTGCCGGCGTCTGCGCCTTCGGGTGCCGTGCTGGGAGGCGCGGCGGCGTCGAAGCTGGCAGGCTCTTCGCTCTGGGCGCTGGCGGCGAAGGCTCTGCTGCCGTTCAGCGGGGCGTTATTGGGCGGCGCGGGCGGAGCCCTGGGGGTGGTGGCGGGCGCACGCAAATGGCACAAAGACGCGGCCGACGAGCGCGAGCGGCGCCAACTGCGCGTCCACACGTCGGTCGGCGTTGTGGTCGTCCTGGCCTTCGGTGCGCTATTGCCAATTGTCTGGGGCCTGACGCACAGCCGTTGGTGCGCGGTGGCCTGGTTCCTGGCGTTTGTGGCGAGCATCGCGGTTCTGGAACACGTCTGGCTGCCGCGCATCGTACGGCGGCGGCTGGAGGCGGAGATGCGGGAGAATCCGCAACTAGCGATGGCTCGCCGGCGGAAGGAACGGCGCAATGCGGTTCTCGGCTGGACGTTCGGAATCGTGTTTGGAACGGCGGGGCTGGCGCTGGGACTGTGGTTCGCGCGTTAATTGCGGCGCGTCAGCAGCACCTTGGCTTCGATGGGGGCGCCGTTGCGCATCACTTTCACCATTACTTCGTCGCCGGGCTTCTTCGCTTGCAGGGCATAGGTGAAATCGTAGAGGTTCTGGATGGGCTTGCCGTCGAATTCCACCAGCACATCGCCGGCTTTGAAGCCGGCCTTGGCGGCGGGAGACCCTTCGCGGATGTCGGCGAACTTCACACCGTTGGTGCCTTCGCCGAAATCGGGGATGGAGCCGAAATAGGGGCCGTAGCCGCTGCCCGAGGATGAGGAAATCGGCCCGGCGCCTTCACCGTGAGCCGGCGCCACCTTGACGAACTTGGGGCGTTCGGCGGCATCCTGCAATGCTTCGGTGACCTCCGCCACCAGTTGCAGCACCCTGACGGCATCCGGGGCGTCGATCTTGTCCCAGGTATCGCTGGGCTTGTGGTAGTCGCTGTGCAGCCCGGAAAAGAAGAACAGCACGGGCACACCCTTGGCGGTAAATGAAGTGTGATCGCTCGAGCCGTAGCCGCTGGTATCGGAATAATCGACCTTCATGCCGCTGGCGGGCGTTACGCGGTCGAGCATGGCGCGCATGCCGGTGCCGGTGTCGGAACCGCCAACGTACAATTTGGAATTGCGAACCCGGCCGATCATATCCATGTTGATCATGGCGACGGCTTTATCGAGCGGCAGCACCGGGTGGGAGGCGTAATCTTCCGAGCCGAGCAGGCCGAGTTCCTCGCCCGCGAAGTTCAAAAACAAAATACCGCGTTTCTGTTTTGGCTGCCCGGCGAACCAGCGAGCCAGGTCGATGACTCCTGCGGTGCCGGAAGCATTGTCGTCGGCGCCGGGATGGATCGTGCCCGCTTTGTCGGGCGCCATGGAAAAGCGCTCGCCAAGACCCAGGTGGTCGTAATGCGCGCCGACGATCACGTATTCGGCGGTCTCGCCGGGCAGGTACGCGGCCACATTGTGCACGGTCTTGACTTCGCGGCGGATATCGATGGTCTCGTCGACCCGCAGGGAGTCGGGAAAGGCGAAGGACTCGGGCTTGAGGTCCCTGTCGATGCCGGCTTCGAGAGCGGGGAGGCTCTTGCCGGCGTCGCGGAACCAGCGGTCGATGGCGGCTTCTTTGACTTGCACGAAGGGGATGCCGGCATCCTCCGGACCATCGGCGTTGCCGAAGCGCATGAGCGCGTCCTCTTCACCGGGATGGCTGGCGAGATCGTTCACCAGAATCACGCCGGCGGCGCCGTGCATCTTGGCGTTGCTCGCCTTGGCGGTGAACTGGGCGTGCGTGGTCAACTCCTTCCCGGCAAAGACGCTGTGCTCATCCATTTCTTGAGGTTCATGGCGCAAAATGAGGACGATTTTGCCTTTCACGTCGATCCCCGCGTAGTCGTCGTAATGGTATTCGGGGGCTGTGATGCCGTATCCGGCGAAGACCACCGTACCTTGTATGCGGGTGGCGCTGGAGAACTGGAACGGGATGAAATCGCCGGGGAACGCAAGCGCCGCAGTGGCCCCGGCATCGCGGAACTGAAAGCGGTTGGCCGTGCCCAAAGTGCCGCTGGTGGTGACCGGAAACGGCAGCAGGTAGCCGGCGGATGCGGCGGGATGCACGCCGGCCTCGCGGTACTTGCCGGCCAGCCACTGCGCCGCCTCCTCCAGTTGCGGACTGCCGGTGGCGCGCCCGCGCAGCTCGGGTGAAGCCAGATACTTGATTTCGTTCAGATAGACTTGCGGATCAAAAGCTGGCGATGCTGCGAACGCCAGAGAGGCGGCACACGCCAGAACGGGCAGGAGCGCGCGCTTCCAGTTCTTCATGAGATACCTATTGCTTTTTGGGGGGCACCAGCGTTTGCGTCTTGGGTTTCTGCAAACCGGGAAGGTTCAGATTGAGTTCGCAGCCGCAATCCTCGCCCGCGTTCCTGGCGGTCTTCTGGTAGTCGATTTCGTAATCGATAATGTTCTTGAGGGTGGGCCAATCGACCGCGCCTTCCAGTTTGCGGCCGTTCACGAAGAGCGTCGGCGTCTGTCCGATGCCCAGAGCATGCCCTTCCTCGATGCTCCGGTTGACGTCGGCTTCGGTGGCTTTGGTGTCCATGCACTGGCCGAGTGCCGCGGTATTGATGGCGCGCTCGAGCTTCGCCCACCCCATCACCTGATCCTTGAAGTTTTGCTCGGTAATATCGCCCTGGTGCAGGAAGATCCAGTCGTGGAAGGCCCAGAATTCGTCGTTGCTCTGGCGCGCCACGCAGCGCCCGGCGATGGCTCCCGCCTTGGCCCACGGATGTATGTTTTCCAGCGGGAACTCTTTGAAATAGAGGTGTACGGACTTGAGGTAGCCCGCGGGAATGTTGGCGCGCAGCATGGATGCCTCTTCCTTGCAGTAGGGGCATTCGAAATCGCTGAACTCCACCAGCACGACCGGCGCGCCCTGGGTGCCGAAGCTCGGGGCCCCCTCGGTCTTCAGCTTGTCCAGCTCCGGTTTGAAGGGGTTGTTCGCAATATCGTAAACGTTGCCCTGTAAGATCCGTGAACCATCCTTGGAAACCAAAAACTTGAAGTCCTGCGACTGCGTGCCCGCAAACGCATGCACCGTCACATCGAAAAAGCCCGGCAGTTCGGTGGAAGGCTTCGGGTCGAGCACCTGTACGGAGATCCGTTTATCCATGACGAAGAGGTGCCGCACATACGCCTCGAGCGTCGCTTTATCGAACGCCGATTTTTTCGGGGTCTGAGCAAGGAGCACCGCAGCCATAAGAAGGGCTGCAAAGGGAAGGAGCTTTCGAAACATCTTCTGATTATTATAGCCATTAGCGATTAGCCATCAGCCATTAGCACGCGCTTCCGTTCTGGCGGGGTCTTCCTGTTGTCGGAGCATGCGGAGTTGCTCGCAAGCGGCTGGAGGCTCCCATCTGGAAGATGCGTGCTAAAAGCTAATCGCTAATAGCTAATAGCTCCTTACATCACCGGCCCGATCCGCCAGGGGACGAATTCGCGATGGCCCAGGCGCTCGGCGCAGGTGCGGCGGCCGGAGGCGGTTTCAAGGAGAAGGTCGAAAATTTCGCGGCCGATCTGCTGGACGGTCGATTCGCCTTCGGCGATGCGGCCGGCGTTGACGTCCATGTTGTCGGCCATGCGCCGGAAGGTTTGGGCGTTGGTGGCGATCTTCAGCACGGGGATGGTGGGGAACCCGATGGCGCTGCCGCGTCCGGTAGTGAACGCGATCAGGTTGCACCCGCCGGCCGCGAGGCCAGACAGGGAGACCGGGTCGTAACCGGGGGTGTTCATGAAGACGAAGCCGGGAGACGTCACGCGCTCGGCGTAGTCATAGACCGCCATGAGCCGCGAGGTTCCGCCCTTCGCCACGGCGCCAAGCGATTTTTCGAGGATGTTGCTCAGACCGCCCTCTTTGTTTCCGGGGCTGGGGTTATCGTTGAAACTGCCCTCGAAACGGCTCAGGTATCGCTTGTAATTTTTCACGCAAGTAATTAGTTTTTCAGCCACTTCACGATTGCGTGCACGCCCAATCAGGAGATGCTCGGCGCCGAAAATCTCGGGAGTCTCCGCGAGCACGCTGGTGGCTCCGATCTCGGCAAGCAGGTCCGAACAATAGCCGAGCGCGGGGTTGGCGGTGATACCGGAGAAGGAATCGGAGCCGCCGCAGTTCAGCCCGACCACGAGTGAGCTGGCCGGCACTTCGCTGCGCGTTTCGGCGGCGGCGCGTTCGATCAGCCGGGCGATTTCGTGGCGGGCAGCCTGCACCGTGGCGGCGGTGCCTCCGCTTCCCTGCACCGTCATGCCCACCAGGCGGCCGCCGCGCGGCGCGCCGCCTCCCAAATAATGCTCGATCTGGTTCGTCTCGCAGCCCAGCCCGAGAATCACGGCGGCGCTGACGTTGGGGTGGTCGAGCACCCCGCCCAGGGTGCGGCGCAACTGGTCCACGTCGGGTCCGAAGGCGTGCCCGCAGCCCTCGCCATGGGGAAACGCCACCACGCCATCGACGCCCGGCGGCAGCGTTTCGCTTTCGTAGCTGCGGGCGATGCACTCCGCCGTGTGGGCGGCGCAGTTGCTGGCGGCGACCACGGCGATGTAGTTGCGCGTGCCCACGCGGCCATCTTCGCGGCGATAGCCGGAGAAAACCGGTTCGCTGCGACGTACCGGCGGAGCGGCTTCGTCGAGGGGAACCTCGTAGGCAAGATCCAGTTCCTCGAATGCGAGGTTGTGGATATGCACGTGCCGTCCGGCGGCGATGGCCTCCTGCGCGCTGCCGATCGACTGGCCATAGCGCTTCACCATTTCACCGCGACGGATCTCGCGCAACGCCAGTTTGTGGCCGGCCGGTATGGCTTCCTGCACAACCAGCGTCACGCCCTCGATCTGCACGTGAGCGCCGGCGGAAACAGGCACGCGCGCCACCGCGACATTGTCGTCCGGATGCAGCCGGATGACGGAATTGGAAGCGGTCGGCAGATTGATGAGCGAACCGAGAGCCACAACCTATAATAAAAAATAATGCCCCGTAAAATCCCGCGCCTGCTCTGGGCGGCGCTGCCGCTCACGGGCCTGCTGTATTTCTACGGACTGGGGTCGGTCGGGATGATCGGGCCGGACGAGCCGCGCTACGCCTCAATTGCGCGCGCGATGGCGCGTACGGGCGATTGGGTGACGCCGCAGCTCTGGGGACAGCCGTGGTTCGAAAAGCCGCCGCTGCTGTACTGGATGAGCGCGGGCGCGTTCCGCCTGGGACTGGGTCCTGACTGGGCGCCGCGTCTTCCCGTAGCGCTGGCCGCGGTGGCCTTCCTGGTTTTTTTCTGGCGCATGCTCGACCGGGAATTCGGGTGCTTTACAGCGCGCATGTCCACCCTGATGCTGGCAACCATGGCGGGATGGGTGGGATTCAGCCAGGTGGGGCACATGGACCTGCTGCTGACGGCCTCTTTTTCCGCGGCCGTGCTATTGACGCTGCCGTGGGTATCGAAAGGAGACACGCGGCTGCTTCCATGGGCATCGGCGATGCTCGGGATTGCCGTTCTGGCGAAGAGCCTGGTGCCGCTGGTGCTCATCGCGCCGCTGGCCATCTGGGGGCGCGGGCGCTGGAAGGATCTGCTGCGGTTGCGGGTGACGGCTCCGTTCCTGGTGATTACCTTGCCCTGGTATATTCTTTGTTATCTGAGGAATGGCGCTACATTCCTCAACGATCTCTTTTGGAGACAGCAGGTGGAGCGGCTGACTTCGGGTGCGCTGCTGCACGTTCGCCCGTGGTGGTTTTATGCACCCGTGGTGCTGGGGCTGCTCGTACCTTGGACGCCCCTGCTGGCCCTGCTTTTCCGGCGCGGACTCTATCGCGAGACACGGCGCGCGTTTCTGCTCGCGATCGTGCTCTGGGGCCTGGCGTTCTTTTCCATTGCCGCCAACAAGCTGCCGGGGTATGTTCTGCCGCTGCTGCCCGCGCTGGCCGTGCTGATGGGCTCGGCGCTCGCCGAGCGTCCCAGGGCTGCCACGGGGCTGCTGGCGGTCTGTGCGTTGCTGCTGGTGCTGTATCCGGTAGCGGTGCCTTTATTGCCGTATGCGGTCGCGGAAGGCATTTCGCACGCGCCACGCCCGGCATTCAACCCGCTCTGGCTGGCGCCCCTGGCAGTGGCGCTGCTGGCCTGGTTGCTGACGCGGCGCGAGCGGATTCTTGCGGCAGTCTTCTGGGTCGCGGCGGGCGCGGCGATTGGCACGATCGGCCTCAAGGCAGAGGCGGCGAACCGGATCGAGAGCATGGCTTCCGCCGAATCGTTGTGGCGGCAAATCGCCGCAGATCCGGGACAGGTCTGCGTGGAGGAGGCGGTGGACCGGCTGGACCGCGGATGGCGTTACGGGCTGAATTACTACTCGGGCACGCCGCTTCCCGACTGTACCCTCGAGCCGAAACCGGTGCGCATCGTGCATTCCCCCGGGAAACCCCCGCAAGTCGCTCATGAAGGCGGTTGACCCGCTGCCATTCGGCATTGTAACCTCACGTTTCCGGGTTCTGAAATGATACTCCCACAAACGTTTTCCACGGCTGCCCTCCTTTTGATCGTCGCGATCGTCTGCTGGGGGTCCTGGGCGAATACCCTGAAGCTGGCCAGGAAGTGGCGTTTCGAGCTGTACTATTTCGATTTTGCGATCGGGCTGGCGCTGGCCGCCTTTATCTACGCTTTGACCGTGGGGAACCTGGGATTCGACGGATTCTCATTCCTGGACGACGTCATGCATGCCGGCAAGCGGCAGTGGTTCTACGCACTGGTAGCCGGCGCGATCTTCAATTTCGCAAACATGCTGCTCACCGCCGGCATCAGCGTGGCGGGAATGTCGGTCGCTTTCCCTGTCGCCATCGGGCTATCGGTTGTCGTGGGGGCCGTGGTAGACATTGTGAGTAAGCAGGGTGGAACTCCGGGTATGCTGGCGGGCGGATGTCTGCTGCTGTTTTTTGCGATTCTGCTGATCTCAATTGCCTACAGCATGGCGAACGTGCAGCGTCATGAGGCGCTGGCGCGCGCCGGCAAAACAAAAAGCACGCGCCGCCCGAGTTCGGCTAAGGGGATCGTCCTGGCCGTGATCAGCGGTTTGCTGATGCCCGCATTTTTTCCGCTCGTCCAGAAAGCCATGGATGGCGACCTGGGATTGGGACCCTACTCGACCGTGGCGATTTTCTCGCTCGGGGTTTTCTTTTCCACGTTCGTGTTCAATGTCTTTTTCATGAACCTGGCGGTGGAGGGCGATCCCGTGGATTTCACGGACTATTTCCGCGCCAAAACCAGCTTCCATATTCTGGGCGTTCTGGGCGGCGTCATCTGGGCCTCCGGCGCGGTCGCCCTGCTGGTGCCGGGAGCTTCCCCCACTCTGACACATCTCAGTCCGGTGCTCACGGGGTGGGCGAGAGGCGGCTTCCCGGTGATCGCGGCGCTGTGGGGACTGTTTGCGTGGCGCGAATTTCGCGGCTCCGATCTCCGCGCCCACGGACTGGCGTTCTCGTCGATCGTGGTCTTCGCCCTGGGGTTGACGCTGATCACGATGGCGCCGCTGTACCTGCGCAGTATTTAGCGCCGGGCAGAATTTATGCCGGAGCGCCCGTCTCCACCTTGGCGTACCAGGGACTGGCCGAGACGATGGCCTGGTTCACGGCTTCGATATTCTTGACGCCTTCGCGCAGAAGCCAGTCTTCCAGCGCCTTGCCGCCGTTCTTGGCGTAGACAGGAATCCCGTCTTTCCATGTAGCGCGGCCGCACAGCACGCCCGAATAATCCGTGCCGGCTTCCGACGCCATGCGCAGCGATTCCACGAACTGGGGATTGCTCACTCCGGCGCTCAGGTAGATGAAGGGCTTGGCTGCCAGGGCTGCGGCTTCCCGGAAGATCTTCATCGCTTCGTCGCGGCTGTAGGCCTTCTGCCCCTTGTAAACAGCGGAGCCTTCCACAAAATCGGCGTTGATGGGGACTTCGACTTTCAGAACGTCCACGCGATACTGCGGCTTGGAAAACTCCTCCATGCTCTTCTTCACGATGTCCGGCTTGATTTTGGCGTACTCGAAGCCTTTTTCGTCGCCGCCCTTGGGATCGTAGCCAACGAACTCGAGGAAGAAGGGAATCTCGTACGTCTCGCACTCGGCGCCGATTCTTTCGATGAAGGCGTGCTTCACATCGTTGATGGGCGCGCCCTCGTAAGGCGTGTAGTAGATCAGGATCTTCACCGCGTCAGCGCCCCAATCCACGATGCGCTTCACGGAGACGTGCGGCAGCAGGTCGGGCAGGCGACCCGGCTGGGAATTGTCGTAGCCGCTGAGCTCATAGGCCAGCAACAGGCCCGAGTTGCGCGAGCGCGCGGCGGCCGCATCGAGTCCGAACTCGGGGTCCAGCAGGATCGCGCTGGCGTGCGGGGTCAGCACCCGGCTCACCACTACCTTGAACTCGCTCATCATCTCGGCGGTGATCTCTTTGACGTCCACGCCGCGTGCGGCGGCGAGCGATTTTTGCAGGCTGCCGCGCTGGTCCATCGCCGCCGCGGCAATCACACCGCGGTCGTTGGACAAAGCTTTCATGCGCTTGATCTTTCCCTCTGACATTCTCATGGCCACATTATCTCAAAGTTGCGAGGGATCCTTGACCGGAGTAGCCGGTCATCTCCAGGTAGCCGAGGCCGCTCGCGGAGCCACTGTATGTAACGGCCCCTTCCCAGTAGGCCGGGGCCGAATGATCCTCGAACACCAGTTCCTGATTGGGCAGCGCGGCCGAGCAGAGCAGGTCCAGCCGCAGTGAGGGCACCGTGACCCGCCACTTCACGGGATAGCGAGCGCCGGTCCTGGCGCTGGTCCACCATGCCACAGGCTGCAGGCGGAAATCGGAGCGCCGCAGATTGACGGGCCGTCCGGCGGGTGGGATGTAGGTGCCGGCCGAGTGCGCATCCTCCTCGCCGTCTTTGTGGCGCAATTGAAACAGCATGAGCTCGGAGCGATTCTCGAGCTGGATGCTGAACCAGTCCCAGCCTTGCTGGGAAGTGTCGAGCAGGCTGGTGAACCATTCGTGATCCATCCAGGCGGCCCCGTTGACGCGCGCGCCATCGAGAGTTCCTTTCGCCGCCAGGCGCGGAAAAGAGACGTAGTACGCGGCCTGGCCCGGCTCCGCTCCCGTGCGGCTCAAGCCGCCTTCGCCGTGGATCACCGGTGCGGTCTCTGGCGACAGGCGCAGGTTGAGGCTCATACCGGGCGAGATCGCCGAAAGCGTCTGTTCGCCCGACGCGGTGTTCCACAAGACCTGCCAGTTCCCGTTCCAGATGCGGCCTGGCTGCTCGCTGATGCCGGCAATGCCTGGACCGGCGCGGTTGATGCGGTGCGCGTAGTGGAACTTCGCGCCGTCGATTTCCGTGATGGCGAAGTGGGCAAGGTACAGATCGTCCACCCGCCATGCCGAAGGGTTCTCTATGCCGCGCTGCTCGCCGTGGCGGAAAAACACCAGCTCGAAGCCGTAGCGGCGGCCGGCATTGTCGTGGACATTGCCGGTGTAATACCACCACTCCGTCTGGAAATCCGGGTGATCGAAATGGTCGCGCGGAAACTGGTAGTGGTACCCCGGCAGCGCCAGGCGAAAGACTGCCGCAAGCAGAAAGAGAAAAGCCATGCGCCTGATGCTATTTTACGCACGGCCTCCGTTCCATATTCCCAACAGCACAAACACGCTCATGCCGGCGACGACCAGCGGCAGCGACGGCGCTTCGGGCAGAGAGTCGCCTGCGGCAATGGCGCAATCGCAATAGCCGTAACCACCGGGGCGCGCGATCAGGTTCTGTAAATATGCGATTTGCGCGATATCTCCCGGTTCGAGGCTCCGCAACCGGAGTTCGTCGGTGATGGTCAGGCTGTCCACGGGTCCGAAGGGCAGCGCCGCCGGGTTGCCGCCCAGGGGAAAACAGACGCCGGAGCTGCAGGCTGTTGCAGTGACGAGAGCTGTGCCGAAGCCGGAGGCTCCCTGCACGGACAGCCACGCGGAGCTGACGGGAAGAGCGGTCGCCGTGAACGAGATGTTTTCCGCTACCGATTCGCCGTCGCTCACGGATCGCGGAATAAAAGTCAGACCGGGATCGTAGGGATACACGATCGGAATGACCGTAATCCCGGCCGCGGCGCTCGCGGAGACACCACTCACGGGAGTGAATTCGAAACCGCCGAACATGACCGGGCTGGTGAAGGTGACGCTCGGGTCCTGCAGTACGCAGCCCTCGGCTCCGAGCGCAATATAGTCTGCAAGGGATGCGGTCTGGCAGATGGGAGAAGCCCAAGCCCCCGCTCCTCCGAGGAGCGCGACCGCGATACTCAGGCGCTTCATTCGTAAACCTAACTGGAGTCTAAGCTTGCCCGCTGGTGCGGACAATCCGGGAAAAACGGCGGGCTGTATGCCGGTGGACGGCAAGGGCCGCGCGAACGTCTTCAGGCGTACCGTACCCGGAGAGCTGTGCGGCGGACTATTCGTGCCGCAGGGCGTTCATGGGATCCAGTTTTGCCGCTCTCCGTGCGGGGATGAAGCAGGCTGCGGCGGCGACCGCCGCCAGCCCAAGAGTCGTGGCAGCCAGGACCGCCGGATCGTTGGGCTTCACTTCGCGCAGGACGCTGCTCATCACGCGGCCGGCGGCCAGGGAGCCCGCAATTCCAATGGCGAAACCGATGGCGGCCAACCGCATTCCTTCGCCGAGCACCTGCGCCAGCACGCGTCCGCGGCCGGCGCCGAGCGACATGCGGATGCCGATTTCGCGCGTGCGCTGGTTCACCACGAAGGAAAGCACGCCGTAAATGCCCACCGCCGCCAGAAGGGCCGCGAAGAGAGCGAAGCTGCCTACCAGCAGGCTGAGGAATTGCGAGCCGAGTGCGCCTTCGTCGATCACCTGAGACATGCTGCGTACGTTGAACAGCGGCAGGCTGGAATCGAGCTGCGCCAGCACCTCGCGCGCCGCCGGAGTGACGCCCGCGGGCTCCCCACCGGTGTGCGCTACCAGGAACAGCCGGCTGTCTCCGTCGAAGGCATTGTACGCTTCCGGTACGGCTGCGTGGGTAAGGCTCCACTCTTTGACGTCGTTCACGACGCCGATCACCTGCTGCCACGGGCCGGTATCGCTGCCGCGCGAAAAGACCTGGCCGAGCGGGTTCTCATTCGGCCAGAAGGTTCGGACCATGCTCTCGTTGATGACCGAGGGATAGAGCATGGCGTTCGACGCGGCAGGCGGCAAGTTTTTGTGTTCCTTGCGCGCCTCTGCCAGGTGACGATCGATCTCCAGCGTCTGCGCGACATCCGCGGCGTTGAAAACCCGGCCGGAAATCAGCCGGATTCCCATGGCGCGGAAGTAGTCCGGCGAAACGCTATGGGTCTCGACCAGGGGGCCGCTCATTGACTGCGTAGGACGCCCGCGGACTTTGATGTAGCCGTTGCTTCCGCCTTCCAGCGGCAGGTGATCGGCGAGCGCCACGGAGTCGACGCCCGGGATGCGGCGCGCTTTCTCCAGCAGGGAGCGAGCGAACTCCACCTGCTGCGTTTGCTCTTTATAGCGCGCGTCCGGCAACTGCACCGCGCCCGTCCAGACGCCATCCGCGCGTACGCCTACATCGACGCTGCGCAGCCGCACGAAATCTTTCAGCAGCAGCCCCGCGCCGACCAGCAGCAGGAGCGAGAGCGCAACCTCGGCGACCACCAGGGTGTCGCTGGCCAGCCGGCGCGCCTTCGACGGGCTGAGCGAACTGCCGGCTCCGCCCTTCAACTCCTCATGGAGATCGGGGCGCGACGCCTGCAGCGCCGGCACCAGGCCGAAGAGCATGCCCGTCGCCAGCGAAAGTCCGAAGGTAAACGCCAGCACGGCGCCGTTCAGCTCGATGACGTTAAACTGCGGCAGGGCGAAGCTCTTAGCGCGCGAGAACGCGGCGATCACGCCCCACCCCAGGAGCAATCCTACCGCTCCTCCTGCCAGCCCGAGCAGCGTGCTTTCGGTCAGCATCTGCCGCACCAGGCGGCCGCGCGCCGCACCCAGCGCGCTGCGGACCGCGATTTCCTTCTGCCGGGCGACGGCTCGCGAGAGCAACAGGTTGGCCACGTTAGCGCAGGCGATCAGCAGCACCAGCGCGACGGCCCAAACCATCATGAGGAGAGAGCTGCGCGAATCGCCCACCAGGTTATCGCGCAGGGAAACGATTTTCGCGCCCACCTTGTGGTTGCTCTCGGGATACTGCTTCTCCAGACCGGCAGCGATTACCGTGAGATCGGCCTGGGCCTTCCGCAGCGTCACGCCCGGCTTCATTCTGCCGATCGCGGTCGCCCAGTGCGATCCGCGCGGGAAACGGTTGTGCACCATCTCCTCGGGAAACCAGAGCTGCGCGCGGCTGGGGTAGCGGAAACCGGGCGGCATCACTCCGACGATGGTATATGGCTGGGCGTCGAGCTCAATCTTCTGCCCGATCACGTCGGGATTGCCCGCGAATCGACCCTGCCAGAATGCATAGCTGAGCACCGCGATCTGGTTCTTCCCCGCCTGACCTTCGTCGGGCGCCCAGGTGCGGCCGAGCAGCGGAGGAACGCCCAGCACGCCGAAGAAATTGACCTCCGTCGGAACGCCGTGGACGATCTCGGCGCGCCCGTCGCGGCTGGCGTTCATGTCGTGAATCCAGCCATACATGGCCATGTCCGAGAAGGTGTGGTTCTGCGCGCGCCAGTCGGCGAGGTCGGGTCCGGTCAGAGGATATTGGCCGGGCGCAGCTTCGGTTTCGAACAACCGCGCCAGCCGGCCGGGATCGCGGAACGGCAGCGGACGCAGCAAAATCGTATCGATAATGCTGAAAATAGCGGTGTTGGCGCCCACCCCGAGGGCCAGCGTCAACACCGCGACGAGGGCGAATCCCTTCGCCTTCCAAAGGTTCCGCAAACCGTATCGGACGTCTTGCACGGACGTTAGACGGGCCAGCCGGGCAGGAGTTAGGTCAACGGGATGGAGGCCGGGCGGGAGGGGAAACCGGAAGGCTCAGGCGGCCGGGCGCGCCGCCGCCGTCAAGCGGTAGCAGGCGCGCCCGGATCGCCCGGCGATTCTGGACCGGGCTATTCCTTTTCGATCCGCATGCCGTAGAAGCTGCGGTAGACGAAAAAGAGAGCGATCACGAAGAAGATCAGAGACAGGGCGGTGGTCAGGCCGCTGCCCTGCTTGTCGCTCAGGGAGACCGCCAGGGAGACCGCCAGCAGGCCGAACAGGGTGGTGAACTTGATGATCGGGTTCAAAGCCACCGAGCTGGTATCTTTGAACGGATCGCCTACGGTATCGCCGACCACGGTGGCATCGTGCAGCGGTGTCCCCTTGGCGCGCAGCTCCGTTTCCACCACCTTCTTGGCGTTATCCCAGGCGCCGCCGGCGTTGGCCATGAAGATGGCCTGATAGAGACCGAACAGCGCGATGGAAATCAGGTAGCCGACGAAGAAGAAGGGCTCCAGGAAGGCGAACGCAAGAGTGGCGAAGAAGACCACCAGGAAGATGTTCAGCATGCCCTTCTGGGCGTACTTCGTGCAGATTTCGACCACCTTCTTCGAATCTGCGACGGACGCCTTCTCGACACCTTCCAGCTTGATGTGCTTTTTGATGAATTCGACCGCGCGATAGGCGCCGGTAGTGACGGCCTGGGCGCTGGCGCCGGTGAACCAGTAAATCACCGCGCCACCGGCGATCACGCCCAGAAGGAACGGCGCGTGCATGAGCGAGATCATGCGCATGAACTGGTCCTGCAATCCGTGGGTCAGCGCCACGATGGTGGCGAAAATCATGGTGGTGGCGCCCACGACGGCAGTGCCGATCAGCACCGGCTTGGAGGTCGCCTTAAACGTGTTGCCGGCGCCATCGTTTTCTTCCAGGTTGTCCTTGGCCTTTTCGAAATCGGGGGTGAAGCCGTACCTCGCCTTGATGTCGGCGGCGACGTTGGGCAGGGTCTCGATCATGGAGAGCTCATAGACCGACTGCGCATTGTCGGTGACCGGACCGTAGCTGTCGACCGCAATGGTCACCGGTCCCATACCCAGGAAGCCGAAAGCCACCAGACCGAAAGCGAAAACGGCCGGGGCCAGCATGAGGGCGTTGAAGCCCAGAGTGCTGACGGCGTAGCCCACGCCCATGAGGAAGAGCATCGCGAAGCCCAGCCAGAAGGCGCTGAAGTTGCCGGCGACGAAGCCGGAGAGAATGTTGAGCGAGGCGCCGCCTTCGCGCGAGCTGGTGACGATTTCGCGCACATGACGGGAGTTGGTGGAGGTGAACACCTTGACGAATTCGGGAATCAGCGCACCCGCCAGTGTGCCGCAACTGATGACGGTGGCGAGCTTCCACCACAGGCTGGTATCGCCGGCGAGATCGGGAATCATGAAGGCGCTGACGACGTAAGTGAGGGCGATGGAAAGAATCGAAGTGAGCCACACCAGGGAGGTGAGCGGGGCTTCGAAATTCATCTTGTCCGACGATGCGTAGCGCGCCTTGGCGACGGCGCCGTTAATGAAGTAGCCGGCCGCCGAGGAGATGAGCATCATGACCCGCATGGAGAAGATCCAGACGAGAAGCTGCACCTGCACCACCGGCTTGAAAACGGCCAGCAGAATGAAGGTGATCAGAGCGACGCCGGTGACGCCGTAGGTTTCGAAGCCATCGGCAGAGGGGCCGACGGAATCGCCCGCGTTGTCGCCCGTGCAATCGGCAATCACGCCGGGGTTGCGCGCATCGTCTTCCTTGATTTTGAAGACGATCTTCATCAGGTCGCTGCCGATATCGGCGATCTTGGTGAAGATGCCGCCCGCCACGCGCAAGGCCGCCGCACCCAGCGATTCGCCGATGGCGAACCCGATGAAACAGGAGCCGGCCAATTCGCCCGGAACGAACAGCAGGATGAACAGCATAATGAGCAATTCCACTGAGACCAGCAGCATCCCGATGCTCATGCCCGCCTGCAGGGGGATGTCATAGCAGGGATAGGGCTTACCCCGCAGGGAGGCGAATGCGGTGCGCGAGTTGGCGAACGTATTGACGCGCATTCCGAACGCCGCCACGCTGAAGCTGCCGGAGATGCCGATCACGCTGAAGGCAAGGATGATCAGCACCTTATAGGCCGCGAAACCCTGCAGGAACCCGAAGTAGAAAACGATGATGACCGCAATGAAGGCCTCCAGCAGCATCAGGAACTTGCCCTGGGTTGCGAGGTAGGTCTTGCAGGTTTCGTAAATCAGCTCGGAAACTTCCAGCATGGAAGGGTGCACCGCCATTTTCCGCAGGCGGGTATAGATGGTCAACCCGAAAACCAGTCCCAGGGCGCTGACCACCAGGCCGAGCATCAGCAGCGACCGGCCGCCGATGCCATTAAGAAACGTTGCGGAGTCCAGATCCGGCAGTTTCAGGTTGGCTTCGCCGCCTCCCTGTTCCTGGGCCAGAAGCGGCAGGCCCAGAACGAAAACGGCGAAAAGAACGCGCAAAAAGGTGTTTCGCGCGAGGACGGCGCCTCGGCGGCTGGTGAGCCGGAGAGCGCTCGATACGGAGAGCATCAGAAAAATTCCTCCAGGTTCCGCGGAATCAGCGGTCCCCCGAGTCTGTCCTGACGGGGGACCGATTTAGAAGAGTGTACTCGAAAAGTACCGAACCCACAGTATAAGAGATATACAGATCGGAATTCAACGAGAGGGAACGCACGAAAAAAGGGCGGGCAACCGCTGCCCGCCCTTCTGCTTACAGAGGTTTGGTTTGAATCAGAAGTACACCTTGAGCGCCATCTGGATGATCCTCGGCGAACCGAAGCTGGTAATCTGGCCGAAAGTGCTGCTGGTGATGTTCGTCGTGGGGTTGCTCCAGTTGCCGTGATTCATGATGTTAAAGAAATCGGCGCGGAACTGCAGTTTCCACCGCTCCGTCATCTGGAAATAACGGCTGATCGCCATATTCCAGTTAATCGCCCCCGGTCCGTAGACGGTGTTTCGCCCCAGGTTGCCGAACAGTCCGCTCGAAACCGTGCAGGCGGCATTCGATCCCGCGCATTGAAACGCCGCCGGATTGAAGTACTCCTGAACGGTCTTCTGCGAGGGATAGACCTCGGTCGGGAGAATCACGTTCGGCCGGTCCTGCAGCTGGCCGCTCAGCGAAATATCCTTGCCGCCATCGGTGATCTGAGTCGGGCTGCCGGTATAGATGCTGACGATCGGGGAGACCTGCCAGTTCCGGGTTGCGGTTCGCACCAACTGCGCTCGTCCAACGCCCGGAGTAGTCCACACAATCGACGTGTTGAAGATCTGGCGGTGGTCGTAGCCGCAATTGCCGCGTTCCCCTTCCGCCCTGTTGAGCGGGTTCTGGTAAATGGTGCCGGCCAGCTCGCCGGCGAAGTCCCACGTGCTGACGCAGTGACTGTACGTGTAGTTACTCAGCACGGTCAGGTTCGTGCCGATGTTTCCCTGCACGGAAAGCAGCAGGCCGTTATACGAGGAGTTTGCCCCATCGTCAGTCTGCTGAATGTCGCCGTAATACTGGCCGAGAGTCGGATTGATCAAGTATGTCAGGCGGCGGCTGTTGGTATTGGACGTCGTGGCGCCGGCGACCGGGATGGCATAATTGACGTCCGTCGATCCCCAGATGTGCCGCCCTACATTACCCAGATAGTTGGCCGTGGCAAGCCAGTTCCTGGCCACCTGCCGCTGATAACTCACATTCCACTCCATCATGTAAGTGGGGGATATGTTGCCGGGAACACTGATATAAGTTCCCTGCGTGGGGAACACCGCGGCGCCCGGGAAGGGATCGCCGGTCTTCCCGTTCAGCGTATAACTGGCGAAGGGGCTCGAAAACTGCCCGCTCGTCAGGGAGAGGGAGGAGACGTAGGGAGGGTTGGTGGTCCACCGCTCCGGGTAGAACAGTTCGGGGGTATCGTGCATGAGGCTGAAGGCCGTGCGAATGGTCTGCTTGCCATCGCCCTTGGGGTCCCAAACCAGCCCGAAGCGGGGCGAAAAGCTGGCCCAGTGGGCAGCGGTCAGCGCCTTGCCGTACTTGTCCTGGGAATCGCCATAGAAAATCAGGCCCGCCGGCGCGCCGGGATACACAGAGCTATGCCAGCCCTGGAGAAACAGCGGCCAACTGAACTGGTTCCCGCGGCCGTATTTGTCGTAAGAGGGCAGGTTCGGCTCCCAGCGGAGACCGATGTTGATGCTGAGATGCTGCGTGGCGTGGAACGCGTCCTGCACATACAGAGCGATCACCGTCTGCCGCAGGTAGTCGGAAATGACGTTGCCGTCCGTCAGGCCCGAAAAACGGCCCACCAGCAGGTCCGCCAATCCGTCCCCGGTGGTCGTGCCGTTAAACGTGAACTGTCCATTGGCCTGCTGGTTGTTGTAGGAATTGAACTGATCCTTGCGGCCGTCAAATCCGAAGCCGATCTGGTGGCGTCCGTGAATCCAGGTGAAATCGTCGGCTACCTGGTAAGTGTTGATGTCGAAGTTACCCGGCGCGCAGGTACCGCACCCGATGTTGAAGCCGCCTCCCGAGTAACCGCTGACGGTAAGCTGCGTGTAATTGGGAATCGCGACGTACATGTTCACGCCCAGGTCGCTCGGGCTGAACAGGTTCGGTGCGTCGCCGCGATTGTCGCGCCGCCGGTCGAAGGTAGCGTGGAAGGAGTTGACCTTCGTCGCGCTCAGCGTGTAGGTATCCCCGATCGTCATGGTCTGCGAACGGTCCTTGTTGCCCGCCGTGCCCGTGGTCAGGGCGTTCTTGCCGTCGAACAACGAAAGTGCCGTGTAATCGTAGATGTAATAGCGCCCGAACAGAAAGTGCTTGCTGCTGATGTTGTAATCGACGCGTCCGACCACCTGGTCGTCAGGGTTGTTGGTCAGATATCCGAACAGATACAGCCCGCACGGGTCGGTGCTGAGGGGAATATAGGTCGAGGCCAGCTTGAGACCGGCCGCATCGAACGTATTGACCGGGATCTGGTTGTTGGGATAGGGGTTGCCGCTGGGATCCTTCAGTTGCCGCGCCGTGCTCAGACAGCCGCCGGTGGATTTCCCTCCGTCAAGCACGCTGAAGTCACCTTTCAGTGCCGCGGCCGTGGGAACGTAAGCGCGGTTGCTCGCCGGATCGCTGCGCTGCCGCGTACCCTGATAGCCGCCGAAAAAGAAGAGCTTATCCTTGACAATCCGTCCGCCTACAGTGCCGCCGAACTGGTTGCGCTTTAACGTATCGCGGGCATTCGTGGCTTCCTGGCGCGCATTCAGATCGCCGTTGCGCAGGAAGTCGAAAACGTCGCCGTGAAAGGCGTTCGAACCGCTCTTGGTCACGATGTTGACCACGCCCGCCGGATGCAATCCGTACTGCGCCGGGAGCCCGTTGGTCTGCACGCTGAACTCCTGTACGGCATCCGGAAAGGGGATGGGGAGGTTAACGTTGCTGAAGGCGTCATTGTTGTCGCCGCCATCAAGCAGGAAATTGACGCCGTTGGCCGCGCCGCCCGCCACAGAGAACTGCTCCGAACCGTTGGACCCCTGGATGTTTTTGCTGCCCGTGAGGTCGCCGCCATTGAGGGTCATGCCGTTTTGCATTCCGTTGGAGACACCGCCCCCTGTAAGCGTAATTAAGTCGGCCGGATTGCGGCCGTTGAGCGGCAGGTCGTCGATGCGCGCCGCGCTGATTACCTGGGCGATCGCGTTTTCCTTGGTCTCGACCATCGCAGCGTTCGCGGAGATTTCGATGCTTTCCGTCACGGCGCCGATCTGCATTGTCACGGGAATGTCAATGTTATGCGCCACTTCCAGCACAATCCCGGTCTGAATATAGGTCTTGAAACCGGGGGCTGTTACTTCCATCCTGTACGATCCCACCGGCAGGTTTGGCAGGAAATAGCGGCCGGAAACGTCGGTGGCGGCGATATGGCTGGCATCGCGAGCTGTTTCGATCAGCTTCACTTGAGCGCCTACAATCGATTGGCCGCTCGGGTCCGTAACCCGCCCATCCACTTCCGCCACCGCGATATTCTGTGCGCGTACCGGGTAAGTGAAGGCGAACAAAATGAAAGAGGCTGCCGCAAGAAACGGCAGCCGCCCGTTCCGACCTGTAAAAGCCCTTAAAAACGACATAGTTTCTCCCTATTACTTAGTTCAGGAGCCTAATAGCCGAATTCGATGACTGCTTCACGGATTATAGTCGCAACAGTGGTTCTTTCAGAAACCAATTCTTCTCAATAATCCGTTTAGCGAATCTTAAACCAGTAAAGCGATAAAAACCTCTTTTGGTTGAGAATATAGAACCGCGCACGGATACTGTCAAGTTATCCGCGCGGGTAATTCACCGCTCCCTTCTTCCGCGGCTCCGTGCGAAGCCTGATGCCGCTAACGGAGCCGCGACTTGGAGGAGCGGTGATTTGCTCGCTTGATGAGAGGTTCGGGTGCCGGGAGGGGGCAGGGCGCGTTAATGCAACTCATCCAGGTAAGCGCGCAGCCGGGAGTACTCCGGCACGGGCCAGATCACCTGGCGATGGCCCTTCCACACAATCACCAGGGTCGGCGTGCCCTGGACGTGGTCCTGGCTTCCCAGGGCCATATCGGCCGCGATGCTACCGTCCGCTCCGCTATCCTGGCGCACCCGATCCTCCACTTGGCGCAGGATGGGATCGGGAAGCACGCCCGCCAGTTGCGCGGCGATATCGCCGGTCTGCTTCCAGGCGTCCTGCGTCCGGAAAATGCGGTTGACAGCTTCCTGGTAAAAGCCGGCCTCCCCGGCGGCGTCGGCGTAGCGCGCGGCGAGGCGGGAATACGGGTGCAGCGCCAGGGGGTAATCGCGGTGCACCAGCCGCACCTTACCGGTCTTAACGAAGTCCTCGATAAATAGCGGCATGGTATCGAGATAGAACCTGGCACAGGCCGGGCACTCGTAGTCGGAATAGATTTCGCAGGTGACTGGCGCGTGGGGCGAGCCCATCTGCTTGTAGCCCGCGGAATCTTCCGCGACTTGCGGCAAGGCAGCCGCTCCACCCGGGAATACCACGTTCCACCAATGGACGGCGCATCCACGCGGAGTAGCGCAAGCGCGCGGAGCCTGCACCACCAGCAGCGCCACCCCGGCCGCGGCGGCGGAGAGCATCAACCAGAAGACGCGCCGGCCGAAGCGCCCACGGCGCTCGCGGGCGCGGAATCGCACGAAAGCCGCCGCTGGATCGGGATCCCATCCCTTTTCCGGCTCCAGCAGGTCGATCTTCTCTTTCACCCAGCGGTCAACCTGATTATCGCCATTGGCCATAATGCTTGAGATACTCCTTCCGGAACGCGTGCTGGGCGCGGCTCAGCAGCGTCCCCACAGAAGCCGGGTTCAATTCGAGCGCGGCGGCGATCTCGGCATAGCTCAGCCCGCCGCCGCGCAGCAGAAGCAGTTCGGCATCACGCGCATCCAGGGCGGCCAGTACGCGCCGCACCTGGCGCCGCTCTTCGTTGGCGGCGTGCTCCTGTTCGGGGGTGGCGGCGGCCGGCGTGGGATCGCTCAGCCCCTCGTAGCGGGTCCTGCGCTCGCGGCCGCGAAGGTCGTTGAGCCCCAGGCGGACGGCGGTACGGTAGAGCCAGCCGCCCGCCTTTTCGCCCTGTGCCCGCGGGGTCCGCCACAGTTTCCAGAAAGCCTCCACCGCCAGTTCCTCGGCGCGCGCCGGGTCGCCTGTGATGCGGGCGATGGCGCGCGCGATCCGGGCGTAGTGCGCGTGAAAAAACTTCTCGAAATCAAACGAGAGGTCGCTGCTCTCCATGACGGCAGTTGCCTTGCGCCCGTTCACAATACAACAACACCGGCCGCCGCGGTTTTGTGACGGAAATCGGGCGCCGCGGCGGGCGTTGTATTCTGTGGGCATGCGAACCTGGGCGTTGGGAATGCTTTTCGCGGCATCGCTGGCCGCGAACGATGTGGTCTATCTGAAAGGGAAAGTGACGCTTGGAAACGGAGCGGCGCCGGGCAAATCGGTCGAGATCGAATTGAGCTGCCAGGGTTCCGACCCGGTGCGGCAGACCAATTCCGGCAAAAACGGCACCTACTATCTGAAGGTGGAACGCGACGAGTTCAACCACGTCGCCCGCGCGCTGCCCGCCAACAGCACCGATATGGGCGACGGGGGCTCCGTCTCCGGGGCCTGTGGAATCATCGGAGAGCTGAAAGGCTACACTTCGTCGAAAATCGATCTTTCGAACTTCACCATCGGAAAAGACTTAAAGCTGCCCGACCTGGTCTTGAAGGCGAAGGGGAAGTGACGCCGCCCATGGCGCCGGGCCAAAACGCAGACGAACTGTTCCGGGCAGGGTGGGAAGCGCACCGCGCCGGCGATCTGCACGCGGCGGCGGAGCTTTACCGGCGGGTCCTGGCGACGGACCCGCGCCATGCCGATGCGATCTATCTGCTGGGGGTAGCAGCGCACCAGATCGGGAATTTCGCCGCTGCGGCGGAGCTAGCGGCGCGCGCGCTGGCAATCGCGCCCGAACGGGCCGAGTTCCACAACCTGCGCGGAATGGCCCTGGCTTCGCTGGGAGACGATGCGGCCGCGGAGCCCTGCTACCGGAAGGCCGTCGCGGCCGGCGGCGACGAAGAGGTTTATAACAACCTGGGAGTACTGCTCAAGAAACAAGGCCGGATAGACGAGGCCATGGCCGCTTATCGCGGCGCCCTCGAGCGCAACCCGTCGTACGCGGATGCCTGGTACAACCTGGGCAATGCGCAGCGCGTGCAGGGGCATCTGGATGCCGCGGCCGATTGCCTGCGCCGGGCGGTGGAAGCACAGCCCGGACATGCCCATGCGCTGGCCGCTTTGGGGCAGGTGCTGCGGCAGTCCAAACGCAGCGCGGAAGCACTCCCGTTTCTGGACCGCGCCGTTGCGCTGGCGCCCGCCGATGCCGGCCTGCACTGCGACCGCGGCGACGTTTTGCAGGACCTGGGCCGCCTGGGGGAGGCCGCGGAGTGTTACAGGCAGGCGGCAACGCTCGATCGCGGGCTGGCGCGGGCCTGGTACTCCGCGGGCTGCGTGGAAACGGCGCGCGGGGAAGACGCCGCGGCCCTGGCCTGTCTGCGGGATGCGGTGGCGGCCGCGCCCGGTTGGGCCGAAGCGCTGCACAACCTGGGACAGATGCTGTTCAAACTCGGCCAGGCAGATGAAGCAGCGGAGCGACTCCGCGCCGCCGCCCGGCGCACATCCATCGAGCTGCCGGCTTTGTCCCTTGCGGTAATGATCCCCGGCAGTCCGGGCAGCGGCAATCGCGAGATTCTCGATGCGCGCCGATCGTGGGCCGAGGCGTTTCTTCCGCCGCCGCGGCCGGCGGAGCGCTTCGCCGCCCGGAGCGCGCCGCGCGGGCGCAAATTGCGCATCGGTTACCTGTCTTCGCACTTTCATCAGACGAACTACATGAAGCCGGTCTGCGCGCTGATCAATGCACACGACCGCGGTGCGTTCGAAATCCATCTGTTTTCCGACTCGCCGGAGAACACGCTGGGGCCCGGCTTCCGCAGGCAGCCGGAAGACCGCTTCCACTTTATCGGCGACTACATCGGAGGGATGAGCAACGAAGACGCGGCAGACCAGATCGAGCGCGAGGGCATCGATGTGCTGGTGGATCTCAATGGCTTCAGCGCAACGCGCCGGCTGCCGCTGGTCGCGCTGCATCCCGCTCCGGTGGTGGCGGCATGGTTCAACCTGTATGCCACTTCCGGAATGCGCGGCTACGATTATCTGATCGGCGACGCGCACGTCATTCCTCCGGCGGAGGAGCCGTTCTACAGCGAAAAAATCGTGCGTTTGCCAGGGAGCTGCCTGGCATTTTCGATCGATTATCCGGTGCCCGGGACGGCTCCGCCACCGTGTCTGGTGCGCGGCGCGATCTCTTTCGGCTGCCTGGCGCCGCAATACAAAATCACGCCGCAGGTGATCGAGGCGTGGAGCGCGATTCTGCGTGAGGCGCCGGGAAGCACGATGCTGCTGCGAAACCGCGTGCTGGCGAACGAAGGCAACCGCGACTTTGTGCGGGGCGAATTCGCGGCGCACGGCATCGAGGCCCGACGGCTCCGTCTGGAGGGGCCGCTGCCGCATCTCGAATACCTGAAAACCTATGACGAGATCGACCTGGCGCTCGATACCTTTCCTTATAACGGCGGCACCACCACCACCGAAGCCATCTGGCAGGGCGTTCCGGTGATTGCGTTCCGCGGCGACCGGTGGGTGGCGCGCACCAGCGCCTCGATTCTGCGGGAAGGCGGACTGGGCGAATTCGTGGCCGCCGATCGGGACGGCTATGTGCGCCGGGCGGTGGAACTGGCCCGCGATCCCGAAACTCCGGCACGGCTGGCCCGGCTGCGAGGCGAAATGCGCGAGCGGGTGAGGAGATCGCCCGTGTGCGATACCGAAGGGCTGGCGCGGGCGATGGAGAGATTTTATTGGATGGCCACGAATGAACAGGTATGAACGCCGAAAAGCGCCGCTGCGGCGTTATTCGCGGTCGTTCACGGCCCAGACGGTTTTTTCTTTGACCAGCTCGTTGAGGGTTTTTTCCAGCTCCTGAACGCGCCTGGCGAGGTCGTCGATGGCCTGCCCTTCGGGGTCGGGGAGACGGCCGTGCTCCAGCGGCCCGCCTTCGGGGCGAATGCGAACCACACGGCCGGGAATTCCGACGACGGTGGAATTGTCGGGCACGGGATGGACCACGACGGAGCCGGCGCCGATCTTGACGTTGTCGCCGATCCGGATATTGCCCAGCACTTTGGCGCCGGTCCCCACCACCACGCGATTCCCAAGCGTGGGATGGCGCTTGCCTTTTTCGTTTCCCGTGCCGCCCAGCGTCACACCCTGGTAAAGCAGCACGTCGTCGCCGATCTCGGTGGTCTCGCCGATGACCACCCCCATGCCGTGGTCGATGAAGAAGCGGCGGCCGATCGTGGCGCCGGGATGGATTTCGATTCCCGTGAAGAAGCGCGTCACCTGCGAAATAAAGCGCGGCAATAGCGGCACGCGCCAGGCGTAAAGCTTGTGGCAGAGACGGTGCGAAAGAATGGCATGAAAGCCGGGATAGCAGAGAAGGATTTCCAGCGCACTTTTGGCTGCCGGATCTTCCCGGAAAATGGTGTCGATCTGTTCGCGGACGGTGCGAAACATGCGGTTATCCAAGCCGCGGGCCCGCCGCCCGTCAGTGTGCCCCAACTTCTTCCGGCGTGACCACCGGCGGCTTCAAACCCGGGGGCGCAGGAGCCAGCATGTCCTCCTTGCGCTTGACCAGGGTCGACGTGTTGTAACTGGCGGCTTCGAACCCATGGCCATGGGTGATCGCATCGGTGGGACAGGCCTCCACACAATAGCCGCAGAAGATGCAGCGGTTATAGTCGATGTTATACACCTTGGCGTAGCGTTCCCCCCCAGAGATGCGGACCTGTGCAGTGTTCTCAGCCGCTTCGATATAGATGCAATTGGACGGGCAGTTGGCCGCGCAGAGAAAACAGGCCACACATTTTTCCAGGCCGTTTACGTCGCGCTGCAGGACGTGCACGCCGCGGTAGCGTTCTTCAAAGTTAGGCGGCTCGTCCGGATAGTTATCGGTCACGGTGGGAGACATCATCTCCTTGAGCGTGACCCCCATGCCTTTGGCAATCGAAGCGGCAGTACCCAGAATGTCGAGTTTATTGGCCATGAACTGATTTCATTTTACCGTGGCTCCGCCCGGGAGCCTAGTTTCGCGACCCTCAACCGGCTTTCCAGTCGGGTACGCGGTCGGCGGCGCCGATGGCGGCGATGCCGAGACGTGCGCCCAGCCATTCGATCTCCTGGCGGTTCCAGCCTTCGATGACGCGCGAGATTACGCCATCGGTTTCCACCAGAAAAGAAGTGGGAACGCTCGAAATTCCATACGCATTGCTGATGGGAAACCCGCTTTCCTCGGTGTCCAGCAGCATCGGAAAGCGCAAGCGGTAAGTGTGCACGAAATCCGTGGTGTCTTCGACATCGTTTTGCGAGATTCCGTACACCGAGAGCCCGGGCGGCGTGTTCAAGCGATCCAGAAACGGCAGCGTGAGCTGGCACACCGGACAGGTGATCTTGAAAAAGGCCAGGAGCACGGGCCCGGTGGAGATCAAATCGCCCAGCCCCGCTTCACCACCGTCGAGGCGCGTCAGCCGGAAACCCGGAGCGCGGATGCCTGTTGCGACCAGTTGCCTGTTGCGATGAGCGGCCATGGATATAGTTTACCCGCTTCCCGGCGGTTCGACCCGAATCGCTGTCCTTGCCTACAACTGTTTGGTGAGCTGCTGAGCGGCAATCAGCAGGGGATCCCAGGTGGGCGCGAAGGGCGGCGAATAGGCCAGATCGAGCTGCTCGAAATCCTCCATGCGCATGCGGCTCTGCAGAGCGGCGGCGATAGTATCGATGCGGCCGGCGGCGCCGTCCTCACCGATGACCGCTCCACCCAGAAGGCGGTGGGTGGCGCGATCGGCTACGAGTTCCACCGTGGTGGGCACGCCCTGGAAATAGCGCGGCCTCGAATTTGCCACAATGCGCGCCACGACCGGCGAAAACCCTTCGCGCTTTGCTTCGGCAACCGAGAGACCGGTGGTGGCGAACGCCATTCCGAAAACGCCGACGATGGAAGTGCCCACGATGCCCGCGAACCGTTCGCGGCCGCCTGCCGCGTTTGCCCCCGCCACCCGGCCGGTTTTGTTGGCCGTGGTGCCGAGAGGGATATAGGCGGGCCGTCCCGTGACCAGGTGCTGGACTTCAGCGCAATCCCCGGCGGCGAAGATGCCGCGCACGGTGGTCTCCATGCGGTCATCCGTGCGGACGGCGCCGCTGCGGCCGAGGTCGACGCCGGCTTCCGCCGCCAGTTCCGTGTTGGGTTTGAAACCGGCGGCAAGAACGGCCATGTCGCAGGGAATTCCGGCCACGGCATCCGGCTCGATCGCGTGGACGGGCACTCCCAGCCGCAGCTCAACGCGATGCCGCTCCAACTGCTTTTTCACGGCGGCCGTGAATTCATCGTCTTCGCGCAGGAGCGCGTGTTGCGAGCGCTCGAGCACCGTGACGGCGAGCCCATTGCGCCGGAGAGCGTCGGCGGCTTCGAGTCCGATGTAGCCGGCGCCGATCACCACCGCGCGGCGCGGCCGTTTTTCGCTCAGGAAGCGGCGCATCCGTTCGGCATCCGCCGGCGTGTGCAACGTGAAAACATGCGGCTGTGACGCGCCGGCGATGCCCGCGGTATCGCAGCGGGCCCCGGTGGCGAAAATCAGGCGCTCGTATCGGATGCGCTCGCCCGATTCGAGCGCGACCTCGCGCCGCGAGTGCGAAACCGCAACAACGCGCGCGCCGGTGCGGACGTCGACGCGGCGCTCCTTGCGGAAGTATTCGGGCGTGTAGACGATCAACTGAGCGGCATCGCGCACGCGGCCCTCTACAAAGTACGGCAGGCCGCACGCGCCATAAGAAATCACGCACCCTTTTTCGAGCACTACGATTTCGAGAGCGGGGTCGATGCGGCGGGCGCGCGCGGCCGCGCTCATCCCGGCGGCAACACCCCCGATCACTACCAGCGCCATGCGACGCAATTCCTCAGGTGGAAATTCGGCAAAGAACAGGATAGCAGCAGGCGTGCTCACTCGCCCTTTTTCATCTGCTGCACGAAATTGAGGATGTCGAAGGTTTTGATTTCCCGGTCCGGGTAGAAGCTGTTGACGGCGTCCTGCTCGTCGGTGAAAATCTCGAACACGGTAGCGAGCTTGGTCATTACCAAAAGCTCGATATTGCGCCGGTTGAGGTTTTCCAGCTTCATGTTGCCCTGATTCTTGCGCAGACTGGTGGCGCACATGACGAGAGCGCCCAGGCCGGTGCTATCGATGTAATCGACGTGCTCCAGGTCCAGCACCACGTTGCGCGAACCGGCCTGGTTCAATTCGTTGAGCGTATCGCGCAGGGCGGTGGCTTCTTTGCCGACAGTGATGCGGCCTTTGAGATCGAGGATAACAATCAGTTCGCGTTCTCTTCGCTGGATTTCGAGAGCCATGGCTGCTAAGGAAATGGACGTCAGACCGGCATTTTGATCCCGGTCATTATTTCCACTTCTTCGATCGGCACCATTTCGATGGCATCCCACGGGCAGCCATCCAGGAAAGCGCCATCCGGGCCTTTGCTGGTGCATTTCTTGCATCCAATGCAGAGAACCGGATCCACCTCGATATGGCCGAACGGGGCATGATCCTCGTCCGGAACCCAATACATGCAATCCGCTACCGGGCAATACGGCACGCAGGCCGGCGAACCCGCGCAACCCGTACAGCATTCCGTAATTACCGCCAGTTCCTTGGGCCGTTTCTTGCGCGGAGTGGCGATGCCCTCCGACTTCGGCTCCATCTTGACTACGGCCGTGGCCATGGGAAGGATTATGTCACGAGTGAGATACGAAGGCAACGGTGTTATGGACAGGCGGAGAATCGCCTGTAAGAAAAAAGGGGCAGGATGCTTCCCCGCCCCTCGAAAAAGCCCGCTTACTGTTTGCGGGAAACCATGCTCCGCAGTTTCAGGCCGGCGCCGCTCAGCATCGAGCCTCGCAGCAACATGCACGTAGTCTGGTCATTTCCTTTCCTTTTGCGGGGACACCCGCTTACCTGCTGGCTCGCAAGGTGCAACACCACGGCCAATGGGATTTCCGCAACGCGAGGAGAAGTGTGCCGAAGACAACAGCCGCGAAGCACGCGCGGGTAAGTCAGTGAAACCGTTTCTTGTAATAGAAATCCAGGTCGAATTCGCCGTAAATGTCGCGCTGGGCGACGGCCGAGAAATGCGGATTGATCGACCATTCGATGCGGACCGCTTCGGGATTGCTCTGCGAGACATCCTGAATATAGGTGAACGTCACATCCTTGGTGACCTGCTGCTGCAGTGTGAGGGTGGCCTGTGGCGTATTGGAAGTGCCCACGATTTCCGGGTTGATGGACAGCTTTGTCACACCGAACAGGCGCTGCAGACGGCCCGATACCGGGCTGGCCACCGCGGCGCCCAACAGCGTCGACGCGCCCTGTTGCCCGAAGCTCTGCGTAGGCGCGGCGGGCTGGTTGGCCGCGAGCACCGGGTCCGTGGTGGGAACCTTCCCGGAAGCCAGCAGGGAAACGATGTCCTGGAAGCGCATGGGCGGGTCCGAACGGTAGCTCAGCTTCATGCGGTCCAGCGGGCCGGAGACGCTGAGCGAAACGTCGATTCCCTGCACGGTTGTCTCGAGATCGATATTCAGCACCGGATTGATGCGGTTGGGATCGTAGAACGCGACTGTGCCCTGATCGATGGTGTACTTGGCGCCGAAAAAGATCACCTCGCCCTGCGTGACGGTGACGCGGCCAAGCATGCCGGGTTGATCGGGCGTGCCGCGCAGCGTGAGGTTGGCATCGGCCTGCAGGTTTTGCGTCAGCGTGGTCCGGAACTGAACGCCGGGCGCAGTCTGGATGCGGATATCGAAGTGCATGCCGGCAAGAAACCCGGTGCTGGGAGCACTGGACGAAGGAGGCGCGGCCGCGCTGGAGAGCATCGAGCCGATATCGCTGTGCGAATGCAGGGCAACGTCCTGGACCGTCACAGTGCCGGATAGCAGGCTGTTGCCGGTGTCGCCGGTCAGCGTCAGCCGGGCCGTGGCCTCGGTGGTGACGTTTTGCGGATACTCGATGTGTACGCGGGTGGCGTTGGCCTGAATGCGGAATTGGAACGGCGATGAGGCGTAGCTGACGATGCCGGCAAGTGTGACCTGGCCGCCTCCGGTGCGGCCGGTGATGTTCTGAATCACGGCCTCGGTGCCGTTGAAGACGATCGCGCCGGTGGCGCCCGAGATCCCGTTGGGCAACTGCAGTTCATTGAACGATGCGTTCTGCAATTGCAGGCGCCCGTTCAGGACTGGCCGGGACGTGGTGCCGGTGACGGCGGCATTCAAAGCGATGGCGCCGGAAGAATAGATGCCTTTGCTGAATGCTTCCAGCACCTCGAGCTGAATGTTGCCATCGACCCGCACATCGAGGGTCTTCGGCGCGGACAGGTCCGCCGTGCCCGTCACGGCCAGGCTGGCGTACGGCCCGGCAATGCGGCAATTGCGAATGGCGATCGCGCCATGGCTGAGCGCAACCACGATATTGCCGTCATTGTGCAGATCGAGATTCACGCGCGGCTTGTTGCCGACCCCACCCGGCATGGAGTGCGCTTCCAGTTTCGTCAGTTCGAGCGATCCCTGAAGCTCGCCGGCGCGCTGCAACGGACCCGTTACCGTAATGCGGCCATCCAAAGAAGCATCGAACGGTTCGGGACTGTTTCCGGTGAGCAGCGGCGCGAGCGCTTGATACGTGATGCCGGAGAAGTTCAGTTGCGCGTTCAACGGATAGCCGGCGGCAAGATCGAGATCGCCGGAGCCGCGAATATCGGAGTGAGCAAAGTCGCTGGTGAGATTGAACGCGACCGTATGGCCGCGAGTGGCCGCGGTGAGCGTGAGATCGCCGAGGCTGCGCTGTCCGTGAGCGGCGGCGCGTGCGATGCCGCGCACGGCAAAACTGGCGTTCAGCGTTTGTATCACCGGCATTGTGTTTCCGCGCAGTGTGCCGGCGCCCTGCGCGGTTATCTGGACGGTTCCCGCGATGCCCGGCTGCGCGGTTTCGATGGCATGAATGCGGCTCAGGGGAATGGCGCTGCTGCGTACGTCAAAACTCGCCTGGCCCGTGCGCAGATCGCCCACCGGGTGTGAAAAGGAGCCGTTGGCTTCGACGTACGCTGGGCCGAGGTCGGCGCGGAACTGCGAAACGTCGATCGAAGTATTCGAGTAATCGGCGTTGGCCTGCAGCAGCGTAAACGGCTGCCCGTACGCGGCACCGTTGGAAACGTGAAGATCGGCGGCGATTCGCGGCGCCTGGAGCGTGCCCGAGAACTGTGCATTGGCGGCCAGGATTCCACTGGCGGGGATATCGGGGCGGCCCGCGAGCGCGAGCACGGTGGAAATGGGCAAGCGGGCGATCTGCGCGCTGGCAGTGGTCTGGTAGGGAGCGGCAAGCCGGCTCTGGCCGGTGACGTGAATCGTCGAGCCCGCCATGTCGGAATTCAGGTTGTAAGCCACCGCGCCGCCCACGGTGTTGGCGCTCGCGGTGAGATCGCCCAGGCTGCGCCCGGACATTCCCAGGCCGCGAATCGCAAAGCTGCCGCTCACGGAAGAAAGAGTCATCCCCGCACCGGAGGGCGAAGGACGAATGGCGGCGGTCATGCCGGCGGTTAAGGTGAGAATGCCGTGCAGGCCGGGGCGGTTGTTGACCAGCGGCTGCAGTTGCGCCAGTTCCACCTGGTTGCTGGCCACATGGGCAGTCAGGTTGCCGTTTTCGAGATCGTTGAGAGCATGGCGATAGGTGGCGCTCAGCGAGATGCGCGAAGGGCCGGACGTGAGCACCAGGTTGGGAACATTGATTTCTTCCGGCGCCAGCGATGCCTGCGCCGTGAGGCTGTCAAAGCGCTCGCCTCCGATGGAGCCGCCGGTGATGGCAAACCCGGCGCTGCCCTGCGGGCTGCCGATGGTGCCTGTGATGTGTGCATCGGCAGTCAGCGGTCCACTGACAGGCGGGTTGGCGTCTCCGGCCAGAGCCAGGACGTCGCGGACATCGGCGTTGCGAATCGTCAAATCGGCGCGCAGCGAGTTGCGCTTTTCCGGCTTCCAACCGGTCAGCCCGATGTTCGCCGAGAACTGCGCCTGCAGAGGACCGCGCACGAGCACGGCATTGGAAACGGCGGCATCGTTCTTCGTGGCGTCGACGGCCGCGGTGAAGCGCGTGAAGGGCCGGCCTTCCACGGCAAAGCCCGCGAGCGCCACGTTCCCCGTGACGTGCGGCGCGGCCAGGCTGCCGGTGACCGCCGCATCGATCACGGCATCGCCGCCGCGGCTGAACGTAATCGGGATGGCGGCGATGGGACGGAAATCGGCGAAATCCCGCGTGACCAGCCGCACATCGATCTTCCGGCCCAGCGAACCGCTAAGTGCCAGCGTGCTATGAGGCAGATCGATGTGCGAGTGATCGAGCATCACGGTGCCGGCGCGGGCGTTGTAATCCACGCCCAGATGGCCGGAGACCGGGATGCCGCGGCGGCCGGGCGCGATAGCCAGGCTGGCGTGGGCCGCCAGCGCCCGCGTATTCCGGAAGCTGCCCTCGGCGTGAATCGGACCGGAGATGAGGCCGTCATATCCCAGATGGTTGGAAACGAAAGCCCGCGCCGCCTGGTCCAGATCGAGGTGGCTCAGATTGCCGGCGACACGAAAGTCCGCGAGTTCCACAACCGATGCCGACCCGGCGAAGCTGCCGCCGAGCGCCGAGACGCGCAGTCCGCCCAGTTCGATGCGGTGGGGGTCGGCCGTGACGGCAGTTGCGAAGTCGATGCCCGAAAGACGCGCGGCGCCCGCGTGGAACGCCAGATTCCGGCCGGCAACGTTGGCCGTGACGAAGTAATTGTTGGCGGCATCCAGCCGCACGTTGCCTCCAGCCTGCACCTGCCCCTGCGGTTCGGCGGCCACCCGCAGAAGAGCGCCCAGTTCCCCGAGCGCGAGGGTAGCATCGAACCGCGCGGAACCGCTTCCGAGGGGATCTTTCAGCATGCCGGATGCTTCCACGCTAGTATGGCCGAGCGTGAGATGCGCCGTCTGAAGCTGAATTCGGCTGCCGGCCATTGTGGCGGTCGCGTCGACCATGGCGACGCCCGGGCCGCGCCTGGTATCGAGCGGTATGTTGAGGCCGAGAGCGCGCTTGACTTCCGCGAGCGCGATGGCGCCGTTGACGTGCATCGACGTGCGCGGATCGGCCAGATGGTCCATGGACCCGCTAATCATCGCGTGCGACTCGGGCGTGCTGAGTTCGGCATTCGTGAGAGTGACTTTGTCTCTTTCCGCGGTGATGGGCAGCTTGACCGTGAGATTCACTGCCGGATTATCGCCGGACTTCAGGTACAGGGGCGCGATATCCAATTCCCCCCGATAACTTACGTTCAAAGCGTTATAGCCGAACTGAGCCCGCAGATTCGCGCCGCTGGCGTGGAAATCCGTCTTGCGGTCGGCAAACAGCACGCTGCCGTTGCGCAGGTCGAAGCGGCCGATAGCGAGATCCACGATGGTCTCGAGTCCGGTTTTGTTGCTGCTTTTGGCCGGCACTTTGGGAGCAGGGATGTTGGTGCGGCCATCGGGAGACACGATGAGATCGACCGCGGGCGTATCCACGAGCAGGTAGGCAATATCGACCAAGCCCTGGAAGGGCGACAGCAGCTTCAGATCCACCTGCACCAGCCTGGCGCTGAACAACGGCGCGGCGGGCGGCGTTTCGAGGCCGTGGACTACAAAGCCGTGCACGCGGGCGCGAAGATGCGTCCAGTCGAAATCGAAGGAGGCGATATCGACTTTGCCGCCGGTGGCGGCCTCCACGGCGGTGACGATCTTTTCGCGAACCAAATTGCGGAACCACGGCGTCTGCACAATGATGATGCCGGCAACGAATACGATGAGGATCAGGCCGGCGATGGAGCCTGCCACGATCGCTGCGATCCTGCGGCCGCGGCTCATTGAAAGGCCTCCGGCTTGAAGATGATGCGGGTATTCTCCCGCGATTCTTTCAGCCAGGCATCAAGGCGCTCATCCACTGTATCGCCCGGCGCGGCGGTTGCACCGTCCTGAAGACGGTTGGCGCTCTCCTCGGACGGGCCCGGCAGGCCGGGCCGGAATCGCATATCGGTGAAGCGCAGTACCGTCTCCTGCCACAGCAGGTAACTCTTGAGTTCGTCCTCGGTAATGCCGTAGGTCTTCAGCGCCTGTTCGTACTGCGCGGCCGACGGGAATCTCTGTTGGCGGAAGGTGCCCAGCAGGCGATCGGCATCGGAAGCCGGCGGCGGGGTGTAGCGCCCCAACTCCATTTCATTGCGGATGAGCTGTTGGTCCACCAGCCGCTCCGCCGCCGCACGGCGGGCGCGCGGACCGAGATCGAGCGCTTCGCCGTTGACGAATTCCGTGAGCCGCACGGCATCCAGCACTTCGCTCTCTGTGATTACCGTGCTGCCTACGACCACCGCGACGCGGTCGATCACGGCGGCCGAAGCGGCGAGAGGAATCAGTAACGCGAGAATGGGCGATCGCAGCATGTTAGAAGGCCTGTCCGATATTGAAAAAGAATTGAATGTGTCCGGTGTTTTGAATGGTCGGGATGGCGCCGCCGAACAGGAGCTGCTGCGCGGTTCCCTGAAGGCCATTGAACGTAGGTGAATTGATGGCGTAAGCGAGATCGAGCGCGATAGGCCCGAGCGGCGTCTTATAGCGGACGCCGAAACCGACCGCGTGAACCATGTAATTGAAATCCGTCAGGCTCTTCTGGTGGACGCCGAACGAGAAGTTGCCCAGGTCCGAGAAGATGTTGCCGAAATCGTGGAATAGGACGCCTTGCATGTTGGCGTTGAGAAACGGAAAACGGAATTCGGTGGAATGAAAGAACAGGGCATTTCCTCCGAGAGGAAACCCGGTCAGAGTATCGCGCGGACCGGCCTGGTTCTCGGAGAATCCGCGCATGGAGGTTTCGCCGCCTCCGAAGAAACGCTCGGGGAGCGGCACATAATCGGCGGCGGGGATACCGCCGGTATGAAAGGGATGAATCCAGCCGAACTCGGTGTTGCTGGCGATGACATACTGCTTCAGGACCGTCCGGTAATACGAATTGCGAGCCAGCAGCCGAGTGAAATTGCGATTGCCGCCGAGGATGCTATCAGCCACGCCGGCATCCAGGCTGTTGTAAATGCCGCGGTGCGCATCCACGGGATTATCCCGGCGGTCCTGAATCAGATTGAAGCCGGTGAAGCCCACGTGCTGCGTCGCCGAATACAGCGGGATCAGCAGCGGATTGATTTTCAGCGTGGCCTGGTTCACCTGGTCGCTCGTCCAGGAGTAGCGCCAGAACAGCGTCGTGGCTTTGGAGAGCTTCTGGGAAACCTGCAGCGCTCCCTGCAGCCGGACGGCGGTGAAGGTGAGTACGTTGCGTGTATTATCGTACAGCCCGGTGACGCTGACGTTGCGGCCGTCGGAATTGTGAAAGCGCGGAATCAGGTATGTGAGTGAAGCCAGGCGGTCCAGGGTCGAATAGCGTCCCTTGAAGCTGACGCTGTGGCCCAGGCCGAACATGTTCAAGCGAGTCAGTTGCAGGCTGAAGCGCGGCGCGAAGCCGGTAGTGCCCGCGGGATTGTCGAGGCTGTACTGGCTCCCGCCAATCTGCGCGACCTCCGCGCCGACCCCAATGGCCATCTCGTAGCGGCGGCCCTCGACCAGGTGGTAATCGACATACTTGGATTGGGTATCGCCATCGGGATTCTGTACCGCCATGTTGACGGTGTCGAAGACACCGAGATCGTACAGACGGCGCTGCATATTGCCCATGGTGGTCCAGGAAATCGGATCGCCCGGCTGCAAGAGAATTTCCGGCTTGATGAGGCTGCGGCGGGTGGTGTGCAGCCCGCTGATCAGCACGTCGCGGACATACTCGGGCCTGCCTTCGGTGATGACATATTCCAGCGCGACCTCGTCGGGACCGGGACCCGGCGTCACATGCGATGCGAACGCCGCATTCAGATAGCCCGCAGCCTGGTATTGCTGCAGCAGGTAATCGCGGTCCAGCGCGACACTGGCCTGGCTGAACGGCTGACCGGGTATCGCGGAGAGCATGGGGATCATTTGCTGCTCGCGAAAATGCGTCATGCCCTGAATTGCGATGCTGGAAACCTTGTACTGCGCGCCTTCGTCAACCGTCACCGTCACGGCGACGCTGCCCTTCCGGCCTTTGTAGTTGTCTGTGGTGCCGATATGGACGGAGACATCGCGGAAGCCGTTATCGCGATACAGCGCCTCGATGGCGGCCGTGTCGCGTTCTGCGAGACCGCCGCTATAGCGGCCATGGCGCATGATGAGAAAGCCGGCCGGCTGAATATACATGCGCTCGCGAATATCCTGAGTCGTGAAATAATGATTTCCCTTTACGGCGACGCTCACCACCTTGTGGCGCAGGCCGCGGCTGATCTGGTAGGTGATCTGTTCCAGGTCGGGATTTACCTGCTTCGACTGAAAATCTACCTGCACGTCGAAGTAGCCTTTGTCCTGCAGGTAGTCAGTGAGATTCCGCGCGCCATTAACCAGCAGGTCGCGGTTGACGGTCTCTTCGTCAAAGACCGGGACATATTCCTGCAATTTGCCCTTGGAGATTTTGGCGCCGCTCGTCGTGATTTTCACCTTCGGGCCGCCGTCCGCCTGAATGTGCTCGCGCACGCGGTTCGCGTCTGCGAGGTATTCGGGGCGGTCCAGAGTCACCGAGGCGGTGAGACGGTCCTGCTTCTGATACTTCCCGCGAATTTTGCGAAGACCGGCCTGGGTGTTTTCTTCGGTCACCGGCTTCCAGCGAAACCATCCGTGATAGCCGGCGGCCTTCTCGAGAGTGGGGACCGGTATTTTCGTATCGCCTTTCACCGCCGGCAGAATGTAGCGGGCGCGCTTGTGGGAATCGATCTGAAAAGTGATCGAGACCTGGTCGTGGGCGGCATCGCGCTCGACCTGAGGCGTCACGGTCGCAAGGTACAGCCCGTTACGCTGGAGCAGATTGCGGATGCTCTGTACGGCGGTGGCCAGATCGCCGTCGCTGAATGGCGCGCCTAACTCGAGCCTGCTGGCGTTGACGATCTGACCGGCGTTAGGCGGAACTTTGATGCTTCCGTGCGCCTCCACCGGCCCTACGAACCATTGATCGCTGGTGCGAAAGACCAGCACCAGGCCGGCGGGCGACGATTCGGTATCGGCCTCGATATTCGAGTAGTCGCCGGAACTGTAGAGACGCTTGATGGCGTCACGCACATCGGCCAGGTGCAGCGGCTCGCCTGGGTGGATCCCCACCAGGCGGGCAAGATCGTTCGAGGTGACCGGCTGCGCGGCGGGTTCGAAGCGCACCGCGGCGATGGGTTTCCCTTCGTACGCAGCGGGCGGCGCGAGCGGCGGATCGGCGGCGCGTAGCGGAAGAACGAACGAAAGAATACAAAACGCAAACAGACACCGCTCGAGCGCGTTCGGCGACGCCATATCGCCGAGAGTGTTTGCACGCCGGTGGCCCTCGTGCGGCCGGTTACGGATGGGCATCTGCCGCGGCTTTGGAGTTCAGCTCTCCAGGCCCGCGGTCAAGGTGATGTTGGTCTTGTAAAGTTTCGAGACCGGGCAGCCGGATTTCGCAGCCTGCACCGCTTTCTCGAAAGCTTCCTGGCTGGCGCCGGGCACTTTGGCCTTGAGGTCCAGGTGGCTTTCCGTGATCGCGAATCCGTCGGGCAGTTTCTCGAAGCTGATCGTGCAGGTGGTTTCGAGCGATTCGGCGGTGAGTCCGGCTTGCGCCAACTGTGCCGAAAGCGCCATCGTGAAGCAGCCCGCGTGCGCGGCGGCCAGCAGTTCCTCGGGATTCGTCCCCTTCCCGTCTTCGAAGCGCGTGTGGAACGAATAGGGGGACTGGGACAGCACTCCGCTCGCGGTGGAAACGGTGCCGTTGCCGGACTTCAGATCGCCGCGCCATTGGGCGCTCGCAGTACGTTTCATGAAAAGCCTCCGCAAGAGTGGATGTAGCCACGCGGAAAAAGTTGCGGGCCCAACGTTTTCCGGGTGCGAAGGACGGCCCGTTTCTTCGGCTATTCTGAGAGGCATGGAACCAATCGGGGGCAAGGTCGCGCTGGTGACCGGCGCCAGCCGCGGCATCGGGCGCGCGATTGCGGCCGCCTTGGGAAGCGCGGGCTGCCGCGTGGCTCTCAACTATCGCGAACGGCAGGCGGATGCGGAAGCCGCTGCCTGCCTCATGGACGAAGCCGAGACCATGCTGGTGCGCGCCGATGTTTCCTGCCGCGGGCAGGTGGCGCGCATGGTGCGCGAGGTCGCCGCCACGCTGGGCGCGATCGACATTCTGGTGAACAATGCCGGCATCGCCAAAGTGCAGGCCATCGAAGAGATCACGCTCGAAGACTGGGAGGAGCAGCTCGCGGTGAACCTCACCTCCTGCTTTCTGACCACCCAGGAGGTGCTCCCGGGAATGCGCGAACGCCGCTGGGGCCGCATCATCAACATCTCTTCGGTGGCCGCGCAGGCCGGCAGCATCGTGGGGCCGCACTATGCCGCGGCCAAGGCCGGGATGCTGGGGCTGACGCGCGGCTATGCCCGGCTGCTGGCCAAAGAAGGGATCACCGTGAACGCCATCGCGCCGGCGCTGGTGGATACCGACATGGTGCGCAGCAATCCGATCGCGCGTCCGGATATGATTCCCGTGGGACGGTTCGGCGAATCGCACGAAGTGGCGGACGTTGCCGTGATGTTGGCGGGCAACGGCTACATCACCGGCCAGACCATCAACGTCAACGGCGGCTGGTACATGAGCTGATGGCGGTACGGAAAATCGAGCAGGAGATCGAACGCTTGAGCCTGCTGCGCGATGCGCCGGCGGACGAAGCAGCAGCGGGATTGCGCAAGGCGCTCCGCGACCGCGTCAACCTCGTCGTGGCGAAAGCCGCGAAGACGGCGGGCGAACGCCGCCTTGCCGGACTGATTCCCGACCTGATCGCTGCGTTCAACCGGCTCATGGAAAAGGCCGCCGAACGCGACCCGCAATGCCAGGGCAAGACGGCCATCGTGAAGGCGCTGATGGAGATGGAGTTCTCCGAAGCCGCCGTCTTCGCGCGTGGACTGCGCCATGTGCAACTGGAAGCGAGTTTCGGCCCGCCCGAGGACACCGCCGGCCCCATGCGGGCGCAGTGCGCCTTAGCGCTGCCCGCCTGCACGGATTTGACGCGAGCGGAGGTATTTCGCCTGCTGATCGACGCCAACGTTGACAAGGATTTCACCGTGCGGATGGAGGTGGCTCGGGCGTGGGCACAGATGGAAGGCGACGAAGCCGCGCTGCTGCTGCGCCTCAAGGCCCGGCTGGGCGACAAAGAGAGCCAGGTCTCCGGCCAGGTGTTCGATGCCCTGCTGGCGCTGGAGGGACCGCAGGCGCTGCCGTTCGTGGCGGAGTTTCTTACCCTGGAAGGGCAGCGCGAGGAAGCGGCGCTGGCTCTGGGCGCATCGCGCCTCGTGGGCGCGGTGGAGTTGCTGCGGCGCTGCCTGGAACGCACCCGCGAACTGGATTTTCGCTCCGTGCTGTTGCGCGCCATCAGTGCTTCGCGGCAAAGTGAGGCCATAGAATTGCTGCTGCAAATGGTGCGCGAGGGCGGCGCGGATGCGGCCCCGGCGTTCGAAGCATTGAAGCTGCACCGCGAAAGCCCGGAGATCTGGAAGAGAGTGGAAGAGGCCCGCGCCGGCGGCTGAAACCGATTCGTGATGCGTGCCGTTTACAGTATTGTGCGGCTGATTCTCGCATGGATGGTCTGCGGCGCGTGCTGCGCCTGTGCGCAAGACGCACAGGAGATCGTGCGCCGCTCCATCGAACTGGACCAGACCAACTGGGTGCGCATGGCCGATTACACCTGGGAGGGCCGGTCGCTCGAACGTCACTTCGATTCGCACAACCGGGTCACCAGCCGGCACAGCGAGTCTTGGGACACCATCGTGCTGGACGGCCAGACGTTCCGCCGGACGCTCGAGCGCGACGGCAAACCGGTTTCCGCCGACGAACAGCGGCGCCAGCAGCAGAAGCTCGACAAGGCGGCCGCTCGCCTGGAAAAAGAGACGCCCGAAGAAAAGCAGCGCCAGGCCGCCGATGTCGACAAAGCGCGCCGCCGCGAACGCCAGTTTCTGCTGGAGGTTCCCGACGCCTTCAACCTCACGCTCGAAGGGAGCGACAAGATCGACGGCCGCGACGTCTGGGTGATTTCGGGCGTGCCCAAGCCGGGCTACCACGCGAAGAGCCGCGATGGCGCGGCGCTGGCGAAGATCCGCGGCAAAATCTGGATCGACAAGGAGAGCTACCAATGGGTGCGGCTGCAAGGCGAGACCATCGGCACCATTTCGTTCGGGCTCTTCCTGGCGCGGCTGAACCCCGGGGCCAGGCTGGAAATCGATCAGACGCGCGTCAACGGCGAAGTGTGGCTACCGAAACGCGAATACATGACCGGCACCGGCCGCATCGGGCTATTGAAACGGGTGGCCGAAGACGACGAAATCACCTGGAGCGATTACAAGAAGTTCCATGTCGAGTCGAAAGTCGTCGCGATCCCGGAACCGAAGTAACGCCGCCTCTATTCCAGCGTATTAATCGGCGCCGGGTGAGCCGCTTCGTACGCCGCGATTTCACCGGCCTGTTGCAGAATGTACCCCAGTTCGTCCACGCCCTCCAGCAGGCAGTGCTTGGAAAACGCATCCACCGGGAATTCCACTTTGCGGCCGCCGGGCGTCGTCAGGGTCTGGTTGGCGAGATCGATCTTCACGGCCGCGGCAGCGTCGCGCCGCACGGCATCGAAGAGTTCCTTGTGCACGTCCGGCGGCACCACAATCGGCAGCAGTGAATTCTTCAGCGAGTTCTGACGGAAAATATCGGCGAACGAGGTGCTGATTACGGCGCGAAAACCGAACTGCGTGAGCGCCCACGGGGCATGCTCGCGCGAACTGCCGCAGCCGAAATTATCGCCCGCGAGTAGCACCTGCGCTCCCTCCGCCTCGGGCTGGTTCAGCACGAAATCGGGATTGGGATTCCCCTCCGCATCGTAGCGCCAGTCATTGAAAAGCTGCCGGTCCAGCCCGGTCTTGGAAGTGGTCTTCAGGAAGCGCGCGGGAATAATCTGGTCGGTGTCGACATTGTTGATGGGGAGCGGCACCAGCCGGCTTTCGAAATTTGTGAATGGCTTCATATCAGGGTCCTTACATCAGTCACAACGCCGGTGATGGCGCTGGCCGCGGCGGTGAGCGGGCTGGCGAGAAACGTGCGGCCGCCTTTGCCCTGCCGTCCTTCGAAGTTACGATTGCTGGTGGAGACGCTGTACTGGCCGGGCGAGAGCTGATCGCCGTTCATGGCGATGCACATGGAGCAGCCCGGTTCACGCCATTCGCAGCCGGCCGCGCGGAACAGATCGGGCAGCCCTTCGGCAATCGCCTGGCGCTTCACCTCCTGGGACCCCGGCACCACCATTACCCGCACCTTCGGATTGACCTTGCGGCCCTTGAGCACGGCGGCAGCGCTGCGCAGGTCGCTGATGCGCGAATTGGTGCAGCTTCCGATGAAAACCACGTCGATGGGATGGCCCACCAGCGGCTTGCCGCCTTCGAGCCCCATGTAGCGCAGTGCCTTGGCCACCGAATCGCGCTGCATCGGGTCGGCAAGCTGCGCGGGGTCGGGCAGGGGCGCGGTGATCGGCATCCCCATGCCCGGATTGGTGCCGTAGGTGATCATCGGTTCGAGCGCATCGGCATCGATCGCGACGCTCTGATCGTAGGCCGCGCCGTCGTCGCTCGGAAGCCGCTTCCAGCGTGCGAGCGCGGAGTCCCACGCGGCCCCCTGCGGGGCGTGCGGACGGCCCGCCAGATACTCGAACGTCACATCGTCCGGAGCGATCAGGCCGGCGCGCGCTCCACCTTCGATCGACATGTTGCAGACGGTCATGCGCTCTTCCATGGAAAGCGCGCGGATGGCGCCGCCCGTATATTCAAAGACGCTGCCGGTGCCGGCGCCCACTCCGATTTTGGCGATCAGCGCCAGAATGATGTCCTTGGCCGACACGCCCAGCGTGAGCGCGCCCTCCACGCGCACCTGAAAGCTCTTCGATTTCCGCTGCAGCAGGCATTGCGTGGCCAGCACGTGCTCGACTTCGCTGGTGCCGATGCCGAATGCCAGCGCGCCGAACGCACCGTGCGTGGCCGTGTGGCTGTCGCCGCAGACCACTGTCATTCCAGGCTGCGTGAGCCCAAGTTCCGGCCCGATCACGTGCACGATTCCCTGGCGGTCGCTGTGAATTCCCAGGCAGCGGATGCCGAATTCGGCGCAGTTGGCTTCCAGTTGCGCGAGCTGCTTGGCGGCAATTTCATCGACGATGGGCAGCGAGCGGTCGGTGGTGGGGATGCTGTGATCCGCGGTGGCGATGGTGAGATCGGGACGCCGCACCTTCAGCCCGCGCTCGCGCAGCCCTTGAAACGCCTGCGGCGAAGTGACTTCGTGAACCAGGTGCAGGTCGATAAACAACAGCGCCGGCGCACCGGCCTGCTGGTGAACGACGTGGGAATCCCAAAGCTTTTCGATGATGTTGCGTGGCATAGAGAGACCTTCAGATTTCACCACAGAGGCGCAGAGAGCAACAGAGAACGCGGAGAAGACCTATTATATCTCTGTGCCTTCTGCTGAACCTCTGCGTCTGTGGTAAAAAGAGTAACTTCCAATTCCAAAACATGCCGAGCGCGGGCCGGTAAGCCCGCGCTCAGCCGATCGCAGCGCACACCGCTTCTCCCACCTGTTCAGTGGTTGCGGGCGCGCCCGAAGGTCGTAGATCGGCGGTCACGCGGCCGCTCTGTAAAACGGCCTCGATGGCGTTGTCCACCGCGAGCGATTCTTCCTTCAAACCGAAACTGTACAGCAGCATGGTGCCCACCGAGCCGATGGCGCCCAGCGGATTCGCTTTGTTCTGCCCGGCGATGTCCGGCGCCGAGCCGTGTACCGGCTCGTACAGACCGGTAAACGCGCCCGAGGGTCTGCGTTCGCCGATCGAAGCCGAGGGCAGCATCCCGATCGACCCCGCCAGCACCGCGCCTTCGTCGCTCAGAATGTCGCCGAACATGTTTTCCGTCAGCACCACATCGAAGCGCCGCGGATCCAGAACCAACTGCATGGCGCAATTGTCCACCAGCATGTGATCGAGCGCGATGCCGGGATAGTCTTTCGCGACGTCCGTCACCACGCGCCGCCAGAGCTGCGAGCATTCGAGCACGTTGCTCTTGTCCACCGACGTCACTTTTTTGCGCCGCTGCCCCGCCAGGTGGAAGGCCGTGCGGGCGACGCGCTCGATTTCCGCGCGCGTGTAGGTCATGGTATTGACCGCCCGTGTTTCCGCGCCGCTCTCCGAGATGCCGCGCGGGGTGCCGTAGTAGATTCCGCCCGTCAGTTCGCGGACGATAATCATATCGGTGCCTTCCACCCTTTGGTTTTTCAAAGGGGATGAATCCAGTTGCGAAGCCGAGGCGCGCACGGGGCGCAGGTTGGCGAACACGCCCAGCGCCTTGCGAATTCCCAGCAATCCACTTTCCGGCCGCTTTTCGGGCGGCGCGTTGTCGAACTCCGGCAGCCCCACCGCGCCCATCAGGGTCGCGTCGGCGGCCGCTGCCAGGCGCGCCGTCTCATCGGGAAACGGCGAACCGGTTTTGTGAATCGCGATGCCGCCCAGCAGCCCTTCGGTCAATACGAGCCGGTGACGCCACCTGCCGGCTACGTGCCGCAGCACGCGCACGCCTTCGCGCGTAACCTCGGTGCCGATGCCGTCCCCCGGCAGAACCAGAACGTTGAGATCCATGGATCAGTCCGCCGCCGCCTCGCGGGCCATCTGCCCTTCGCGAATCAGCGCGACGATCTCTTCATCCATAAGCCCCTTCTTGCGGTGATCGGCCACCGCGGTGAAGCGGTGGTACAGCGAGTCGAGTTCCTGCCGGTCCAGTTCGAATCCCAATTCGGCGGCGCGCTGATGCAGAGCATGACGGCCGCTGTGCTTGCCCAGCACCAGCCTGCCCTCGGGTACACCCACCGAGCGCGGATCGATGATTTCGTACGTGCTCTTTTCCTTGAGATAGCCGTCCTGGTGAATGCCGGCTTCATGCGCGAAGGCATTGCGACCCACAATGGCCTTGTTCGGCTGCGGCCCGAAGGTGATGATCGAACTCAGCAGATCGCTCGCCGAATAGAGGTGCTCGGTATGAATGCCGGTGTGGTACGGATAGCTGTCCGAGCGCGTCTTGAGGATCATGACGATCTCTTCCAGCGAGCAGTTGCCCGCGCGCTCGCCGATGCCGTTGATGGTGCATTCCACCTGGCGCGCGCCCGCTTCGATGGCGGCCAGCGAATTGGCTACCGCGAGCCCCAGGTCGTCATGGCAGTGCACGCTGACCACGGCGCAATCGCCCAGGGCCCGCGCGATGCGGCCGATCAGCGCGCCGTACTCCTTGGGCGTGGAATACCCGACGGTGTCGGGAATGTTGACCGTGCGCGCTCCCGCTGCGACCACCGCGCGCGAGATCTTCTCCAGGAACTCGGGCTCGGTGCGGGCGCCATCCTCAGCCGAGAATTCGACATCGTCCACATGACGCCGTGCCAGTTCGACCGCCGCGGAGGCTTCTTCGAGCACCTGCTGCTGCGATTTCTTCAGCTTGTATTTGAGGTGAATGTCGCTGGTGGCGATGAAGGTATGGATGCGCGGACGGCGCGCGGCGGCGAGCGATTTTGCGGCCCGCTCCACATCCAGCGTGCAGCAGCGCGCCAGCGCCGCCACGTTGGCCCACGGAAACTCGCGGCTCACCGCGTCGACGGCTTCAAAATCGCCTTCGGAGGCAATGGGAAAGCCGGCTTCCAGAATGTCGACCCCGAGTTCGACCAGCTTTTTGGCCATCCGCAGCTTCTCGGTAACCGTCATGCTGCAGCCGGGCGACTGCTCGCCATCGCGCAGCGTCGTATCGAAGATATATACGCGGTCGCTCATGGATTGTCCGATCAGCACCATTATTGCGGCCCGGCGTTCGATTTGGCAAATTTATAATATTAGATCCGTGTATTAGCTGGTGTTATATTGGACGAAGCGGGCGAACGCGCGCCGCATGCTTATGGAACTTTACTCGCTGCAAGTCTTTCACACCGTCGCCACCGAGAAGAGCTTTTCCCGCGCCGCCGAAAAGCTGCTGCGCACGCAGCCGGCCGTTTCTCTGGCGCTGCAGCGGCTCGAGCAGGAGCTGGGCGAGCGACTGATCGACCGCTCCGGCAAGGACCTGCTGCTGACCGACGCCGGCCGCACCGTTCTCGAATACGCGCGCCGCTTTCAAAGCCTGCAGGCGGAGCTTGATAACTCCCTCGCCGAACTGCGCGACAACTCCGCCGGACGCCTCACCATCGGCGCCAACGAGTCCACCACGCTCTACCTGCTGCGGCACATCGAAACCTACCGCGAGCTATACCCCAAGGTGAAGGTGCAGGTGCGGCGCAGCTTTTCCAGTAAAATTCCCAACGAACTGCTGGACGGCAACCTGGAACTGGGGGTCATCAGCTACGATCCCGGCGACGACCGGCTGAAAACCAAGGTGATCTATACCGATTCGTTGGCATTCGTGGTTTCGCCGCGCCATCGCCTGGCCAATCGCAAATCGATTTCTCTCACGGAACTGGGCGCGGAGACTTTCATCGCGCACAACGTGGTGTCACCCTACCGCGACCTGGTGCTGCGCGAGTTTCAGGCGCACAAAGTGCCCCTGCGCATGGAGGTCGAAATGCCTACCATCGAGACGATTCGGAAACTCGTGCAGAACGACATGGGGGTCGCGTTTCTGCCGCGGATGTGCGTGGAACACGAAATCGAACGGAAGCAGCTCTGCGAAATCAAAGTGAAAGAGATGCACGTGGAGCGCAAAATCCGGCTTGTTTACCCCACGCGGCGCGCGCTGAGCCACGCGGCCAAGGCCTTTCTGGAAGTGGTGGGATAAGCGAGGCACATAGAAAGAGAGGCCGGGCGCCCCGACGGCAGCCCGGCCTCCGAATTGACTTCAGTCAAGTTGCTGCAGTCAAGCTTATTTCGTCTGGACCGTCACCCCCGTTTGCGTCGAGTTCGTGCCGACGCTGACGACGATGGGCTGCGGACCGGGTGTCAGCCCCGCCGGGACGACGACGTCTACCTGCAGGACGCCGCTGGCATCGCCGGGAGCCTCGCCGGCGAACGTGACCTTGGCAGCCACGCCGCCCACGGTCGCCGTCACCTGCAGCAGAGGCACCGGCAACTGCGAGATACTGCATGCCTGCCCGGCCGGGCAGTTTACCTGGCCGGTAACTCCCGCCGGGCTGGTCTGTCCTTCCCCGGTCATGAAGATCTGCACCACCGACCCCGCCGCCGCTCCGTTGGTCGGACCGTTCACCGTGTTGTCCTGGTTGAGAATCGAACCCGGACCGGAGCCTTGCTGATTCTGTGTGAAGATACCGGGGACCGCCTGAGTCACCGTGTAAGTGAGCGCGTTGGAAGTTACTCCCTGATATTTCACAGTTATGGTTGTGGAGGGCCGGCCGGCGACTTCATAGGGCACAAATACGGCCGTCTGGGTCGAGGTGGCGTAGTAAATGGGCGCGGCGGTGTTATCGAAGAATACCTGTGTACCGCCCACGTTCGTGGAAAGTAGGTTGCCGGTCACCGTGCCGTAAGCGGTGGTCGCCGGCCCAACGCCAGTACCTCCGATGATTACCAGCTCTCCCGGAGAGATGGCGTTTGCGATGTAGCTGGCCGCGTTCGCCAGCTTCACGAAATCGGGCGGCGGAATTGCCGCCACACTCAGGTTCACCGTCACGGCGATGGGCTGCAGCGCGTTGGGCGAGGTGATGGTCACGGCGCCCGTGTAATTGCCCGCCGCAAGGTTGGTCGGGTTCACCGAGACGCTCAGCGTAGTTGCCGTAGTGCCGGCGTTTCCGCTGGTGGGAGTCACGGACAGCCACTTAGCCCCGTCTTTGGTGGTTGCTGCGGCGGTGAACGTTGTGCTCCCGCTCGAGGTCAACTGAAGCTGCTGCGCCGCCGGCGCCGCGGCGCCGATAATGGCGCTGAACGTCAGCGGACCGGCCGGCGTCACCGTCACGGTTTGCGCCGCCACCACATTCAGGGTCACCGGAATGTTAATGGGGCTGCCGGTCGCGCCGGTAGCCGTAATGGTTACGCTGCCGGTATATTGGCCTACTCCGAGGCTCCCGGCGCTGGCCGCAACCTGCACCGCGCCCGGCGTAGTGCCGCTGGCAGGCGTCGCGCTGAGCCACGTCCCACTGTTAGCCGCCGTTGCCGTCACGGTGAAATTGAGCGCGCTCGGCGAGCCTGTAACATTGACGGTCTGTGCAGCCGGAGCCGAACCGCCCGCGGTCTGCGTGAACGTGAGCGAAGTCGGCGTGGCCGCTACGGTGCCCGCGCTGACCGTCAAAGTGACGGCCAGAGACACACTGGCCGCACTGGGCGAGGTCAGCGTAATCGTTCCGCTGTAACTTCCGGGGCTGAGCTTGGAGCCATCCGCGCTCACCGTCAGGTTCGATCCGGTGGTGCCGGTCGCCGGACTGACCGAAAGCCAGTTGGTGGAACTGGTGACGGAGGCGACCGCGTTGAAAGTCAGCGCCGTGCTGCTGTTGGTCGTCACCTGCACCGTTTGCGATGCCGGCGCGGGCCCGCCCGCCGTCTGGCTGAATGTGAGGGAGGTCGGGTTCAGCGTAATGTTTCCGGCGGTCACCTGGAACGTCACCGGTATGGTCATCGGGGTCGCCGCACTGGCGTTGGCCACAGTGGTATTGCCTGGACCGGTCGCGGTGATCGAAATCGTACCCGTATAAGTACCCGCTGAAAGAAGCCCCGGCAGCACCGATACCGTAACTGTGTTCGATCCCGGCGCCGTAGTGCCGCTCTGCGGCGCCACGAAGAGCCAGTTATTGCCTCCGTTGGCCGTGGTGAAAGAAACGTTATAAGTCAACTGGGTGCCGGGCGCGGAGCTGACCAGAGTGATGTTTTGCGCCGCCGGCGTCGCGCCGTTCACCTGCGCCGTGAAGCTGGGCGGAGAGGGCGGATTGCCCGGAAGCGTCGCCACCACCAGCGGGTTATTGCTCACATACAGCGTCACCGGAATGCTTACCGGGCTGTTAATCGCCGCGTTCCCGTTGGCCGGATTCGTCGCCGTGATAGTAACCGTCCCGGTGTAAGTGCCCGCCGTCAGGCTGCCCGGAACCACCGTCACGGTAACCGAGCCGTTGGTCGATCCGCTGGTAGTCCCGCTGAGCACCAGCCAGGAATTGCCGCCGTTGTTGGTCGTCGCGGCGGCCGAATAGTTCAGCACCGCTCCGTTGCTGCTGGAGATCGCCAGCGTCTGGGAAGTCTGCGACGTCGCAACCGGCGCCTGGCCGATCTGGTCGGCGAAAGAGAGCGCGTTGGTGTTCGTCACGATGCTGGGGTCGTTGGCGACGGTTAGGTTCACTGTAATCGTCTGCGGCCCGTTGCCCGCACCGGTGCCCGTCACCGTGATCGTTCCCGAGTACTTGCCGGGCGCGAGGCCCGAGCCATTCACCGAGACCGAGAACGGCATTCCGGTGGTGAGTTGCGCCAGCGTTACACCCGAGGGAGGCGTGATCGTAATCCAACTCGCGTTGTTCGAAACCGTAACCGTGATGGGCATCTGGCCGGTCGTCGCACTGGTGGCAACGGCCGTGGAAACCGCCGTCACGCTCTGCGCCGCGGGCTGCGCGCCGCTCAATTCGTACGTGTAGTTGAGAGCGGCGGTAGGAAGGCTCAGCAGCGGAGAATTGGAAACCAGCAGACTCACCGCGACGCTCTGCTGCGTCTGCGCGGTGCCGGTGGTGAACAGCGTCACCGAACCCGTCCAGGTGCCCGCTGGCAGGTTCGCCGTGGAGTCGTAACTGATGGTTACCTGGGTGCTGCCGTTAGCGGGAATCTGTCCGCTGGTGGGGTTGATGAGAATCCAGTTGCGCCCCGCCGGATTGTTATTCACCGAAGCCGAGAGGCCGAAGTTGACGGGCTGCGAAGAGTTCGTGCTCAGAGTCAGGGTCTGCTGCGTCTGGTTGTTGGCGCCGCCGGTCTGATAATTCAACTGAATCGAAGTAGCCCCGACGGTCACGGTGGGAGCGGCGGCGACCGTCAGAGTCACCGGCACCGTCACCGGCGTTGTGCCGCTGGAGCCGGTGGGCGTTATGGTGATGGTCCCGTTGTAAGTGCCTGCCGCCAGCGTGGGAGTGACCGTGGGATCCAGCAGCGCCGTCACCGTACCGGGCGCATTGCCGCTGGCGGGAGTGATAGCCAGCCAGTTGCCTCCGGAAGTAGTGCCCGCCGAGGCGTTAAAAGGCGTGCTGGCGCCGGTCAGGGACAGGCTCTGCGCCGGCGGCACGCTGCCGCCGATTTGATAAGCAAACGTGAGCGAGGAAGGACTCACCCCGATCGTACTCACGCTGAACGTCACTCCGATCGTCACCGAAGAACCGCCCGAAGGCGTACTCACCTGCACCTGGCCCAGATAGGTGCCCGCCGCCAGCCCGGTCGGGTCCGCCGTCACGGTCAACGGGGAGGGCGTCGTGCCGGTGGTACCGGGCGCGGGCGTGGTGTTGCTGGGATCGCTGATCTTCAGCCACTGAGTGGTCGAGGCCGTCTGTTCGGTGACGGACGCGATAAAGAACACCGAAGCACTGCCCGAAGCGGAAATGTTCACGCTCTGCGAACCGGCCGCGCCGCCGAATTGCGCGGAAAAAGTAAGTGCGGTTTTATCGGCCGCCAGAGTCTGTGCTCTCAGGCCGCCGGCCGCCAGCAGGGCCAGCAGCGACATCATTAAGAACGAATTAAACTGTTTCGACATATTTGCTCCAAGGCACACCCGAGCGGACACGCCTCAAGCGTCGGTCCAGTGCACGGGCCGTGCCAGCGAGAAACCGGCTAAAAACATAATGGGCCGAATATGTTTTAGATACAAGAGAAATCGTGACTTATGCAGAATCGGGCAGTCGATTTGCACATCGCTGCGGGCACGCGGCGCGGAGCGGCGCGACACACCCGGTGTAGCATGCGGCCACGTCAGACCGTGACGCGGACGCCATACAGACCACGGCGGAAAATGTATTCCATCACACCGGCAGGAACTTCCGGAGGCCGTCCGCCGGCGGCCAGGGCACGGCGAATTTCCGAGGATGAGACCGGAAGCTCCAGCGTGTCCAGCCGTTCCAGCCGTACCCCTTCGGGCACGTCATAGACATGGCCCGGACGGCTGACCACCAGGAAGCGCACAGCGCGCGCCACGTCGCGCCATCGATGCCAGGTGCGCAGCTCGCTAAAGGCATCCGCGCCGATCAGGAAGAACAGTTCGTCTCCTTCGCCGAGCTGCGGCCGCAGTTTTTCGATAGTATCGATGGAATAGCTGCGCGCCGTTCCCTCTTCCAGGCGCGAGACGGCGAAACGGGGATCGCCGGCGCAGGCCAGCTCAGCCATGCGCACGCGGTCTTCATACGGCGCATGAGTTCCGCCGGCTTTGTGCGGCGGACTGGCCGCGGGCACGAAAAGAACCCGCCCCAGGTCGAAGCGATCCGCGGCGGCCCGGGCCGCTGCGAGGTGAGCGGTATGAATCGGGTCGAACGTGCCGCCGAAGATTGCCAGGTTCATGGGCGGCCGCGCGCGTCAGCTTCGCTCGATCTTGACCGAGTTGATACGCACTTCCTTCACCGGCCGGTCCGCCGCGCCGCGCGGCACTTCGGAGATCTTCTTCACCACTTCGTAGCCTTCGGTCACTTCGCCGAAGACGCTGTGCTTGTTGTCCAGCCAAGGCGTGGCCGCCACGGTAACGAAAAACTGACTGCCGTTGGTGTTAGGGCCGGCATTCGCCATGGAAAGAACACCCGGCTTGGAATGCTTCAGGTCCTTGTGAAATTCGTCGGCGAACTTGTAACCGGGACCGCCGCGGCCCGTGCCTTCGGGATCCCCGCCCTGAATCATGAATTCGGGAATCACCCGGTGAAAAATGGTGCCGTCATAAAACGGTTTTCCGGTTTTCGTTCCGTCGGCGAGAGCGACAAAGTTCTCGACTGTTTTGGGAGCTTTGTCCGAGAAAAGCTTGATCTTGAAACTGCCTTCGGTCGTGTCGAAGGCGGCGTATATCTCATTGGCCATCACTGCGATTGTATCAGTCTCCCGCAATGGAACCCGCATGCTAAACTGAAGCTCGGGTTCGAGGAGCCCGGACAGCGCGCTTTCCGGCACGTTCCGCGGCTGGGCGGACGCGGAAAACCGATCATCATGAAATCTGCCACCGGGGGGACTGGCATGCAGCCGGGGACTCCCGCCAATCTGACCCTCGAGGAACACCGTCAACTTGCACGCGAACTCCACGCCACCCGCGCTCAACTGCGGGAACTCGCGAGCCTCATCGTAAGCCTTTATGGGCTGGAAAACTCCGCGGCTACCAGCTTCCTGAATGCCGTCGAGGCGATGGACCGGCTGTGCGAAGACCTACAGCGGCAGGCCGCTCGCGACCTCCCGGGCATCCCGCTCGACGGCCTCTATCACTAGGCGCTACCAGCCGACGGCCTTTCCCTGATTCTGCTCATCCAGCCATTTCTGCAGGGGCGCGAAGTAGTCGCGAATCGCCGAAGCATCCATCTGCCGCGTGCCGGCAATCTTCTCCAGGGCCTCCTGCCAGGGGCGGCTCTGTCCCATTTCCAGCATGGCGTTCAGACGGCTGCCCGCCTCCTTGTTGCCGAATATCGAGCAGCGGTTGAGCGGCCCGCTGCAGCCGGCCGCCTGCGATAGCGCGCGGTGAAACTGGAACTGCAGAATATCCGCCAGAAAGTAGCGCATGTAGGGAACGTTGGCGGCTACGTGATACTTCGCTCCGGGGTCGAAATCCTGCTCGCTGCGCCCCGGAGGCGGAGCCACGCCTTCGTATTTTTCGCGCAGCTCCCACCAGCTCTGGTTGTACTTCTCCGGCGGAATCTCTCCCGAGAAAACCTTCCAGCGCCATTGATCAATCACCAGCCCGAACGGCAGAAAAGCGACCTTCTCCAGCGCCTTACGCAGCAGCAGGCCGATATCGGCCGAGGTGTCCGGCGCGTGGTCGAGCAGCCCCACCTTCACCAGGTATTCCGGCGTGATGGAAAGCGCGATGGTGTCGCCCACGGCCTCGTGGAACCCGTCGTTGGCGCCGCTGCGAAACGAAGGCGCCAGCTTGTCGTAGGCACGCTGGTAGAAATTGTGGCCGAGCTCGTGATGAATCGTCAGGAAATCCTCGCCGGTGATCTCGATGCACATTTTCAGCCGAAGGTCCTCGACTGCATCGATATCCCAGGCGCTGGGGTGGCAAACCACGTCGCGGTCGCGCGGCTTGAGGAACAGGGAGCGCTCCCAGAAGGTCTGCGGCAGGGGCGCGAATCCGAGCGAGATAAAGAAATTCTCCCCGTATTTCACCATCTGCTTCCAGTCGGTATTGCGTTTCTTGAGGAGCGCAGTGAGATCGTAGCCGGGGTCGCCGTTCTTGGGCTGCACCAGCGGATAAATGTTGCTCCAGTCCTGCGCCCAGATGTTGCCGAGAAGATATGCCGGAATCGGTCCGTTGGCGGGCACCGCATCGCCGCATTTGTCGCGCAGCTTCCAGCGCACGTAAGCGTGCAGCGAGGTGTAGAGCGGACGCACCTGCTCCCACAACCGGTCCAGTTCTTTGGCGAAGTCCTCGGGAGGCATATCATACTGCGAGCGCCACATGGCGCCGTTGTCCTGGAACCCGAGTTCGCGCGCGCCCTGATTGGCCAGCTCCACGTAGCGCGTGAAATCCTTGCGCATAGGCGGCGCGATGGCGTGCCAGCCGGTCCAGACGTCCAGCAGTTGCTTGGGATCGCGATCCTCCGCCATGATTTTGGTGATCGCTTCGATATCTTTGCAACTATCCGGCCCGCTGGGGCAGTATTTCCCCTTGCCGTACATGCCTTCCATTTCGGAGACGGCGCGCGTCAGCTCCTCGCTCTCTTTCGGATCGGCCGGCGTGGCGATGGTGAGGGACAGCCGCAGCAGCTTGAGCTTGCGCGCCGTGACGGGATCGAGATGCAATCCGTCGAAGCGCTTCGACTGTTTGACATAATCTACCGTGGCGTCGATCACGCGCTGGTCCTCCTTGGCCGACACGGCCTCTGTATCGTCGGTGATATAGGTGTTTTCGATCCAATCGGCGCGCGACTGCTCGACTCCCATCACGAGCAACTTCTGTTCCACCTCGTCGATAAACTTCCTGGCGTCTTCCGGCGAAGGCTTTTGAGTGCAGGATGCCAGCAGCAGAACGGCCATGGCAGCACTCCCGACGCGAAATCTCATCTCTACAAGGTAGCAGCGGTGGCGCCGGCGGCGAGGCGGGTGCGGGTACGGGTATCGTTCGCAGTTTTGCGGCGGTGCTCCGCGCGTGCTAGCATAGGAGCATCTGCGTGACATCAGTGGGGACGTAGTTCAGTTGGTTAGAACGCCGGCCTGTCACGTCGGAGGTCGCGGGTTCGAGCCCCGTCGTCCCCGCCATTCCTTTTCAATGTTTTCCCAACCTTTTCAGATATTTGCCGTGATCTGCGGTGAGGCCGTTCGCGACTCCACGCGACATTAACCGCCACGAAATGCCCCCAATACTCGGAGGGAACTGTAGCAGCTACTGTAGCAGTTGAAGGGTGGTGCCTTGGGCCGAGAGCAGATGGCAGCCGGGCATCTCCGGCACGTTCATTTTATAGCCATCGGGCATCGATTCTCGGAATTTCCGCCAATGTTCACGGCACCTAACCGTGACCACGCGTCAGCCTCCTGCGACACTCGCATCAAGCGCTCGGGAGGCCAACATTCTCGGAATTTCGATGCGTGCCGAAGTCGGTGGTGGTTGCCAGGGCCCGGGACGTTGGCAAGAAGTGCAGGAGGGGTCGGGTGCAGCGCGTCGGCTCCTGACGCGCCGTCCACAATCTCGATGCACCCGTCTGAGAAAATCGTAGGAAATTCCGAGAATCCTTGTCCCCAGCACAATTCGCACGCAACTGCGGTCGAGACTCAGACTCAGAATCCCAGCCAGAACCATACCGCCTGAACTACGTTTAGCCGTTCACCACTGCGTAGGAACTGATTGAATTTCGCCAAGTCGCTCGCGGCCGCAGCAATCCAAGCATCCTCGTTAGCATTTTCCTGGGAGCACAACCCGCGCCGACATCGCGATCCCCAGACCCTCAATTTCAGTTGTTTGCTTGACGGTGACAGCTGATCACAGAGTGCGGGAGGAGCGTCATCTCTTGAGCATTCCACGCAATCCGACCAATCGTACACTCCGACCCATACACGAGGAGTAGTCGTATCGCATCGACGCCTGGTCCCGAAGCAGGGGTACCCCGCTATCTCCTTGAATACAGAGCGAATTTTTCGTGTAAAACTTCAATTTACGTACCAAAAGTACGCTCGTGGGTGGGCAGTTGAGTGGGTTGTTTTTTAGGGAGCTCCGGCCACGCGCCAGATGACTCGATTCCCCCCTCACAGATGTGGTCCGGCACGCTTCATTTCCCCACTCTAAAGATCGGTGGCTTTAGATGTTTGTGCCAGCTCGCGGCAGTGGGCATGTTATTTTCCCGTCGGCGCCGTTCACGTACTCGCGCGATATCGACCCGACTGCGAACAGATGGTGATCGCGCTGATTGTCAACAGCGAAGGGTTCCCCTTCAGCTACGAGACGTTCGATGGCAACTGCGCAGATGTTTCGAACATGGAAACGATCTTGCGCATGGTAAGAGCGCAAGTACGTGAAGCCACGACGATCTCCCGGGCCGCGGTTTGCATCTCGCGGCTCTCCACGAACGAATGCGCGGACTGCTCAGGATCCAGCTGTTCACTGACGAATTCGTTCAGAAAGTGAGGCTGATAGTGCGCATAAACCCGCGCGCCGAATCGGAACAAATCAGATGCCAGGTTTCGGAAGCTATTAATGCCCCGTCGTTCCCATTTACGCACAAGGTCTAATCCCTCATCGGCGAGATCTGTCGCGTCGTGGACGTCGGCCATGAAGGTTTTGCTTAGCGGTTCGATTGACAACCGCCGCGCAGCGATATGACACAGTACATGGCGAGCTTTGAGACCGGCCTCCGCAGCCGCGACATCCTTATTTTCGGTCGCTTTTACCAACTCAAGTGCTCGCCTCGCCGCCTCCCACGCTGCTTGGTCCGATGTGATCTTGTCCCCGGGCAACTGGATGTTCGCAAGGTTCATCCACACAACCGCGAGGAGATAATCGCGCTCATCAGCGGGCATCGCCTCAGCCTGGTCGAGTACCGCTATCGCTTCCTTTAAACCGGCGATGGCGTCGGCCTTTGCCGGCGGATTCTGGACGGCAAGCAGCAACGCCCGGTTCTGATGGGCGATGGCTCTACGTTTGGAAAAACGGTGGTCAGCGCCGAGCGGAAGCGAACGCAGGAGTGCCAATGCCTCATCGTATGCGCGAACCGCCAACGGGTGGTAGCCGGGGCCAAGAACCGTGAGCGCCTCGGCTCGATTGAGCCAACAAGCGGCCAAGCCGTAGGCGTGAATTGGCAGTTCCATCGGCAACCGGCGACGCAGTTCGAGCGCCTGATCGAAACAGACCAGCGCAGCATCCGCGTCATGGCGCAAGTGCAGCAATCCAATGCCTCTCTTCATGAGCAAGGACGCCCGTGCATCGGTTGTTTCAGCGTCCAGCCCTGTCATAGCTCCGCCCAGTGCCGGATCAGGTTGTGGTAAATGTTCGTGAGCTTTCGGACTTCGGGGTCGTTGCGGCCGAGGCGATGCACAAGTAGTTGAATCGCATTGTCCATGTCGAAGGTCATCCGCCGCGCCAACGGATCCTTGATCATGCTCTGCAGCCAGAAGAATGAGCAAGTGCGCGCCCCCCTCGTCACTGGAGTCACCAAGTGAAGACTGGTCGACGGATAGAGGACGAGATGGCCCGCCGGCAGTTTCACATTCTGGCAGCCGTAGTAGTCCTCGATGACCAGTTCCCCGCCATCGTATTCCTCGGGTTCCGACAGGAACAGCGTAACGGACAGGTCAGTGCGGATCCGGAGGCCGGTAAGACGGTCGCCTCGGATGCAGTTATCGACGTGCTCGCCGAAGAATTGACCAGGGACGTACCGGTTGAACAGCGGTGGAAAGATGTGCAGCGGTACAGCCGCTGAAATGAACAGAGTATTGGCGGCAAGCGCACGGAGTATGCGCTCGCCGAGTTGTCGGGCAGTCTTTCCGTCGGGAGGCAGTTGTTCGTTCTTCTTCACCTCAGACGATTGCGCCCCGGCCGTTGAGCGGCCGTCCTCCCAGGTTTCGGCGGCCATAATCCGACGGAAATCCGCGAGGTCATCTTTGCTGAGGATATCAGGGATACAGATCAGCATGCGTGGATCACCTACTGCCTAAAAATGTTAAAGGCCAGGCTTAGGTAGACCACGCGGCCGGGCGCAACCTTCACGAATGGTTGCGCGCTCTGATACAAAGAGTCGTAATATGTCTTGTTGAAGAGGTTCTGACCGGTCACTTTCAGACTCACGAAACCGCTGATCCGATGCTCGAGAAAGAGGTCGAATCGCCAGTATGAGGGTAGGAAGGTCGGATTCGGTGCGCCGGGGTAAGCGATGCCGCCGTTTGCGGCAAGCAGCGAGCCGCCCTTGATTCTCGAGGCGTAGACGCTCTGGCCACCGAGTTCCAGCCGTCTCGTGAGCTGGTATTTAGTCAGGAGGTTGAACGATTGGGGTGCGATGTTGGCCAACTGCAGGCCCAGGTTGGTGGGCACTATCGATTTGGTCAGCTTGGGGTCCATCGTCACCAAGCCGCCCATTATGCTCCATTTGGAGGTGAGTTTGCCTGCCGCCTCTATATCGAGACCCCGCACCCGATAGGCTGCTCCCGGAACAATCTGACCGCTGCTGTAACCGGGCAACCCGTTGGGCGCGGTCTCGCGGGCATTGGTCACGAGGGTTTGGAAAGGCGCGAGAGTGAATAGCAGGTGCCGGTCGAGCAGTTCCCACTTGGTACCGAACTCGTAGGATCGACTTCTTTGAGGACCAAAGATCTGCGTCGCAGCCTGGGTGGCTGCCAGACCTCCATAGGAACTGGAGGTGGCGTCCAGCTCGTCGCCGACTGGGTCGGCCGCAGTCGCATACGCGAAATAAAGGCTGCCGATTTTCACCGGCTTCACAAGTAGGCTGGCATTGTAGCTGACGATCCCGTCGTTCGCCGAGTTTGAACTCGTGTTGTTGGCCGCTTTGATATGGTAGTCGTCGTAACGGAGACCGCCGCTTACAATTAGGCGATCCTTATAGTTGGCAGAGTCCATTATGTAGCCCGCGTTGGTGTCAACGTTGTACCGCAAAGGGTTGCCCGCCAATTGGATGACCCCGGAGCCGTAGAAGTAATGGGGCGGATTGTAGACGCTGACGATCGGCGCGCCGCTTGAAGTGAAAGCCACCGGACCCGTGGTCAATTCAGAGGTGAGGCCGCTGTAGCCCTGGATGCTAATCTGTTCGTTCGAGAATTCGCCGCCGACAATTGCTGTGTGGCGGATCCCGCCTGTCTTGAACTTGAAGATCGCTTCGGGTTGGTCGTTAACAACATCTACCGGCTCGTACCGGCTTTGCGCGTTCAATTGCACATAGCCTGAAAAGAACGTCAACGTGGAGGAATAGGGTGCGGTAGCACCGCTGGCACTCGGATTCTCGGGAATCGTGCCGATGTAGTTCAGTAGCGAGTGGCTCGCCCGGAACTTGTTATCGATCGTCACATGATCGTTGATCTTCCATTCGGCGTCGAGGGTTCCGATATCCTGCGTCGACTTGGTGAAGTCACGATTGACCGCGCCGTAGTAGGTGTTTCGCGGTACGCCGCTCTCCGTGACGGGCTCGCGTGTGACCTGGTTGGTCGGGACGCCAAAGTCCGGCAGACCCCATAGATATGTGTGCGAGTAGTTGGCGGTCACTTTGAAGTTGCCGGTTGGATGGAAAACGATATTCCCGGCGGCGCCCCATCGGTTGTCGGTCGTGAAGTCGCGGCCGGCCACATCGGCATACTGGAGCATCCCGTTAAAACGCATGTCTAGCACCGGGCTGATCGCCTTGTTGATGTCGAGGGTAGCGCGCCTCGTGGAGTCGCCGATGCCGCCCTCAACTCCGAGGTGATAGAAGTCTGCGTTCTGAGCTTCCTTTTTGACGATGTTCAGCGCGCCACCCGTAGTACCTCGCCCCGCGAAAGAGGACGCTGGCCCGCGCAGAATCTCGATTTGCTCGTCGTCGAAGTTCTCCCGGATGCTGACGCCAGCATCCCGAACGCCGTCGACAAAAACGTCGTTGCGCGCATCGAAGCCACGAATGAAAAAGCGATCACCGAAGGCGTTGCCGCCTTCACCCGATCCCAACGTGATACCTGCCGTCGATCGCAATACGTCACGGAGCGCCGTCGCGTTTTTATCTTCGAGCGCGTCATGAGTGAGAACTGTCTCTGTCCTCGCGGTGTCAAGAATCGGCTCGGTGAACTTGGCTGAGGATAAGCGATCCGCCTTGTAAGGCGCTACCGGGTCCGCGTAGGGATCTGCGCCGGGAACACGCCCAGTCACCTCAACGGATTCAGTTGGTCCGCTCAATTCGAAAATCACAACGGTTGGCGCCGTGAAGCGGAATTTCACGCTCGTCCCTTCGAGCAAATGCCGGAGCGCCTCTTGAATCGTAAATGTGCCTGAAATGCCGGGCGACGTAATTGTGCCGATCGATTCGGGAGACAGTGTAAATGCGATGCCCGCGGCTCGCGCGAACTGCGGAAGAACTTCCGAAAGCGGCCCAGACGCGATCTCAAAGCCCTGAGCCTTCGAGGGCTTACCACTCGGCGTCTTCGACATTGAACCACTTGGCTGCGGCATACTTTGGGCGTGCGCAACATGAATCGTCTTGCTGCCGACTGCGGAACATGCAACGACAGTCCCGATCGCTGTCCACCGATAGGTAACCGGCCAGCTATTCTGGCGATTCCGCTTGGCGTCCTTCTTGCCTGCGGTTGTGGTTTCGAACTTCATTCCTGTCTTCTCCTTCGTATTTCAACAATCCAGACAAGTCGATAAACCCTTCAATGCGACTCGGGTGCTGCCGCCGCGGGGCAACTGGCCTTCTTTCGGACCCAAACCGGCCCAGACGGCGTGAGCCTTAAAACATCGACTGGGCCAGAAACCCCACCCGTGCCGGCGTCTATCTCGGCTTGCACCATGTACTCCGCCAAGTCGGGCATCGCGAGCGATGGGAGAGCGCCTCTCAGGCGCAATGCATCGATGGCGGTTGATGCACCAATTGAAAACGCCCGCACACCGCTCTGACAATTCCCGGGACAAGAGTCGCGAATGACCGTAGTCTGGATGGTGCCGTCGGACGATCGGGTCAACCCGACGGAGAACGTAGTCGCAACAGGAATTCCGTTCTCAATTCCCGCCAGTACCACTGAAACAGCGCCTTTGGCGTTGATCAGAGCGTCGTACCCTCGCGGATCTCTGGTTTTCAGTTCTGCAACCTCCTGCAACAGTGCAGGTGAAACTACCCGTTCAATCTTGTCAAGCTTTGTCGAAATTGTGTTTCCACTGTGGGCATTGGCACCCACTAGTGCCGCCACGCTGTAGCCCGATCGAAAATCGTTCACGAGGCCTGACACCGCGAAGAATTGCGCGTCCTCTATCCGGTAAATCTTGCAAACGGATTCGTCGCTTGGGGAAAGACCATCCCCTCGGATGACTCCCGCGCTATCCGCTGCGATGACTATCTCCTTTGCTGTACGGATCACTGCAATGTTGCTGGCGTGTATTGGGACCAGAAACGCCCCGAGAATGCCGGCAACGATCTTTGCTTGTAGCCTGTTCCGAAAATCGTTTGTCATCACTTCAGATCCCTGCCGTCTAACGGACGAGTTTGTGGCAAAAGGCTAGCCAGGTGCACCGCCGCCGAACTGCCGGTTTTCGGTGACGCCGTCTGTGGCACCACGCTGAGGGCTAAAGACACACAAGTTACCCAAACGCCAGCCCAGTCAACAGGACGCCAATCATCGTGGATTCTTACGCCGCGGTTCGAATGCCACCGGAAGCGAGTTCGTCTCGCGATGGGCCGCCGGCGGAACATTCCCGTATTGGGCCGTAATTCCAATCGGTCGCAAGGAGAGACGTCAAGACAGATTGGGCAGAGAGTGTTGAGAGTTGCCATTGACTTGCAACAAGTGATCGCCACGATTGCTCTCAAGGCATTATATTAAGCACCGACCACGCCTCGCGTCAATCCCTTTCGCAACTCAGTTGCAATTTTTTCACGTTTTGTCATATGCTATTTTCCGATGGAGACGTGACGGGACCTGTAGTTCCTGGGACGTTCTCGAACTGGCTGGGGTGCCGTACGCTGTCCGAAGTACCAGCCGGAGTCTATCGACGAGTTTTACAGGACCCATTTCCCATTGAATCGGCGGCCGGACATCTCTGCTGGTGCAATTTGCGCTTGAGGGCGGAGTGCGTTTTCAAGGTGGGCTATATGCCCCAATGTAGGCCCGCCCCAGCCTTGGAGGGGGCATCGCCTTACAGGGACGATTTATGGAAGCTCTACAAAATGAACTACTTCTTCGTTTCAGGTGAGCGGGATTTCAGATTGGGCTTTCGGTTGCAAATCTCAGGGTCGAGGTTGGTGGAATGTTTTCGATAGACCATGGGGGACCAACGGTAACGCTGTCAAGGACGGTGTGCTGCGAATCATACCGCCAGTACGGCAAGAGATGTGAACTTTGTCCGAATCGTTGCCGCAATCAGAAGACGCCGGACCGACCCGTTCAATCTGCTTTTCCGCCGCGCCGCACTTGCCTTAAAGCGTCTTCGTCCACCGAGTGCTCCGGCCTTTGATTCCGCCGCGCTTGCGCTAGGAACCAGCCGTACGCTGCGCTACAATTTGCAAATGCGTGGCAACGACAAAATTCTCGAACATCTTGCAACGGCCCTAAAGGCCGAGCTCACCGCGATCAGCCAATACTTCCTGGCCGCGAAGATCAACGCAAATTGGGGGTTCTTCCGGCTCGCCCAGCATTATCGGAAAGAGTCCATCGAAGAGATGGTGCATGCCGAGAAACTGATGGACAGAATCCTCTTCCTCGAAGGACTTCCGAACATGTCCGACCTTGGGCAGATCCGCGTGGGCAAAGACGTTCAAACGCAACTGGAAAACGACTTGGCTCTTGAGATAGAAGCCGTTCACCACTTGAACACGGCGATCAAAGACGCGCGCGACGTCGGCGACAACGCCTCACGGGTGCTTTTCGAGGAAATCCTGGTTGACGAGGAAGAACACGTCGACTACCTCGAAGGCCAGCTTCACGCCATCAGCAAAATGGGTATCGAGCACTACTTGGCGCAGAACCTTCACAAGGGCGAAGACGAAGGTAAAGATTGACGGGTGCTGGAGCGCTGTTTTTGGGACTGCGCTGAGGTCTTAGCCAATCAAGTGGCTGCTGGTGCGACGTTCCAGCAGCCCGTTCCCAACCAAACCTCAACCTCCTCTCGAGCGTCCTTCATCGTCCCCATGTCACAACCGCTACTAGTCAAACGCGGTTTGACGCGCGTCTAACCCAGGCCTTACGCTTTTAAGAGTGCCGCAATTCGACGATCGGGATCTATATTCGGGACTAATCCGGCTCCATGTGTTGCACCATGCCGCTGAGCATCCCGTCTTTGGTCTCGGAATGCGCGACGAACTCGCGCGGCATGGATATAGAATTAGCCCAGGAACGCTCTATCCGATTCTCCACGGACTCGAAAAGAAGGGCTATCTGCGTGCCACCCAAAAGCGCGAAGGCAAGTCGTTGCGTAAACTCTATTCTGCTACTCCTCTTGGGCGAAAGGCGCTCGAAGCAGCCAAAGCGAAGATCGCCGAATTGTTTTATGAGGTCGTAGGCGATACACGCTGAGCTTTGTGGCGGTCGATCACGAACGCCCACCGTCCCTGTAGGCCCTTACGATCCAAACATATTCGGACAGTATTGACTGTTTTCAGTTGACATTGAGTTGCAAGTGCGCTCAAATGTGGTTTAATAATGCCGCGAGTGATCGCAACTTAGTGGCAGAATGGCACACCCGGCGCGCTCGTCTGCGGCGCCAGACCCGGCCGTGCCGCCGGCCGAATCCCCGAGGACAACATGAATTCAAGACTCCGTATTGCGGGCTTTCTCCTGATCGCTTTTGGAACCGCACTTTCACTTTTGGCGGACTCTGGCGGAAGCATAAAAGGCACCGTTGCGGACCCCAGTGGTGGCGTGATGCCGGCCGTAGTGGTTAGGGCAGTCAATAGCGATGGCGTCGAGCAGAAAAGCACTACGAACGCCGAGGGGCTTTACGCTTTTCCCGCTCTGCCGGAAGGCAAATACGAGCTGCGGATCGAGCAGGCCGGGTTTCAGTCGTACAGGAGTGAGGCCGTGCTGGTTACACTGGACGCCCCCCTACGCATCGACGTCCAACTAAGCCTCGACTCGCACGGAGAGGCTGTGACAGTCACCGAATCAGCAACGCGAATCGACACCACGAATACTCAATCGGGCGAGCGCATCTTGGCGAAGCAAATGGCCAGCATCCCGATGAATGGCCGCAGCTATACGGATCTGCTGGCTCTCCAGCCTGGCGTAATTCCGTCCAGTTCGCAGCAGCCGAACGCCGTCATCATGGCTGGGTGCACCAGTGCCCCTCCATCCGGCGATCTGAACGCAGGAAACCTGTCCGTCAGCGGCCAACGCGAGACAGCAAACGGGTTTAGCGTAAACGGCAGTCTGGTACAGGAAGACTTCAATATGGGCGCCGCCGTCGTGCCCAACCTCGACTCCATTTTGGAATTTCGCGTTCTCACAAACAACTTCAATCCGGAGTATGGGAATTTCAGCGGCGGCCAGGTAATCGTCACGACCAAGTCCGGCGCCAACAGCCTTCACGGCAGCGCTTTTGATTTTCTCCGCAATACGAATCTGGACGCTCGTAGTTTCTTCGCGTCAGAACGAGCTCAATACGATCGAAATCAGTTTGGCGGCACTTTAGGCGGACCGCTGCGGCGGGAGAAGGCCTTTTTCTTTGCCGACTACCAGGGAACGAGGATGACCGAGGGCATCGAGACCGGGTTGATTTCGGTGCCATCTCTTCTGAACAGATCCGGCGATTTTTCCGATAGTCCCGGCGTCTTGTCCGGCACCGTAAACGGCCAATACTGGGCGGATCTGCTCTCACGAAAGCTCGGTTACGCGGTTCAACCCGGCGAACCCTACTACGAGACCGGGTGCGCAAGTTCGCAGCAATGCGTGTTGCCGAATGCCAGGATTCCGCGACGGGCTTGGTCCGCGCCGGCAGAGGCACTGCTGCCTTACATCCCCAAGCCAACTCTCGGCGACAACACATTTACGACGTCGGCGTACAACGAGACGCTCCGCGACGACAAAGGTGCGATGAGATTCGATGCCGTTTCACGTTGGGGTTCTTTGTCGGGCTACTACTTCGCGGACGACTATCATATGAATAACCCCTATCCTACCGGGCAGGCCGGAGCCAATGTACCGGGCTTCAATGCAATCTCGGTCGGCCGGGCACAACTGGTCTCGGTAGGACTGACCAGCACCCTCAGTCCAACCGCGATTAACGAACTGCGCGTCGCCTACATGCGTACCGCAAACAACGTTGGCCAACCCGTTGGCGGAGTCGGTCCGACGCTGGCATCGCAAGGTTTCGTCGATTCCACAGGCACTCCCGGGATCGTACCGCTGGCCCCTAAGATCGAAGGCATTGAAAATGTCGCATTCAACGACTTCACCATCGGCGTGGACACAACAGGCGTAAAACAGGCCAACAACACCTATCAGTGGTCGGACAACTTTTCGAAAGTCGCCGGAAAACATATCGTGAAGGTCGGCGCAAGCATTCACTACGACCAGGTCAATATCAATCCCGATGCTGTGTATAACGGCTCGTTCCTGTTTCAGGGATCGGAGACGGGGTCGGATTTCGCGGATTTTCTGCTGGGTATTGCAAGCAGCTACAACCAAGGGGACTCCCAGGCGTTCTACCTGCAAAACCGGTACGTCGGGCTGTACGGGCAGGATTCCTGGCAACTCCGTCCAAATCTGACGCTGAACTATGGCCTGCGTTGGGATCTGTTGCCGCCTTGGCGGGAGAAATTCAATCAATTGCAGACCCTCGTCCCCGGTCAGCAGTCAGCAGTTTATCCGGGCGCACCGGCCGGCATCGTCTTCCCCGGAGATAGCGGGGTTCCAAGCACTCTCGCGCCTGCGAAGCTCACCAATTTTGCCCCGCGAATCGGTCTGGCGTACTCGCCGGACGTGAAGACTACGGTGCGCGCCGGTTATGGCATCTTCTATACCGCATTCGAGGGGCTTTCGGCCGGCATCATGAGCGCCAACCCGCCATACGGCTACGATTACGACAGCTTCGCGCCTCCGCTCTTCGCCACACCCTTTGTTACGGCGGCGAGCGGCGAGAACGTCGGGCAACGATTTCCCTCGCCGATTCCCGCGCTCGGTGCTTCGATGACGAATCCGAACACAACTGTGAACTGGTCCCAGTACCTGCCGATTACAGGTGTGCCTTCGTTCTTCCACGGCAACGTGACCCCCTACACAGGCAGCTACACGGTTTCCTTTCAAAGGGAGGTGGCGCGCGATACTGTGCTGACAGCCAGCTACGTGGGCAGCCAGGCTCATCATCTCCTGGTGCTCATATCGGCGAATCCCGGCAACCCCGCCCTTTGTTTGAGTCTCAGTCAGCCGCAAGATGTCATGCCGGGAACACCGACTTGCGGTCCGTTCGGCGAAAGCGGCACCTACACAAGCCGGTCCGGTAAGACGTTTCTGGGGACCAGGGGTCCGTTCAGCTCGGACTTTGCCGCGGTGACATACCAGAAAACCATTGGCAACTCGAATTACAACGCGGTCGAGATCTCTCTTCGCCACTCCACTCCGACGCTCGAATTTCTGGTGGGCTATACATACGGCAAGTCACTGGATCAGTCTTCAAGCTTGGCGGAAGCGGTGAATCCACTGAATCCGAATCTGAGCAAAGCACTCTCGGCGTTCGATCTCCGCCACAATTTCGTCGCCAGCTACGATTGGAAACTGCCCTTGCCGAAGTTGATCCGACGTCAAGCGCATGGGTCGGACGGATGGGTTCTTTCGGGCATCAGCCGCTTCAGTACGGGATTCCCGGTGACGATGTACAACAACAACGACACCTCCCTTTTAGGCACCATTCCGAACGGCATCAACAACGACGGCGTGGACACGCCGGATTTCGAGCCCGGAAATCTGCAACTGAATACCGATCCACGCAATGGAAGGGCCGCCTTCAACACCGCGCTGTTTAGCCTGCCGACCTTGGGTCACCTAGGAACTGCCGCCCGTCGTTCTTTTTACGGACCGGGGTTGTTTAACTTCGATGCGGCGTTGCACAAGAACCTGCGGCTGTCCGAATCGCGGTCGCTGGAGTTGCGCATGGAGGGTTTCAACATTTTCAACCATGCGCAGTTCTATGGACCAGCTGCTGTCAACGGAAACATCAGCAGCGCCAGCTTCGGGCAAATTGTGAACTCGGCTGCACCCCGACTGATCCAACTGGCCGTCAGATTCAGCTTTTAAACCGCCGGCTCGGGTGCGCCAGGTAAGGACATGGGAGGTTGTGTTGTTTGCAGCAAATTCGGCACAATGGAAACGGAGATTCAGCTATGAATAGAGCAAATAGCATAAAGCTGTTAAACGAAGCAGTCGGCGATGAATTGCAGGCCGTGCACCAGTACATGTACTTTCATTTCCATCTGTCAGATCAAGGATTCGAGCCGTTGGCCAAGCTGTTCAAGGCGACGGCAATCAAGGAAATGGGCCACGTGGAGGTTTTGGCTGAGCGTATTCTCTTCCTCAAAGGGGAAGTCGAAATGTCGTCGTCAGGGCCCGTTGAGAAGATCCAGGAACCGGAAGCCATCCTCGCCAAAGCGATGGCGATGGAAGACGAAAGCGCAAAGGGCTACAACGCCGCCGCTCTCGAATGCGGAGCCAGCGCGGATGCCGCAACGAAGGCCATTTTCGAGACCCTTGTGAGCGATGAAGAGAGCCATTACGATAAGTTCGAGAAGCAGCGGGACAACATAAAGCGGTTCGGCCTCAGCTACCTTGCACTGCAGTCCTTTGGGGCCGGAACCGCTCCGCCTGCATCCGCGGGCGACTGATCGGCGGAGGCCGAGGCCGTTTTGTCGATGCGGGAATTCGCAAACTCAGGGTTTCGAAATGGTCGGCCAATCGCGACTGGGTTAAGTCTCTGTTTCACTTGAAAGGGGTTGTGGGTTGTGACCACAGGCGCTCGGGCCTCGAGGTATGGGAATCGCCCCACTATTCCCGCAGGGTCCCGTTCAGCGCGACGAGGCCATGCACCTTGATGCTACCGTAACGCCGGATGCGAATCTGTGCCGTGACGTGCGATCATCGGCCGAAACTGAGGGAGCAACCGGGCACGTCACGGTAGATCCCGCCCAGACGTCGTCAGCATGAATCGTCCGTGCTTCACACCCTTCGTGGCGATCAGAGTATGCGCGAGATTCTGGACCAACATGGATTTGCCGCGCACCAGGATCACTTCGAGGCAGTTGTCGTGGTCAAGATGGACATGAACGCTCGACATGATCGCATCGTGGTATTGATGCTGCAACTCCGTGAGTTTCTCTGGCAACAGGCGCGTATGGTGGTCGTAAACGAGCGTAACGGTCCCGTAGACCTCAGCATTCGGCGAACCGGAGATTTCATCGACCATTTCCTTCCGGATCAGATCCCGAACCGCCTCCGAACGGCTGCCGTAACCCCGCCTAGCGATCAGCTTGTCGAATTCACCGAGAAGGCCTTCGCCAATCGCAATCCCAATACGCTCCAAGTCCGCCATTGAAAAATTCTCCCAGTTCCGTCGAATATTGAAATCCGAAAGGACCATCCGTCTCGTAACACGATTATCTGATTAGTGCTACCATATTCGCCGGTAGCACGTTTCTGCAATTCGTAGCAACGAATCGGGAGGCTTGCGACGGTGAACAGACGATTAGCGGTTTGCACCTTGATTTTTGCGTCAATCTGGTGCGCCGGGGCAGCTGACGAGTGCCCCTTGAGCCAGATGGTGGACGCTCGGGATCAGAGGTCTACCACGGTCAGCCTCCAACCTGGCGTCCCTTCGAGTCGGGCGGCAGTGCAAGCGACTGAACTGGTGACCGCAGATTCCTGCGGCAACAATCTCCCGTCTCGACGGGCCGCGAGTCCGGTTCATGGCTTTGATTCTCGTTGGACAAAGCAGCGCGACATCGTCGATCAGCATAACGGCCTAAGCCGCACCTTGCTTCTCGCTTCGAATGACCCGCAAGGGATGATGGAAGTCTCCGAGTTGCAGGATCACCAACCACCGACGAGTGAGCAGGTTCCTCATCAGTTACGCGGAAGCGTAGTTGATGCGTCCGGCGGCGCCATTCCCGGCGCCACCGTCCAAGCCCGAAACGCGGCCGGTACTGTACTGACGACGGTTGAGTCGGATACGAATGGCTCCTTCATCACCCCCGGACTTGCGGCCGGTGAGTATCACCTTGTCGTGTCCCACGCCGATTTCGAGACAAAAGAGATCCCCGTCACGATAGGGACCACCGAGGCACTCGCCCCGCTGAGAATCGCCTTGGCTCTCAACAGTGTGAGCAGCAGTATAACTGTGCAGGGTCGTGAGGACGATCTTGTCGGGATTGCCAGTTCGGCGACTCAGGGAACAGTCGGCGCAAAAGAGATCGACGATCGCCCGATTCTTCGTTCCGGAGAGGTTCTGGAGACGGTCCCCGGGGTCATCATCACCCAGCACGCCGGAGGAGGCAAGGCCAACCAGTATTTTCTCCGCGGGTTCAATCTAGACCACGGGACGGATTTCGCCGTCTTCCTGGATGACATGCCGCTGAACCTGCCGTCGCACGCACACGGTGAGGGGTACGCGGACATGAACACCGTTATTCCAGAATTCGTGCAGCGGGTAAACTACGAGAAGGGTCCCTATTACGCTGACGTGGGCAATTATGGCTCCGCTGGATCAGCCCACCTGGACTTCTACAAGACGTTACCCGAGAATTTCTTCCAGGTGGAAGGCGGCATGTATGGCTATGCGCGAGCCGTTTTCGGGATATCGCAGAAGCTCGGCTCGGGCAATCTGCTCTACGGCGGCGAGGTCTATCACGACGACGGCCCATGGAAACATGGGGACGACTACTTGAAATTCAACGGCATAGTGACCTACAGCCGGGGCGACAGCGCCAAGGGCTTCAGCATCACGGCGCGCGCCTACCACGGCAAATGGAATTCCAGCGATCAAATCGCGGAAAATGCCATGCCGGTAACAGGTTTCTTCGGCACATTGAATCCAACCGACGGCGGAAATTCTCAACGCTACAGCCTGCAGGCTGAATGGCATCACCAGGGAGTCAATTCCGCGACGAAGATTACGGCCTACGGGTTTTATTACGATCTCGATTTATTCTCCGATTTCACTTACTACTTGACGGATCCCGTCCATGGTGATCAGTTCGAACAGAAGGACCGGCGCTGGGTGATGGGATTGGACGCACGCCACACGATATTCAGCCAGTGGTTTGGCCGGAGGGTGGCAAATACATTTGGTCTGCAAGTCCGCAACGATCGGGTCCACAACGGTCTCTTTCAAACGGAAAATCGGGAGCGAGTCGACAAGACCGATTCCGACACCGGCACCATCCTACCAGCGACCACACAAGAGGACCGCTTCACAGACACGCAAATAGGCTTCTACTGGGAGAACAAGATTCAGTGGGCCGAAAAGATCCGCACAGTCGCGGCTCTCCGCGGAGATGTGGGACGCGTAGATGTTACCAGCCTGATCACACCAGCCAATTCCGGCACTGCCAGCAAGTTCCTGCCAAGCCCAAAAATGGGCCTGATTTTCGGTCCGTGGTCCAAAACTGAACTTTACGTACAGGGCGGATTTGGTTTCCACAGTAACGACGCACGCGGCGCGACGCAGACCGTGCAGCCGATTTCTGACGAGAATCCTTATCCCAACACGCCGGCTTCGAGAATTCCGCTTCTGATCCCAACCAAAGGGGCGGAAATCGGCATGCGCACTGTTGCCGCTCCGCATCTGCAAAGCACACTTTCACTGTGGTACCTGCGAAGTGCTTCCGAATTGCAGCAGAGTGGCGATACCGGGGGGACAGTTCCGTCGACCCAGCCCAGCAACCGCTATGGCGTCGAATGGGCGAATTACTATACGCCGCTGGATCACTGGGCTTTCGATTTCGATCTTGCGGGATCCAGAGCCTATTTCACTGCTGTCGACGAGGACGACGCTGCGCCGGACAGCCCCGGTGGAAAGCATGTACCCGAAGCGGTGGGGATGGTAGCCTCGGCGGGCGTCACGATGCACGATTACAGACGCTTTTCATCGAGTTTGCGGCTGCGCGCTTTTGGACCCCGCGATTTGACTTCCGATGGTGTTTATCGCTCGAATGCAACGGTTCTGCTGAACGCGGAGGTCAGCTACCGCATCACCCGAAAATGGAGTTTCCTGGTCGAGTTCTTGAATCTGTTGAATCGTAGGGACCACGACATCGACTATGCCTACGAATCTCGGGTTACACCCGCAGCCGACTCAGCATTCACAGACGTATTCCACCCCGTCGAACCTTTACAGGTGCGATTCGGACTAAGAAGAACCTTTTGAGGATCTACGGAATGGGAAGAATTAGCTATTTCCATGCGTTTTCGGGAATGAGTGGCGACATGACTGTGGGGGCTTTAGTTGATGCCGGTGCTGACCCCGCAATGGTCATCGAGACGCTCGAAAGTCTGGGCATCGGCGCATCGTTCGAATTCGCCAAAGTGAAGCGCCGCGGCATCGGCGCGACGAAATTCCGCGTAGTCGTGATCGAAACAAAACGGCACCGCCATCTACCCGCAATCCTCAAGATTATCGAAGGTTGCGCCGCGCCGCCGCGCGCAAAAGCGCGAGCGATCGCCGCTTTCGATTATCTCGGCCAAGCGGAAGCCGCGGTGCATCAGGTACCGATCGAGAAGGTGCATTTCCACGAAGTAGGAGCCGCTGATTCCATCGCCGACATTGTAGGCGCGTGCGTCGCGCTGGAATTGCTGGACATCGAAGAGGTCGCCTGCTCCACCTTGAACGTCGGCGCAGGGACGGTCGAAACGGAGCATGGGACGCTGGCCGTTCCGGCCCCCGCGACGGCGCGCTTGCTCCGTGACAAGCCCATCTACTCAAACGGGCCGCTTGCCGAATTGACGACTCCGACCGGAGCGGCGCTGGCTTGTCTCGCCTCGCACTTCGGACCTTTGCCGCCGATGACAGTTCGGGCCAGCGGTTACGGCGCTGGAGACCATGACTTCCCCCAACAGGCCAATGTCCTTCGCGTCCTGATCGGTGACGCTCTTTCCGGAACGATGTAAACGGAGGCGGTGATGTTCGACAGAAAGCAACGTCAAGACCGTTCGTTCAGTTCGGCACAAGAAGGCGGCAAGAAGCGCCGTTCGTACGCTGGGATGCCAATCATGTGCCTTCTCCTAATGTCTTTCGGGATCCCTCTCGTTTCGCAAGCGCCGCGGCTGAAACCAAGCGCTCGTTCCCTGGAGTGTCCGGGCGGGGATTGTCCTCTGTTGCAGGGCGCGCCGCAAACCGCCGGGATGCGAAGCGGATTCGTGCGGTTGAAGCCGGGCGCCACTGTCGGTTGGCACACCACTGGGCAGAATGAGGAGTCGCTTGTGATCCTACACGGACAAGGCGATGTGCTCATCGAGGCTCAGGAGAAACAATCCTTTAACGCACCGGCGTTGGCGTACATCCCACCTGGCACCAGGCACAACGTCTCCAATACCGGCAAGGATATCCTCGAATACGTCTACGTCGTCGCGCCCGCGGCACGGCGATAGTCATTGGAGCTTCCGATATTCCTGTGAGAGCCGGCTGTAGTCCGCTGACAATTCGTCTAAGAGCTTCCTCATCGCTTCCGTGGGAGCATCGTTGGCGCCGTCGATTAACGTGAACAGCGACTGCAATTGTTGAGTCAGACCGGCTTCGGTCACCGATTTGCGAAAGTTCTCCCACGCCGGTGAATCGCTATGCCGACCCGACTCGCGCGCCATGTCCGCGTTTCCGCGCATCATCCCGGTTAGCTTTTCGAGGGCTGACCATTGCTCGCGCAAGTCCGCCGGCGTCGTTTTGATTTCGGGGTCGATTTGAATTGCGACCTTTTGCTCAGCGATAGCGGTACCCGCCATGAGCTTGACTACATAGACGCCCGGAAGCACTTGTGCTCCGCGCGCAACTCCTCCACGGCCGCCTCCCCCTTCTCCATCTCCACCGCCACCGCGACGACCGCCGCCGCGCCCGGCGTCATTGGCCCCCGGAGGATTCGTTCGCAAGTCCCACACCGCGCGATGTAGTCCGCGATCGCGTTCCTCGTCCGGAATCGCGATAGTGCGGATTACCTTGGCGGCAGCGTCTTGTACCTCGATGCGGAGGTCGTCTGCTTTGGACGGCAGGTAGTAGTCCAGAATTGCGCCATACGGAGGGTTCGGCGCGGCGAATTCGGAATCGCCGCCACCCGCTCGCGTGGCGCGCACAGTGTAGCGGAAGGCCGGTCGAATGGGAAGCAGCGCAGCGCCCTGGAGTTTGGCGACTTGTTGGATGGGTGTGGCGTCATCCAGAATGTAGAGTCCGCGGCCATGCGTGGCCAACAGGATATCGTTGCGGTCGGGCTGCAGGAAGATATCGCGCACCGCGACGTTCGAGAGGTTCTTCAAGTTGAACCGTCCCCAGTGCTCCCCTCGATCCAAGGAGAGAAACGCTCCCACTTCGGTGCCAAGGTACAGCACGTCGGGGTTCTTTAAGTCCTCACGAACAACCCAGACGAAGGCGTTGTCCGGAAGACCCTGAACGATCTTGGTCCACGTCTTTCCGCCGTCTGCCGACCGGAACAGGTACGGCCGCATGTCATCGAACATGTGCCGGTCGAACGCGGCGTACACCACGTTTCCATTGCGGTGCGAAGTCTCCACCGCCGAAACGGGAGAATGTGCCGGCACTCCCTTCAAGTTGGCAATCACGTTGACCCAGTGGCCGCCCCCATTTGTCGTCAACTGAAGATTGCCATCGTCTGTGCCTGCCCAAATCACTCCTCGCGTCACCGACGATTCCGAAATGTGAGTTACGGCGCCATAGACCTCGGAGGTGCTGTTGTCGGTGAAAATCGGACCGCCCGAAGCCTTCCACTTCTCCGGATCGGCATTGGTCAAGTCGTGGCTGATGGGTTCCCAGGTGGCACCCTTGTCGCTCGACTGGAAGAGGACGTTGCCGCCGTAATAAAACGTGTCCTTGCCATATACGGAACGGACCAGCGGCGCATCCCACGCAAAACGGTACTTCATTTGGGCTATGCCGACGCCGTTGTTGCTCCGCACCTGCGGTCCAATCGACTGCTGATCGCGAGTGCGCATATCGGTCCGGAGTAAGGTGCCACCAGGCGTTTGGCTGATGATGACGTCGGGGTCTTCAGTCTCGCTCAAGGTATTGAAGCCAACGATTGGGCTCACCATTCGCCATTCGTCATTCATGATGCCAGCCGGCTCTCTCGTCTGCGATGGTCCGATCCACGTGCCATTGTCCTGGGTTCCGCCGGAGACGAAATAGAACGGCTTTCGGCTATCCGCAGACACGTGATAGAACTGACCCAGTGAGATGTTGGAAACGTGTTGCCAGGTCTTGCCTGAGTCCCAAGATGAGGCAAGTCCACCATCCGATCCTTGCCACATTCGTGCAGGATCCAGCGGGTCGATCCACAAGGCCTGCAGGTCGCCGTGTACAGACCCGCCAATGCGTGAGAACGTCTTCCCGCCATCGGTGGAGAGCATCAGCGCGCCTTCAAGGACGTAGACGCGATTCTCATCCTTAGGGTCGACCCGCAAGTCGCAGTAGTAGTAGCCGCGCGTAGTCAGCCCACGGTCGCTGTTTACAGCCGTGAACGACTCGCCACCATCATCCGATCGAAACAGGGAGCCCTCCTTCGATTCGGCGACCACGTATACGATCTTCGAATTGCTGGGCGCCACTTTCACCCCAATTCGCCCCATCAACGCCGGAAGTCCGCGAGTAATTTTCCGCCAAGTCTTTCCGCCGTCTGACGATTTGTAAAGGCCCCCGGAAGTGCCGCCGCTATCGTAGCGCCAGGGTTTGCGATCAAACTGCCACATGCCGGCAAAGAGAATGTCGGGATTTGAGGGGTCAATGTCGAGATCAGATGCCCCGGTCTGCGGATCGCTATAAAGCACCTTCTGCCACGTGCGGCCGGCGTCTGGCGAAAAGAAGACGCCGCGCTCGGGATTAGGACCAAACGGATGGCCAACGGCCGCTACGAAGACGCGCTGCGAATCTCGTGGATCCAGTTCGACACGCGCGATTGTCATCGTCCGGTCGAGCCCCCGACGCTCCCAGGTCTTACCCCCGTCGCCCGAATAATAC
>Ga0335085_10000291_pt1 | contig 151579 bp, 110 predicted proteins | sample Lox_Sample_45_FD_206712 | JGI IMG/M metagenome (GOLD analysis project Ga0335085, IMG submission 206712) | Soil microbial communities from Loxahatchee National Wildlife Refuge, Florida, United States - Lox_Sample_4.5 | ecosystem: Environmental > Terrestrial > Soil > Wetlands | place: USA... | reverse complement strand
GGGGTTCACCGCCAGTTTAATGTAATACCCGGCGCGCCCGATCAGTTCGCGCTGCCAGCTTCCCTCCGTCCAGCTCTGCCCGCCGTCGTCCGACCGCCAGACCGAGCCCTGGTCCGCCGTCTGAATCAGCGCGTACACCCGCTTGGAATTCGAAGGCGCCGGCGCCACGTCGATCTTGCCCAGCGGCGAATGCGGCAGTCCGTGCCCTTCCAGGTGCGTCCAGTGCGCGCCCGCGTCGTGCGTCACGTAGATGCCGCTGCCGGGACCGCCGCTGAACATTGCGTACGTGTGCATCTCTACCTGCCACATGCCGGCGTATAGCGTATTGGGGTCGTTCTCGTCGATATTGAGCCCCGAGCATCCCGTGTTCGCATCCACAAACAGCACCCGGTTCCAGGTGCGCCCGCCATCGGTGGTTTTGAAAACCCCGCGCTCCGGCTGCGGACCGGTCGTGCGCCCCAAGGCGCAGACGTACACGGTGTTCGCTTCGGTAGGATGCACCACGATCCGGCCGATGCGGCCCGTTTCCTCCAGCCCCATGTGCTGCCACGTCGCGCCGGCGTCGGTGGATTTGTAGATCCCGTCGCCCATCATGTCGGAATCGCGAATGGCCCACGCCTCGCCGGTTCCCGCCCACACTTCCTTCGGATCGGAGCGCGAAACCGCCAGCGCGCCGATCGCCTGCACCGGCATGGCGTCGGACACCGGCGCCCACGTCTCGCCCTTATCGGTCGATTTCCAGACGCCGCCCGACGCCGCGCCCGCGTAATACGTGTTCGCGTCGCCTACTACGCCCGCCGCCGCGGCAATGCGGTTTCCCACCGCCGGACCCATGAACCGGAACGTCAGGTTCTGCGGCAGAGCCTGCCCTCCAAACCGTCCGCCGCGCTGTGCGCTCGCCGGAACGGCGAGAAGAAGCGCCATTCCGCATGCAAGCAGAAAAAATCGTTTCACGTTGTGCCCCTCAGTCTCAAAGTATATGACGACCTGCTACCAGCTCAGAAATGCGCGCAGATAAACCGTGCGGTTTCCGCTGGCCGAGCTGACCTGGCCGAAACTGTTTGCCGTCACGCTCGTGCTCCCCAGCGCGAAGAATGGATGGTTGAGGAAATTGATGGCCTCCACGCGGAAGCCCACGTTCAGTTTTTCGTGAATGCGCACCGATTTGTTCAGACTCATGTTGAGCGAGAAGGTGGTGTTGCTGTACAGGTAAACGAACTGGCTGAACGCGCCCGGAGTCGCCGCCGGACCGTAGTACGCCGGGTTCGCGATTCCATTCGATTGCGCGATGCTCGATACATTGCCGATCAGGTTTCCGCCCACCACCTGGTTCATGTTCGGAATCGTCGCCAGGTCGTTCTGCAACTGCCCCGGCGTCAGCCCGCTGCCGAACGCCACCCCGCTCTGCGACAGGTTGTTGAAGGTGTCGCGGGCGCTGTTGAGGATGCTCGGAGCGCCGGTCGCAATCTGCTCCACGCCGCCCAGCGTCCAGCCCCCCGCGATGCGGTCGAGGATGCCGTTGTTGATGTTGATCGCTTTGCCTTTGCCCAGCGGCAGATCGTAGGTCCAGAAGGAATTCCAGGCGTACCGGTGATCGAACGGCGAAGGGCCGTAATTCAGGTGCCCGTTGCGCTGCGTGAACCACTGGTAAGTCGCCGTCTGGTCATTCGAATTCAACAGGTCGCCCAGCGAATGGCTCCAGACGAAATTGGCGGTAAATGCCAGACCGTGGCCCAAAGTCTTGCGCGCTTCGATCTGCAGGCCGTTGTAGTTGTTGTTGCCGTTGTCGTCCTGATATTCCAGGCGGCTGGCAAACGGGTTCGGCGTCCAGAAATTCAGGGGATATGCCGTTTTGTTCGTGAATCCCGCCGTCGCACAGGGCGCGAAGTTAGCGCCCACCAGCCGGCAGTAGTAACCCGGACTCGTGCTGGTTGTGCTCGCGAGAGAACCGGCCATGGTGCCCGCCAGGCCCTGCTGTAAGTCCGTGATGAACGTCGTATTGCTGTACCCCGAACTCGCCGACAACGCGGAGAACGTGCCGTTGGCCCCGAAAGCCGAGTCGAAAATCGGCATCGCCGCCTGTCCCGGAAGCCCGTTGTTGGCGAAGGTATTCCCTTTTCCGTTCGCCTGGTTGACGGCCAGGTTCTGCTGCGCCTGGACAAACTGCGGCAGGAACCCGTTCTCGAAGATATTAACTTCGTTCAGGTTCTGGTAGTGCCACATATGCGTCGACTTGTTACCGATATACCGCACCTCGATCACGGTCTTGCCGGGAATCTCGCGCTGAATGCCCAAATTCCAGTTCTGCGTATAGGGAGTGACCAGGTTTGGATTCACCAGGCCCAGCGATTGTCCCCCCGCCAGCGCGAATTGCGATTCCGGGAACGGATATCCGAACGACGACGGGAAGTAGGAATACGGCGGCGCGGGCGAACTCAGGTTCAACCCGCCCAATGGGAATCCCGGACCGCCTGGAACTGCCGACAGCGACTGGCTCGATCCCGGGTTATTGGTGACCGTGTTTGAGATGGTGTTCATCCCCTCGTTGTAGTAAGCAATGGAGTAGCCGCCGCGGACTACGGTCTTGCTGTCTCCCAGAAGTTTCTCCAGGAACCCGCCTTTGGGCGACGGATTCCATGCAAAACCGATGTTCGGCGCCGGGTTGACCAGGTCCGACTTATACGGCGCGCCCACCGCCGAGTACATCGGGTTGAGGTTTCCGCTGAGAACGCCGGGTTGGAAAAGGCCGTAGGAAGGTCCGAAGAAGGCGCCGTTCATCGGCTCGCCATCAATGCCGTTGGTGGTGTTCACGGGGCCGTCAAACTCCCACCGGAAACCGTAGTTCAAAGTAAGCCGTGGGGAAACGCGGAAGTTATCCTGAATATACAGTCCCCCGGTGCGGAACGCCCAGCGCTGTGTGGCCGGCTGATACTCGTTGTACTGGTGCGTGTTCTCGTTCACGTTCACGTTGCCGCTGATATTACTTACTCTGCCGGTCAGCAGCGCATATAAGTTCTCGGCGTTCGTCAGGTCGCCGTTACCTGTGTTGATGAAAGGCAAAGCCGCGGTCAACGCGGTCACCACCGGATCGCCGGACGCGATGCCGAGCGTGTAAGTCGGAACACCTGCCGTTCCGTAAGACGTCTCCCAGAAGCTCGTGGTTTTGAAGATGCCGCCGAGCAGCAGCGTATGCTTGCCCTTGATCCAGTTCAGGTCGTCGCGCACCTGGTAGACCGGGTTGTTGCGGATGAACGGCAGAACGTTGGCGCGAACCGGGTCCGGGATCGTCTCGTTGATCAGCGGCGAATACAGCGCCCGGTTGCCATACGGCGCCCATTGCTGCGGGTCCGCCCCGTGGTAAAAGTACTCGCCGTTGCTCTGCACTCCGAAATTAAAGGTGTTGATCATCCGCGGGGTCACCGTCCAGTCGATTCCCGTCGTTGCCACATACGTGGTGATCTTGTAGCCGTTCGTGAACGCGTACTGGTCCTCTCCCGGATACGGCGGCGCGCTTCCCGCGATGTTCTCGTATCGCAGGTTCCACGAACCGTGCCACGCCACCTTCGGAGTAATCTGGTAATCCACTCGCGCCGAAGGGAACAGGTACAGCGTGTCGGTGGGCTGCCGCCATTCCATCGTCTGCCAGTAGGGCTGGCCCGTAATCGGCAGGTAGCCGGTGGACTTTGATTCCGAAGAGTTGATATCGCCCAGCATCTTCGAGATCGTAGGGTCGATCGTGTTCGTGAAACCCGCCGCCCCGGCCGCCGCCAGCAGATTGACCGTATGTTGCTGTCCGTCCGTCCCGTTGTAAGTGAAGAGTCCCTGCTGCGTGCTCGAATTCAGCACGTTCGTTGTCAAGACCGTCGAGCCGGGCTGCGGCTGCGCTTCCAGGTAGGCGAAGAAGAACAGCTTGTGCCGCCATTTGTTGCTAAACGGAAACAAGGGGCCGCCGATCTCGCCGTAAGGATTGTTCTCCCTGGCTTTCGAGATTTTCTGCCCGCGCAGGTTGTTGAAAAACGTGTTGGAGTTCAGGTCTTCATTGATCAACTGTTCGCCGACGCTGAAGTGATACTGGTCCGTTCCGCGCTTGGTCGTGAACCGGATGCTCATCGCACCCATCGCGGACGCATCCGCCCCCATGCCGGTCGTCGAAACCGTGACCTCGTCCATCGAATTGATGCGCTCGGGGGCGAAGGCGTAAAAACTCGTGCCGCCGCTTTTGAACCGTTCCGAATTATTGTCCATGCCGTCGATCGTGATCGCCATCGAAGCGTTCGGCAGATTATTGAACGTGCTTCCGCCCGATCCCGATTGCGACCCCGCCATGAGCAGCGCGAAACTCAGCGAATCCAGGCTCGCGTACGGCAGATCCAGAATGTTCTTGTTGTTGATGGTGGTGCCGACTTCGTTCGACGTCGTCTCCAGTTGTGCCGCCGCCGCCGAAACCTCCACGCTCTGCGTCGCCGCGCCCACTTCCAGGCGAAGTGAAACGTCGGTCACGCGGCCTGTATCTACCTCCACGGTGCTGAGAACGGCCGTCTGGAAACCAGAGGCGCTCGCCGAAACCCGGTACGTCCCCGCCAGCAGGTTGGGAAACACGAAACCGCCGTCGTCCGCCGTGGTCGTCTTTCTTTCGATTCCCGTGCCGGTGTCCAGAGCCGACACGCTCGCTTTGGGAACCACGGCTCCCGAAGGGTCCCGCACCACGCCGTGAATTCCGGTTGTCGTAATCTGCGCGAAGGCGGTGCACGATGCCACGGCCAATACGCAGGCAATTGTTCGAAAAGTCCCGGCAACCCGCTGAAGCATAACTCCTCCTCTAAACCTCAAGGCAGACCTCTCCGACCCGGTTTACCCTTGGAAACCAGTGAACATTATTGAAACGACGGTGAAATGCTAGGAAGTATATGCCACTCAAAGGGGCCTGTCAAGCGCCCCGATTTTAGGCTATTTGCGATTCGTGCAAAACTACTTATCAAATTGGCTGTGAGTCAGGGAGTAGGATGTTTAATCGTTTCACTTCCGGCTTGACACTGCGAGCTAATTCTGGCAATCTGTACGGTGCCATAGACGCGTTGCCGGGTAATTTGCAACGCAAATCAGGCAGTAAATGGCCACGATCAAAGATGTCGCCGAAAAAGCCGGGGTCTCTGTCGCCACCGTCTCTTACGTTCTGAATGAGGCGCGCAAGATGCGCCCGGAAACCGAACAGCGTGTGTTATGGGCGGCCAAACAGCTCGGTTATCAGCCCAATACCGCCGCCCGCAGTCTCGCAGTAGGTCGCAGCTCGATCATCGGATTGATCGTGCCCGACATGACCAACCCGTTCTTTCCCGAAATCGCCAAGAGTTTCCAGAGTGAAGCCGCGCTCTACGGCATGGAAACCGTCACCATGGACGGCAACAACGATCCGCAGCGCACACGCAACCTTGTCGAGCGCCTCCTCAGCCTCCAGGCTCCCGGCATCGCGTTTCTCACGTCCCAGGTCGATGCGCCCATGAAAGAGTTCCTTGCCAAGAAGGAGATTGCCGCCGCCTATCTTGGTTTCGGAACCTCCGGGCATAAGATAGCCAACATTTCCATCGAGCAGCGTCACGGCATTGAGGAAGCGATCCATCACCTCGCGGCTCTCGGACACCGCAGAGTCGGTTTTATCGGCGGCCCCGCCGATGGCATTTTCTCGCAACGGCGCAAGATCGTTTTCCTCGAGTGTGCCGCGGCCGCGGGCATGGAGACCCGCGTCTTCGATTCCGATTTCACTGTGCAGGGCGGCTATTTCGGCTGCTCCCGCATACTCGGCGGCTTCGGCGCCACCGCCATCATGACGGCCAATGACCTGATGGCGATCGGCGCCCTGCACTACGCCTACGACCGCCAGATCGCGGTTCCCGCCGCGCTTTCGGTCGTCGGATTCGATAACATCAACTTCGCACAGTTTACCCAGCCCGCCCTTACAACCGTCGCCGTGCCGCGTGCCGAAATCGGCCGCCTGTCTTTTCAATCTCTCTGGAGCCTCATCCACGAGTCTCCGGGCAGCGATTACCAGGTAGAAACCGACCTGGTTATCCGCCAGACAACCGGCCCGGCGCCGGACTAATACGCGCCGATATCCGAAAGATACTGCCGGTTGCCCATCCCTAAAAAGTGCGCGCCAACCACTTGGGCGGCAGTTACATGTCAGTTCCACGCAATCGTCACTGCTTCCTGATCTCCGGCGTCTTCAGCGTGAAATGCGCCTCGCTCAGCCCGTGCTTGTGATCCGCCATCAGCTTCTCGATATCCGCCACTTCGATGGGTACGAACTGCGACAGGTTTTCGTACCCCGTGTCGGTGATCAGCAGCATGTCTTCCAGCCGCAAACCCAGGTGCAGTTCCTCGATCCGCATCTCCGGCTCGATGGTGAATATCTCGCCCGGCTCCAGCGTCTGAGTCGGCATGCGAACGTCGTGCACTTCCATTCCTACCGTATGGCCCAGGCTGGCGCGCGGGCTTTGGCTCTCCGTCCGGTACCGCTCGACGAATGCCTTCGCCGCGGCCTTGATCTTTTCGTCGGTGAAGGGGTACGTCGCCATGATCCGGTCCATCTTTACCACCGCCGCCTGAATCACATCCGCGGCGGTCATGTGAACCTGAATCGAGGTCATCACCGCCCGGTACAGCTTCAGATAAATGTTGTAATACTCCTTCTGCCACGGAGTAAACTTACCGTTTGCGGGCCAGACCCTTGTAACATCGGACTGGTAGTACTTATAATCCGGCGCATAGTCGAACTGCACCAGGTCGCCGTCCTGCAGTTTGGCCGTGTCGCGGTGGTAATGCGTATAGTAAGTGTTGGGCCCGGTCGCGATCAGAGCGAAGTAAGCCGCGCCGAATGCCCCGTACTTCTTGAAGACGAATTCCGAATCGGCCTGCAACTCGTATTCGTACATCCCCGGCCTGGTATCGCGCATCGCCTCCATGATTCCCAGCCCGGCAATGCGCGTCGCTTCCCGGATTACCGCAATCTCGCGTGCGTCTTTGATTCCCCGCAGCTCGTTCAGAATCGGATCCAGGTCCTTGATTTCCGATTTCGGCGCCACCTCCTTGAGGTGCGTCCGGAAGGCCTCTTCGCGCGAGGTCCGGCCGTCCCACGGGTCGCGTCGATTCGCGTTCCACATCTGGTCCGGACCGCCCGCGGACACGCTCCCCAGCACCTCCGCCCGAAACGGCGTGTAGAACGTTCGGCCCTCGCGGGCATAGCCTTCCATCATGGAGTCGAACTCCGAACTCCGCGGTGTATTCTCCGCGGCCGCGTTCGCACCGCGCCCGCCGCGTCCCCGTCCGCCCAGGCTGGCAACACGCGGCAGCACCTGGTCGATTCCCGTTTCCCGCGCCGCCGCCTCGCTCGGGTACAGTCCCGGACCGTACATCGAATTCTCCTGCTGTACGTTGCGCGGATTCAGAAACAGCGTCGTCTTCTTTGTCCTGCCGTCGATTACCAGAATCGCGCGCGGCTCTACCACGCCGCACAGATACTCGAACTGGTTGTTCTGCCGGAGCGGCCGTTCCCCCGGAGGCTCGGTCGTGCCGAGAACAACGGCGACGCCGTCCCCGATCTTCTCCATCACCTTCACGCGCCGCGCCGCGAATTCCTCCGGCGGAAATATGTTCGTAAATACCGGTTGCGCCGCCAAAGGCATGCTTACGGCAATCAGTAGGACCGCCCCGCGCATGTTCGCTCCCCTCCTGGTTGAATTCGGTTGCTTACTCGTAGAGCGCCAGGTGCTGCTCCGCGAACATCGTCAGCTTCTCCTGCGTCACGCGGCGCGCCAGTTCCTTGTCTCCGCTCAGAATCGCCTGCGCGATCTCCACGTGGGCCTGCGTGGATTCCATCATGTCGATCCCCACGTTGCGGCGCAGGTTGCGAAGGAAAAGAAATGCCAGGAGCGGCGCCAGCGCCTGCTCCAGCAGCCGCGGCAGAAAGCTGTTGTGCGAGAGCTTCCACAAAGTCTCGTGAAACGCGAGATCCTGCTGGAAAAACGCCGGTCGTTCCCCCGCCTCCGCGGCTTTCCGCATCCGCTCCGTGACCACCAGCAGTTCCCCGGCCTCTTCGCGCGTGGCCGTCTCGGCCGCCAGTTCCACCGCCAGCGTCTCCAGCTCCGCCCGCACCCGGATCAATTGCCGGATTTCCGCCCGCGTCAGCGACGTCACCATGCACCCCTGGTTGGCCTTCCGCACCACCAGCCCCTTGTGCTCCAGCGCCACCAGCGCTTCGCGAACCGTCGGCTGGCCCACGCCGATCTCCCGGGCAATGCGCGATTCCACGATGCGCTCGCCCGGATTGAGATCGCCGGCCACGATCATGTTGCGAATGAATTCGGCGATCTGCTCCGCCATCGGCGCTCGCCGCCCCAACTGGCGGGAGAGCGCCTCGAACCCTGGCTCGCCTCCTACGGCCGCTGCGTTCACTGCAGTGCTGCCGTTCCGATCGCCGGACGGGTGGCAATGGAATGCCGGATGATTCCCAGAATCTCCTCGCGCTCGGCGCCCACAATCGGCAGGCGCGGCGGACGCGTCAGCTCCGAACCCAGGCCCGTCTCCTGCATCGCCAGTTTGATGTATTGCACCAGCTTGACCTTGGTGTCCAGGTGCAGCAACGGCGTGTACCAGCGATACAGCTCCAGCGCCTTCCCCCATTTCCCCGAAGTGGCCAGGTCCCACAGCTCGCGATTCTCGTTCGGAAACGCATTCACCAGGCCGGAAATCCAGCCCTCCGCCCCCAGCGCGATGCTTTCCAGAATCAAATCGTCCACGCCGCCGAAAAGAATGAAGCGGTCGCCCACCGCGTTGCGCAGGTCCGTGATGCGCCGCGGATTTTCCGACGACTCCTTGATCGCCACGATGTTCGGCTGCCCTGCCAGTTCGACAAATGCCTCCGGAAGCAGGTCCACACCGTAGGAAATCGGGTTGTTGTAAATCATGATCGGCAGCCCGGTGCATTGCGCGATGGTGCGGAAATGCGTCAGCGTCTCGCGTTCATCGGACTTATAGACCATGCCCGGCAGAACCATCAGACCTTCCACGCCGGCCTTCTCGGCATCCCGCGCAAAGCGGCACGCCAGCGCCGTCGTGTATTCGGCTACGCCCGTCAGTACCGGAATGCGGCCGCGCGCCGTCTGTTTCAGCTCGCGGATGACTTCCAGCTTCTCCTGATATTCGAGGGCCGTGTTCTCCCCTACCGTCCCCAGTGCCACTACCCCGTGGATGCCGGCCTCGATCATCGTGTTCAAATGTTTGCTGGTCGCGGCCAGATCGAGCGACTGATCGTGCCGGAACTGCGTTGTGATGGCGGGAAATACGCCGTGCCAATTCGTTTTCATGGTTAATCTATAATTTATGATTCCGAGCATACCGCTTTGTCAAGTGGCCTGCCCGGGGAGACTCTTATGAAAAAATGGAAACTGCCGCTTCTCTTCGCCGCCGCGCTCGGCGCCGCATGCGCCGCCGGTCCCTCGTATCCCGATCTCCTGAACGCCTTCACCTTCCGCAACCTCGGCCCCTTCCGCACCGGCGCCTGGGTTGCCGCCTTCGCCGTGCCTGAATCGCCGGAGCACGCCCACCAGCGCGTCATGTTCGCCGGCGCGCGCACCGGCGGCGTGTGGCGCACCACCAATAGCGGCACCACCTGGGAACCCGTTACCGACTCCGTCGGCATCGCTTCGGTCGGCGCCGTCGCCGTCGCTCCCTCCGACGCCAACGTCGTCTGGGCCGGCACCGGCGACAACTCGCTCACTCGCAGCGCCTATTCCGGCGATGGCGTCTACAAATCCACCGACGGCGGCGCCACCTGGGTCAACATGGGACTCAAGGACTCGCAGCACATCGCCCGCATCGTGATCCACCCCACCGACCCCAACAGCCTCTGGGTCGCCGCTCTCGGCCACGAATATTCGCCCAATCAGGAACGCGGCGTCTACTATTCCGCCAATGGCGGACGCACCTGGACGCGCCAGTTGTTCGTCAACCCGACCACCGGCGCGGTCGATCTCGTCATCGATCCGCACAACCCCAAAGTCCTCTACGCCGCGATGTACGACGCCATGCGCCATCCGTGGAACATTCAGGATGGCGGCCCCGGCAGCGGCATCTACAAGACCATCGATGGCGGTGCGCACTGGCAGAAACTCGAAAACGGCCTGCCCAAAGGCACTCTCGGCCGCATCGGCATCGACCTCTGCCGCACCCATCCCGAAGTCGTCTACGCCGTCGTCGATAACTTCAACCCTTATAGCGGCCCTCCACGCGGCCGCGGCGGCGCCGGCGGCCCGGAAAAAATCGGCGGCGAAGTCTACCGCACCGACGATTCCGGCGCCTCCTGGCACAAAGTCAGCCCCCAGGCCGATGACGTCAGCCGCAAGGCCGGCTACTCCTTCAACCAGATTCGCGTCGATCCCAATAACCCCGACCGCGTCTTCATCACCGGCTCCAGCCTGCTCGAATCCGATGACGGCGGCCGCACCTGGCCCGGTCTGCGCGGCGGCTTCGGCCCCCGCGTCCGTCAGCCCTTTCAATCCACGTTCGGCGATTTTCGCAGCCTGTGGATCGATCCTCAGGACTCCACCCATATGGTCGCTACTTCCGATGGCGGCGTCACCGTCTCGTACGATGGCGGCCGCACCACCGATCACTTCTCCAATCTCAAGTTGGGCGAAGTTTACGCCATGGGCGCCGATATGGATCAGCCCTACAACATCTACGAAGGACTCCAGGACCACGAGAATTGGAAGGGCCCCGTCGATGGCTGGTCCGGCTCCGTCACCATCGACGATTGGGTCACCACCGGCATCGGCGACGGCATGTACAATCAGCCCGACCCCACCGGCCGCTGGCTCTACAACGACCAGGAATTCGGCACGCTCGGCCGCGTCGATATGCAGCTTCGCACCCGCACCATCATCGACCCCACCAAGCGCAACGCGCCGCATCCCTTCAACAACGTCGGCCGCCTCGGACCTCCGGGCGTGAACGGGCCCAACCAGATTCTCTACCGCTTCAACTGGACCGCGCCCGTGCGCATCTCTCCGCACGACCCCAACACCATTTACTACGGCTCGCAATTTCTGCTCCGCTCCCGCGACCGCGGCGATCACTGGGAAGTCATCAGTCCCGATCTCACCACCAACAATCCGGAGAAGATCGATACGCGCGACACTTCCATCCAGCACTGCACCATCGTCACCATCGATGAATCGCCCGCGCAGGCCGGCGTGATCTGGGTCGGCACCGATGACGGGCGCGTGCAGGTCACGCGCGATTCCGGCCAGCACTGGAGCGATGTCACCGCGCACGTCGCCGCCGCCGGCGGTCCCGAAGATGCCTGGGTCACCCGCGTCTACGCCTCGCGCTTCGATCCCGCCACCGCCTACATCACCAAATCGCGACGCCGCCAGGACGACCTGCGCCCTTACGTTCTTCGCACCACCGATTACGGCGCGACCTGGAACATGCTCACACACGGTCTCCCCGAGGCTGCTGAAGCCGCCGCCATCGTCGAAGACACCGTCGACCGCAACCTGCTGTTCGTCGGCACCACCGCGGGCGTCTACGCCTCCTTCGATCGCGGCGCCAACTGGGTCTCTTTCCGCTCCAACATGCCGCCCGCGCCGGTCACCGACCTTCTGGTGCATCCGCGCGAAGGCGATCTCATCGTCGGCACCTACGGGCGCGGCATTTGGGTCACGAATATCGTCCCGATGCGCGGCATGGGCGGCGATTTTCTTACCAGCGACGCCGCGCTCCTGCCCATCCGCTCCTTCGCGCAGCGGCACGAAGGCGCATGGGGCAACTATCGCCTGCTCGGCGACCGCCATCCGTCCACACCTGACGAGCCCAACGGCATGGTCGTCCGCTTTTATCTGAAAACTGCGCCGCCCGAAGCCGCAAACGAGGAAGCCGCTCCCCAGTCCGGCCGCGGCGGCGGACGCCGCAACGGATTCGGCTTCGCGCAGTGCGCCGCCAATGCGGGCGATGGCTCCCGTCCGTCGCTCACCATCTCCGATGCCGCCGGTAAGACCGTTTGCACCCTGCTGCCGCCGGCCCATGCGGGAATGAACGAAGTGGTCTGGCGCCTGAACGGTTCGAGCGGCCCCGCCGAACCCGGCGAGTACACCTTCACCCTGAAAGCCGATGGCAAGAGCTACGTAGAGAAAGCGCGGCTGGTCTCGCGAGCCGTCGAAGATCCGTCCTCCTTCGGCGGCGGAGACCAGTGATCCCACAACGCCTCTATTGTCGGCTCCTGATTGCGTCGCTCGCGCTGGCTGCGCTGTTTTCCGCAGCCTTCGCGGCAGGCGCCTTTTACCTCGGCCGGTGGAGGATTGTTTCGGCTGTGATCGCTCCCTGGTCGCCTGAGCGCAATCCGGACTCCACCGAAATGCGAGGCTTGGTGGGAAAAACCCTGACCATCACACCAAAGGCGATCCTGGGTCCCCGGCAGGTAGCATGCACCGGCCCGCGCTATCGCCTGAAGGACTATCCCGCCGACATGCTGTTCGAAGGCGCGTTTGGAGAGATGCATCAACGGAACCCGTCAGCCGACCCGGCGAAGATTGCTGCGAGCGTCGGATTTCGAGGGAGAAGCTGGAAAACTCTTCAGACGGGCTGCGAGGTCGAGATCGAATATCACTTCATCGACCCGAACACAGCGGCATTCGGCCTGAACGATCACATCTACACGCTGAAGAAACAGCCGTAAGGCCGCTCCCGGCCGCCCTGTTATACTGGTGTTGCCAACGGCCGCGGAGAGGTGGCAGAGTGGTCTATCGCGCTCGCCTCGAAAGCGAGAGTACCTTCACGGGTACCGGGAGTTCGAATCTCCCCCTCTCCGCCAGCCCATCTGGCGACACTGAGCATGGAGCTCGGCGACCTGGATGCGTCGCTGCGTATGTCCTGGCGACTCAGAAGTTCTCCATCATCCAGGCCTCAAAGTGCGATGTATAAACCGGAAATGCCAGGTGTCTGCCGTCGGGCGCTGGAATCGCCCATGGAAAAAAGGCGGACGCCGCTTTCCAAAGGACGCGGGATCCGCCGGTTCTGTCCAGGGCAAGCAGCACCACGTCCGCGCCACCGCCAGGCCGGGTGGCCCCGTACCACCCCGATCCGTCTGCCCGCCAGTTGATCGTCCTCAGGTACGGCCACTCAGAGAACACCACGTCGCCTGCGCCCCCTCCGTCGCAGGCCAGAATGCGCACCCGCGCCGGACCCTCGCCGCGAAGCGCCAGGACAATCCACTTGCCGTCGCGCGAGAGGTCCCAATCGGAAAGCGTCGCTGTCGTGACCGCAGCCTGCCCCACCTGCCGGCCGCGCCCCCGGGTCACATCGAACGCCGTGAACTGGAGCCGCTGCCCGCTCCATTCCGCCGCCACACACCCTTCCGCGGCCGATTCCGAACAGCGGTAACCGGCATTCGGCCCCATCCGCAGCACTTCCTCTTCAGGACCGCCCGTGAGCCGCACCCGCTTCACTACGGACGAAACTCCCGAAGGTTGGTCCAGCTCACGAATGAACAGTACCCAGGCGCCATCGGGACTCATTCGCGCCTGTGTCTCCTCCCCGGCTGTGGTCACCGGCTCCGCAAACGGCTGGTCGAGCCTCTGCTTGAAGATATGCCAGCTCCCGTTGCGATTCGATTCGAACAGCACCGCCTTTCCATCCGGCGTCCACGAGTGAGGATAGTCATCCCGATTGTCCAGCGTCAGCCGATGCTCGCCGGACAGGTTCACGCCGTCGGTTTCCGCAACTTGAATATTATGCGCGGCAGTGAACTCGAGAAACGCCAGCCGCCGTCCATCCGCGGAGGCGCTGAGCTTGTAAATCGCCCTGCCCGCCCGGTCCGTGATCTGTCTGGCGCTCCCGCGAACTTTGCCGGTCGCCGTGTCCACTTGGATCTGCCACAGATTGGACGTCTGTGCGGCGAGGGATTCCAGGCGGCTCAGGATCGTACGGCCGCCGCGCATGGCCGCCAGCCCAATTACGCCATCGCCGGTCCATGCCTCCGTCGCCTGATTGGCGGCTGCATCGATCGTGTCGAGTTCGCTGAGCAGCTCGCCCGCCGACTTGCGAGACTTGACCACCGCCAGCCGCTGTGTACCCGGATACCACGAGAGCGCTTCGAACGTCTGTGGCGCCGGCAGGGCGCTCAGCCGCCGCGGCTCGCTGCCATCGGAGCGCATGAGCCACAACCCGGTGGACGCCCCGTTCGTGAACGCGATGCTCGTCCCGTCGGGAGAGACCGCAGCCAGTGACACGTCATCGCGGACTTTGCGCGGAGGCGCTGTCCCCACGACACTGAGAATCCAGAGGCTCGTATCCGGCCCCGGAACGCGTGCCAGGATCTTCGATCCGTCCGGAAACCAACTCAGCGGATCGAGGCGCAAACCGGACGGTGTACTTAAATGAGAGAGTTCGTCGGTGGCCAGGTTCTTCAGATAAGTGCCGGTGGCATCGGAGTACGCAAGGTAACGGCCGTCGGAAGAGAGAGCGCTGCCGGCCACGGAGAGCGTAGTAGAACTGGCAGTCAGCGGCCGGAACCGGACCAGCGGCGCCTGTTTCGAACCCGCCACGGCCACAGCCCAGATTCCCATCGCGACTCCCGCCACAGCAGCAATCCCCGCAAGCCGCAGCCACAAGGCAACGGTCCGCCGCCCGGGAGCCTCCACGCTATCCGGACCGGACCGTGAGACAACCCCAGGGGATTCTCCGGACATCAACTCGGTCACCCGCACCTCTTCGCGGAAACGATAGCCACGCCGCGGGATCGTCTCGATGCAGGTCTGGCCCTGCGGACCGGCCCCCAGAGCCTTGCGCAAGACATAAATGTTACGCGTAAGGCTGCCCTCTTCGACCGCGGTATCGCGCCACACCGCGCTCATCAGCTCTTCTTTGGTCACCAGCCGGTTGTGGTTCTCCAGAAGGACAAGGAGGGTTTCGATGGCTTTCGGGGTCAAGGGAACCGGCTCGCTCCCGGAATGGAGCAGCCGCTCCACCGTGTCAATGTGAAAGTTCCTGAAGCAGTAGCGGACGCCGTCCAAAGCAATGCCCTGATCAGAATTGAGTTAGCGACAAATCAGAACTTTGTCATGTTTCTCAAAGAAGATCCAGACTCCCCTTAGTCTATCCTGATCCCGTAGACGGCGGCACGGTTGTGTGAACGATGCCGGCGCGGAGCGTGGGATGACGAGGGGACAGCGGTTACTGCTGGCCGTGATCGCCGCTGGGTTGGCCCGGGGGTACGCCGGTACCATCACAAACTACACCTGGCTGGGCGGCACGGGGTCATGGACCGATCCGGCTAAGTGGTCCACCGACTCCGTGCCATCCTGCATCGCCTCCCAGGTGTGCAATGTCTTCCTCAATAATCCGGTGCAAACCAGCGGCGTGGCTCTGGGAGCGCCGGGCGCGTCGATCAGCTCCCTGACACTGAACTCACTCGCCGCCTTGACGGTCGCCACCGGCACCCTGACGCTGGGAAACTCCGCCGGCGCGGGTCAGTTGACCAATCAAGGCACGATCACTCTCGAGGACGGAGCCAGTCTGGTGCTCGACCTGAACGGCGCCACCGGCGCTGCCACCATCGCCAACTCCGGCCAAATCCATGTCGACGCTGACACCGGCTACACGGCGAGCTCATTCCAGATTGTCAACGGCGGTCAAAACTCCTCGGTCACACTCTCCGGGACGGGCTCCTTCGTCATGGGCGGCGGGACCATATCCGCAAATGCGCTGACCAACGCCACCACCATCGAAGGTGGCGGAACGCTGAACACTCTCGTGCTGAACCAGGGAACCATCAACAACGACTCGGGCGGGCTCACGATCTACACAGGCGCCGGCGGACTCCAGAACACTGGAAGCATCCAGGCGGGCAATCTGACTTTGGATGCCACCTCGGCCTACACCGCCGGGGCGCCGTTGCTCACCAATTCGGGCACCGTCACCGTGAACGGGGCCATGACCCTGCAGACTTTCGGACCGGCAGGCGGCGCCGCCACCATCAATAACACCGGGACTATGATCATTGGCGGCTCGGGGCTGGAGTTCTACGATCCCACCGGCCAACTCACGCCCGGCCAGGCGACGTACGTATGGAACGGGAACGGGACAGTGTTCCTCAACAACGGTTTGCTGTTCGGCTTCTACGGCAGTGAGAATCTCACCATCGGCTCGCAGCAGACCTTCACCGGCGGGGGAACGCTGGAGCAACTGAATTCCATCGTCAACAACGGAACCATCGAAGGCACGGGAAAACTTTCCATCACGAGCAACAGTCTGACCAATAACGGCGTTCTCTCCGTGGGCGGGAACTCGGCCGATCTCATCCTCAACCCGGGAACCCTGGTCAACAACGGTACGCTCGAGGCTTTCCCCGGCACCACCCTGAGTATTTCCGGCGCCCTGACCAACAATGGCTCCCTCATCTTCGGCAACGGCTCAAACGTCCAGCTCACCGGAACCCTGACGAACTACAACGCCTCCACCCAGACCCTGCAGGGAGGCTCCTATGTATTCGGCGGCCGGTTCCAGTCCGGCATGCAACCCGTGCTGACCCTCGAAGGCGCGAATGTGACTCTGCAAGGCCAGCCGGTCCTCATCGGCGCCAACTCGGTAGATCCCATTGCGTCGATTGCGAACATCGATTCCGCCGGCAGCCTGACGTTTTCGGGCGTGAACTACGGCGGCACCGCCGGATCGCTCACCAATGCGGGAACCCTGACGGTCAACAACGGCTCGGTATCCCTGGCCGCTCAGCAGTTCATCAACTCCGGCACGACGAACATCACAGACAACGGAGTCCTGAACCTGGGCGGCGCGGGTGTCAAGCAGAGTTCCTTGAGGAACGCCCCCACGGTAGTGAACCAGGGCACGCTTACGGTGGACCAGGCCACCCTGACCATCACGGCTGCCGGCGAGAACGACACCATCGATGGAGGCGCGGCCTACGGACTGCACAATACCGGCGCCATCAACGTGCAAAACGGAGGCACCCTCAATATCGTCATCCCTTCCGGCTTCGCTCCGTCGGTGAGCACATCGCTTGTCAATGACGGCGCATTCACTGTGAGCGGAGGAGCCACACTCTCGATCCAGAGTTCCGCCGCCGCGACCAATCTGTCGCTGAATCAGCCGCTCGGCTTGAACGGCGGCACCCTGCAGCTTGCGGGCAGCGGCCAGGAGTTTTCGCTGGCGGGCGGCGTTACGCTCTCGGGCGCCGGGAGTCGGATTGCCGGAGCTACCGGTGCGGAACTGCTGCTCAATTTCGGCGCGATCCAGGGCGCAGGAGAGATCTCGAATCTGTCGATCGGGAACGAGAACATCGTGGAGGCCCAGGGTCCCAGTGGGTTGCTGATTCAGCCCGCGAGCGGAGGTCTCACGAACGATGGGACTCTTCTGGTGGATGCCGGCAGCCACATGACCATCACCGGCGGAGGCGGACTCACCAACTTCGATTCGCAAAACGGGGTTCTTTCAGGCGGCACGTACGATCTTTCCGGACCGCTCCAACTCGGCGGCGGAAACGTAGCCGGTCTAGCCGGCGCGACCGTGACGCTGCGCGGCGCCGGCGGTTTCATCACGCCCGATGGAGCCACTAACGGATTGGCCTCGCTCGCTACCATAGACGGCGCGAGTTCCTTGACGCTCGCGAGCGGCGCCTCTCTGACAACCAACGCCGGTTTGCAGGTGGAGGGAACCCTGAGCCTCACCGACAGCACGTTGACCGTGAGCGGCAGCCTGGAGCAGTATCGCAACGCCTCCAACCCTTATATTTCCCTGAACAACTCGACGCTGTTTACGAACGGCTTCAGCGCCACCGAGTCCCTCCAACTGAACAGCTCTTACGCACCTGTCGGCGGCGTCCTCTCCCTCGCCAACAACAGCAGCATGACCGTGACCGGAAATTTTGTGGATCGGGCGAGCCAGCCGCAGAATGGCCAGATCGTCACGCAACTCAGCGGCGGCAGCAGTCTGGTGGTGCAGGGAGACTATACGATCACGGCCGGCCAGAACAACGCATTGGCGCGCACCACGCTGGACGGCAGTTCGCTCACTGTGACCGGGACCTACACCGCGGGCGCGACCAACGGCGCGCAGGTGGTCGACTTGCAGCTCACCGACGGCAGCCGGTTCAGCGCCGGCGGCGATATGCAGTTGCAGGCAGGCAGTTCGCTCCACCTCACCGGCGCCGGGAACACCGCCGGCGTGCAGGGCGCGTTCAGCAATCAGGGCCTGGTGCAGGTGGATGCCGGGAGCACCCTGCAGCTTTCCGGACCGTTCAGCAATCTGAATGGCCAGGGCGTGCTCAACGGCGGCACATACGTTTTGAACGGCGGCCTTCTCACGTATAACGGCGGCGATATCGCGGTCAACAACGCCTCCGTCACGCTCACCGGGAACGGCAATCCGGCGAGGGACGCCGCCGGGTCTTCCATCCTGATCTCGCACGATGGCGGCGTAACCAGCGCGCTGAACCATCTTTCGGAGAATGACAGCTCGCTGACACTGCAGAACGGAGCAGGCCAGTCGATCGCGGGCGATTTCACGAACGCCGGCAGCCTGCAGCTTACGGCATCGACCATGGCGATCGCAGGCAACGCCGTCAACGCGCCCGCGGGCACCCTGGCGCTGCAGGGCGCAGGAAATTCGATCACCGTCGGCGGCTCCTTCACCAACCAGGGCTTCGTGCAAGTGGACGAAGGTAGCACCCTGAAGGCCGGCGCGTGGGGAAACCTGGGTGGAACCGGCGCCCTCGCCGGCGGCACGTTCGTGTTGGGTGGAACCATCCAATACGCCGCACCCGTGACGGCCATCACCGGCCTTCAGGCAACCTCGCTCACCCTGAACGGCCCGGGAGCGCTGATCACCACGGACGGCAGCACGCAGGCGCTCGCTTCGCTCACGACTGTCGGCTCGGCAACCTTGAATCTCACCAACGGCGCCAACCTGGCGCTGAACGGCAGCCTCAACAATACCGGGACCATCACGGTGGATCACAGCACCTTCACAACAGCCGGTGACCTGGTGAACGGCACAGGCGGCACATTCACCGTCACCGGCAATCCTGCGTCAGGGACCGCGGTGCAGGTTGGCGGGAATGCAACCAACTCCGGACAGTTGACCGTCGGCAACCCGGACGGCGCGATGGCCGTGGCGGGCTCTTTCACGAATAACAGCGGCGGCACGGTGCAGATCACGAATGCGCCCTTCGCGGCCGGATCGCTGACCGTGAACGGAGGCTTGACCAACAACGGAACCGTTCTCGTGTCGACCGGCAGCGGCCTGCTTTCCAGCGGGACCCTCACGGTCAGCGGCAATTTCGTGAACGGAACAGGCGGACTGGTCCAGATCGGGCCTTCGGGCCTGGGCAACCCGGCGTTGAATGCGACCGGGTTCGACAATTCGGGAATGTTGGCGGTCTCGGGCGGCGGCTCCGCGGTTTTGGGCGGCCTGACAAATCGTGCGAATGGCGTGATTCAGGTGGGCGCGGGCGGACTGGTCAACATTACCGGTCCGGCGGGCGCCTTTACCAATTACAATTCCGCCACGGGCACGCTGGATGGCGGCGCCTATCAGCTCGCAGGCACGCTCCAGTTCACGGGCGCGAATATCCTGCACATCGGCTCGGGCGCGAACGTGACGCTGCTCCCGGGTGAGTGGATCACGCCCGATGGCAGCACCGACGGGTTGGCCGCCCTCGCATCCAACGCAGGTTCGCTGCAGCTCGAGGACGTGGCCATTTCCACTTCGCAGAGTTTTCTGAACACAGGCCAGTTGACGTTCGCAGGCGATGGCGGGCAGCCGACCAGCCTGCAAGTCGAGGGCGGCATCACCAATGGCGGGCAGATCGGGTTTTCCGGAGTGGACAGCCAGATGTCCGCGGCCGGCGATTTTTTCAATGCGGCAGGCGCGATCAATCTCGAGGGCGCCAACAACAACATCACCGTCGATGGCGATTTCATAAACGATGGCGGCAACTTCGAGATGAACGGGGCTGAGACGGGCGACTCTCTCACCGCGGCCGATATCGAAATCGAAGCCGGAACCTTCTCCGGCGCCGGTACAGTCACCGGCGATACGACGGTAACCGGAGGCACGCTCCATCCCGGAAATTCGCCCGGCATCCTGACCATCACAGGAGACTACCTTCAGTCCGGCGGCGTGCTGCAGATCGATATCCTGAGCGCCGGAACCCCCGGCGTGGACTACAGTCAACTCGACGTCACCGGCGACGCGTTCCTCGGCGGCACGCTGGAGCTGGAATTCCTGAACGGATTCGCGCCCGGCGCCTACGAGTTCCTTGTGGCCGGCGGCGCGCTGAGCGGAGGCGTCAGCTCCGTCGATATCGAAGGCGCCACCTGTCCGTACTGCATCGTGAGCTTCGGCCAGGCGCAACACGGCATGATTGTTGACGTCGAAGCGGGCAGCCCGACCCCGGAACCCGCTACGGGATTGCCGGTGGCGGCAGGCCTGCTATTCGCCTTGTGGCCGCGGCGCCGGCCGCTCCGTCACCGGCTTGTCGCCGCGGCCAGGCAGCTTCGCCTTCCTGCCGCCCGCCGCTTCACCCTCGAATAAAGCTTCCAGGTCCGGATACGCGTAAATTGTCGGAGCATGATTCTGCATCAGCCCGCCCGTATCGGCTGTTGGACCGTAGTTGCTGTATTCCTCGCGCCCGAGCATCCGCAGCAGCGCCAGTTGCTGTCCGCGATGATGCGCGGTGTGCGCAATCCGCCGCGTCATCACCCACGCGCGCGACCGCCGCACGTCGAAAAACGCCGTCTCTCCTTCCCACCACGTGTCATCTTTGGTGCGCAGCGCAGCCAGCCGCTTCCCGCTGTCCTCCGCATAGCGCCGCATGAACTCCAGCCGGATCTCTTCTTTCGGCAGCGGCGGCGCGCCCACGTCGATCCCGAGCATCGTCCGGAACCAGAGGTCTTCGCTCACGCACTGATGCACCATGTGCTCGCGAAGGCTTCTTCCGCGCGCGTCATTGGCATTCGGGCGCACCGGAAGATCGTCGTCGCGGAACATGCTCCAGGCGCTGATCACCTTGACCCGCTCGGTCTCATACGTCTCGACCAGGAAATCGTACTTCATCGCGTGGCCCCGGAGATTCTCTCCGCTACGCCTCGGGAATCGCGCGCCGGAACTGTGACGGAGTGCTTCCTTCCGCCACCACCACGATGCGCTCGCCCTTGCGCGTCGCGAAATCGATCAGGTCTCCGCGCAGGGTCTCGGCCTTCTTTCCGTCGCGGAAGAGCGCTGCGCCGGCGGTGAACGGGTTGCGCAGCTTGCAATGCGCGCCGGCCTGCGATTCCAGCTCGACGAATTCGACAGCGCCGTTGCGCATCGAGCTCGTCACCAGGAACGCTCCCCGCGCCAGCAGCGTGTACCGCGCATTCCACGTCTTGGGCCACGCGGGGAACACGTGCAGGATGGGGTCTTCGCCGGGCGCGGGCGCCGTGCTCTGCAGGAGCGCCATGTGCAGCGCCTGCGAAGCGCGGCCCAGCCGTTCCGCATCCAGCGCCTGCGGACCTTCGCGCAGCATCATCCGGTTGGCCAGCGCGGCGCCGCGTTTGTAGGCCGTGCCGCGCTCGGCATCGCCGCGCATCTGGTTGGGAATCATCACTTCGACCGCGTCCGCGCGGCCCAAAGAAGCCGCTGCAATCGCCATCTTCGAAAGCACTCCCACCTGCGTCTGCGGCCGCAGCCCGCCGCGCAGCATCTGTTCGAAGGTCGCATTGGCAATCTGCAGCGTCTCGCGGTCGCGCGATTCCACGTTGCAGAGATCGAAGAACCACATGGGCAGGCTGTTGCCGTCGGGCGTCATGCCGCCGGGCTTGATGGCCGGTTTGAGCCCGCGCACGAACACACGCGGGCCGTGGTAGTTCGCCGAGATCATGGCGTCGGGAGTATCGCTGGTGGAAAGCGGCGGCAGGTTGTCGAGGAACTCGCGCCACACGGGCCGCATCTGCGCATCCGCGTCCAGGATGGTTGCCGCGCGCAGCAGCGCGGCCGTCACGCCGTGCATCGAGGAGAGATCTTCATCCGTATCGCGCGCGCCGTAAACGCTCTCGTTGCTGTTGGCCCAATGGATGTGATACTTCCCGTCGTCGCCCTTCTTCACGTTGGGATGATTGCGGTAGAACTCTACCGCGCCGTGCAGCATGGGGTATGCGCGCTCGCGCAGCCAGTCGCGATCCTGCGTGAATTCGTAGCGCCTCCAGTACAGGTAGGCCACCTTGGCGTTGCTGCCGAAATTGTGATTCACTGCGCCGTAGGGTCCGTACCCGCGGTCTTTGATTTCATAGTGCCCGTTCACCCACTTGCCTTCCTGGATCCAGTTCCAGCGGCTGGAGTGCGGATGCCTGGTCTGCGCAAAATCCATGAACTCTTTCGACCGCTGCTCCCACGGCTTCTTCAACAGATAGAGGTCGCGCATCTCCGCGGCAATCGGCTCCGGCAGCTTGGCGAGGCCGTCGAAATACGTGGTCTCGGGAATGAACATGCCCTGGCTGCCCCACTGCTGCCGCGCGGCTTCGGTGCAGTTGGGCACCATCCCGGTATACATGGCGTACATCGGGTCCATCAGTTCGAAGCGATTGGTTTCCGGAAGCGGCTCGTAGTAGCAGCTCAGGTTCGCGAACCAGTGCTGCCCGCCCCAGCTCCGCAGGTCGCCGCCGGTATTCCACAGCATGCCGTTGAACTTGGTGGCGAACTTGCCGCGCGAGGTCGCGCCCATCAGGTACAGGAAGTAGTGATAGTTCTGCTGCACCATGTCGGCCACACCGTCGCTGCTGTGCAGCGCCACGAAGCCGCGCGCCCAGAAGTTGTGCCACCAGTCGCGCGTCTCACGCTCCACCGCGGCGAAGCCCTTGGCCATGGCGGCATCCAGTTCGCGGAAGGCCGCATCGGCCACGTCCTCGTTGGGGTCGAACGTGGCCGCCGAAGCGATCCAAAAGGTCAGTGGGCCGCTTCCCTCCCCCGCCAGGCTCACATCGGTCTCGTTGACGATGCGCGCCGCGCCGTGCCGTCCGCTCACCGCCACCGCGACCGCCGACTTGCAGCAGTAATCCCCTTCGCGAAAGTCCTGCGTCAGTGCGATGCGGTCGCCGCGAGTGATGAGCCGCGATGCCGCGGTGTGGTTGATGTATGGCACGGTGACGATGTGGTCGCGCGCCATGGTCTCCAGTTGCCCGCCGAAATACTTGGTCTCGTACCGTAGCATGCGCAGCACCGCCGCGGCCGGCTGCGCGGTCTCCACCGTCACCGCCATCACATCGCGCTCCGGATACGCCACCATGCGCGCGTTGACGCCCGCGCCGTTGACGCTGAGCGCGCCATCGTACACCGATAGCCGCTGCGGAAACCCGCTTTCCGGGAACGGCTCGCCGCCGAATTCCAGATCCAGGTAGGCGCAGCCGCCGCAGTAATCGTTGTGCCGCTCGAAGAAGCTGTTGGTTGCGCAGTTGTTGGCGTACACATCCACGCGGTTGATCTGCATGCGAAGCTGCGAGGGCGTAGTCCAGACCAGTGTGCCCATGCGGCCGTTGCCCACCGGCATGCCTTCTTCGCTGCGCGGCACCGGCGTGTTGTAGACCAGGTCGGAGGGCGCGATCAGTTTGTGAAAGTCCACCTCCGTCAGTTGCGACGGCGATGCGGGCGCCGCTTCGCCGGACGTTTGCGGCTCCGCCGCCAGCGCGCTCGATGCCAGTCCCGCCGCGGCCAGAAACGCGCGCCGGGAAAACTGCGAGTCTATTCCTTCTTTGCGTCGATCCATGCTTCCACCTTCTCCGCCCAGAGTTTTCCATGCGCCTCGAGGCCTTGCGCGCTCATGTGAATGCCTGTGCCGTGATTCTGCCGGTTCTCGCCGGTCAGTTGGTCCGTGTCGGGCCCTTCCAGTGCCAGCCCCTCTTTCCACAAATTGGCCTGCGCGGCGCGAATTTCCGGCGCACCCGGGTCGGCGGGGCTGTGATACGTCGCCTGCGCCACGAACCACGGAAAATCCCAGCCCGCCCGCGCCCGCATTTCCCGAATCAGCCGCTCCATCATGTGTTGATATTCCGCCGGCGAGATCGCGTGCCCCGCCTGCTGGTGCGCGTCCGACTCGCCCTGGTGCCACAGGACGGCGCGAAAACCGTGCGGTCCCAACTGCCGGATGCGCTCCAGCATGCCATTGAACAGCTTGCCCGTGGACTCCCATTCGCCATCGGCCGTCTGCGTTACGAATTTCGAACTTGTCGGCGGCCTCCGAAACTTGTCGCCGGCGGGCAGCCACTGCCGCACGCTGGTGCCTCCCGAGCCGACGCTCGCCACTCCGATCGGGACGTGATAATGCTCGTACATCGCGTCGCCGAAAGCCGGAATGAAGCTGCCCAGGTGACTCGAATCCTGTACGCCCGGCTGCGGATCGTTCGCCAGGCGCCAGTCCGTGCCGTTGAACGTCGCCGCCATTTGGGTGCGCGTCCGCTGCGCCTCTTCGCCGTAATTCGTCGAGTTGGATTGGCCGGAGACGACAAACACTTCGCCGACTCCGGCATGCTCCACACCCGCTCCGCCGATGCGAGCGCCCGCGCGCATCACCCGCACTTCGACGCCATACCATCCGCCGGCGGCGACCGCGATCGAACCCGCGAACGAACACGGCGGCGAGACCGGGACCGGTTGCCACGCCTGCATATCCACGCGGGCCTGGGCGGCGTCACACGCGGAGTCCGCGCTGCCGCGCACGGTAATTGCGCCTTCGGCCGGCGAACTCCGCTGGAACACCTGGTAATCGCGCGGCGAATCCAACGTCACCTCGGCCGCGCGCGCCTGAAGCGCGATCGCCAGAATCGAGGCCAGCCAGATCGCCGCCCGCCGCATCAGTTACTCCGCGTATCCAACACCAGGACGCTGGCGATTTCTCCCGGCGCCTGGGACGGCAGCGAAACCGTCAGCTTCGCACCATCCTGCTTCAGCTTGAGCGACTTATGCTTCGCATCCGCGAGTAAATAAGCCTTGGTCACCTTCCCGTTGACCTGGTTCAACTCGAAGGATTCGCCCGGCCACTTGAAAAAGGTGATGTAGAGCTTGCCCGGCTTGGTGGTGCAGCGCCAATCGGTAGCGGCTTTGAAGCCGGGGTTGCCGCGCTTATCGTGCGTGGTCGGGTCGGGCGTGCCCAGTTCTTCGCCGAACGGCGTCGGCCCGGCGCCGTAGATCGCTTCGCCGTTGATCTTCAGCCACCGGCCCACCGCGCGCAGGTTGTCCTGGCTCGCCTGCGGAATCACGCCCTCGGACGTGGGGCCGACGTTCAACAGGTAGTTGCCGCCCTTGCTGACGATATCCACCAGCTTGAAGGTGATCTCCGACGGACTCTTCCAGTCGGTATCGTCCTTCTTATAGCCCCAGGTGTGGTTGATGGTCGCGGGCACTTCCCAATCGCCCTTGACCACCTGGTTGGGAATCGAGTTGTCGCCCATCGAGCGGTAATCGCCGGGCACGCCCAGGCGGCCATCGATCAGGGTCCACGGCTGCAGCGTGTGCACGATATCGACGAAGCGCGGCCCCCGGTCGCCGGTCATCATGCGCGCCGTATCGAACCAGATCAGGCACACCGGACCGTAATTGGAGAGCAGTTCCTTCACCTGCGGCTCGGCCTTGCTGCGCAGATACTGGTCGTAGTCTTTCTTATCGTCCGGACCGAAATCCCAGGTGTTGCCCGCGCCGTTGGGCTCGTGCCAGTCCTGCGACTGCGAGTAGTAGAAGCCGAAGCGGATGTGATGCCGCGCGCAGGCTTCGGAGAGTTCCTTGAGCGGATCGCGATGGAAGGGCGTGGCGTCATAGACGTTGTACTTGCTCACCGCCGAATGAAACATGGCGAAGCCGTCGTGATGTTTGCTGGTGATCACGATGTATTTCATGCCCGCGTCCTGCGCCAGTTGCACCCACTGGTCGGCGTTGAACTTCACGGGGTTGAACTGGTCGGCCAGTTTCTCGTATTCCGCAACCGGAATTTTGGCGTGATTCATGATCCATTCGCCGAGGCCGGGGATCTGCTGTCCCTTCCATTCGCCGGCGGGGATGGCGTAAAGCCCCCAGTGAATGAACAGGCCGTACTTCGCTTCCCGGAACCATTGCATCTTCTCGTCCTGGTTCGCGGGAGGCGTTTTCTGCACCGGCTGCGCGGCGGCGGCCGCCGCCAAAACAAGGGCGGCAGCGGTCATTTTCGATATCGTTAAATACTGGCGGAAATGGCCGTTCATGAAAAATCTCCGATCCGTTCCATTGGATCACAAAACCGCGCGGCCGGCGCGAGCGCCACGTCCGGGGCGAAGACGCGCCCCGCGCCCTTCTCGAGAGGTCCGCCGGCATCGTGCTTTCACTCACGCGCGCCGAGGGTGTGCTGCCCCGCACAGTAATTTCGCGGGTCTTATGGCAGTATGCAGTAGCCGATTTTCGGGCGATTGGCGCGCCGTGGCGTTTTCTCCTTGCGCCGCGGCGCGCATTTCCCGGCCGCGAACTGTGACGAAATCGTTTACAATCATTCTCTGTCCCAGGAAAATCAGGGAGCATTGGGAATGTTTTCAGGTGCCTGCTTCAGGATCGTTCTTGCAGCCCAGTTCACGCTCGTGGTAGCCGCGCCCGCCCGGCCATTCGGCCGTGTGGCCAACCCCGCACCCGCGATTACGTCGCTCAGTCCCGCCGCTGTCCAGGCCGGAGCGCATGCCCGGATTCTCGCAATCCTGGGCCGGAATTTTCTTTCCACCTCCGTGGTGACGTACAACGGCAATCCGCACAAAGTCACGTTCTCCAATGCAGGCCGGCTGACGATTGTGTTGAGCAGCAGCGAACTGGCCGCGCCCGGCAGTTTCCCCGTGGTCGTCGTTAATCCGCCTCCCGGCGGCGGCGCTTCCGACCCGGTCACGTTCGACGTGCGGCCGCGCGCCTCGGAATAAGTCGCTTTTACCAAACTTTTACCGGATAGCCATCGTCTGAAATCCCTGTTTCCCCGAAACTGGATTCATGCGAAACGCTCCGGCAGAGAGGCAAAAACAGATTCCCCCCGAGACCGCGGACCGTCTGCTCGGCGACCTGCGGGTCATCAACCGTCTTCTCTGGAGCCTGGTTTTCGGCTCGCCGTGCGAAGCGGGCGCCGTGTTCGCCGAACCGGCACGGTAACCGCGGCCGCCCGCGCCGCGCGACGGACAGAAAGGATACCAGTCCCTTTGATATCCTGTATCCTTTCATGCGGACCCTGGCCATCCTCCTTCTGCTGCTCCCTTCGGTTCCCTTCGCCCAGACTGCCGAAACGACTTTGTTCCGCGCCGTGATGCTGCCCGCCAGCGAAGTGCCTGCCATCAACGGCAGCAGCGCGCACGGCGTGGCCGATGTCACCGCCAGCGTGCTGCGCGATTCCAGCGGGCAGATCGTGTCGGGCACGGTCGATATCCTGGCCCGCATCACCTTCCCCGCGGCCGTCACCGCCACCGGCCTCGGCATCTACTCGGGCGCCAGCGGGCAGAACGGAACCCTGGCGCTGGCGACCTCGCTCTCCGCCGCCGGCAGTTACGCGGTGCAGGCCAATGGCGACAGCATTCACCTGGCGATTCAGGTGACCGGCGGCAGTGCGGCGGCCCTCTCCGCGCTGCGCAGCGTCTACCAGAATCCCGAGCAGTTCTATGTCAACCTGATCACCACCGCCAACCCCAACGGCGCCATGCGCGGTCAATTGCAGAAGACGCAGATTGCGGTGCTGCTCGGGCTGATGAGTTCGGCCGACGTGCTGCCGTCGCCCGCCTGGCCGCCTGCCTATGGGGTCGCACAGGTGGTGGCGATCGGAACAAAGTCCGCGACCGGTACCTGGACGTCCGGCGAACTCTACCTCTCCGCAACCTATAATTCGCAGGATCAAAGCACCATCACTTCGTTTCAGATTCACTCCGGCTCCACGCTGTTTTCCGCCGCCGTGCCGGCCGGTCTCTCTCCCGCGCCGGACGGGAGCGGCACGCTGGGTCCTTATTACCTGGAAATCTCCGTCACCACAGCCGCGCAGACGGCGGCCTTCAGCGCCCTCTTCACAGATCCATCGGCGCTCTACATCGATGTCCATTCCGCCGCCAGCCCCGCCGGAGTCCTGCGCGCTGCGCTGCGCGCGACCGATGCCGCGGCGTTTGCCGTGACGCTCAGCTCGGCTAACGAAGCCCTCCCGCCCTCGGCCTCGGCGGCGGCGCCCGCCACCTTGACGCTCTATACCGTGCGCAACCCCGATGGCTCCCTGGCCGGCGCTACATTCCTGCCCGATCTCGATTACCGCTTCGCCGCCGCGCAGCAGTTTCTGAGCCTGCAACTGCAAAACGCGGCCGCGGGAGCAGACGGTCCACCGCTCCTCACGCTGGCATCCAACTTCTCCAGCGATTCCGGCTTCGGCAATTTCTACGGGTGGACGTTTCCAATGCTCGACTCCACGCCGCTGCGCGACCTGGTCCGCAACCCTGCGAACTACTATCTCAATCTCCACACCGTCGCCGACCCCGCCGGAGCGGCTCGCGCGCAACTCGCCGCGCCGCCCGGCAACCCGCAAATCGCTGCCGTCGTTCCGGCGACGCTGGATTCCCCGGTGATGAACGTTGCGCCGGGAAGCCTGATCTCCATTTTCGGCGCCGGCCTGTGCCAGGTCCCTGCGAGCCTCGCGGGATGGCAGGGGCAGGCGCTGCCCTTCGAACTGAACGGCGCCACCGTCACCATCGCCAATTTCGCCGCGCCGCTGGTGTATGTTTCTCCGGCGCAGATTAACGCCCAGCTTCCCTTCGAGGTGCCGGCGGGAATGCAGCGCGTGGTCGTCAGCAACCGCGGCATCGGCGCCGGCTTCCCGGTGAATGTAGTGCCCGCCGCCCCGTCCGTATTCATCTACCCCGTCACCGCGATCCTCAAGAACACCGACTTTTCTCTGGTGACGGCGGCCAATCCCGCGAAGCCGGGCGACATCGTCCTGGTCTATGCGACCGGACTGGGACAGACGGCTCCGCCGGTCGCAACGGCCGCGGCGCCGGCTGCGGGAAGTGTTGCCCGGACCGCCCCGGTGACCGTCACTATCGGCGGCCTGCCGGCAGAGGTCCTCTATTCGATCGCCTCGCCCGGCTTTCCGGGCCTGTATCAGATCGCCGTCACTGTGCCCGCCGGCCTGACAGGAAGCCAGCCGCTGGTGGTGCAGGAATCCGGGGTTGCATCCCCGGCGGTCACGATCGCCCTGAAGTAGCCGGACGAATACGCCGGAATTGCAAGGCCATGGCGGCGGCAAACAGGCACGCGACGAGGGCGTCAGCCGCGAACCCCGGACCATGGTGAGCGAAGTCCCAGGACCATTTTGGACCCCAGAGGCGCGCCGAAACAGCACCCGACCAATCCAGGAAACTCGCTGCGGCCGCTACCCACCACAGGGATGCGACACCCCACCGCCGGCTCGCGCGGTACAACAGGTACGGCGCCGAAAGCAGGGCGAAAACGATCGCGAGCGGAACCATGATTCGGTATTGTATCGATTTGGAGGCCGCGCAAACACGCAAAACACAAAATACGGAACGAACCCATTTTCCCGCCCGAGGGCCCACGGAACCTGTTGACTCCATGGATCTCAAGGCCTCGCATCCGGAACTGCGCGAAGCGCGCGACGAAGCCGTTTTGTCGCAGCATGCGCCGTCGTCGGCTCCGATCCGAGGATAACAGCGCGCCTCCAGCCGGACATGGTCCGCGCGGCCGGTCCGGGGCCGAATTCCATAAAAACAAACGGCAAAGGCGGCGGCACAGGGCGGCGAACCAGCGTGTGACCGTCAGTTCCCGGCAGGCACGCGGTCGGCGTGCTCCACGATCAGGCATTCAGCGGGGACCTTGCGCGGTTCCAGTTTGAGTCCCAGTTGGCTTTGCAAAACTCTTTGCCAGAGGACGAAGGGATCGACGCCGAGTTCCGGCGCCGGCTGCACGGGAAAATCGTAGGTCCCGGAAAGGCCGGTCTGATCCACCACTGCCACCGGACCGCCGCTCGCGATTGCAGGCCGCGTTGGATCCATGGCGGCGGGAATCGTCAGTTGCACGGAAAGGAGGCGGGCGAACTGGCGCATATCTGCGCGAAAGGTGTTCTTTGGCGCCGCATCGCCTTCCTGGACGGGGCGAATCCGGGCGCCGCGCGGGTCCACCGTCAGGGCATAGCCGCGCAAGTCGCGGTTCTCTCTGCGGAGAGAAAGGTGGAAGCGCTCGGTGAGCAGGGTCTGCAGCATGCGCGCGAGTTCTTCGCGGCTGGCGGGAGCGGATGCCCGGGCATCGAGATCAAATTCGTCACTATCGAGCCAGCCCGGACCTCCGAAAACCTGGTACGGCTCGATGCGATAAGCGGCGACGATCAGGTCCTTCAGGCTCACATTGTGAGCGCTGACGCGCGCAGGCTCGAAGGCGATGCGGCCGCGAGCGTCGCGCCCGGCGGGATGCGGATCCGGTTTGAGGGAAGCTACTTCAAAAGCCGGGTTGGTTTGGGAGAAGAGCGAAGCGGCGAGAAGCAGGAAGCTGAGGAGCTGGCGCATTGGTCAAATATAGCGTGCCGCCGGTTCGGTCGCGGAGCGACAAGGCGCCGGCGACGAGACCGCCCGGCGCTACCGGTGCTTACTCGTCCTTGGCGCCGAGGGAAATCTTCAGGTGCGGTGTGCTGGTTTCGGGCTTGCGATTGTTGTCGCGCGCCAGGAGGCGTTCGCGGATGCCGGCATATTCGCTCGTGGTCACCACATATTCCGCGCGCGATGGCAGAATGCGGTTGATTTCCTGCTGCGTCTTGCCGATTCTTTCGGCGTCCATGGGATGCGTCGAGAAGAGGCGCGAAACGGCGCCGGGATCTTTGCGCTCGAGCGCTTCCATTTTTTCGAACATGCTCACGGCGCCATTGGGGTCATAGCCCGCGGCATACATGTACTGCACGCCCAGATAATCGGCTTCGGCTTCGTCGCGGCGGTCGAAGCTGAGGAAGGTCATGGGAATGCCGAGGCCGGCGCCCTGCCACGCGGCCACGCCGCCCCAACCGGGCAGCGCGATGCCGAGCGGGATGCTGCCGATGCGCGCGATCTGCTGGCGGGTGGCCTGCCGCGTCATGTGGCGCGCGGCCACGTGGGCGATTTCGTGCGCCAGAACGGCTGCAAATTCGTCTTCCTCATCGGCCATTTTCAGCAGGCCGGCGTAGACGAACACGTAGCCGCCGGGCAGCGCAAAGGCATTCACCTCGGGGCCATCGATCACCTGGAAGGTGAACGGCACCTTGGCGTCGGAGTTCCGCACCAGGTTCTGTCCCACGCGATTGACGAACTCGTTCACGATCGGGTCGTCGAGCATTTTGGCCTGGCGTTTTACTTCCTGTGCCAACTGGCGGCCCAGCGCCATCTCCTTTTCGAGCGAATAGAAGTTCACGCCTTTGCCGACGTCGCGGTTGCCGATCTGTGAAGGGTCGTCTTTCTTCTGATCGCCGGCGGATAGCAGCGCCGCAGCCAGAAGCCCCGCCGTCACCACGGCAGGTATGCATCTCATGAGTGCCTCCCAAGGGCCTTTTGACTTATTGTAAAGGGAATGTCCCCTGAACGGAGTGCTAAATCTTTCGCCGAACCCCCGGTTTGGGAACGGTACATCCATCAATTCCCGGTACGCGACCGCCTGATTTACCTGAATCACGCCGCCGTTTCCCCTCTCTGCAAGCCGGCGGCGGACGCCATGAAGGCTCTGGCCGACGATTGCCTCCACTGCGGGAGCCTCCATTACGACCAGTGGCTGGCGGCTTACGAAGGGCTGCGCGTGGCCGCGGCGGAGTTGGTGGGCGGCAGCCGTTCGGAAATCGCCCTGGTCAAAAACACCTCCGAAGGAATCGCCACCGTGGCCATGGGGCTAAACTGGCGGCCGGGCGACCGCATCGTGGCTTTTCGCGAGGAGTTTCCGGCCAACTATTATCCCTGGAAACGCCTGGAACAGCAGGGGGTTGCGGTCACGTGGCTGAGCGTGGACGATTCTCTGGAGGAGATCGACCGCGCGGCCCGCGGCGCCCGCCTGCTCGCCATCAGTTTTGTGCAGTTTCTCTCAGGGTACCGGGCTCCCATTGAAGCAATTGGTGAGATTTGCCATCGCAATCGATGCATTTATTTGGTAGATGCGATTCAGGGTCTAGGCGCCTTCCCGATCGACGTCCGGAGCGCCCACATCGACGCTCTGGCGGCCGATGGGCACAAGTGGCTCCTCGGTCCGGAGGGCTGCGGCATTCTCTACGTCGGAGAAGCTCTTCAAAACGAAGTATTTCCGGTGGAATTCGGATGGACCAATGTAGCCGGCTACAACGATTACGCCTCGCGCGACATGACGCTGCGGCCGGACGCCGGAAAATACGAATGTGGAACGCTCAACACCATTGGATGCTTCGGATTACTGGCGTCAATTAAACTGCTACTGGAAGTCGGGGTAGGAGAAATAGCCCCGCATATCCAGAATCTCGGCGACCGCATCGCAGCCGGTGTGGAGTCAAAGGGTTACGAGGTTTTGGGCAACCGGACGCCGGAAACCGGGGCGGGCATCGTCAGCTTCCGCAAAGCGGGCGTCGACGCCGGCGAGCTCGTGCGGCATCTGCGGGCTGCCGGGATTGCCGCGGCCCCGCGCGCCGGGTGGGTCCGAACGTCTCCGCATTTCTACATCAGTCCGTCTGATATCGATCGCTTCATCAGTGAGTTACCGTGAAAAACCTGAGGTTATTCCACATATGAAAAGCCGTTTCGTTTGCTGCCTGCTGGCGGCTTGCAGTGTTTTTGCCGCGGTCCCCACGCCCGAGAGCTATTTCGGCCACAAAATGGGAGCGGACCGCACGGTTCTGGATTGGGACAAGGTAGTGGGATACTTCCAGGAACTGGCGAAGAACAGCGACCGCATCCGCGTGGAAGAACTGGGAAAGACCGCCGAGGGGCGCCCATTCATCGCCGCTACAATTGCCGACGCGGACACGCTGCGGCATCTCGACCACTACATCGAAATCCAGCAAAAGCTGGCCGACCCGCGCAAGACGCCGCCGGCGGAAGCGGAAAAACTCTTCGGCGAAGGCAAGAGCATCGTGCTGCTCACCTGCTCGATTCACGCCACCGAAATCGCTTCCACGCACACGGCGGTCGAGTACGCGTGGCGGCTCATCACCGAAGATACGCCGCACAACCGCGCGATTCTCAAGAACGACATTCTGCTGCTGGTGCCTTCGCTCAATCCCGATGGCGTGGATATTGTCACCCGCTGGTACCGCAAAACTCTGGGCACGCCCTATGAGGGCACGAACCCGCCGGAGCTGTACCAGAAATATGTTGGACACGATAACAACCGCGACTGGTACATCTTTTCGCAGCCGGAAACGCGGCTGACCATTTCCAAACTGCACAACGTCTGGCATCCCGAAATCGTATACGACGTGCACCAGATGGGGGCTAACGGAGCGCGGCTGTTCGTTCCGCCGTGGCTCGACCCCACGGAGCCCAATATCGACCCCATCCTGATGCAGGAGATGAACGAATTCGGCACCGCCATCGCAAGCAGCCTGACGGCGGCCGGTAAGACGGGCGTGGTCATTCACGGGGTCTATGATTTCTGGACTCCTTCCCGCCACTACCAGGCATTCCATGCGGGACTGCGCATTCTGACGGAATCGGCGAGCGCGCGGATCGCTTCGCCCATCACGCTCATGCCCGACGAGATCACTGAAAACGGGCTGGGGTACAACCCGCGCGTGCGTTCCTGGAATTATCTCGAGCCGTGGATGGGCGGCACCTGGCACCTGCGCGACATCATCGACTACCAGTTGATCGCCTTCGATTCCCTGCTGTACAACGCGGCGCTGCATCGCGACGAACTGTTGCGCAATTTCTATAGAGTGGGCGAGCGGCAGACGGCGCGCACAGACCCGTGGGGCTTCGTGGTTTCGGCCGACCAGCGCGACCCCGGCGCAACGCGCAAAATGCTCGAGACGCTGCGCTTCGGGCAGGTGGAGATCGCTGACGGCGCCAATGGCAGCGAAGTCATCCCCATGCACCAGCCTTACAGCGGGTGGGCCAAGGCGCTGCTGGAGCGCCAGCACTATCCGGAAGACCGGCTGTATCCCGGCGGGCCGCCGAAACGGCCGTACGATACCACCGCCGAAACCCTGCCGCTGCTGATGGGCGTGGATGTGAAGGCGGTGAGCGCGCCGGTTCCCTTCAGCGGCGAATGGAAACCCGCGCCGCCTGAGAGCGGACCGGTGTATACGGCGACCGACACAGACTCCTGGATGGCCGTGAATCGCGCCTGGGCCGCCGGGCGCGGCGTGTGGCGCAATCCGCAGAGCGGCGATTTTGCGCTCTCCGAACGCGCCGGGTGGAAGCCGCTCAAGCGGCCGCGCATCGCACTCTACCAGCCCTGGCAGCCCAACATGGACGAGGGTTGGACGCGCTGGCTGCTGGAGCAGTTCGGCTTTGCTTACACCGATGTGCACAACGCGGATGTGCAGGCCGGCGACTTGCGGGCGAAGTACGATGTGGTGATCCTCGCGGACCAGGAGCCCAACAGCATCGAGAACGGATTCCGTCAGGGCTCGATGCCTCCCGAGTATGTCGGCGGACTCGGTCCCAAAGGCGCAGCAGCGCTCAAGGAGTTCGCCAACGCGGGCGGTAACGTTGTCTGTTTCAACAGCGCCAGCGATTACGCGATCTCGCGTCTGGGAGTGCAGGCGAAGGACGTGGCGCCGCGCGATCCGAATGAGTACTACTCGCCGGGGTCGCTGCTCAACGTCCACGTGGATACGCACAGTACTCTGGCTTACGGGATTCCCGCTGATATTGCCATCTGGAGCGAGCACAGCCCGGCGTGGGAAACGGACTTGCCGGTGGTGGCGCGATATCCAGCATCCGGCTTGCTTGCATCGGGTTGGCTGGTGGGAGAGAAGTCGATCGCGGGCCGCGCGGCGTTGATCGATGCGCCTGTGGGCGCGGGGCACATCGTGCTGTTTGGCATGCGTCCACAGTACCGGGCACAGAGTTACCTGACTTTCAAAATATTCTTCAACTCGTTAGTCCGGTAATGGGAGATTGTTCGGTCCTGGTACAAAACTTGCATTACGGTTTCAGGACCCCTAAACCTTTTGCCTAGAAGCTCGCTGCCGTACAAAGGATTGAGACGCTATGTTCCAACGCTTCGCAATCCTTTTGACGCTTACTCTCGCAGGCTCGCGCCTCCTGCCGGCAGACACGATTCTCTTCGGGCTGCTGGGTGACCCGAATCAGAACTATACTTTTACCCGCACTGATACTCCGAATCCCGGCTCTGAATATCCGAACTGGCAGGTGACCGTGCCCTCGGGACCGTATCCAAGCTGGCTGGGCGCCGATACACCGGCGGACCAGGGCGATTCCTTCTGCATTTCTTTCCTGCTGACCGCCAACTGGGGCGCGCAATACAGCGGCACGGTGACCATGCCTTCCACCCCGGCGCAGCTCGAAGCGGCATGGCTCGGTTCGGTGCTGTATGGCGAGGGCGGATTCAATGCCAATCTCGATACGGAAAAAGGGCCCATTGCGATGGCCATCTGGCAACTGCTGGATCCCACACCGGGCGATGTTCCGCGGGATCCGGCCGCACAGCCGTTCGTGACCGAGGCAGTCAACCTGTACAACAGCGGCTATCTGCAGCCCAACCTGTTTCCGAATACCAAGATCTTCGTGCCGTCCAACAGTTCGATTCAAACTTTTATGCTGGATGCGCCGGCCGTGCCGGAGCCCACGACGGTGGTTCTGTTCGCCTGTGGACTGGCTTTGATCGCGCTCGGCAGACGCGGGCGCGGACGGTCGCCGGTGGTGGCGAAGACGTTTTCGGAGCAGCGGACGGAAGTGGAGCGGCGCTCATGAGCGGGCGGCGCGGTTTTCGCGGCTACTGCTTTCCCGGGAGCGTCACGCTGACGGTGTTGCCCTTGTCGTCGGTGAGGATGCGCTCGGGAGTGGGCGCGGGCGCCGGCGGTTTGGTTCCCAGGCGCGCCGCCAGGGCCTGCTCGAGCGACACGCGCTGCACCTGCAGCGCCTTCTTCCACTCCTCTTCGGGAATGGTGATGGAGAGCTTGAAGTTTCCGCCGTTCGACTGCACCTGAAATTGAGTGCCGGAGTTTCCCTTCTGCCCGTTCTTGATCATGGCTTCGAACAGCCCGAGCCACTGCTGCATCTGCTGGACGTCTTTGGGCGCCGCGGCGTGGAACTCGGCGGTGGCATCCAGACCGTGCGACAGGCTGGCGCCGAATGCGAAGCGGTCGATGGACTGGAACTGCTCGTTCGCGCCGGCCTTGGCTGAGGCCGCGACGGCCGCTTTGGGCGACCGTTCACCGGCGCCCCAGATATCGTAGCGCTCCCGCAGAGGAGCGATGCGGGCGGCCAGAGCCGAAGGGATCTTCGCGCCGCTGCCGCGGCGATCGATAGCAGCCTGCACCATGGCGCGATCGCCGGCCAGCGCGGTATCCGGGCTGAGCACGGCGAGGATCTGGCCGTGAGGCGCATCGATCACGGGCACGTCTTTGTAGAGTTTCCCGGAAGCGGCGGCGGCGACGCTGGCGAAGCGTCCGGAGAGCACCAACAGCGAGGGCGCATTCTGACCCTCGGATTCGCTGGCGACGATAACTTCGTCGATATCGTGCAGCGGGTCGAAGCCCGGGATGGCAATCTGTCCGGAGAGTGCCGTGGCTCCCTGGCGCATTTCGCCGCCGAAGCCGTTGGCATCCAGCGCCGCCGCCAGTGTCTTCAGGCGGAAGCCGAGGACGATTTTGGCGCCGGGCGGAAGGACGTCCGGCAGCGCTTCGTCGGCCGCATGCAGCAGGGTGAGAGCAGAGAACGCGATGGCCGCGAGCCCGATGGCACGTTTCATGTAATCCATGCTGAGGGTAAACGGGCCAGCCGAACCAGATTGCCGAAGGTTAACAAAAACCGAAAACCGGGGACAGACGGGACGTTTTCTGAGAATTTCCGCTCGCCCGCGGCACCGTTTTGATATGGCCCGTCTCGCAAGAGTCATCGCCCCCGATACTCCGCATCACGTCACCCAGCGCGGAAATGGCCGCCAGTTCATCTTCGAATGCGACACCGACCGCGCCGTCTATCTGCAGCTGCTGGCGCAGTACTCGCGTCTGCACCGGCTCGCGGTGGCCGGCTACTGCCTGATGTCGAACCACGTGCACCTGATTGTCGTCCCCGAGCGCATCGAATCGCTGGCGCTGGCGCTGAAGTACACGCACGGGCGCTACGCCGCGTATTTCAATGCGCGCCGCGGAGGGTCCGGGCACCTGTGGCAGGGGCGGTATTACTCCTGCCCGATGGATACGGCGCACTTCTGGACCGCGCTGCGCTACGTGGAGCGGAATCCGGTGCGGGCAGGGCTGGCGGCGGCGCCGGAGGACTACGCGTGGTCGAGCGCGCCGGCGCATTGCGGCTTCGGCGGCGGCATCGGCGGCGGCATCGGCAACATCATGGACCTGTCGCTCTGGCGCAGCGCGTGGACCGCGGAATCGTGGCGGGAACACGTCGCCGATACCGCGAACGAGGACCGCGAGACCGGCGACATCCGGCGCGGCACATACAGCGGGCGGCCGATCGGGACCGTCGAGTTCGTGCGCAAGCTCGAAAAGCAGTTGCGCCGTTCGCTCGCGCCGGGGCGAGGCGGGCGGCCGGTCAGGGACAAGCAAGACGCCGGGCAGGTGGCGTTGGGGTTTCCGCTCGGGTAATTGGAAAACGTCCCGTCTGTCACCGGTTTAAAGGGCAGCGGTTTAAAGGGCGTGGGCGAGGTCGGCGATGATGTCTTCGGCGGCTTCGATTCCTACCGACAGGCGCACCAGGTTGTCGCCGATGCCCAGGCGGGCGCGGTGCTTGGGCGACAACTCGCGGTGCGAGCTCATCGCGGGATACAGCATCATCGTGTGCACGTCGCCCACGCTCGTGGCGCGCACGATCAGCTCCAGCCGGTCCATGAAACGGAAGATCTCTTCCCTGCCCGCGTCCTTCAACTCGAAGCTCACCACCGCGCCGAACAGATTGGGCGGGAATAAGCGGTGGATGGCGGCGGCATCCGGGTGCAGCGGGTCGCCGGGAAAGTACACGCGGGCGATCCGCGGCTGCGCGGCCAGCCAGCTCGCAGCGCGGCAGGCATTGGCGCACTGGCGCTCCATGCGCAGCGGAAAGGTCTTGATGCCGCGCATGGTCAGGTAGCTTTCGAAGGGGCCGAGCACCGGGCCGGTGGAGCGGGCCAGCGCGCGCAAGGGCTCCAGGTGATCGCCGTCGCACACCACCACGCCGCCCAGCACGTCTCCGTGGCCGGCCAGATACTTGGTCAGGCTGTTCACGCTGAAGTGCGCGCCCAATTCGAGCGGCCGCGCGATGAGCGGCGTGGCGAAGGTGTTATCGACAACCAGCGCCGCGCCGGCCTCGCGCGCCATGGCGGCGATGGTATCGATCTCGCCCACCCGCAGCAGCGGATTGGAAATCGTCTCGATCACGATGCAGCCGGGCTGCGCTTCCGCGATCGCGGCGCGGAAGGCCTCCGCGTCACAGACGTCGGCGAAGCGCACCGAAACCCCGGCAGGCTCGAAGACGTTCATCAGCAGCGCGATGGTCGAGCCATACAGCGCGTTCGCCGCGAGGATGCTCTTGCGCCGGTCGGCCAGCGCGCAGGCGATCGCAAGCTGCAGCGCGGCCATCCCCGAGGAACATGCCTGCGCGCCGGCGCCGGCTTCGAGCGATGCCAGCAATTCCTCGAGCGCGGCTCGGGTGGGATTGCCGTAGCGCGTGTAGGAAAAGCCCGGTTCCTCGTTGCCGAAGACGCGGTCGAGCTGCTCCATGGAGTCCTGCGAGTAGCTCGCGGCGGTATAAATCGGGGTCGCGACGGGGATATGCGGACCGGGTTTCTTGCGGTCGCCTGCATGCACCGCCTGGGTATGGATCTTCATTTCCTCTTCCAGCGCACGCCGCTCTTGGTGTCTTCCAGAATGATGCCCTGCTCGAGCAACTGCTCGCGAATCTGGTCGGCGCGCGCAAACTTGCGGGCCTTCTTGCACTCGGCGCGCTCGGCGATGAGGCTCTCGACTTCGGAATCGGTGATCTGGTTCCCCTGCACGGTGGGGCTCAGCACGTCGAAAATGGAATCGAAGAACGCCAGCAGGTCGAGCGCGGCTTTGGCGTTGCCGGCGCGAAACTCGCCCGAATCCATGGCGCTGTTGACGTCGCGCACGTATTCGAAAACCGCCGCCAGCGCTTCGGCGGTGTTCAGGTCGTCATCGAGCGCATCGCTGAAGGCCTTTCGCGCCTGCGCGGTGCGCTCAGTCAACGGATCACTCTCGCCCGACGGGTGCGCGTCGGTCTCCAGCCGCAGGTTGAAATTGCGCAGCCGGTCGATGGCCGTAGCCGCGCTGCGCAGGCCGTCGAAGGTGAAATTGAGCTGCTTGCGGTAGGGCACCGAGGCCAGCAGGTAACGGATCGCCTCGGGCTGATGGCCGCGTCCCAGCACGTCGCGCAGGGTGAAATAGTTCCCCAGGCTCTTGGACATCTTCTGGCCTTCCACCATGAGGAATTCGGCGTGCAGCCAGAAGCGCGCGAAGGGCCTGCCGGTGAGCGACTCCGATTGCGCGATTTCGTTTTCGTGATGCGGAAATACCAGGTCGATTCCCCCGGCGTGAATATCGAGCGTTTCGCCCAGGTACTTGATGGCCATCACCGAGCACTCGATGTGCCAGCCGGGGCGGCCGGGGCCGATCGGCGTATCCCAGTAAGGCTCGCCTTCCTTGGGCGCCTTCCAGAGGGCGAAATCGCGGGCGTCGGCCTTCTCGTATTCGTCCACGTCCACGCGCGCGCCTGCGATGTTGCCGCTGAAATCGTTGTGCGACAGCTTTCCGTAGCCGGGAAAGGTCGCGATGCGGAAATAGATCGAGCCGTCGCTGGTATAAGTATGTTGGCCGGCGGAGAGGCGTTCGATGGCCGAAGCCATGTCATCGATGTGTTTTGTCGCCGGCACCAGCATCTCGGGACGCTCCAGGCGCAGCATGGCGCAATCGTCCAGAAAGGCCTTGGTATACACGCTGGTATAGTCTTCCAGGCTCCTATGCTGGGCCACGGCGTTGCGGATGATCTTATCGTCCACGTCCGTCACGTTCATAACGTGCCGGAGGGTGAAACCGCTGGCGCGCAGCCACTTGCGCAGGATATCGACGAAGGTGAAAGTGCGGAAATTGCCGATATGCGCGAAGTCGTACACCGTCGGGCCGCAAGTGTACATCCGGACCGTATTGTCCTGCGCGGGAACGAAGTTCTGGACGTCCTGAGACAGCGTGTTGTAGAAGCGCAGCGCCATAATGTGGGGAAATTTCATGGTAGCAGACCAGCGTGCACAACTTTCCAGCAGGAACTTCTCACGCAGTAAAAAGTACGCAATCACCCGGAACGGACCCTTTGTTATGAAGGAGTTTAGGGCTGGCTACCCAATTGCACGGTTGACCTGAAGTTTGATTGCCCTTTCCCGTTTTTCCCGTTGTTCTCTGCAGAACCAGGGAAGGGCCGAGGAGATTCTGCATGGAGATACGAACCATCGAACGCCGCCGGAACGAGCGGTTCCATCTGCGGATGGCCCTGCATTACCGGGTGTCGCAGAAGGGCGCGGTAACGCGTTCCGGGTCGGGGATGACGGTCGACATGAGCACCAACGGGGTGAGTTTCCGCTGTCGGAAGCCGCTGCCGGAAGGTACGCACATCGAAATCGCGATCGATTGGCCGGCGCGGCACGATGACGTGTATCCCGTGGACCTTCTGGTGACCGGTTTTGTTGTGCGCAGCGACCATGGGCGGACCGCGGTGCGGATCACCTCCCGGCGTTTCCGTGTGTCGCCGCAGCCCGCGGAGTCCATTCGGGCCAGCGCTTAACCTCCGAAAACGAGACACCGCTTCGCCCGGTTATGGGCCCTTCCTATTACCCTTATCTTCTGTTCTTTCAGGAACGCGATGCTATGATAAGGGATTAATTCATGAAGGACTTACTGGAAGCGCTCCAGCCAGGGGAAAAGGATTGGCATCTGGCTCAGGCTATCGACCCGACCCGGCTTCCCGCGCACATCGCGATCATCATGGATGGAAACGGCCGTTGGGCCGGGCGGCGGCGGCTCCCGCGGGTCGCCGGGCATAAGGCTGGAATCGGTCCGGTGCGCTCCACGGTGGAGACCTGCGCGCGGCTCGGCATCAAGGTGCTCACCCTGTACGCGTTTTCGGTCGAAAACTGGAAACGGCCGCGCCATGAAGTCGAGACGCTGTGGCGGCTGCTGCGTTTCTATCTCAAGCAGGAACTGCCGGACCTTCTGAAGAACGATATCCGGCTCCAGGCAATCGGACGGCTCGATGCGCTGCCGCCGCCGGTCCGGCGGGAGCTCGATTCCGCGGTGGACGCCACCGCGACCAACGGCGGGCTGACGGTGAATCTGGCGATCAACTACGGCGGGCGCGCCGAGATTGTCGATGCCGTGAACGGAATCCTCGAAATGGCCCGCCTGGAAGGCACACTGGGTTCGCTGAAGCTGGATGAGGAGATGATCTCGGCCGGGCTCTACACGGCATCTTCGCCGGACCCGGACCTTCTGATCCGCACTTCGGGCGAGATGCGCATCAGCAATTTCCTGTTGTGGCAGATTGCCTACGCGGAGCTGTACGTGACTGAGACCCTGTGGCCGGACTTCACGCGTACGGACCTGCTGCAGGCGGTGCTCGAGTATCAGAAGCGCGACCGCCGCTACGGAGGCCTCAGCGCGGCTCCGAACGGCAGCGTGGCCGGCGCCGACGGCGACGAAACTCTCATCGAAGCGCTGCGCACCTCATGAGGCGGGTGCTGACGGCCGCCGCCCTGATCCCCATCATCGTATCCGTGGTGCTGTGGGCGAACCAGTGGATATTTCTGGCGGTTCTGCTCGCGGTGGCTCTGCTCTGCTATCACGAATACGATGCCATTGCGGCGCATTTCGGCTTCGGCGCGCCCGGGCCGCTGGGGTTCGCCGCCGGAGTGGCGCTGCTGTTGTGGAACGGCGATCTCTGGCTGATCCTCGTGCTTCTGGCGCTGGCCGCGCTGGCACTGGCCATGCGCTCCCAGGACCTGGCGCATTCCCTGCCGCGCGCCGCGCTGCTGGTGACGGGCGTGGTCTACGTCTTCGGCTGCTGGCGCTGCGCGATTCCGCTGCGGGCCTTGAACCGGCACTGGCTGATGTACGGGCTGTTGCTGAACTGGTGCGGCGATATCGGAGCCTATTACGTGGGCCGCAGGCTGGGCCGGCACCGGCTGGCGCCGCGCGTCAGTCCCAAGAAATCGTGGGAGGGCGCGGCAGCATCGGTAGCCACCAGCGTTCTGCTGGCGGGCGCGTATCTGTGGTACTTCGTGGGTGTGCCCCTGTGGGCTGCGGCCGCTCTCACGGCCGCGGCCAACGCCGCCGGACAGCTGGGCGACCTGGCTGAATCGGCTATGAAACGCGGCGCCGGGGTGAAAGACAGCGGCACACTCCTGCCGGGCCACGGCGGGTTTCTGGACCGCGTGGATAGCACGTTGTTCGCTCTGCCCGTGATTTACGCGGCTATCCGCATCGCCGCCGCCCTGCCAGGCTGGTAAGCAGTACGGTCGGCCGGTGCGCCTGGGACAACGACAACCCGGTCACCGCGCTGCCGCCGGGGACTCACAGGCTCCCTGTTTCGAGGAGCTGTTTGAGCCTTCGCAGATTATCGCGAACGTGCTGCGTGCAGAAAAACCGCACGACCGCGGGAGGCGCGAACGCCGGCGGATTGAAACGGAGATCGATCTTGACCAGCGTGCCGCGGCCCTGAAACGCCGGCTCGAAGCGAATCGAGTTGCGGCCTTCGATGTCGCCTCCCGTGGTGCGCCAGGCGATGAACTCGCCGGGGCGCTCGCCATCGATCACGGCGTCCCATTCGATTCTCCTGCCCAGAGGCGTGCGCAGCACCCAATGGGCGGCGCCTTCACCCGCGCTCTCGATGCGCTCGAGGTTCTTCATGACTCGCGGCAGGTTTTGCAGGTCGCTCCAGAAGCGGTAAACTTCTTCGCGCGAGCGATCGATCGCGATGCTCTCCTCCACGTGCACACGCGCCGGGTAAGCCGAAATGCGCCGCGCGCTGAGGCGTTGCGCGCACAGCGTATCGAGCGCCGCCGCGGCAGCCACGTTGGCGATGGCTGCGATCGTTCGCCCGCGCTTGTTTCCGCGCTGGCCGAGTGCGTTTCCGAGAGCGGCCAGGTCCATCACGTCGCCGGCCGCGCGCACCCAGAGCCACGGCGCGGGATTGGATGGGGAAGCGAGAATGCCGATCCCGGAGCCGATTTCGCGCAGGCCATAGAGACGCAGCATGGTGTCGCTGCCGCGCAGACCGAGAAAGCGCGCGATGCGGCGGGCGAAGAGCAGTTCGGCGGCGCCGACGCCGAGGCTGAACCATCCCAGGCCGGCGGCGATGCGAGATTCATTTCCTTTGACAACATCCCCCGCGGCAAAAGACTCCGCCGTGCGGTGGGCAAGTTCTTCCGTGAGTTGCGGCATACGGACGGAAGTGCACGCGCCATTCCAGTGGATGAAAAGCGGCAAACGCCGCCGCCGGCGAGCAACTCCAAGGGTGCCGGAATCGTATACTCTAAAACATTATGAAACGAGTCACCGTTTTGCTCTTCGCCGCGGCGCTGGCGCTCGGCGCGGCGGAAACCTATCAGAAGCCGCCGAAAGCGGTGCTGGACGTGCTGAACGCGCCAGCCACTCCGTCGTTGACCGTAAACCCAACCCACACCTTCGCGGTGCAGAATCAGCCGGTGCGCTATCCGCCCATCGCGGAACTGTCGCAGCCCATGCTGCGCATCGCAGGCATGCGCATCAACCCGAAGACCAACGGTCTGCACAACACCGTTTTCAGCAGCTCGCTGGTGCTGCGCAAAGTGCCGGAAGGGACGGAAATCAGGATCGAGCTGCCGCCTAACCCCAAGCTGAGCGCGGTGCACTGGAGCCCCGACGGCACGCACTTCGCCTTCACCAACACCACCGCGAACGGAGTGGATCTCTGGGTGGGAGACACCACGGGGAAGGCGCACAGGGTGGAAGGCCTGCATATCAATGCGGTGATGGCGGGCGGTGGATTCGGCGGCCGCGGCGGCGGAATCGTTCCCGCCAACGACGTGCAGTGGATGCCCAACGGCAAGGCGCTGCTGGTCGAAATGGTGAAGCCGAGCCGGGGAGCGGCGCCCGTGCTGCCGGCGGTCCCCACCGGTCCGCACGTGCAGGAGAGCCTCGGTGGAGGAGCGCCCGTGGCCACGCATGAAGATATGCTGCAATCGCCGCACGATGAAGACCTCTTCGTTTATTACGCCACCAGCCAACTGGCAACAGTGGACCTCGCCACCGGCAAGGCAACGCCGGTGGGGCGCGCGGGCATCATCGCATCGGCGCGCATTTCGCCCAACGGCAGAGATCTGCTGGTGACCACCATCCACAAGCCGTTTTCGTATCTCTACCCGGCCTCCGCGTTTCCCAAAGAGATCGAGGTGTGGGACCTGGCGACCGGCCGCGTGCTGCACAAAGTGGCCAGCCTGCCGCTCGAAGACCGCGTGCCCATCAACGGCGTGATGACCGGACCGCGCAGCGTGGCGTGGCAGCCCGGCGAACCCGCCACGCTGGTTTGGGCGGAGGCGCTGGATGGCGGCGACCTGCGCAAACCGGCCGAGTATCGCGACCGCATCGTGACCCTGCCATCGCCCTTCACCGGCGACCCGCGCGAGGTCTTCCGCACCGAACAGCGTTTCCAGGGCATCCAGATGGCGGCCAAGGGCGGCATGGCGCTGGTGGAAGACACCAATCGCAAAACCCGCCACGTGCGCACGTTCCTCATCGACCTGGAGAAGCCCGGGCAGCATCCCGAGCCGATCTGGGACCGCAACCAGCAGGACCGCTATCACGACCCCGGCCGGCCCATGGAAGAGGCCATGCCTAACGGCGCCGGAGCGATCGTGCAGGATGGCGACAACATTTTCCTCACGGGACTGGGCTCTTCGCCCACCGGCGACCATCCGTTCCTGGACCGCTTCAACCTGGCGACGAAGCAGACCGTGCATCTCTTCCGCTGCGACGACGATCACTACGAAACCCCGGTGATGCTGCTCGACACCCACGGCACGAAGTTTCTGACGCGGCGCGAGAGCCCCACCGAGCCGCCCAACTATTTCGTGCGCACTGCCGCCGGCGGGATGGCGGCGGTGACCCACTATGCCGACCCGCAGCCTTCCATCCGCGGCATTCACAAGGAACTGGTGCGCTACAAGCGGCCCGATGGCGTGGAACTTTCCTTCACGCTCTATCTTCCGGCCGGCTACAAACAGGGAACGCGGCTGCCGACGGTGATCTGGGCCTACCCGTATGAGTACAGCGATGCCGCTACCGCCAGCCAGGTGAGCGGCTCAACCAAGCGGTTCACCGAAATGACCGGCTACAGCGACCTGTTCTTCGCGCTCGACGGCTACGCCGTACTGGATGGCGCGGCGATGCCGGTGGTGGGCAGCGATCCCGACACGGTCAACAACACCTACATCGACCAGATCGTCATGGACGCCAAGGCGGCCATCGACAAAGCTGCCGAAATGGGCGTGACCGACCCCAAGCGCGTCGGCGTGGGCGGCCACAGCTACGGCGCCTTCATGACCGAGAACCTGCTGGCGCACTGCAACCTGTTCCGCGCCGGAATCGCCGAGAGCGGAGCCGCCAACCGCACCCTGACGCCCTTCGGGTTCCAGAGCGAGCGCCGCACGCTATGGCAGGCGCCGGACATCTATCTCAAGATGTCGCCCTTCATGTACGCCGACAAAATCAAAGAACCGCTGCTGTTGATTCACGGCGAAGCCGACGATAACGACGGCACCTTCCCCATTCAATCCGAGCGCATGTACGAAGCCGTCCGCGGCAACGGCGGAACCGTGCGGCTGGTCTTCCTGCCGTTCGAAGCCCACGGCTACCGCGGAAAAGAGACCATCGAGGACGTGCTGTGGGAGAAGTTCATGTGGTTCAACAAGTACGTGAAAGACGCGCCGCCATTGGGCGACAGCGCGGCCAATTAAGCTATGTCCATCACCGGCGCTCACATGCTGCTGTACTCATCGGAGCCCGAGGCTCTCCGCGCCGCGCTGCGCGACGTCTTCGGGTTCCGTAGTGTCGATGCCGGCGGAGGGTGGCTCATCTTCGCCCTCCCTCCCGCTGAACTCGGCGTGCATCCCGCGGAGGGAGCCAAGGAGAACGCGGCCGCTCACCAGATCAGTTTCATGTGCGACGATATCGCTGCGACCGTCGCCGGCCTGCGCGCGAAAGGAGTGCGGATCGAAGGCGACCCGCAGGACATGGGCTGGGGCATCACCGTGACGATGATGCTCCCCGGCGGAGTGCCCTTGATGCTGTACGAACCGCGGCACAAGACCGCGATTGCCTAGGGCCAGCCGTTTACCCTGCCCGCTTGAAGTACTGCACCGCGCGCTCGTGCTTCTCGGCCGCTTCGCGTGTATCAAATGTTCCCAAATTGCGCCGCTTCCCGGTGGCGGCGTTCTTTTTGCGCGAATACAAACGATACTGTCCGGATTTCAGTTTGCGAATCATGCCCGGGAAACGGCACGACGCATACCAAACCGGATCACTTCTTGGCTTCGGGCGCCGGTTTGGCCGGAGGAGGCGGTGGTGGCGGCGCGGGGCGCCAGAATTTCGGATCGACCGCCGCAACATCGTCCGGCGGATTGCTCAGTTCCGGCAGGAACCGGCCGACCATCACTTCCGTCCCCAGGACCGCCTCGGCAGTAGCCCGTTCCGTGTCCGCGTATGCCGCTCCCATCACCTCCCGCAGCGGCTTCACTTCGTCGAGGTCCGCAAGGCTCTGATGCAGACTGGTGATTCGGTACAAGCCCGTGGGGCCGCCGGCCACATCCTGGCTCACGAAAAACGGGGTCCCGGGATTGGCACGTTCCTGCGCTTCTTTGCCGTTCTTGAGTTGCTCTTCGAACTGCGTCATGTGCCCGGGCCGCACCCGGACGACTGCGGTACGGAGGAAGCGCGCCTGGCCCACTAACTTCACATAAGCGGCCTGGTCCGTGGGCGCGTTGGCGCTGAGGTCCCAGCGGCGGCGGCGGAATTCCGTCCGCTCGCTTTCCACCGTGGCGTCCCACGAATTAAACAGTTTCTGCATCCCCGCCACGCCGAGGGACTTGGTCATAGTGGACATCCAGGAGGTCATGGCCTCCCCAACGGCGTTGTAACTCGCCCGTTGCGCTACGAAGTACACCGTGTTGGACTCGCCGTAGATCAGTTCGTATGCGAGCCAGTTGTCGGCTTTGGCCTTGCGCATCAGCTCTACGATCCTCTTGTTGACGGCATCGAATTCCGGGCGCTTCCCCATTTTGACTTTGGCGACGGTGATATCGAGGTAGCCCGCTGGCATCTGTGCAGCCAGAGGAGCCACCAGAAGGCCCGCCAGCAGCAGGCCGCGTAAGTAGCGTTTCATACAGTGCCTCTCTTTTTCCCTGGTTGGATTGTGGCCGAATGGAAATTTCCGTGGGTTCCCGGTTTTGGTTGGTAGTATACATCAATTGCGGACCGGAACCGCGGTCTGCCAGAATTCCCTCTGTGCCGACACCTGTGCGCGTTGCCGCCCTCCTGCTCCTCCCGCTCCTGCCGGCGGGATTGTCTGGCCAGCCCGCCCTCCGCCGCCGGATTGCCGCCATCGCGGCCCAGGCCCACGGCAAGGTCGCGGTAGCCTGCTCCCTGCCGGGGACCCGTCTCGACTGCGATCTCAACCCCCGCGCCCATCCCCCGATGCAGTCGGTCTTTAAAGCGCCTCTCGCGTTTACCGCCTTGCACCTGGTTGAAACCGGCAAGCTGGGGCTCGACGACCCCATCCGCTTCCGCGCGAGCGATCGCATTCTGCCCCACGCCTACAGCCCGTTGCAGGACCAATACCCGCAGGCCGAGGTGAGTATTCCGCTGCGCCGCCTGCTTCAATTGGCCGTATCGCTCAGCGACAACGTGGCGGCCGATCTGGTGCTGCGCGCCCTCGGCGGGACGGGCGTAGTCAACCGCTACCTGGAAGCCTGCGGCGTGCGCGGCTTTCACCTCCGCGATGGCGAAGCGGCCCTGCATCGCGATACCGCGCTGCAATATCGCAACTGGTTCGAGCCTGCCGGCGCGGTGCAGTTTCTTCGACTGCTCAGCGACCGTTCACCGCTCACGCCCGAGCACACGGCGCTCCTGCTGGAATGGATGCGGGACGGCGCCCCCGGCAGCGCCCGCATCAAGGGCCTGCTGCCCGCCGGAACCGCGGTCATGCACAAGCCGGGAACCAGCGGGACCGAACATGGGCTCACCGCGGCCACCAACGATATCGGGCTGATCGCGCTGCCCGATGGAAGGCGCCTCGCGATCGCCGTTTTCGTCACCGACTCCACTGCCCCCGACGCCGCACGCGATGCCGTCATCGCGCGCATCGCCCGCGCCGCCTACGATGCCGCTCTCGCCCCATCCGCCTGCGGCGGCGCGCTGCGGCTGCTTGCCGTTTGCAAATCCGCCAATGCGCTGGCGCTCGAAGAAATGAACCGCCGCGGCGTGGAGGCGGTCACGGTGGTGCAGGAGGTCGCGAGCGGCGCGCTGCTCGTGTTTGCGGCTTCGCGTCCGGCGCAACTGGATGTCTCCACGCTGGTGCGGCCCCTCTCGTTGGCCAAGGTCTTTCTGGCGGCTTCGTGGTGGGACCGCGGCCGGCCCGATCCGCGCGGCTGGCACGCTATTTCGCTCGTTAATGCGAGCGCGTCACCGTCGCCTCGATGAGCAGCCACGTGTTCGGATCGAGCGTCATGGTTCCCGGATCGGCATCGGAAGGAAGCTCGAAAGACTGCCGCGCCTGCGTGAACTCGATCTTCGACACCTTTCCCTGGCCGAGCCCGACTTCCATCGGCAGGCGGAATGGCTCGCCGGGCGACGTCTGTGTCAGATCGAGCCGCACCTTCTTCGCCGCTGCATCGTACGACCACACGGCATCCACCTTCGGCGAGCCCGCGCGGTACAGCCACTGCTGGAAGAACCAGCCAAGGTCCTGCCCCGAGACTTCTTCCATCACCTGGCGCAGGTCCTGCGTCGACGCGTTGCCGTCGCGGAAGCGGCGGTAGTATTCGCGCATTCCGTCCCAGAATTTATCGGTGCCGATCTGCCCGCGCAGCATGTGCAGAAACCAGCCGCCCTTCTGGTAAACGATTCCCACCGGCGCGGCGCCGCCCGAAATCTCCGGCAGATTGTCGTGCACCACCGCGACCGCCCGCTGCTTCTCCATTCGGAAAACGTTGCTGCGCGCTCGCTCCAGCGAGGCGACAAATGCATCGCGCCCCAGGTAATGCTCCGTCGAAAGATTCGCGAAGTACGTGGCGAAGCCTTCGCTCAGCCAGGTATCGTCCCAATCGCTTTCCGTTACGGAATCGCCGAACCACTGGTGCGCCACTTCGTGCCAGACCAGGCTCGAAGCCGGCCGGTCGCGAATCGACGATTGCCCGAAAAAGATTTCGCTCGCGTGCTCCATGCCGCCGCCCATCCCCGCGGCCTCCACGCCGCCCAGCTTGTCGTACGGATACGGGCCCACGTAGTCGCTGTAGAATTCGATGGCCTGCCGAATGGGTGTTTCGAGCGACACGATTCCGTTGTCGCGATCCTGATGGAACACCCAGGTCTGCAGGGGAATTCCCAGCGCTTTGCCGAAAGTGCGCGAGGCGAATTGCGCCACCCCGATATTGTTGAGCCAGGATGCGATGGGTTCATCCTGTTTCCAATGCGTCATGCGGCGGCCGTCGCCCAGGTCGATCTCCTCGCGCAGCGTCCCGTTGGCCACCACCTGGTAGCGCGCCGGCGCGGTGACCAGGAATTCACTAGTGGCCTTGTCGTACGGGTGATCGATCATGGGCAGCCACTGCCGCGCCATCACGGGCCAGTTGACCGAGAAAAAACAGCGCTCCCCGAATTTGTTTTTAACGATTTTCAGCCCGTTGGCCGGGATGCCGCGGTACGTGACGGTGAAACTGCGCAGTTCGCCCGCGCGCGGAGGCTGCGCCGGGCGGATGGTCAGGCGGTCATTTTCGTGCGTGAAGGAGACCGGCGCGGCGCCTTCGGTCACTGCCGTTACGGTCATTCCCTTCCCTTCCCGCTCGCCGGCGAGATCCAGGGCAAAGCTCGTCACGCCATCCTTGACGAAGCGGATTTCGACGGTCGCCTGCCCCTGAATTTCGTCGGTGTCGTCGCTCAGAGTGACGCGCAGAATGTAGTGCTGCACGTCGAGGAACGGCTGGCGCGGATAGTTGTCGGCAAAGGCGCTGCCGGCCAGAAGCAGCGCCAGAAGGATACGGGTCACTGAGACAATATACAGGAAATACCGTGGCCGAATCCTGCTCCGCTCAGCAGGCCGCGAGAGTGGACACGTGAAGCTGATTGCGCAGCCGCGCGAGCTGGTGTGTGGCCCGCTCGCGTTCGGAGGGCGCGATCAGCTGCAACAGGGCGCAGGCTTCCGAGTAGGCGATCTCGGCTTCCGCCGGAAGGGCGCTGGCCACTCGAAGCCCGCGATTCACCGTGCTGGCAATCAACGCCAGGAGCTGGCGATCCGTTTTGGCGCGCAACTCCGCAAGTTTTTCAGTATTCCTGCGGTGGTTCATCATAGTCGGTCCGTTGCTACTTACTTAGACGTTCCAACTATGGAAATCGATCACTGCAAAACAATTAATTTTTAATGATCTTGCGCTTGAAGAAGATATAGCGCTAAACGGGCCGCCCCGAACCGGTGGCGGCCCGCTGGTTCACTGTATCTGGAGTGTTTCGACCTTGATCGTATCGCCGTCTTTCGTGCCGGTCACCTTCGCGGTGACGGGCGCGGCCGGCTGGTTGGGGTCGGCCGAACGAGACGCCTGATTCTTCAGAGCGTCGGAGGCCTTTGCGTTTCCGGCTGCGTCCAGCGTATAGAGTTTGCCGGAAACCTCAATCGCGTAGGAGCCTGTAGCAGTCGTGGGCTGGCAGGCGCTGATGCTTTTCTGCTGACTCATGCAGGTCGCATCCACCAGATGTCCGGTGAAGGATTCCGCCGCCGCAAGCCCGCAGAACGCGACCGCGGTGGCCAGGGTAATGACAAGTGTTCGCATACGTTTTGGTAAAGTCCTTTCTCAATCCGTCTCCGTGGCGCGTGTGCGGTTCCTTTTGCAAGCGCCGTGCCAGTGCACGGAAAGTCAGGCCCGGATCGCCAGGCCTGGCAGAAAATCGGCGGAACGCCGGGCTGCTATGCGAAGAAAAGTCATCACAAACGGTAAAATCTGCACACGAACTCACGCCTCGGGCCAGACGCGCACGCCCGCCAGATACACGGCGCGCGCGGTCTCGCGCCCGAAGAAATACGCCAGTTCGCGATAATCGGCGCAATCGTGAATGGCGAAATCGGCGGGCTTGCCCGGCTCGAGCGACCCTGCCGCGTCTCCCCGCCCCAGGCTGCAGGCGGCATTGACCGTGGCCGCGGTGATCGCTTCAGCCGGCGTCATTCTCATCTGCGAGCAGGCCAGCGAGAGCACCATGGGCATCGAGGCCGTCGGGGAAGAACCGGGGTTGAAATCGCTCGCCAGCACCACCGGCATTCCCAGCGCGATCATCCCCCGCGCATCCGGGAAACGCCGCGAGCCCAGCGCGTACACCGAAGCCGGCAGAAGAACCGGCTGCACACCCGCGTCGTGCAACGCGCGCAAGCCGGCGGACGTCGAAGCTTCCAGGTGGTCCGCCGTCGCGGCGCGCATTTCGGCCGCCAGCAGGCTCCCGGTATCGGCGGTGAACTGGTCGGCATGGATGCGCAGTCCCAGACCCAGGCCGCGTGCCGCGCCGAGCACACTCCGCGCCTGCTCCGGCGGAAATACGTCCGGCTCGCAGAAGACATCGCAATACGCCGCCAGCTTCTCCCGCGCCACGCGCGGCAGCATCTCGTTGGCCACCAGCGCGGCGTATTCCGCGCCGCGGCCGCGGAATTCGTCGGGAACCTCGTGCGCGCCAAGAAACGTCGGCACGCAGCGCAGCGCACCCTCCAGATCCAGCCGCCGGATCGCGCGCAGAATCTTCAACTCGCTTTCGAGAGACAGTCCGTAGCCGCTCTTGGCTTCGATGGTGGTGGTGCCGCCGCGCAAAAACCAGTCGCGATAGCGCCGCGCCGCCGCCAGCAGTTCGTCCTCGCTCGCCGCGCGCGTGCGCCGCACGGTGGAGCGGATGCCGCCGCCCTCCGCCGCAATCTGCGCGTAACTCTCGCCCTGAATGCGCCGCTCGAACTCATCGGCGCGATTGCCCGCGAAGACCGGATGCGTGTGGGCATCCACGAAGCCGGGCAGCACGATGCGGCCGCCGGCATCCACCACTTCCGTGGATGATGTGATCAGCGCTTCGACCGCGCGCCGCGTTCCGGCCAGGTGGACGCGCCCTTCGCGCACCAGCAGGCCGCCATCGGCAACGATCGCGAGTTCCCGCATCTCCGCGCCCGCGCGCGCGCGCCGCGGCCCCGCCATCGTCACCAGTTGCGCAATGTTGACGATCGCCAGGTCCCGCGGCCCGGCCTCCTCAGGCATGGTTCGGCCGCGCCAGCATTCCCGAGGCGAACTCCAGCAGGCAGGCCGCCGCCGTCAGCGCCGTGATGTCCGCAATGTCCTGGGTCGGATCCATCTCCACCAGGTCCATCACGTACACCTTGGGATGCATGCCGCACAGGTGCGCCGCCCGCCGGATCTGCGCCGGCCACAATCCTCCCGGCCGCGACCCCGGCGTCGCCGGCGCGTGGATGCGGTCGAGCACGTCCAGATCGAGATCCACGTAAATGCGGTCCACGTGCAGTTGCAGATGGCCCAGCGCCTGGTGCACGGCCTTGGTGATTCCATAATCCATCACCTGGTCCGCCGTGATCACGTGAATCCCCGCGTCGCGCGCCACCTTGGCGTAGCCTTCGGAGTTGGTGAAGCGCTGCAGCCCGATCTGAAAAATGTGATCGCCCTGCCAGCCGTCGCGCAACAGCGCGCGCACCGGGTTGCCGTTAGTGAGCCCGCCTTCCAGGTGCCGCAGGTCGAAATGCGCGTCGAAGGTGATGAGGCCGCAGCGGTCGGGTTTGGGAGCCAGGGCCATCGCGGCGGGATAGCTGATGCTGTTATCGCCGCCCAGCAGCACGACCGCGGGCGAATTCTGCAGCGCCCGGCTCACCGCGTCCCGCACCGGCTGGAAGGCTTCGTCGGGCGTGAGCGCGGCGACATCCAGATCGCCGGCGTCGGTGACCTTCAGATGGCGCAGGTCGCGATTGGGCGAAAGATCGTACGTGCTGTAGCGTTCCAGCGCCGCGCGTACGGCCGCCGGCGCAAGATCGCTGCGCCCGGGCGTGATCGAGCCCCGGCATACCGGAGTTCCCAGAACGGTCAGGCCGCTCGTGGCGCGCGGCAGGCTTTCCCCCGCGAGCCAGCGGCTGGCGCGCGGCCAATTCGGATCGTGGTGTACGGTCACGCGTTCTCCATGGGGCGCTGCAAACCATGTTCCTTGGCAAAACGGATCGCTTCCTCATAGCCGGCGTCGGCGTGGCGAATCACGCCCGTGCCGGGGTCGGTGGTCAACACGCGTTCCAGGCGGCGCTCGCTTTCGTCGCTGCCATCGGCCACCACCACCATTCCCGCATGCTGCGAATACCCGATCCCCACGCCGCCGCCGTTGTGAATCGAAACCCACGAGGCGCCCGCCGCCGTGTTGACCAGCGCGTTGAGCAGCGGCCAGTCGGCGATGGCGTCGGAGCCGTCCTTCATGCCCTCGGTTTCGCGGTAGGGAGAGGCCACCGATCCGGCATCCAGGTGATCGCGGCCGATCACGATCGGCGCCCGCAACTCGCCCTTGCGAACGAGCCGGTTCATCGCCACTCCGAATTCCGCTCGCTCGCCGTAGCCCAGCCAGCAGATGCGCGCCGGCAGCCCCTGAAACTGAATGCGGCTGCGCGCCAGCGGCAGCCACCGCGCCAGCGTCTCATCGTGCGGGAAAAGTTCCGCGGCCAGCCGGTCGGTGCGGTAGATGTCTTCCGGCTCTCCGGAAAGCGCCACCCAGCGGAACGGCCCGCGCCCGTGGCAAAACAGCGGCCGGATATATTCGGGCACGAAACCGGGGATATCGAAGGCATTCTGCACCCCCGCCTTCTGCGCCTGCGCGCGGATATTGTTGCCGTAGTCGAAAGTCACCGCGCCCATGCGCTTCAGCGCCAGCATGGCTTCCACGTGCTCGCCCATGGCGGCGGTGGAGCGCGCCACATAAGCCGCCGGATCGCGGCGGCGCAGCGCGGCGGCTTCTTCGAGCGAAAGACCGTTGGGCACGTATCCGTTCAGCGGATCGTGCGCGCTGGTCTGGTCGGTCAGCACATCCGGCACGATGCCGCGGCGCGCCATCTCCGGCAGCACATCCGCGCAATTGCCCAGGAGCGCGACCGACACCGCGCGTCCGGCCTTCTGCGCGTCCCGCAGCAGCGAAAGAGCCGCATCCAGCGAGCGCACGCTGGTATCGCAATAGCCGGTGTCCAGGCGCCGCTGGATGCGCGCCGGGTCCACTTCCACGCCCAGAAAACAGGCGCCGTTCATGGTGGCCGCCAGCGGTTGCGCGCCGCCCATCCCGCCCATGCCGCCGGAAACCACCAGCTTGCCCGCCAGCGATCCGCCGAAATGCTTCCGCCCCAGCGCCGCGAACGTCTCGTAGGTCCCCTGCACGATTCCCTGGCTGCCGATGTAAATCCACGACCCCGCCGTCATCTGCCCGTACATCGTGAGCCCCATCCGCTCCAGCCGGTTGAACTCGTCCCAGTTCGACCAGTGGCCCACCAGGTTGGCGTTGGCGATGAGCACCCGCGGCGATTCCGGATGCGTCCGAAACACTCCCACCGGCCGCCCCGACTGCACCAGCAGCGTCTCGTCATTGCCCAGTGCCCGCAGCGCGCGCACGATGGCGTGAAACGAGGGCCAGTCGCGCGCCGCGCGCCCGGTTCCGCCATAGACCACGAGGTCTTCCGGCCGCTCTCCCACAGCCGGATCGAGATTGTTGTGCAGCATGCGCAGCGCGGCTTCCTGATGCCAGCCGCGGCAGCTCAACACAGAGCCGCGCGGCGCCTGAATGGCGGTCGTGAGGGCCATAGCACTAATAGAATACTCCGCGTCGCGGACGGGAGAAATGACCGTATGGATAGTGAGTGCGGGCGGGAAAGGGAACCACCCGGCGAAGTCAGAGACACGCACCTGTGGATCGCGGCGGAAGGGGCTGCTCGATCTTTCCGCAGCGTGGGCAGCCTTGCCGGGGTGCCGTCCTTAAAAATCGCGTCGTCAGAGGAATCTGTGGGTCACTCGTTACGGTCGAATGGCGCCGGCAAGTTCGGCTCGTGTCCCGGCGAACCCGCTGCCGGATGGTGGGGCGCCGTTTTTTTGTCGCCCGTTGCCCTTCCGAGCGGTTTGGCCCCCCGATAAACGCTCCGCCAAGGAGGATCATCTCATCGTCGGCCAATATCAGAGTGGCCAAGTGGAGAGGGGCGCCTGACGATAGGCCCACTTCGCGATCAATATCGACGTTGTGGAGGATAGATCCGGCCTGATCGCGAAGGGGCGAGTGATCGCCCGGCGCCACCTTCCCGCCATCGTCTACTCGCCCCTACGCCGTTCAGGGAGGATCTATCCGTGGACGCCACGTAACTTTTTGCGAAAGTCACCGGCCAAGGTTGAGGTGGAGGGACTCGCAACGTCCGGCCTGAAGCAGTATTTTTTTTCGTTTGAATCCTGATGACGCCGGGAGGGTGAAGGCCCGGCCAGCAGATCGAATCGTTTCCAGGCGAGCGTCAGCAGCGGTCCTTCACGCCTGCCCATCCATCAACCCTACATCGATGGTGCTGGCGGCGGTTGCTGGCTACGTGATGCCGGCCCAGCAATCGGCAGCACTTTCGACGAGTCCTCACCATCCTTGCCCTGGGACTCGGTCGCGTTGTGCCGTATTCTGCCGGTGCTACGGGTGCTGTGTCCATGGCGAGGAATTTTGGAGGTCATGGGAGCGCCGGCTCGAGCGAGTGGTACTGCAGTCTGATGAGATCGGTTCGCGCGCTTATTGGCTCTGCGGAAACGTTACATTTTCCGCAACGAATAGCGTGACTTCCACTTTGCCGGATCCTGGCAACTGCTTCTCTTGCACCGGACCCGCGGCCCCCCGCACCTGGCTGCTGCGCAGCGGTATATCGACTTGCCCTGCCCGGAGCATCACGTTCCGCAGCGCAACGCTTCCAGCCTCACCGGGGGCGTTTCCCGCGCCGACCTGACTGACCAGCCCCGATGCGACGTCGCCGGTCCTGGCCAGCACCTTCCCGTTGAGCGTCAAGTCCTGTGCCAGAACAAAGGTGACTGTTTGGCCGGCCGCCGCTCCCTGTGCGCCGAAGCCGTTCGCGACAATCAGCTTCACCGGGGTCCCCTCGCGTAACACGGGCGCGTTTGCCGCAGGCTGGACGTCCGGCGTGTGGGTCGTCAATTTCTTTAAGAGAAATTCCTCGAACAGGTTCAGGCCCACCAGTCCGACGGAGCGGAACAGCAGGGTCCTGCCGATCAACGTGTACTGTGTCCGAGGGTCCGGGTGGTACGTTTGGGCAATTTCCGCCGCGGCAACGTAACCAATCAAGCCGGCGTATGGCGGTTGCCACTTCCCGTTGTCGCCCTTCGCGCGAAACGCCGACTCTACCGCATACCACGCGCGCTGCGCCGTGGTCCCCTTTCCGCTGTAGAAGTACCGCGGATCCTGGTGAAGAACCGAGTCCGCTACAACTGATGTGATGAGGACGCCATCGGCGGCGGTGGCGTACTCTGCTCCGAAGCGCTTCGCGAAGCCCTCGGTACCCTGGCCATACTGGTAGTAGCTGTTGCTCTTTTGCTGAATACCCGCCGTAATCCCCGCGGCGGCAAACGTGGCCGGGTCAAGGAGCGTCCGCAAGCCCAGATGAAATTTCTGCCTGGGTGTCAATGGAGCGGGATGGTGTTCATAAGTGACGTAAAAGTTCGGGATCACCCCCACAACCCGCTGCTCCACTTCCCGCTTCAGCTGTTGCTCCGCCACTTGTTGCGGAGGTAGCCCCACCGTCACTGAGGTTACCGCCGGCGCCACCTGCATAACGGCTCGCAGCGGTTTCGATTCGGGCGTTATCGATGCAGGTACATTGGAGGCGCTCCAATCGGAGAAACCTTTGGCGGAAATTTTCACACTATAGTTATCCGCCGTCAAGGACGAAATCCGAAACGAACCCTTGCTGTCAGTCACTGTCGTATACGAATTTCCATCGCTCCCTTTAACCGTGACAACCGCACCGAAGATCGGTGCGCTGGAGGAGTCGGTCACGTTACCGTAAATCGAAGAGGTGGCCTGTGCCAGCGCGCATTGGCCGGCAGCTAGAAACGCCAAAGCGGAAAGCCCGGCGATAACTGCTTTTAAACGCACTTTACGGATTCGGTCGATGACCACGATATCTGCCTTCCCCGTAATAAACGAAACAGAGCGAATGTGGTGTGCATTGGAGTTGCCGCGTCCCTCCCTACGTGCCGACGCCGAGCAGCCTGCATACCGGCGAATGTGAGCAACGGCTCAGTCGCGGCTCTGCGCTTCGGTCCCGGTGACGAGGTCGGCGCTCTGCGGCTAGCCGCGCCACTCCACCACACCACGTGGGTCTGAAGCAGCATCCAGTTACGATTATTGCTCAAACGTACGGCTAGAAGGAAGCCGCTGGCGGGGCGGACCCTATGGATGCCCGAACCTGCTTTGGTACTGATGGCAGGATGGGTTCACCTGAAGGAGAATGCTGAGGGACGGAAATGCGAACTGGGCCTCGCCGTCCAGCGGCGTCGTGGAGGGCCTGAACAACAAGGCCAAAGTCACTATGAGAAAATCGTACGGTTTTCGCACCTACCCGCGTTCTCGAACTCACTCGGCAAGCTGCCCGAACCGGAGTCCGCCCACGATTTCTTCCGACCAACCTAGAAATCGAACCTTGCCACCAGTTGCAGAAACCGCGATTGCCCCGCGCCCGTGATCAGTCCAAAATTGGGCGAATTGAAATACGGCACGCCCGCCGAGGTCGCGGCCAACGCCAGGCTCGTGCTGGGAGCCGAGAAATTGGTGTGGTTGAGCGCGTTGTAAGCCTCCATCCGAATCGTGAACTTGAGCCTCTCTGTAAGATGGAACGCGCGCCCTACCGAAATGTTCAGGTCCACCTGCCCGGGCGCGCGCACCACGTTGCGGCCCAGATTGCCCAGGCTGGCCGGAATCACCAGTGTGCGCGACTTTCCCGACCCGACGAAGTACGGTCCCGTGGGCGCCAGCGGGAAATTCGCTGCCGTCACCGGAATCAGGTCCTGCACACCCACGCCGTTCGGATGCTGCGGCACATACAGCGAACCGTTGGGATCCACCAGGTCCGGCCGCTGCTGGTTGCTGCCGGTCTGCGCCGCGTTTTCGTTGCTCTGCCCGATGTAAATCGGCAGCCCCGTGTGCGCCGAAAACATGGGATAGATCTCGAAGTTCCGCACCCAGCGATTGCCCTTGGTCACATACTGAACCGCGATGGTGACATCGCTCGTGCGGTCAAATTCGCTCAGGCCCTTGTTAATGGCCAGGAACTGCTGCGGAAACTCGCCGAGGTTCAACCCCGAAGGCTGCGAGAACGAAAACAGGCCGCTCGCGTCGTCGATCGCTTTCGACCAGGTGTAATTGCCCACGAACACAAAGTTATTTCCGGCCTGTTTCCGGATGCCGGCCTGCAGCGCGTTGTAAGTGGCCACGCCTTCCATGTTCAGTGAATTGAAGCTGCCGATGGTGGAAAACGGCCGCGCTTCCTGCGTCGTCAGGGTCGTGTTCTCCTGCGCCACCAGCGTATCCAGCGCCGGATCGTACGGAACCGTGTTGGTCGGCAGGTTAATCGCCAGGTGGACGCCGTGCGAACCTACATAATTCAGTTCGCCGATGATTCCGCGCGTCAGCTCCTGCTGCACGCCGAAGTTCCATTCCTCCGAATACGGCAGGTGGTTCACCTGCGTAAAGCCGTCGTAATCGGTCAAAGTGAGCGGATTCGCGGCGCTGGTGAACTGCGCGATGTTGGCCTGCGGATGCTGCACATTATTAGTGATCACCGAGGGCATCCCCTGCGAAAGCGAAAACGGCTGCGCGATGCCCGTCCCCAGGTTGGGAAAGGTTTCGGCCACCCCGTAGCCGGGGAACAAAACCTGGCCGCCCACGTCGGAGAAGATTCCGGCGTAAAAAATCCCAAAGCCGCTGCGGATTACCGTCTTGGAAAACGGCGAGTACGCTACGCCCACGCGCGGCGCGAAGTTCAGTTTCGAAGCCGTCAGGTCCAGCGTGCGCGACGCATTGATATTCGCGAACAGAACCTCGCCGGTGGTCGGATCCACGCGCGAATACTCGTTGTTGGCCGTGTGCAGCGGAGACTCGTACTCCCAGCGCAGCCCCAGGTTCAGCGTCAGGTTCGGCCGCAGTTTCCAGTCATCCTGCAGATATAGCGCCGTGTTGCTGTTGCGCCGCCCGATGAGCGGCTGCGGCAGCTCGTAGGATGCGCCTTTGATATCGCCCAGAAGGAAATCCGCCAGCGCATCGATGCCGTCGCCGGAGGTGTTCTTCGGCGACGTGAGTTCGCCGGTGAACGAAAGGTCGCCGTTGACATTTCCCGGCGGGTTGAAGTCGTCGAACTGGTCCCAGCGCTGCTGCACCCCGAACTGCAGCAGGTGATTGCCGATGGTTTTGCTATTCGTGAGCACAAACTGGTAGTTATTGTCGATCTGGCTGCGCAGGGTATTGGTATTGGAACCCAGCATCGAAAATCCGCTGATGCTGAGTTCCGGCGCCGCGTAGCCGTACGCTGTACCGATCCCCAGAGTCTGCGGCACGTTGATTCCGTAGCTCGGAGGCAGAATCTCCGAGTTATTCCGGAAGAAGCCGAACCGTACTTCGCTCAGAAACGTCGGACCCCAGGTCTCCGTAAGTCCCGCGGTGGATTCGTACCCTGTCGTCTCGCTGTCGCCGACGGAGCTTTCCAGCGGACTTCCCGGAAACGTCGGCTGGATGGGAGAGAAGTTATCGAAGTGGTCGAATGTGCCGAAGAGGCGCAGGCGGTCGGACACCGATTCGTCGATCCGCGCCAGTCCGTTGTTATTCGTCGGATGGCTGGAACCCGCGGAAAGGAAGTTATTGGTCAGCAGATTATCGGTAGTATTTAAGGTTCCGGCCACGTTCGGCGCCGGAACCAGCCGGAGTATCTTCCGCGCCGCCGGATCGATGCGGTTGGCAGGGATGATGTTACCCGGAAACGGCGTCTTACTCAACGGATCGTCCACAATCGTCGGCGAGGCCGAGAAGTCGCCCGTCGCGTATGGACCGTAAGGCACCGTCGACTGGTTGCGGAACGGCGACGCCTGAATCAGTCCTTCGTAATTCAGAAAAAAGAAGGTCCGGTTGGTTCCTTTATATATATGGGGAATGTTCAGCGGGCCGCCGATCTTGCCGCCGAACAGGTTGTAGCGGTCCTCGGGGCGCGGCTTGTTTTCCAGGTTATTGAAGTAGTTGTTGGCGTCGAAATCTTCATTGCGGAAGTAACCATAAGCCGCGCCATGATACTGGTTTACGCCCGATTCGGTGATCATGGTCACAATCGCGCCGCTGGTCCGGCCATATTCGGCGCCATAGGAAGAGGTCAGCACTTTGAATTGCGAAATGGAATCGGCCGGAGGCAGCGTCTGCGGGGAGCCTGTCGAACCGGTAACCACGCTCACGCCATCGATCAGAAATTCACTGTTCAGCGTCCGGCTGCCGTTGATGGAAAGCTGCGCCGAATTGATACCGCCCTGGCTGGTAATATCGCCGCCGGAGGAGACCCCCGGAGTCAGCGCCAAGAGATTCAGCACGTTGCGGCTGGGAAGCGGCAGGTCCTGCACCTGCGAAGGCGTGATGGTATTGCCCAAGGATGCCGTATCCACCGCCAGTTGTCCCGCCGTGCTGCCCTCCACCGTGACGCTCTCCGATACCGCGCCCACCGCGAGAGCGGCGCTGATATCGGCGTGCTGGTCTACAGTCAGGTGAACGTTCTTGACCTGGTCGCTCTTGAACCCGGTCGCGCTGATGTTGACGTTGTAAGTGCCCACCGGGAGACTCGGCGCGTTATACACGCCGCTCTCGTTGGTTGTACCTTTCCATACCACTACGCCGGTTTCGATGTTAGTAATGATGATGTTGGCGCCCGCAATCGGCGCCTTGGTCGGATCTGTAATGGTCCCGGAAATAATGCCCGTGACCCCCTGGGAGACTGCGAGCGCGGCAGTTAGTAGGAATATACACAGCCCGGCAGACAGCCGGCTACACGGCGACTGTAAGTACGACGATTGCATGGCTAACCCCTAAGTTAGATGGTAAGCCCGCTTCGTGCATTTCCGTATCTCACTTTGTAAACCTGGATACAAAGGCCCGGCTGGATCCCAGACGATAAATCACCACACCGGTCATGTTACTGATCACAACTACCGAACAGACCTTGGCGGCGAACTCTCCCTGACTTACCACATCGACAATCGGATACACCGCGATGAAGAGCGAGATGAAGCTGGCGAACAGCCCCGCGCCCGCCGCCACTTTCAGCCACAGAGGCAGGCGCGAGCGCAGGGCGCGCGCTCCGGCCAGCGGGATCGCGAACAGCGCAATATAGGCAATCGCGTAATGCACCACCGACGCCGCGGCGAGCAATTGGTTGGCCTCCTGCGCGCCAACCCCCAGCATGCTGAGCACGATCAGCACCATCACCAGCCCGGCCACGAACAGAATCGAGTTCACCGGCGTGCGCCGCCGCGCATCGAGCCGCGCAAACCACTCCGGCACCAGGTGGTCCCATCCCGCCGCCATCGGCAGGCGCGTAAGCCCCGTGAAAATGAGGCTCGCGCTCGCGATGGCGCGCGCCACCAGCAGGAAAATACAGAAGGGCGCGGCCAGGCCCGCCAGCCCGGTTGTTCCCATGGCGGCGCGCATGGTTTGCGGAATCGGCCCGATCACGTTCACGTCCTGCCCGCCGATGAATGCCAGCACGCTGCTGGTTCCCAGAATGAACATCAGCGCGATAATCGGCGCCGAAATCATGACCGATTGCCCGATGCTGCGCGCGGCGCTGCGGCACTCGCCCGCCAGGATCGCCACATACTCGAAGCCGCTGAGCGCGCCCACGCTCATCTGTCCGAACACCGCCAGGCCGAACCAGTCGAAACGCGGCCATTTCCACGGAACGGGATCGTAGTGCGCCAGCGACCCGCGCCAGAGCGCCCAGACCGGCAGCAGCAGCAGAACGGCGTAAGCCAGCAGCACCATCACGCTGCCGATATTGTGGAGCCATTTGCCGATATCGAGCCCGTGGATGGCGACCAGCGTGATCCCGGCGACGACCGCGCCCGTGATCGCGAAGGTCGCGACGCGGCTCGCCGGCAGCCACGCGGCCGAAGGTCCCAGCATGTAGGCGAGTTCAGTGGGGATCACGAACACAATCGCGCCCACCACGATCACCGCATAGACCCACAGGTTCCAGGCCGTCAGGAACCCGGCCATCTCGCCGAACCCCTCCTTGGCCCACTGATACAGCCCGCCTTCCAGCGGCATGAGGCGGTTGAGCCAGATCACCACCGCCGCCAGCGGCAGGTAGAACAGCAGCATCGCCGCCAGCCAGAAGACCACGTGCGCGCGTCCCAGCCGCGCCGCCACCCCAACCCACGTCGAGCCGACCACGCACAGCACCTGCGCCAGCACCAGATCGCCCAACCCCAGTTCCTTGCGCAAAGAAGCTTGCTGCGTCGCCGGCATGTGATCGCACCAGTATACCCGGTGCCGCCCGTACTACCAGCGCCTCTGAAACCGCCGGCAACCCTGCGGCCCGAGCTCTTTCACCCCGGGCCTGTCCGCTTCAGACAACGGCCCCCGTTGATGAACATTGCTGCCAGAAAGAGTCTCGGGTCAGCCGCCTAGCCATCCAGCAGCGCCATGCGCGCCAGAACCTCCAATAGCTGCAGATCGCCGCACTCCTCCCGCCGGTGCGCGCCGTCGAGCTTCTGTATGAACTCGCGCGCGTCGTCGTCGAGCTTCACCAGGGTGTGGCACAGGTTGGTGACCAGCGGAGAGGATTTCGCCTGATAGCGCGCCACCGCGCTGGCCCGCGGAAAGCCGGTCACGCTTTCTTCGCACGGAAAATCATGGACGTGGAAGCTCGCAAATCCGGTCGTCACCAGCGCGAAGAGAATCTCGCGCAGTTCCTCGCGCGATTCCGCGTAGGGCAGCAAATCGTCGAACGCCGCGGGCAGCGGACAGGTATCGGCCAGCGCAGCCGTCACCTGTTGCAGCGATCGATGCCCTCGCGCCGCGCGCGCGCCGTGCAGTCCTCCGACCGGGGCCGAAAACAGCAGGCGGTCCATGGTTTCCGCCGCGGCGCGGCGGGCGGGCGTGATGGAATCGCGGCACAGCAGGCTCATACGGAACGGCCGGCAGATAAGAAAATCGAGCGTCTGCTCGCGCTCCAGCCAGTCGCCGGCAAGCCCATCGAGCACGCCGCGCGGGTCGAACATGAGGTGCGTGTCGGCATCGCCCAGATATGCCAGGCCGTGCGCCGCCGCATGCGCGGCGAACTCGTGGAAGTACACCGGTTCGTTAATGAGCGCCAGATCGTCGTGCCAGAAGGCGCCGGCGGGCGATTCGAGCAGCAGGCCCACTTCGCGCTCCAGCATCTCGCGCCAGGCGGGCGGCGTCATGCCGGATTCGAGGAGAGTCTTCAGAAACGCGCGCGCCTCAGCGATGCGGAGCGCCGGCTCGCCGACGTTCCTCGCGCGATACAGCATCATCTCGCGCAGCATCTGGCGAATGTGTCTCCCCGGCCATGCGTTGTAGCTGACAAACGCCACCCCTTCGGCCGTGAGCGATGTGCCGCACACCTCCAGCAGCGCATCGCGCGCATCCGCGGGGATCCAGGAATAGAGGCCGTGCGCGATGATGTAGTCGAATTCTCCGAAGGGCGTGCCGAGATCGCGAACATCGGCCGCCAACAGTTTGATATTGGCGAGTTTCAGGTTCTCGATCGCGCGCCTTCCCTGCTCCACTGCACCGGCGGCGAGATCGATGCCGGCAAACCGGCACTCCGGCAGCGCATATGCCATGGGAATCAGATTGCCGCCATCGCCGCAGCCCAACTCGAGCACGCTGCACCGCGCCACCGGCGGCGGATTCATTCCAAACAGAACCGCCACAGCCGCCAGGCGATCGGGATGCGTGCGCGCGTCGGGAAGCGTCGGATAGGGCACCTCGTCGTACGGATTTTCGGGCACATCCTCATTATCCGCGGGGCAGCGCTGTACGAATCGCCCCAGCGGCCAACAAAATGCTTCTTGCAAGGCAACGGGCCGCGCCATGCAGGCCGGACCGGGAAGGCTGGGGATACTGATGAAGACCGCACTCGTCTTATTGATTTCTCTCACCGCATGCGGGTGGGCGCAGAGTCAGCAGGCGGAAAAAACCAAGCGCCTGCAATCGGTCACGTGGGACCTGAACACACACAAGCTGGTTTGGGTAGTGGAGACCGGCAGCAAAGTCGATGGGCAGTTCGTGCCGGAATCCACCGCGCGTTATGAAGTGTCGCCCGATGACGCCGTGATGTCATTCGCCGACGAACAGCGCGGATTCGACCAGGATGAGGCCGCCCAATTGCACCATCTGCTCGACGTGCTCAGCATCTACTGCGCCGAAAGCGTGGTGTGGTGGGACCAGGGGCAAGGCGTTCCGCTGCCTGCCGGCAATCCGCCGGCCAAGACTGCCGCGCCCGGCAAAACCATTCCGCCCAAGACGGCCGTGCCCGACGGCAAACCGGTGAAAGTCGACCGCACCCAGCCCGCGAAGCCCTATCATCCCGCCGAGACCGACGACATCGCGATGGCGGGCCGTCACTGAGAGCCATTCCGTGAAGCGGGCGATTCTACTGCTGGTCGTGTGCGCGGGAGCGGCGTTCGCCCGCGGGCATCATCGCTTCACGCGCTACCACGTGGAGGCCACCGCGTTCTCCACTTCGGGGATCACCAAGGCGGGAACCGTCTCGCACGTGGGCACGGTCGCCGCCGACCCCCGGTTTCTGCCGCTCGGAACCGAGATCCGTTTGTACGGCGCCGGCCGCTTCGATGCCACTTACCTGGTTGCCGATACCGGAAGCGCCGTGCGTGGAAGGCATATCGATATCTACATGCGCAGTCCCGTGGTGGCCAGGCGGTTCGGAAAACGTATGGTGTGGATCCACGTCCTGCACTGGGGCAACGGAGATGTTTCGGCGCGCGTGGATCACGCGGTGCATCGCAGGGCGGTCAAGAAGCTGGCTCAGCGGGCGCGGCGCTGAGCGCCTGCGCGGCGGCGCGGAAAGACCATGTTGGCCGGTTCCCGTCCGCGCTCGCGGCACCAGTCCAGGTAGAGGCGCGCGTAGCTCGCTGTGATGTAATCGGTGTCCTTGAAGCCCATGACGCCGGCGGCGCGATCGATCCAGCGCGGGCTGCCCTCGAGTTCCACATACACCCCTACCGGCGTTTCGTCCAGCATGGCCATTCCCGCTCCGCCCGGCTGATGGTATTCGGTGCGGTACTTCTCGTAGCGGAACGCGGGCTCGAGGCCGAGGTGCTCGAAGATCGATGCCAGCGTTCGGGGGCTGGCGATCTCCAGTTCGAATTCCTGCCGGGTTTTGTGCTTGGCGATCAGCGGCGGCCCTTTGTAAGTAACGGTAGCGCGGCCTCCCGCTTCGCGGATGCGCAACAGCCGGCGCGCCCGCCGCAGCACCAGCTTAGGCGTGTCGAAAACTACGTTGGCTTCGAAGACGCGGCTGCGAAAGATGCGGAACCCGGCGGCGCGGAGCAGGCGGCGGCCGGTCGCCACGTCGGGCACTGCCAGCTTGATCTCGGTCTCGTGCGCGCTGTGGCCCATCGGTCGGTCTAGTCTTCGGCGGGTCCGCCCTGGTGATGATCGCGAAAGTCCTGATCGATGTATTTTCTTCCGCGAAAGCCTTCGTCCACGCCGTGCCAGTATTCGATATCCGGCTCGCCCAGTTTCCAGCACAAGTAAACTTCCGAACCACGGAAGAGCGTCGGAAAATCGACCAGCCCGATGTCGAGGTCCTTGACCACGCAGCCCAGCCCCTGGATCTGCTCGATGGCGTTGCGCAGGCGCGCGGCGGCATTTTCGCGGCGTGTCCGGTTGGCCACCGCCTGGCGGCGGTCCACCACCACGCCGCCCATCACCATGACGTGCTCGGTGAACTGGCGGATGGCACGCTCGGCCTCTTCAAACTCGGATTTGATTTCGACAGCTTCGCGCATGTAGCGCGTCACCTGGGGGATGAGAGCCTGGGCTTCATCGAGCGTGAACCGCTTGGGCATGATGAATCCCCGGCTAAATGCCGGAGACCTGAATGGACATCGAGCGGCTGCGCGGCCCGTCGAATTCGGCCAGGATGATGCTTTGCCAGGTGCCCAGCAGCACGGCGGAGTTGCGAACCTGCAAGCACAGGCTCTGCCCCATAATCATGCCGCGGAGGTGGGAATCGGCGTTGCGCCGCTCGCAATCGGAAAAGGCCGGATCGTTGTGGCGAAAATAATTTTCCCGCTTCACCAGCTCATCGAGGAACGCGCGCACGTCATGCAGCAGCGCTTCCTGCCATTCGTTGATGAAAACGGCAGTAGTGGTGTGGAGCGACTGCAGATGGACAATGCCATCGCGAATTCCGCTCTTGCGCACAATCTCATTAATGCGTTCTGTCACGTTAATCAGTTGCATGCGGTCATTGGTAATCCAATCCACAATGCGGTTGAACATTTTGTACCCGGATGGCGCGGGCGCAGGCGCGATCTCCTCGGGTCTCAAAGCTTCCGTGTCAACAGCCCTGCCATTCACTGCCGAACTCATAGTGCACTCCTTCAACAACCCTTCTCTCTGTGATGCACGAAGTGTTACTAGATTATAACAAGCCGGGGAAGCGCTTCTCTCAGGCCGTGGCTACTCTACGACTGAGCAGTATACTCCACCGAAGCGTAGTGCGTATCCACATAGTTGTTCAGGATATCGATAAATTCAGCGACGATGCGGTCACCCTTGAGTGTAGTAAGCAGGCGGCCATCGACATACACCGGCGCCTTCGGCTCCTCGAACGTTCCGGGCAGCGAGATGCCGATATGCGAATGCTTGGATTCGCCGGGTCCGTTCACCACGCAGCCCATTACCGCAACCTTCATGCTCTCGACGCCGGAATGGGTCTCCTTCCACTTGGGCATCTGCTCGCGCAGGTAAGTTTGAATCTGCTCCGCCATTTCCTGGAAGAAGGTGCTGGTGGTGCGCCCGCAGCCGGGGCACGCCGTCACCTGCGGCGTGAAGCTGCGGATGCCCAGCGATTGCAGAACCTGCTGCGAAACGATCACCTCTTCGGTGCGGTCGCCATTGGGCGGCGGGGTGAGCGAGGCGCGGATGGTATCGCCGATGCCTTCCTGCAACAGCGGCGCGAGGCCCGCCGTGGTGGCCACGATTCCCTTGCTGCCCATGCCCGCTTCGGTGAGCCCGAGATGCAGCGGATAGTCGCATACCGCGGCCAGCGCACGATACACATCGATGAGGTCCTGTACGCCGCTGACCTTCGCGCTGAGAATGATCTTGTCATGCGCCAGGCCGTAGCGCTCGGCCGAGCGCGCCGATTCGACAGCGCTCGCCACCATGGCGTCCAGCGTGACCTCGCGCGCGTCCTTGGGCTCCGCCAGCTTCGAGTTCTCGTCCATCATGCGAGTCAGCAGGGCCGAATCGAGCGAGCCCCAGTTGACGCCGATGCGCACCGGCTTATTGTTCTCGATCGCGACTTCGATCATGGTGCGGAAGTTCTCATCCGTCTTGCGGCCGATGTCGCTGTTGCCGGGATTGATGCGATACTTCGCCAGGGCGCGGGCGCAGGCGGGATACTGCTTGAGCAGGATATGGCCGTTGTAATGAAAATCGCCGATGATGGGAACGCGCACGCCGAACTGGTCGAGGGTATCGACAATCTTCGGCACCGCCGCCGCCGCTTCGTGCGTATTCACGGTGACGCGCACCAATTCCGAGCCGGCCTGCGCCAGCGCCATCACCTGGTTTACCGTGGCCGGAACGTCGGCGGTATCGGTATTGGTCATGGACTGCACGACAATCGGGTAAGTGCCCCCTACCTTGACACCACCAACATCCACCACAACCGCCGCGCGGCGGGGTTTTACAGCCATCCCGTAATTCCTCCGTATGAAATTTAATTTTACCAGTAAGAAGTGAGATTTCCGGGCAAAATGCGGCGCGGCCCGCCGCCTCCAGCGGAGCATCGAGCCGCGGGGAGCGGTGTTCTTTGCGTAGCGCGAGGGCGAAGAATTGCTACCATTCCCGAGCGACCGGGCGTATAGTATTGCAAAAGGAGGTGCGCCGTGACGCGCATCCGCACTTACCTGCTTCTGGGTGCCTGCTTACTGACGGCACTGGCGCTTTCGGTCGTGCGCTCGTACGCCGAAGCGGAAGTGGTCCGCATCGTCGCTCCGGGTGTGTGGTTCCGCGAAGGCGACCACGACCAGGGGCATTGCAACTCGACCATCATCGAAATGAAGGATTACATGATCGTGGTCGATGCCGGATATCCCGACGCGGCGCGCGGCGTCATGGAGGACGTGAAGCGCATCAGCCACAAGCCGGTGAAGTACGTCTTCGATACGCATCACCACGGAGACCACACATACGGCAATTCGGTGTGGACCGAAGCGGGCGCCACCACATTGGCGTTCAAGGAAGTCGGCGAGGAGATGAAACGTTTCGAACCGGCGCGCTGGCAGGCGGCGGCGAAGAACCGCAAGGATGTGGCCGACCTGCATCGCGACGGGCCCGAGCCGCCCAAGCAGGACATCAACGAACCGATGTACGTGCTCAACGACGGCAGCCGCAAAGTGGAGTTCCGTTACTTCGGCTGGGGCCACACGCGCGGCGATGGTTACGTCTACCTGCCCAAAGAGGAGGTGCTGTGCACCGGCGACGCAGTGGTGAACGGGCCGTACAACAACCTGATGGATGCCGATATCGGCAACTGGCCGCAGGTGCTGCATACGGTGGGGAAGCTCAAAATCAAATTCGTGCTGCCCGGGCACGGGCCCATGGGCGGGCGCGAACTGCTTACGGGACAGGAGCAGTTTCTCACCGAGCTGCGTAAGGGCGTGGAGGACGCAATCGCCGAGGGCAAGACTCCGGAAGAGATTCCGGGGGCATTGCACTTTTCGTCCGCCGTGGATGCGTGGGTGAGCGACGCTTCATTGAAGCGGCAGGTGCAGGAGACCTGGCGCGAGATCAAAGCCGGCAAGCCGCGCGGCGAATTGGGCCAGTAAACGAGGCCGCGGATGCGAGGATGTTAACCTCGTATCGATGGCGGCCAGGCAGCAGCAGAAACGGGGAAAGCGCGCGGAACTCCGGGAGCCGGAGAGCCGCCCGGCGCGGCGGCCGCTGCCGGAGTGGGCGGTATACACTATCGGCAGCGCGGCGGCGCTGGTGCCCTGTTTCTGGCACTCGCGGATTCAGGCGGGCGATCTCGGCAGCCACATTTATAACGCCTGGCTGGCGCAACTGGTGCGGAGCGGGCGGGCGCCGGGACTCGAGATCGTCTGGCAATCCACCAACGTTCTCTTCGACTACCTGTTGAGCGGTCTGCTGGCGGCATTCGGCGCTGCGGCGGCGCAGCGCATCGCGGTCTCGCTCGCGGTGCTGGTTTTCGTGTGGGGCGCGTTCGCCTTCGTGCGCAGGGTTTCCGGCACGCGGCCTACGCACCTGCTGATCGCCATCGTGATGCTCGCGTACGGGTGGGTCTTCCACATGGGGCTGTTCAATTTTTACATCAGCCTCGGCCTGTGCTTTTGGGCGATGACGCTGGCGTGGGACTTCCGGCGCACAGGCCTGATCGCGGCGGCTCCTCTGTTCGTGCTGGCTTACGTGGCGCACGGCATGGCGCCGGCGTGGGCGCTGGGGGTGCTGGGCTATAAGTGGATCACGGAACACATCGCGCCGGCGATGCGGCTGCGCTGGTTCGGCGCGGCCGCGGCATGCGTGGTGCTGCTGAGCGCGATTCTCAATGCCACGCTACGCACCGAATGGTTCAACCTGCAACTGCCCTCGGTGGGCGCGGTGGACCAGGTGGCGGTGTTTGGAGAGCGCTACTGGTGGTGCGCGGCGCTGCTGGCAGCGGCGTGGCTGACGGCGATCGGCATGGTGTGGCATCGCGATGGAATCCGCAAGCTGCTGGGGTCGGTAACCATGCAGGTGGTGCTGCTGACGGCGCTCGGAATCGGCATCATTCCCAACTGGATTGCGATTCCGGGCTACAATCACGCACTGGTCTTTCTGGCGCAGCGGACCAGCCTGGCGCTGGGCATCTGCATTTGCGCGGTGGCCGCCGGCGCGCGCCCGCACGCGGCGCAGAAGATATTCCTGGCGGGCGCGGCGCTTCTGTTTTTCGGCTTCCTCTACCAGGACGAAGGCGCGCTCAACAACCTGGAGGACCGGATGGAGGCGCTGGTGTCGCGCCTACCCGCGGGCCAGCGGGTGATCTCCAATCTCGAAGCCCCCGAGGTGCGCACCAATCCGCTGACGCATCTCATCGACCGGGTGTGTATCGGGCGCTGCTACAGCTACGGAAACTACGAGCCTTCGAGCGCGCAGTTCCGTGTGCGGGTAAAGGGAGAAAGCCCGCTGGTTGTAGGGACGGACATGGAGGCCAATCGCCTGCAGGGCGGGATTTACGTGGTGAAGCCGCGCGATGTGCCGTTGTACGAGGTGCGGCTGAATGACGATGGCGAACTGGCCGTGGTGTCGCTCGAGCCTGGAGCGCAGGTCGGGATAACGGCCTGGTGGGGGTTATGACAAGACTCAGCTTTGAGCCTGAGACAGTTTTCGGCGATAGTTGGCTTACCTCCGGCGGCGGTTCGAGTCTCTGGGTGGTTGGCCGTCTTCTACCACGATGGTTGGGGTGTCGCCGGAGGCGGCCAGGGTTTTGACGGTGGCGAGGGCGTCGTTGCCGGCGTAGACCAGGACCATGTGTGAGGGGTCCATGGGATTTTTGGCGGCGTAAACGATGCCGTCGCGCCAGCCGGCGTGCCATTGGCCATCGACCTGGAAGGCGGCCTCGGGGTAGTCGAGACCGATTTGCGAACTCCAGGCGGCCAGCGCGGAGTTGGCTTCGGGCCGGCCTACGAAGATGACGTCGTGGCCGCGCAGGACGGCGTCGGTGGCTTCGAAATCCTTATAAATGGGAATGGCGGATTCGTACCAATCGAGGAAACGCGTCTGCAACTCCTCCGCGGCATAGCGGTTGGCGCCGGCTTCGCGCACGGTGCCGTAAACCAGGACGGCGCCGGCGAGATGCGAGCCGATATCGGCGGGGAGATAGGCGGGGCCATCGGGCGGCTCGGTGAAGTCGAAAGTGGTGTTGGCTTCGCGGAGGAAATCGGCGGCGGTGACGGTTTTGCCGGTGTTGGCCGCGAAGAATTTGCGCATGAGCGCGAAGAAACTCTGATCGCCCATCTTGCCGCGCAGTTCATCGAGGAAGAGAACGCCTTTGGTCTGTGCGAGGCGGAACTGCGTGAGGGGCGTGGGGGCTTCGAGTTTGAGGCCGCGATAGGCGATGCGCTGGGCTTCGAGGTCGCGGTTGAAGTGATCGGACTGCAGCAGTTGATAGTAAGCGGCGGAGCCGGCGGCGAACCAGGTATCGGCATCGGAAGCGGGAACGATCCAGCCATTCCAGAGCTCATCCTTCTTATAAGCAGGCTCCTTCTCGCGCCGGGGTTCGGCTTTGGCGGTCTCGGGAGCGGCGGCGGTTTCCAGGCTCGCGGGACGAACGCCGGAAAACAGGGTGTAGCCGTTGGGGAAGAGACCGTCGTTTTTGGCATATCCGCCGCGCGCCAGCCACTCGCGCTGGTTGGGCTTGCCGAAGGCCGCCCACACCATGAAGCGCGAGGCCATATCGGAAGTGGCGACCTTGGCATCCATCGTGCTGCCGCTCACCAGCGGCGCGGAGCGGAAGGCGAGGAAGGCGAACTGCTCATCGATCTTGCCGCGGAACTGGTGGTAGAGATTCTGCCACGCGAGATCGCGGATGCCGGGGTGGTAGGGGATGTACGCCGGCGGGCCCTGCGGATCGGGATGGTATTCCTTGCCGATGGTGAGGTCCTTTTCGTTGTTGTCGCCCCAGTAGAAGCCGGGCGTGCCGCCGAACCAATCGTTCTTCGAGCTGCGCCACAAGCGGGTGTGATCGGTTCCGAGCTCATACATGGCGATTTCGTTGTTCTTCGCATCGCCCATGATCCATTCGTTGGTATAGAGGCCGTTGTTCCGCGTCGCCAACTGCTTCACCATCTCGTCGATATTGCCGCCGTACTGAATGGCCATGCGCGCGCGGAAGGCCACGGGCGTGCCCTGCTGATTGAAGGGCGTCTGGCGAATGGTGGTTTCGGTGAGGACCATGCCGGCATCGTTCTGATACCAGTCCGTGCCGCTTTCGATGCCGCCGGGGTAGCTCTGCATGAGGATGCGATGGCCGCTCGCGGGCTGGATATCGAGCATGACGTTGGTCTGCTCGGCGAGGGTGAGGGGCCACCAGGTGACGTGGCCGATCACCATTTTGCCGTCGCGCGTGGCGGGACCGGTCGCGGCGAAAGCGCTGCAGTGATCGAGCGGATTATCGGTGGCAGCGGCGTAGGGTGGCTTGCTGAGATCGAGGCCTTCGAGACCGGTGGGGGTCACCTGGACGGCGCCTTCGAGCTCACCCATTTCGACGGTGACGTTGGCGACGGCGATATCGACCATGTCGATGCGGCGATTCTGCCACTTTGCTCCGGCGTCGGAGGCGCCATCGGCGATGCCGCGCATCTCTTCGAGGATCTCTTTATCGAAGCCGCGGAGGAACAGGGCGTTGGCAAAGGTGCGGTAATCGTCCCAGTTCTTCTCGGAGCCGAGTTCGGAGGCGCAGCGCGCCAGATATTCGGGAATCTCTTTGGCCATGAGGTGGCCATGCTGGTAGCCGCGATCGTACGGCCGGCCTTCGATGTGGAGATAGATCCAGCCGCCCTGCGCGTAGCGGTAGGCGGGGCCGAAGGTTTCGACGGCCTGGCGCAGGGGCCATGCGCTATTGGATGAGGTTTCGTCGAGCGCGACATCGGAGAACCAGGCTTTGCCCTGGAGCGTGCCGCCGGAGCCGGCTTCGAGCACGATCTGGTCATGCGCGCGGGTGGCCGTGAAATCGAGCGAGAGGCGGGTCCAGGGGCGCGTTCCGCCGACCGATTCGGAGTGGACGTCGAAGGGCATGGAGGCCATGCTGAGCGCGGCGCCGATGGCGATGGGGGAGCGGCCGAGGTCGCGCACGGCGAGATTGTCGGTGCGCACCCAGCCGGTGAGACGATAGCGCTTCCCGATAGTGAGGGCGACGGGCGCGGAGAGCACTTCGGCCTGCTGTCCCGCGGGACCGGGTTCGACGCGCAGCGACCTGCCGGCGCCGTGGAGCACGGCGGCATCGGGAACACCGGAGCCACTGGCAACGGTCCAGCCGGAATTCGGCTTATCGAAAGAACTTTGATAGAGCGGCGACGCTGCGTAGGCGACGGCAGCGGCAAAAAGACAGAAGGCCAGACGGAGCATGAACCCTCCTTTGGATCTAGAATACAGGGTTTGCGACGAAGCCATAAACAAAAATACGAAACGAAGCCATTTTCGCCTCTACGTAACACAATTAAAGTAATTTAGGGAGCTGAGAACAGACCCTTCTCGAAGGCGGAAAACGGAGCCCGCCCAGGGGTTGGTTTCCCATCTGCATTATCGCATCCCAGGGGGGAGCTGCCGAGCAATCGGATGGCGCCGGAACGAGCCGGCCGGGCCGGAAATGGACTACTGCGCGGGCTTGCAAGCGAGCGCGCGTCTTACCTTTTCGACGATGGTTGCCGCGGTGTACGGTTTCTGGACAAAGCCCCGCACCTTCTGGCCCTGGAACATTCTCATCGTCTCGGCTTCGCTGTAGCCGCTGGAAACTATTACTTTCACTTCGGGCCGGATCTTATTCAATTCAGGCAGGATTTCATCTCCGCTCATGGCCGGCATACTGAGATCGAGGACGGCCAGATCGATCCTGGAGGAGTGGCGCTTGAAGATATCGATGGCTTTCAGGCCGCTTTCCGCCACCAGAACGGTGTACCCGTTATGTTCGAGAGCCTTTCTGGCGGTTTCGCGCACGACCCCTTCATCGTCGATCACCAGGATCACCCCGGATCCTTTTGCGGCGGCTTCAGAACCGGTGACCGGCGGAGGATCCGGCGCTATCCGGGCGGAAGCGGGCAGCAGCACTGTGAACCTGCTGCCCTTGCCGGCCCGGCTGTTCACGCCGATGCCGCCTTTATGGCTGCGGACGATGCCGGACACGGCAGCCAGTCCGAGCCCGCGCCCGGTGAACTTGGTGGAGAAGAACGGATCGAAAATCCTGGCCCTGATGGAGTCATCCATACCGCAGCCGGTATCGCTGATTTCCAGCAGCACATATTCTCCGGGATCCAGTTCGGCCGCGTCGGAGTGCAGCCCGAGGGAGGAATCTTCCACGGACCGCATGCCGGTCCTGACCGTGATCAGGCCCTCATGGTTTCCGATGGCTTCGGCAGCGTTGATCACCAGGTTCATCAATACCTGGTGCATCTGGCCGCGATCGGCCTCAATGGAGGGGAGATTCTGCTCGAGATCGAACTGCACGTCGATTTTCTTCGGAACCGTAGTGCGGATCAAGTCCTGATTCTCATGGACCACGGCCGACAAATCGAGAGTTTCCAGGAAGAACTGGCCCTTGCCCGCGTACGCGAGCATCTGGCGCGTGAGGTGCGCCAATTTCTCACCCGTTTCGAGGATCGAATTGACCAGTTCGGAGGCGGGGTGATCTTGCGGGAGCGTCTCCTGAATCAGACTTGCGTTGCCGATGACACCGATGAGCAGGTTGTTGAAATCGTGAGCGACGCCTCCGGCTAACAGACCCACGCTTTCCAGCTTTTGGGACTGCTGCATGCGCTCGTCGGCCTGCTTCCTCTCCGTAATATCCGAGGCGATACTGCAGACGGCGTAGATCTTGCCCGCGGCATCGCAGAGGGGGAACTTGTTCGCCAGAAACACGCGCTTGCGGCCGTCGGCGAGATCCATTACTTCCTCGACCTGAAGGGAGGCGCCCGACTCGGCAACTTTCCGGTGTTGTTGTCTGTATTGTTCGGCTTGAGGCTTGGGGAAAATCTCGTAGTCGGTTTTCCCGCGGACTTCCTCCTTGTCGAGGCCGAGAAGCACTTCCATGGTGCGATTGGTCGCGATGAAGCGGCCTTCGAGGTCTTTGACGAAGACGATACCCGGCGAACCGTCGATGACCGCCTGAAACTGCTGCGCGCTGGCGCGCAGTTCATCCTCGGCCCGCTTGCGTTTTGTGATGTCGCTTGCGGCGCCGAACCACTCCACAATTTCACCCTGTTCATTCCGGATCGGGACGGCCCGGGAGAAGGCCCAGCCCAAAGTACCGTCCACACGCAGCACCCGATGTTCGAGTTCGAATGGGCTCTTCGTCCGAATGGCCTGCTGAATCACCGCCGTCACGCGTTGTTGGTCGTCTGGATGAACGTACTTTTGCAACCAGGTGGCGCCGGGCTTATCGGTGTTTGCGATGAAGTCGCGCCCCCGAAGATAGAGCATCGTTTTCCAATCCGGGCTCATGCGATAGACCGTGTTGGAGGTGGCGGTGACCAGAGCCCGGAAACGCCCTTCAGCCTCCCGCAATTGTTCGGACGCCTCTTTCCGGATGCGGGTCATTTCGAGATGTGCCGCCACCCGGGCCACCAGTTCGCGGCCGCTGAACGGTTTGATCACGTAGTCGTCGGCGCCGTGCTGCATGCCTTCCACCCGGGACTCCTCACACGCGCGGGCAGAAAGCAGAATGATCGGGACCGTTTTCAGGGACGAGTCGGCGCGGAGTTCGCGCACCAGACCCAGGCCGTCCAGATTCGGCATCATGACGTCGGCCAGCACCAGGTCGGGACGGCGCTCGTGCGCCGCCTGCAGCGCCTTCCGGCCGTCCGGAACCGCCGCCACGTCGTAGTGTTCGGCTAACAGCCGGGTGACGTACTGCCGCATGTCGGCGTTATCGTCGGCGACGAGAATCCGCGGCCTCGCCTCAGCGGCTTCGCGCGGTGGAAATGGAACCGGCGGCAGATCCTGTTCTGGCAGCGGCTCAACCGCCAACTCCGTGCTGCCCTCGTCGGGCAGCCAGCGCATGGCTTCTTCGACGTAAGGCGAGGCTCCGGACGAAGTGGCTGCGTAAATGCTGCCGGCGCCAATGCGTTCGACCGGGAGATGGTCTTTCCCGAGCGGGAGAGTGACAAGAAATGTAGTTCCCTCACCCGGCCGGCTCTCCGCGCACACCGCGCCGCCGTGGAGCCGGATCAGCTCCTGCACCAGCGCCAGCCCGATGCCGCTGCCCTCGTGCGTACGACTCTGTTGCGACTGGATGCGATGGAACCGCTCGAAGAGCCGGGGCATCTCTTCAGCGGAAATCCCCACGCCAGTATCCCGAACGCGCAGAACGGCCATAGAGTGTTCCGAGCGAAGCGAAACCTCAATGGCGCCTTCCATGGTGAATTTGAAGGCGTTGCTGACCAGATTCAGGACGATCTTCTCCCACATGTCGCGGTCGACGTAGACGGGTTCGGCAAGCTTCGGGCAGTCCACGACCAGGCTCAGGCCGGCGCGTTCGGTCGCCGCGCGGAACATGCTTGCCAGTTCGGCGGTGAAGGCGGCAAGGTCTGTGGGCTCGAAGAACGCCTGCATGCGCCCGGCTTCGATGCGGGAAAAATCGAGGAGCGTGTTGACCAGTTTCAGCAAGCGCCGGCTATTGCGGTGCGCCAGTTCGAGCTGGCCGGCGGCCGCGGGCGGCAATTCGGTGTGGCTGCGCGAGAGGAGATCTTCGATGGGTCCCAGCATCAGGGTCAACGGCGTGCGGAATTCGTGACTGACGTTGGAGAAGAAAACCGTCTTGGCGCGGTCGATTTCCGCCAGCGCCTCCACGCGCTTCTTTTCTTCTTCGTATTCGCGCGCATTCGCGATTCCGGTAGCGATCTGACTGGATACGAGGTCCAGAAAATCACCATACTGCGCGTCGAAGCGAAGGCGGGAGCTGATGCCGGCCACCAGGAAGCCGGCCAGATAGTGAGCGCGGTTGGAGCGGATGGGCACCACGGCCGCGGTATGCGGCGGTTCGGACCAGGGGCCGGGCGGAAGGGGCTCTCCGAAGCGGTCCGCGAGGTTCATCACCAATCTCGCCTTGTCGGTTCGCAGAACTTCCGGAAACGGCCAGGCGTCAACGCGGTCAAACTCCTCGAGAGAAATCGCCGCGGGGCTGATCGGCTGTCCCGGAGCGGCGCCCGCGCAGCCTGCGAGATGCGCCTGCTTGCGGTCGGGTTCGATGAGGTACAGAAGTGCGAACGGGATGTCCCTGGCGTTGCCCTCGAGAGTCCGGGCCGCGACGGCGCAGGCCTCTTGCGCCGTCCGGGCTTCGGCGGAACGAGCCCGCAGGTCGCGCAACAGGAGGACCCGGCGATCGCCCACCACTTTTCCGGTGATTTCATGGACGGTCGCCAGCACGCCGCCGATCCCACCGGGCGCGTTCTCGTCCGGCACCGGGCTGTAGGCGATGGTAAAGTGAGTCTCCTCGACGAAGTCGTGGCGGTGGACTTCCAGCAGGATGTCCTCGTCCCAGGCAGCCGGGCCACCCTGAAAAGGGCGATCGATGAGGGGGCCGATCACGTGCCAGATTTCGGACCAGCACTCCTTCGCAGGCCGTCCCAGCGCACGCTTCGGGTGTTTCGCGCCGGGGATGGGAATATAGGGATCGTTATAAAACTGAATGTACTCCGGACCCCACCAGAGAATGTGCGGGAAACGGTTTGCGAGCATGATCCGGAGGGTAGTCTGGAGCGCCGGGGACCAGTTATCGGGCGGCCCGAGCGGCGTACGGGACCATTTAAACGTACGAATTCTCTCGCCCATTTCGCCGCCGCCCTTACTGAACGGGGAATTCACGGGATGGACTGACCGGCCGGATGGTGACACGAAGTCTCACTCCTCAAAGTGGCAATACCGGACCCGCAAGGGTCTTCCGTGAAGCGGCACGCGGGCAATTCAGGGGCGCAACTACAGTCAATCCAATTATAAAGTCTCATCGGAGGCCCTGCGGCGAAAATGGCTTCTGCGGCGCGGAGATGTTTCGGTTCGTCCTGGTTCTTTGTCGGAATTTATACGAACGACGGGGAGCATCCCGGAGCTATCGCCGATCGCGGGCGTCGCGGGCCTTCACAATTCGCAGGACGGACAGGACCGTGTTCCAACCGCGTGTGGTTGCCGGCGCGCCGAAGAGTTCGTCAATCCGGCCGAGGCAGCCGATTGTCTTCATGTGGCGCCGGTATACTCCAAAGACGAACCGGTCTTTCGCGCCGAGGATGCGTACAAACCACTCCCCATTTTCGGGAAGCGCGATCGGAAGAGAAACCTGACGGCGGCCGGCTTTCGACAGGATGCTCACAAATCGCACGACCTCGGGGCTGGAGGGCTCGGCGCCAAACGGATTCTCCATTTCCAGCCGCATCAGATCCTTACTGTCACAGAAGGCAACCTTGGTATCGAGCGGCAGTCTGCGGCGCAGTTCCGGCAGGAAGCCGGAACGCGGCCCGGGTTTTCGAACGACAAGGGTTCCCGCGGCGCCGATATTGACTACATCATAGGCGGCCAGTTCTTTGGCGAGCATGCCCGGGCGGAATCTTCTGTGCCCTCCCACATTAATTCCGCGGAGAAACACGACGAGCGCCATAGGGTGTCTGTGGACGCCATTATTGCATCCCCGGCGGCTGTGCACGAGTGCGCCTGGCGGCACAGGTTGCCCTGGCGCTCGACGCGGCGCATCAGAAAGGCCTGGCGCACCGCGGTCTGAAACCGGCCAACAGCGCGCCGGTCTGTTACCCTGGAGACGACGATGTGCCGCAATATCAAGCCTCTGTTTCACTTCGATCCGCCGGTTACGGAGGAGGAGATTCGGGCCGCGTCTTTGCAATTCGTGCGCAAGATCAGCGGGTTCACGAAGCCTTCGAAGACGAATGAAGAGCCGTTTTTGACGGCAGTGGCGGACATTTCCGCGGTTTCGGCGCGGCTGCTGGAGTCGCTTCAGAGCGGCGCACCGAAAAAGAGCCGGGAAGACGAGGCGGCGAAGGCGAAGGAACGGGCGGCGCGGCGATTCGGAACGCGGTGAGACCCTCTAGGCCCGATAGCGCGGCGCGCTTGTCCGAGGCGGCTCCCAAGATGGTGCCCGCGACGGGGCCGGATCGGATCTCGGGATTCGGACGCTGATCGGCTCTACGATACCTATCGTCCCAGCGAAAGTGTTCAGCCGCGCGATGGCCGATTCGGTAATTTCGTGGCCCTCCGCCAGGAGCAGGAGCGAATTCCTGCCGCGTATGCCGGAACTGACAATCATTCCCGTTCGCAATTGAGAGAGCTTTAACTGGCGGATCTCGGCGGCAGCCTCGTCGATCTGGACCTGTTCGAGCGCGGCGACGTACGCCGGGTTGTACTCCTTGCGGGCCCGCATCTCGGCCAACACCGTATCGGGAGCGGCGTTGCGGGCAATCCGCGCGTCGAAATCCAGAGCGACTCTTAGCAGGTGCGCCCCGATTTTTTCCGGTTCCGGATCGCCTCCGAGATCGGTCCACGCGACGTGCTGCCGCGCAATCATCTCCGCCACTCTTTCGAGCCGGGGTATCTTCGCCAGAAGGCTATAACTTACTCGATATTGCGCGGAGAGGATCCTGGCTTCGTCCGTGCTCAACGATTGCGCCTTAGACTCCTTCTCCAGAACGTCGGGCGGCACCGTGACACACCCGATTTGGGAGAGCATGGCCGCGAGTTCATATTGCCAGCGGTCGGGGATATTCAACCTCTCGGCCATGTAGCGCACGTACCGGCAAATGCGTTGTCCGCGGCTGAATGCGGCTGGATTGGCCAGGCTCAGAATCTCGCTCAGGACCCCGATGCTTCCCCGCAGCGTCTGCTCCAGCAGCTCACGCTCCGCGATCAGCAGCCTATGCTGTTCGAGCGCCGCCTCCAGCGCCCTGGTGAGCATCTCGACGGGACAGGGCTTGGTGAGGAATTGAAAAATGTGGCCCTGGTTCACCGCCGCAATGGCGTCGCTCATGTCGGCGTGCCCCGTCAGCATCACTCGCACCGTGTCGGGAGCCATGGTTCCCACACGCGCCAGAAATTGGATGCCGTCCATCCCCGGCATCCGCAAGTCCGAGACAACCACCGCGAAGGGGCCCCGTTCGGATATGGCTTCCAGGCCGGGAACCGGTCCGGGGGCCGTTTCGATTTCAAACCGTTTGTGGAACTGGCGCTCCAATGCCTGCAGGATGTTCGGTTCGTCATCGACACACAGGATGCGCTTCAGCAAGGCAGTATCCCCCCGTGCTCTGGATGGGGAGGAACGCGCCCATTCCCCGCGTCCCCGGTTTCGGGATCGGCGATGCGACCATTGGAGTTTACGAACAGGTTCGCCGTGTAAACAGCCTTGGCGGGACAAGGGATGTCACCGGCTGCATCGGGCGGTACATGGTGAAGGGCGACGGCCTCGACGATCGGGTCGGGCAGGTTCCAGAGCCAGAGCAGGTATGCGCCGACTTCCGCGTGAGTGGTCCCGAGCATCTCGAGCTCCGTGTCGCAGAAGTGCCGGCCAGTTTTCTCAATCTGCCGCATCACCTTCCGGTAGCGGTCCGGCCAGGCAGAGGCCAGCACCAGCTTGCCGATATCGTGCAGCAATCCGGCGGCGAACGAGTGGCCGATCTCGCTGCGGCATGAGGGGCGCGAACTCGCGATGTGCCGGGCCTCGGCGGCGACCGCCAGGCTGTGATCGCGCAGACTTTCCAGGGAAAAGCCGCCAACGGCCCTCGTATCGAACTGTGAGAACACGCAAGCTGCCAGGGAGAGGTCTCGCACCAGGTCCATTCCGAGATAGACGACAGCCTCGGTGGGATCTGCGATGCTGCGGCTGATTCCGAAGAACGCGGAATTCACCAACTGCAGGACTTTGGCCGCCATGCCTACGTCCCGCGCGACGATCCTGCCGACATCGTTTGCAGAGGTTTCGGGCTTCCGCAACGCCTCCATCAGTTCCATGTACGCCACCGGAAGGCTGGGGAGCGAGTGGATACTGGAGATCACTCTTTTCAGTGCGGGGTCGTTCAGCATCACGCGCAGGTGGAATGCCCGTTCCATCGTCGCGCGCAGTTGTTCGGCATCGCAGGGTTTCACCAGGTACTGATGCGCGAGATTGACCGACCGCAGGGCGAGTTCCTGGTCGGCAGTGCCCGACAAAACGATGCGGACCACCTGCGGATGCCGCTTGAGCACTTCGGCCAGCAGCTCGATCCCGTTGAGATCGGGCATGCGGACGTCGGTCACGAGCAGATCGAATTCCGATTCGTCCAGCAGTTTTAATGCCTGCCGGCCGCTATTGGCGAACATCATCTGCCAACGGCCGCGGTACGCGTAAAGCATTCGCGACAGTCCGTCGAGCACTTTCTGCTCGTCATCCACAAAGAGGATTCTCTTCACATCCTCCACAACCTGTCTCCAATGGAAGCCGGATCAGAAATATCGTGCCGCCCCCCGGCTGCGACTCGAAGCTGATCGTTCCCTGGTGTTTCTGCACTACCACGGCGTGGGCAATTGCAAGTCCCTGTCCTGTACCCTTTCCTACCTGTTTGGTAGTGAAGAAGGGGTCGAAGATCCGGGTGCGGATTGCGTCTGGAATGCCGCCGCCGGTATCGGATACCCGGATCTCGGCCCACTCGCCTTTGCGGCAGGTGCTCACCTGGATCACGCCCTTATTCCCCGATTTCTTCACAACATCTCCGATGGCATGCGCGGCATTGACGATGAGGTTGAGGATCACCTGGTTGAACTCGCCGGCAACGCATGGGACCGGCGGCAATTCCGGATCCAGATCGGTGGCGAGTTCGGCGACGTATTTCCACTCGTTCCGGGAAATCAGAATGACGCTTCGAATTGCCCGGTTGACATCCAATGGGGTTTTCTCCACCGGACCGGGGTGCGAGAACTCCTTCATGGCGCGGACGATTCGCCCAACTTGTTCGGCGCCCTCCAGAAGCTGGCCGATGGCTTTCGGAATCTCCTCGCGCAGGTATTCGACATCTACTTCCGGTGAGGGGAGATTGGTGGCGGCGGGGACGTCCACCGCGGCACCGGGACCAGCCTGTTGCGCCGGAATCACATGCAGGAGATCGCGAAAGGCCTCTTCCAGAAACTTGCCATTATCTCCGATGTATTGGATCGGCGTATTGATCTCATGTGCTACGCCCGCCGCAAGCTGGCCGATGGATTCCAGTTTCTGCGACTGGGCCAGGTGCCGTTCCAGTTCCTTGCGGTCCGTAATATCGACGGCAACGCCGACGTAGTGACCGGCAGGTTCCGGACCGGCAGAGATCGGGAAGCCCCGATCCCAGATCCATCGTAACGATCCGTCCGGGCGAACGATCCGGTATTCCTGGTCAAATGGGCGGCCGAACTTCTGAACCTGAAGGGTGGCTTTGACACGGTCCTGGTCGTCCGGGTGGATTGCCTCACACCAGGAGCGGGGACGTTCGTACAAACTGGCGCAAGACCGGCCCCAGACGCGCTCGTACCCCGGGCTTACATACAGGATCTTCGAAGTGTCCGACGAAGCGACCCAAAACACTTCGGTGATCGTCTCGGCAATGAGCCGGAAGCGCTCCTCACTTTCTCGCAGTGCGACCTCGGACGCCTTGCGCGCGGAGATGTCGCGGCATACGGCATAGAAGAAGACTTCTCCGTCAAGATCCGCCGCGCTGGAACTGACTTCCACATCGAACAGGGTGCCGTCCTTGCGTCTGCAAACCGTCTCGAAAGTCGCCGGATTCGTTTGAACCTGAACCATCATTTCCTGGATCTGATCTTCGCTGAGGCGGGCATCCCAATCCCACACGTGGAGTTGGAGCAACTCGTCAATGCTGTAACCAAGCATGTCCGCAAAGCTCAGATTGGCCTCGTACGCCCGGCCCCTGCCGTCGAAGATCACAACGCCATCCTTCGACTGCTCGAACAGAATCCGGCGCCGGACCGCCTCCGAGGCAAGGGTAGCCTCGGCGAGCTTGCGTTCCGTGATATCCGTGTTGGCACCGATACAGCGCCGGGTTTTCCCGGCAGCATCGAGGATCGGCCTTCCCTGGTCCACCCAGTGGCGCACCGTGCCGTCTTGCCGGACCACGCGGTATTCCGTTCGAAAACGCTCTCCGCTTTCGATGTGCCGCTGAATCTCGCCGGCCACCCGGTCACGGTCGTCCGGATGGATGAGGCGGAGAAAATCGCTGTAGGTCCGCGGATACTCTTCGTTCGAGCCGCCGAAGAGCCTGGCGGCGTTCCCGAAGATCTCGGCGGTGCCCGACGCGATATCCCAGTCGTAGATCAGGTCGCTGGTACTCTCGGCGGCAATACGGAATCGTTCTTCGGATTCCCGGAGTGCCGCTTCCACGTCTCGGCGTGCGGTGATATCTTCTTTCACCGCGAGATAGTGCCTGATCTCGCCCAGTTCATCGCGCACAGGGCTAATGGTTGCGGCTTCCCAGAATAATTCGCCGTTCTTTTTCCGGTTATGGAAAATGCCGTGCCATTCACCGGTCTGGATAGTCTCCCAGAGGCGGCGATACTCCTCAGGCGCCATTTCGCCGGATTTGAAAATTCGGGGATTCTTTCCGATGAGATCTTCGAGCGCGTAACCGGTGGACTCACAGGCTTTCGGGTTCGCGTATTCGATTTTCCCACCGCTACTGGTGATGATGATGCTAGCCGGGCTCTGTTCGACCGCGCTCGAAAGAACACGGAGCCGATCCTCGGCGCGTTTTCGTTCTGTCACGTCCGTGAAAATGCCCAACACGCCGGTTACTTCGCCGTTCTCGCCAACAACCGGCGTTTTTGAGGTCAAGGCGGTGCGGGTTTCTCCATGCGCGAGATATCCCTCTTCAATCTGCAGAGTCTGGCGTGTCTCCATGACGTGCCGGTCGTCCGCACGGTGCTTCTCGACCAGGTGGCGTGGATAGAAATCAGCGTCGGTCTTGCCCACGATGTCGGTTGCGGAGATTCCCAGGTCCCTGGCGAACTTGTCGTTGCAGGAGACGAAGGCGAACTGGCGGTCTTTCTGAAAAATCGCTTGCGGGATCTGTTCGACCAGGGTGCGGTACTTGATCTCGCTCTGACGGAGCGCTTCTCCGGCCTTCTTCCGGTCGGAGATGTCCACGCAGAATTCCACACACTGATTGTTTCCGAGTGAGCTGCCTGCGAAAAGGAGCCACTGCCGCGTGCCATCCTTGCGGAAATACTCTTTCTCATAGGGACCGATGCGCCCGGTTGCCAGAAACTTCTCGACCTCCGCGCGGCTTAGGTCGATGTATTCCGGCGGGGTGAGCTTCTGCCAGGTAAGTTGACGCGCCTCCAGTTCGCTTCGGCTATAGCCCATCAGTTTGAGAAACGTTTCGTTGGCGTCAATCATGCAGCCCGTGTTCAGATCCCAGAACATGACGCCGACGGTTTCGACTTCCAACACCTTCTGCAACCGCTCCAGGCTCTGCCGCAGTGCGCATTCGGCCCGTTTGCGTTTACTGATATCGCGAATAAAGACAAAGAAATTGCCTTTCGCGGGCAGGTATGTGGCGCTGACTTCAACATCAATGATTGCGCCATCTTTCCGTCGATGCCTGGTTTCGAAGCGGGCGGATCCCGCGGCAACGATCGACCGCATGCGCAGTTCGATTTCGGCCTGATTCTCCAGGACCTCGATATCGGATATCGACATCTGCAACAATTCTTCCCGCCGATAGCCGATCATGTCGCAGAACTGCTGGTTGACATCCAGAACCCGCCCCTGCGCACTCACGGACTTGAAACCGTCGAGCGTGGTCCGCAGGATCGTTTGTAACTCTTCTTCCCCTTTTCCGAGGGACTGGACCTCCTCGGGAACCGTGGGGTCCGCAACGGCTCCGATTCCGGCATCGGCTTCGGTGTTGGTTGTGGTCATGATCGATCCTGGCGGTGTTGGATCACGGGTCCTTATCTAGTCGGTTTCGGCGAGCGAGACCGCCTCCGGCGCCGGGTCAGAGTGCACCTGTTGCAGAAGAGAGGCAAAGTAACTGTCCCGGTCTTCTACCGCGGCCCTCCATTCCGGGGTGCGGCTCTCCATGCGCTGCAATGCCGCCAGCACCTCAGGGTTGTACTGAGATTCGGTGTGCCGGAGCGCGGCCATGGCGGCTCCGGGCGCCAGCCCCATGCCGAGCAAGCGGTCGTAGTCGATGGCCACCCGAAGCACCTGGGCGCCCAGGGCGATCGCATATTCTTCAGGAGACAAGTCCGAAATGCCGATGAAGGACCCGTATTGGCCCTCGATGATGCGCGCAACGGAGTGAAGCCGCGGAATCCGGCGAATGAGCCCGCTCCCGATCAGGGCGTGCGAGAGGACATGAGCCAGTTCCGTTTCCGAGAGCTTTTCGCCGGCGTAGTACTTTTTCAGGATCTCGGGTTTCAGCGAGATGCACCCGACCTGCGACAGCATCGCTGCGATTTCGATCTCCCAGAAGCCGGAGACGTTCAGCTCGCTCGCCAGGTGCCGCACACACTGCGCAATCCGCGACGCCCGGCTCAGAGCCAGTGGTTGAACGGTGGAAAGCACTCCGACGAGAGCCGCCACGGTGCCCATCAGGGTTTGCTGCAGCAGCTCTTTTTCGGCGGTCACCAGGCGGTATTGCGCGAGGGCGGCGTCAAGCGTGGCTGTCAGAAGTTCCTGAGAGCATGGCTTGGTGAGAAAACGGAAGACATTCCCCTGGTTCACCGCAGCCAGGGCGGAATCGAGATCGGCATATCCGGTCAGCAGGATGCGAACTGTGTCGGGGCAGGATTGCTGGACTTTTTGCAGCAGCTCGATGCCATCCATCTGAGGCATCTTCAAGTCGGATACTACGACGGCGTAGGTATTCCGGCTTATCGCTTCCAACGCTTCGCTGGCGCCTCCGGCCGTTTCAATGGAATATACCTTCCACAGGCTTCGCTGTAGGGCAGTGACGACTCGAACGTCGTCGTCCACCAACAGTATTTTGTGTCTCAATGCAGGCTCCGGGAAACGCCGCCTTATTTAGAAATATCCGGAAGATTGCGGAGTCGATCAACAATGACTCTGGTTAGTAGGAAAGTACCTCGCGGAAGTTAATGGAGGCCGACGTTTCGATTGCGGGGATAAACGCCGCCTTGCCTTGAGCCGTTCCCCAGCGACAGTCACCAACCCTCAGTCTGTGCTTGTGAAAGTTGCCTGTGGGTCCTGCATAACAAAACGCAGAACACTCTACGCCCGGCGGCAGAAAGACGGGGACCGGATGGGGTGTTAACAGAAGATAACCTTGACGATGCTTTCCATAGTACTAGAAAATCCGGAATGAAAGCATAGGGTGTGGGCTTGGGCCACTCCCGCCGATCGGGTCTTCAGGAAACTCCTGTCAAGCGAGCTGGAAACCGGGTTTCGCACAACAAATCTCTACACAGAGCAAATCTTTATTGGAGGCAAGAACCTATGGGACGGGCACGTAACCCGATTCTCATCGCCCTGGGCGCGGTAATCCTCGCGGCTGCCCTGCCCGCCAGGGCGGGGACTCTCACGTTCACCTGGTCCGGCGCGACGTTTAACGATGGAGGAACCCTCTCCGGAACCTTCACAGCAACGTATGACGATGCTACCGACGAGATGACTTCATTAGTGTCCGCCGACATTGTCACCGGAAACGGAGCCAGCGACGGCTTTCCTGGAATGGACTACGTCTATGCCGTGCCGGGAAAGACCGACACCGTATATTTCCTGGGATTCGATGCCCAGCAGGCACTGGGCGCTCCGGCGAACGAATTAGTCCTGTCCACCGACTCATCCATGGCCTTCTATGGCCAGTCGCTCTACCTGGACTGGCAGGGCACGAACCCCACCGGCCTCTATGTCGGCAACGTCCCCGGCCAATACACCTCCGAAAACACTCCGTATTACGGAATCGTCCGGTCGTTGAATGAAGAGGGGGGTTCGGCGGGAGTCGCGAGCACGCCCGAGCCGGGGTCACTGCTGCTCGTGGGCGCAGGGTTTGTGGGATTCGGTTGGCGCCGCAGGCGGAGATAGCACCCGCCGAGCCATCGCGGCGGCCGGCAGCGGTCGCAGCGTTCGAGATTGGCGGGGCCGCCGAAAGTACCAGTCGAAGCCGGACGTCTGCCTTTCCGGAGCGGGACACCCGGCCCGAAGCGCAGTATAATGCCTGAGGACGTGCGCCATGTTTGCGCGTGCACTGGCAGTGTGTTGCCTGATTTACGCCGTGTCGCCGGCTGTCGCGGGGGATGACACTTCCGCGCTGAGCACGGTGGATCTGTATCTCGACGCGGGTGTGAACGGCAACGCACCGGCGCTGGCATCCATGCGCAAGGAAGCGGACGCGCTGATGCAGCAGGCGGGCTTTCGCATTGCCTGGCGCGTGCTGGGCGATGGAGCGCGCGATATCGCGGCGCCGAACCTGACGATTCTGCGGCTGGACGGCGTCTGCGCTCCGGCGGCTGCCGGCCGGCAGATCACGGTGCCGGACGGATTGTTCAGCCTGGCTTCAACCTCGGTGACCGATGGCGTGGTGCTCCCGTACAGCCAGATTCACTGCACGGCGCTGGCGGGCGAACTGGAGCCGGCGCTGGCGAAACTGCCGCCGCCGATACGCACGGCGATTTATGGCCGCGCGATGGGGCGCCTGGTGGCGCACGAACTGTATCATGTGCTTTCGCACACCACAGACCATGCGGCGGAAGGAGTCTCGAAGCCCTGTTTTACCGTGTCGGACCTGACGGCGGAGCGCTTCGCGTTTGCCGGCGACGCGCTGGCAAAGCTGCGGCTCGCGGCGCCGGAGAAGCCGGCGGGCGCGGGCGCGGAGACGGCGGCGGACCGGTAGCGGCGCGGGTCAGCGGTAGGACTTATCGTCGGCGCGCGAGAGATCGGCGCCCGCGTCGAGCACTCCGATGGTGACAATCGCAAACGTGAAGACTTTCGTCCCGGGCTCGAGGTGACCGCCGAAGGCGTGGTCGGGGTTGGCGAGCGTCATGTGGGCGTGCAGGTGGCCATCGATGACGTAGCCGTTCATCGAGATGAGGTCGGCGGGCGCGGTGGGATCCTGCTCGAACATGTTCTTCGAAGGGAAGGTGCGGTTGCTGACCTGGTGCACCTGGTATCCGCGGACGGAGCCTGCGCCGGCGAGGATGACGGCGTTGCGGATCTTCTCTTTCTTGACCATGTTTTCGAGGCCGGCCAGAAGGTCGGTATCGTACTTGAAGCGCAGCACGAGGATACGCTCGAAGTGGCCGGGAATGGCGATGACGTCCGGCACCTTGTCGCTGTTGGGCTTCTGATCGGTTCCGGGAGGGCCGGGGTTGACGATTTCGTGGCGCGACTGCTGCGCTCCCAGAGCGGCGGCCATCGCGGCGAGACAGACGAGTTTTTTCACAGACTACCTCCTTGTTCGACGCCTTTGGTCGAGACCAGGTACTTGGCGATCATGTTGGGGCTTTCCCAGGCGGGCATGGTCTCGGGCGCCTGCACGTATTCGAGAAAGCGGGCGGCCACCTGCGCGAAATGCTGTTCGTGGCCGACGCGAAAGCGGTCGGGGATGACGATGCGGACACCGTGCGCGGAAGGCTCGGCGGCGAGTCCCGGCCAGCGCGCCTGCAGTTCCGCGACTTTGCGGTGCACGGCTTCGCCCGCCGGTTCGATGAACAGTTCCGGAAGCGCAGAGGGCTGGCGAATTTCGACCGCGGCCAGGGCGCCCTGGAACGAGGCTTCGTAAAGATCGCCCATGCCGGGCGGCGCTTCCCAGTTCCAGACGATTTCCAGGCTGACGGGCACGCCGCGAATGGTGTATTCGACGGAGTTGTTGCAGTAGTAATCGAGCGGGCCCGGGCGCGGCTCGCCGGTAACCCGGGTGAACTGTTCGGCGGTGAGATGGAGCGGCCAGCGGCGCGCGCCGCGAATTTCGATATCAGCGGGAGCGATGGCGCGTTCGGGGAAGGCGGTCCACTGCACGAGATCGACGACGTGGGTGCCGACATCGCTGAGGCCTTCGCCGTACTCGACGATATCGAAGAACCAGGCCGGGCGTCGCAGGGGTGCGCCGGCGACGGTTTTCATAATGTGGTGGACGCTGCGCGCGCGCACCTGGCGCAGCTCCCCGAGGATGGAGGGGTCGCCGACGAATTCGCGTTGCAGTTGGCTGGTGACTTCGTAGCGCTCGGTCATGATGTCGTAGGCGACGAGGCGGCGTTCGGCGGCGAGGCGCAGCGCGGTTTCGAGCTTGGGCAGGTCGCGGGAAGAGATGATCCAGGGCTTGTCGGCGAGAACGTGGAGTCCGGCTTCGAGGCAGCCGAGGATGCGATCGATTTTGCCGCGGTTGCGGCCGGTGAGGACGGCGATATCGCCGGGGCGGTCGCGGAGCATGGCGGGAAGGAAATCGGGAGCGAGGTGCAGGTCGAGGTGCCAGGAGGTGGGCGATTGGGCGCGCGAGTTGAAGCGCCAGACACGATTGAGGTAGTCGAGGACTTCGGCGCCGAGCGGCGCGTAGACAGAGACCTGGGGGTCGATGGTGGGATACATTTCGCGCTGCAGGAGGGAAGCGTGGAAGTGGCCGGGATCGAGAATGACGAGTCGCATGGAAAGTCAAAGATACCACCATGGAAGCCGGCGGCTTTCGGGCAGCCAAAGATTTCGACAGAGCACCACCGAAAGGAGGTTCCATTTCGGAATGAAACGGGTTATCATCGGATCGGTGGGAATATGAGACATAATAGTCTGATTTTCGGGCTGCTGGCAGTGGCCGGATTCTGCGGTGTGGCCGGTTATGCACAGAACAAAGTCGTGAAGGTGGTTCCGGCGCAGCCGGCGAATTCTGCAAAAGGCGTCGACCTGTACGGACAATACTGCGCGGCATGCCATGGCACAGACGGCCGCGGTCACGGACCGGCGGCGGATGCCTTGAGAACGGCGCCCACGGACCTGACGATGCTGGCACGGCGGAACGAAGGGAAATTCGATGCGGTGCATCTGCGGATTCTGATTGTGGGAAGCGATGCGGTGACGGCACACGGGTCGGCGAACATGCCGGTGTGGGGAAGCGTTTTCAAATCGACCGGAGAGAACGCGACGTTTGCCGAAATGCGCGTGAACGCACTGGTAGAGCACTTGCGGACCCTGCAGCGCTAGGCCGGCTTCCGTTATAATCGCTCCATCACGCGCTCCATGGCGCGCGATGGGGGGGAACGTCATGTCCCAGCCGCAATCCGGCGCAGCCTCGCTTGCTGCTGTTCCGGGCGTGTTCACGAACATTATCCAGCCCGTGCTCGCAAGATGCGGGTGTGCAGTCTGTCAAGCCGCGTCCCCCATCCTGCAGCGAATTCTGACGGCTAACAACACGTTGGCGCAGATGATGGGAAACGTGCTCCATGGTGTGACGATTGTACTCGGAGCGGATGCGCATTACGATGCGGCGTTGCGCACCCTTACGGTTTCGCACTTGACAAACCTTCCAGCGGGCTCGGCTGACAAATCGCCAGGTGACCGGCTTGCGGATAGTTTCATCTTCGAGTCATGTAACGCAGCGAACTCCCCCCAGTTGCAGATGGCGGAGGTCCATTACAAGCAGGACTGGGACGTAAAGGTCCATGGTACGGCCCAGGCGAACATCGAGGGTGACACGATGGTCACGTTTATCGGGGGAGCAGATGCGCTGCCGCCCACCGATAGGACCGGTAATATGGATCGGGCGATGCTTCGCCAGCAGCAAGCGACGAGTGCGGGCCAGGATCTGAAGACGTACTTACTCGATCAGCCTCACGACGGCGCCGCCCCGGCTAACGACATACACCACCTGCCAACTCGCAAGATGTATATTTACCAGGACATCGAGAACGCATCAACAATCGACATTCAGGTAATCCTACTCTCAAAACTCGGCGTCAGAGCCACGGATGCCCTGGTGCAGGAACGAAAAGGCGCCGGCGATGAAGCTCGGACGGTCACTGTCGTGAAGATCCCGAATCAGGTCGCCAACAAGGATGCGGTGGAAAAGCTGATCGCTCTCACAAAAACGAAATGGCCTGTGCTTGGTAAAAAGAGCAAGCGGCCGCAGGTCTTCGTGGAGATCCTTGCGGCGGTGCAGACAAGGGCCGATCTACAAGCGCTCAGGGCATCGATCACCGAGACTGCGTTCGGATTTGACGATGTCGATATAAAGGGCATGGCGTTTGCCCGAAGGTAGTTCAAAAAGCGCCAAAAACCGCGCTGTCGAGCTTGGCATGAGGGTAGGCGGTGGAAACGCGGGGCACCCAGGAGACCGAAGGGTCGGCGGCGGTAGGGCGCTTGCAATTCCGACGCCGGGCGGCGCGCGCTCGGAGAAGCTGGACCCGGCCGCGGGCTCGATCGTGCTGGGCGCGCATCCGGCGATCGAGCAGGACCCGCGCGCCAGCGTGCTGGTGGTGGCGTCCGATGAGGAGAGCTACCGGCTGCATTACCAGGCGGAATCGCCGAGCCTGCTGAAGCTGAGCGTGGCGTGGTATCCGGGTTGGGAAGCGGTCTCGAGCGGGGGCGATTTGCCGGTGCTGCGGGTGGATCACGCGCTGGTGGGGTGGTGGCGCCGCCGGGGGATCGGGACGTGGAATTCCGGTTTCACTCGCGATTTTTCGCGCCGGGAGCGGCGATTTCGATTGCGTGCCTGCTGGGAGTGGCGTGCCTGACGTTCGGAAGCGGGCTGTACCGCTGGATCGATCTGTGGTTTTTCCGGGCCACGGGATGGAGCCGCAAGCGGCAGCGGACGGCCGTGAGCGGCCTATAATGTAAGCGGGATGAAGGTCGAGTCCGCGTCTCGCGCCGTTACCAGAGTGTTGATGTCGAGCCGCGCGGTTTTGTGGATCGGGTTCGGATCGCTGATCGTGCTGATGATTCTGATCGCTTCCAGCGCCAATCGCGCGCTGGCGCGGATCGAAGCCAGCAATTCGCAAATCCGCCAGGGTTTTCTGCAGCGCGACGATCAGCTCAACCGCGTGCGCAGCCAGCTTTATCGGGCGAGTATCGACGTGCGCGATTACCTGCTGCACGCCGATCCGAAACTGGCGGAGCTGCGGCGGGCGGAGATCGAGCAGACGCGGCGGCAGATTGCCGTTGCGATCGCGCAGTACCGGAAAGACCTGCCGCCGGCGGAATCTTCCGCGGTTGACGAATTGCAGCGGGCCCTGAACGAGTACTTCTCGCTGCTCGAGCCGGTGCTGCACTGGGACCAGCAGACGCGCGAGGAGCAGGGCGCGAATTTTCTGCGGACGCAATTATTCCCGCGGCGGCAGCAACTGCTGCAGCTCAGCGAGCGCATCCGCCAGATCGACAGCCGGCAACTGGACTTCGGCGAAACCCGGGTGGCCAAGGTGTTTGCCGATTTCCGCAAAGAGATTGTGCTGACGGCGCTGTTGACGATCGCGTTCGGGCTCGGGCTGGCGGTTCTGAGCATCAGCCGGGTGCAGGCGCTGGAGCGGGAAAGCGAGATGCGCTACCGGCAGGTGGTGCAGGCGCGCGAGGAGCTGCACCGGCTTTCGGCGCGGCTGGTGGCGGCGCAGGAAGAGGAGCGGCGGGCGCTTTCGCGGGAACTGCACGATGAAGTGGGACAATCGATGTCCGCGCTGCTGGTGGAGTTGGGCAACCTGGCTTCGGCGATGCCGCCGGATAACGGGGCGTTGACCGAACGGCTGCAGCGCATCAAGCGCCTGGCGGAAAGCAACGTGGGGGTGATCCGCAACATGTCGCTGTTGCTGCGGCCTTCCATGCTGGACGACCTGGGGCTGGTGCCGGCGCTGAAGTGGCAGGCGCGCGAGACGGCGCGGCGCACCAGCATGAAGGTGCGGGTGGATGCCGAAGACGTTTCCGACGACCTGCCGGACGATTACCGCACCTGCATTTACCGCGTGGTGCAGGAGGCGCTGCACAACGCCACACGCCATTCCAAAGCGGCGCATGCGCGCGTGGTGGTCAAGCGCGAGCAGGGCCAGATTTCGGTGGCGATTGAAGACGACGGCACGGGCTTCGATTCACGGCACGACAAGGGGATGGGAATTCTGGGAATGGAGGAGCGGGTGCGACATCTGGGCGGGAAGTTTCACATCGAATCGCAGCCGGGGCATGGCACGAAAGTTTCCATTCTGCTGCCCGTTCAGGCGGTTCCGGCGGTTACCGCGGTATGAGTCCGATCAAGATTCTGCTGGCCGACGATCACGCGGTCATGCGCACCGGTCTGCGCCTGGTGTTGGAACGGCAGAACGATTTCGAAGTGGTGGCGGAGGCTTCCGACGGACGCCAGGCGGTGGCACTGACGCAGCAGCACGAACCGAATGTCGTGGTGATGGATATCACGATGCCGAATCTCAATGGAATCGAGGCGGCGCGGCAAATCACCGGATCGCTGCCGCAGACCTGCGTCGTGATTCTGAGCATGCATTCCGACGAAGCCTATGTGCTGCGGGCGCTGAAGGCGGGGGCGCGCGGGTACCTGCTGAAGGAATCGGCGGAGAGCGACCTGATCGACGCGGTTCGCGCGGTTTCGAGCGGCAAGGCGTTCTTCAGCCCGGCGGTAAGCCGCATGCTGGTGGAAGACTATATCCGCCAGTTACAGGATCGCGAAATCGAAGACAGTTATGAGTTACTGACGACGCGCGAACGGGAAATTCTGCAACTGATCGCGGAGGGAAAGAGTAATAAGGACATCGCCAACATTCTGAATCTGAGCCTGTATACGATTGAGACGCACCGCGGAAATCTGATGGAAAAGCTGAATCTGCATACGGTGCCGGAATTGATTCTGTATGCGGTGAGGAAGGGCGTCATCTCGTAAAGAAAATCGGGCCACGAATCAACACGAATGAACGCGAATAAAGCCGCTTACTCGCTGCGCAGGGCCGTCATGGGGTCGCAGTTCATGGCGCGGCGGGCGGGGACGTAGCAGGCGAGTGCGGCGACGGCGAGCAGCACTGTGGCAACCACGGCGTAGGTGAGCGGGTCGGCCGGGGTAACGCCGTAGAGCAGGGTGGCGATGGCTCGCGAGGCGCCGAAGGCTATTACTGTGCCGATGGCGGCTCCCGCGGCGGCCAGGCGGAGGCCTTCCCGCAGCACCATCCAGAGGACCGACGCCGGCCGGGCGCCAATTGCCATGCGGATACCGATTTCCTGGGTGCGGCGCGCCACAGAATAGGAAATGACGCCGTACACGCCGATCGCCGCGAGCAGCAGCGCCAGTGCGCTGAAGATCGCCAGACCGATCAGGGTCAGGCGGCGCAGGGGCGCGGATTGCTCCACCAGTTGACGCATGGGCGCGATGGCGAAGGGCGGCTCATCCTTATCCACACCGGCGATGGCGGCGCGGACCGCGGTTGTGAGAGCCGCCGGATCCGCGGCCGCGCGAATCACGAAGTTCATATCGCTGGTGGGTTGCTGGCGGTATGGAAGATAGATTTCGAGGCGCGGCGGGCTGGCAAGCCCGTAGAGGCGCGTATCGCCGACCACCCCGACGATCGTGACCCATTTGTTATCGGGGCCCGGATGGCCGAGCAGAAAGCGTTTCCCGACAGCATCGCCGGCGGGCCAGAATTTACGCGCGAGGGTTTCGTTCACCAATGCGGTGGGCGGAGTGCCTTCGCGGTCGGAGTCATCGAACACGCGTCCGCGCAGCAGCGGGATGCCGAGCGCGGTGCAATATCCGGAACTGACGACGTGCTCGTCGGGGTGAGGAAACTCTCCGTAATTGGGAATGGGACGGCCCTCGATGGTGATATCGCCGCGGCTGTGATTGAAGGTGAGGGGAATGACGGTGCCAACGGCGGCGGCCTCGACGCCGGGAATCGCACGGATGCGATCGACGGCCTGGCTCCAGAATGCGCTCTGGACCGCGTCATTGGGATAGCGGACCCGGCTGAGGTTCACTTCCATGGTCAGGACGCGGTCGGGGCGGAAGCCGGGATCGACGCGCATCAGGAGGTAGAGGCTCTTCATCATCAAGCCCGCACCGACCAGGAGGACCAGGGCGAGCGCGGTTTCGGCGATGGCGAGAAAGCCGTGGAGGCGCTGGCGGGCGGCTCCGGACGTCGAGCCACGGCCGCCTTCCTTGAGCGTTTCCTGGATCTCGGGCCGTGCCGCGCGCAGAGCCGGAAACAGGCCGGATATACCGGCCACCAGGAAAACCAGGACGGACGCGAAGAGGAACACGGTGCGATCCGGCTGAATGCTCGCGGGGTCGATCATGTCCATGGGAAGAATGCGGCCCAGGCCGGCGATACCCCAGGCCGCGCAGAGCAGACCGGCGGCTCCGCCGAGAATGGCCAGCAGGAAGCTTTCGGTGAGCATCTGGCGGACGATGCGCCCGCGTCCGGCGCCAAAGGCGAGCCGCACGGCGATTTCCCGACTGCGCGCCGCGCCGCGCACCAGGAACAGGTTGGCGACGTTCACGCAGGCGATCAGCAGCACGAAAGTCACGGCGCCGAAGAGCACCAGGACCGGAGTGCGCGCATCGCCGACGAGCGAATTGCGCAGAGGCTGCAGGGCGACGCCGTCGCCGCGATTGGTTTTCGGATACTGAGCGGCCATCCGCGCGGCAATGGCGGACATTTCGGAGCTCGCCGCACGCAGCGTCACGCCGGGCGCCAGGCGGCCGGCCACGACCATGTCGCCGTGCTCGCCGCGCTCCATCAGGCCGCCGGCGTATACTCCGATCGGCACCACGATATCGGACGTGTCGGTGAAGCTGAAGGAAGCCGGAAGAACCCCCACGATGGTGAAGGCGACGCCATCGAGCGTAATGACGCGTCCGAGCGCGCCGGGTGCGCCGCCGAAGTGCGATTGCCACAATTTGTAGCTGAGCAGGGCGACGGGCGCGGTTCCGGGTTTCTCTTCGCCGGGGAGAAGGTCGCGGCCGAGGATGGGCCGGACGCCCAGCAGCGAAAGCAGGTTGGAAGAGACGGCCAGCCCCGCGATGCGCTCGGGGCGATCCGTGCCGGCAAGGTTGAAGCCGCGATTGTGCACTGCCGCGAGACCGCTGAAGGAATGGCTCTGCTGGCGCCAATCCAGAAAATCGACATAGTTCACGGAAATGTTGCCGCGCGCGTTGGTCTCATTGAGAATCACCAGGCGCCCGGCATCGCGGAACGGCAGGGCGCGCAACAGGACGCCGTTGAGCACCGAAAACATGGCCGTGTTGGCGCCGATTCCGAGCGCCAGCGTGAGCACCGCGACGAGCGTGAACCCGGGAGATTTCAGGAGCGTACGAAAGCCGAAGCGCAGATCCTGCCAAAGAGCCGCCATGTCAATGCACGGTGCATGCCGCCGCGGCCTCCACATGGGATCAAGGAGTTAGCCGTGGGCGGAACACCGGCGGTGTCCGCTGGTGGGACGCGCGGTGTCCGGCACTCACGATACAATCACCAACAATGAGGAAAATTACCGTTTGTCTGATTTTGGCGGTGTCCGCCTTCGCGCAGAAGAAGCCCATCACGCTGGAGACTTTGAACCAGGGCGGCCGCGGCGGAGGCGGCGGCAGGGGCGGCGCCGCTGCCACCTGGGCGCCGGACGGAAAAACGTTTCTCTTCCGGCAGGGCCGCAACCTGATGCAGTACGACCCGGCGACAAGAAGCTCGCGGCAGGTGATTGCGCTGGATGCCATCGAGTCCGCTGCTGTAGCCGTGCCGCCGAAGGAAGGGCCCATGGATTGGACCGACCGGCGCGCCGGGCGCGGCGGCATGCAGTTTTCGGCGGACGGCAAAGAGCTGTTATACAGCGCGGGCGGCGATATTTTCCTGATTCACGTGGACACGGGCAAGTGGGACCAGCTCACCAAAACAGCGACGGTCGAGCAGGAGGCCAAGCTTTCGCCCGACGGGAAGACGGTTGCGTTTCGCCGCGGCTTCGATCTTTACACGGTCGATGTCTCCACCAAAACGGAAACGCGCCTGACATCCAACGGGACCGAGACGCTGATGAACGGCGAATTAGACTGGGTTTACCCGGAAGAGATCGGGCTGACGACGGCGTTCTGGTGGTCTCCGGATTCGCGGAGCCTGGCGTATCTGCAATTCAATACGAGCCAGGAGCCGCTCTACCCTCACGAAGATCTGCTGAAGGTGCGGGCCGTGTACGAGCCGGAGCGCTACCCGCAGGCGGGCGAGGACAACGCGACGATTCATCTGGGCGTAGTGCCGGCGGGGGGCGGTCCGACGCACTGGCTGGACCTGGGGGATACGCGCGATACCTATCTGATCGCGCGCGCCGGGTGGATGCCGGACAGCCGCGGCATCTACGTGCTGCGCACCAACCGCGTGCAGAATCACGACGAACTGCTGAACATCAACGTGGAATCGGGCGCGGAGACGACCATCTTCAAGGAATCGGACCCCTATTGGATCAACCTCGCGGGCGATATCGAGCTTCTCAAAGACGGCAAGCACTTTTTGTGGACCAGCGAGCGCGACGGTTTCCGCCACATCTATCTCTACTCGAACGACGGTAAAGAGGTGAAGCAGTTGACGCACGGCGACTGGGAAGTGTCGCGCATCGACGCCGTGGACGATGCCGCGGGACGGCTGTTTTACACTTCTGACGAACCGACGCCGCTGGAACACCACCTGTACAGCATCGGGCTGGACGGCAGCGGCAAACGGCGGCTCACGCAGGAGGCGGGCAGCCACAACATCTCGATGGGGCCGGGCGGGAAGTTTTACCTGGATACGTATTCGAGCCTCACGCAGCCGCCGCGCACGGTGCTGCACGCGGGGGACGGCACGGAACTCGGCGTCTACCGCGAGGCAGACCGCACGCAGATGAACGAATACGATATTCTTCCCACGGAAATCGTCAGCTTCAAGGGGCCGGACGGAACGCTGTTTTACGGCCGGCTGATCAAGCCGGCGGGGTTCGAACCGGGGAAGAAATATCCGGTGATCGTGACGGTGTATGGCGGTCCGGGCGTGGCTTCGCCGGTGCACAATTCGTGGAGCGGCGTCAATATCGACCAGGTTCTGGCGCACAAGGGCTATGTGATCTGGCAGACGGAGAATCGCGGCATTCTGGGACGCGGACATGCGTTCGAGACAGCGATTTATCACAAGCTCGGCATCACGGAGCTGGCGGACCAGGTGCTGGGGGTGAAGTATCTCATCTCGCTCGGGTTCGTGGACCCGGCGCGCATCGGCATCCACGGCTGGAGCTATGGCGGGTTTATGACCGCGAACGCCATGCTGAACGCGCCGGACGTGTATCGCGCGGGCTTCTCGGGGGCGCCGGTCACGAGCTGGATGAATTACGACACCATTTACACGGAGCGCTACATGGGGCTCCCCAAGGACAATCCCGACGGCTACCGCGACACCGCGCTGCCGCGGAGCGCATCGCACCTGAAGGGCAAGCTGATGCTGGTGCACAATTTCGAAGACGACAACGTATTGTTCCAGAACAGCCTGCAGTTGACCAACGCGCTGCAGCTCGCGGGGAAGCAGTTCGAGTACATGCTGTATCCGCAGAAAGCGCATGGCGTATCGGGGCCGGCCTCGCGGCAGATGAACGAGATGATGGTGGAGTTCTTCGATAGAAGTTTGCGGTAGGGGAACGCACCGCTCCCTGCGGCCGCGGCTCGGAACGCAGGGAGCGGTGATTTCTCAGTTCAATTCAAAAGTCACGTCGATATCGGTCAGCACTTCCACCGGCTGGCCGTTCAGCAGCGTGGGTTGATACTTCCACTGGCTGACGGCGTCCATGGCAGCCTTCGCGAGGCGGGAATCCACGTCGGTGTTGATTACCTGCGAGCTGAGCAGGTCGCCGGTTTTGGAAATGATGGCGCGGATAAGAACGGTGCCCTGTACGCCTTCCTGCCGGGCGTCGGAGGGATAAACGGGGCGGGCCTGCTTGACAAGCTTGCACATTTGCACATTGCCGCCCACCCGGATGCGCTGCGGCGTGCCGCTCGCGACCTGCGGGGCAAGATTGGTGGGCCGGGCGGCCGACACCGTAACCATTTCCCGCACCGTCCCGACTTCGAGCAAGGCCCTGGTCTGCGTGGCGCCGCCCGCCGTGACGGCGACCTGCTGGGTTAGCATTTTGAAACCAGGAGAGCGAAATTCCAGGGTGTACTCGCCCGCCGGGATCGATGCGAAGCGGAACTGCCCGGCCAGATTCGCGGTGGTGATCTCTTCGTTGTGGCCATTGAGATTGGTGGCCACGATTCCGCAATTGGGGACGAAGGCGCCGCTGGGATCCTGCACGGCGCCGGAGAGCGAGCCGCGGTCGGATTGCGCGCGGGCGGTGCGCGTGGCCATGGGGACAATGCAGGCCGCGGCGGCCAGAGCCACCAGTGCGGCGGCGCGGCGCGTCAGAGGGGTGCGCGAGCGGTTGCGGTCCAGGAGCGCGCGGACGCGAAGTTCCAGGCCGCTGCCTTCGGCCATGGCGGGGGCATCGCTCCAGGCGCGGCGAGCGGCGGCGAAGGAGCGCGCCAGTTCGGTAAGGTGGCCGGCATATTCGTGGGCCGGGATGCCCTGTTGCAGGACGGCATCGTCGCAGGCGGCTTCCCGCTCACGGCGCAGGCGTGCGGCGCCGACCCAGGCGAGCGGGTGGAACCAGTAGAGGCAGCAGGCGAGTTGGCCGATAGCCTGGGCGGCAAGATCCCACCGGCGCACGTGGATGAGCTCATGCAGCAGGACGGCGTGAAGGCGCGCCGGCGGCCACGCGGCGGCGTCCTGAGGCAGCAGAACGACGGGGCGCAGCACGCCCCACGTCATGGGAACCGGTACGATGCCCGACGAGAGCACGCGCACCGTGCGGCGGATACCGAGCGCACGCGCCAGTTGCGAGGCCTCTTCCCTCGCCGGCGGCAGTTCCGTGGAACAGCCGGCCATCCAGGATGCGCGGATGGCGCCCAGAAGGAAGCGCGCGGCAACCGCGAAGCAGCCGGCCAGCCACAGGTACAGCGGCCAGCGCGGCGGAGTGGGTTGCGGCGCCACGGAAGCGTGCGCCGCCGACGGGGGAGCGATCGCATGCACGGTGACCACGGTGGCCGTTTGAACGGCATGCGCGGTCGTCACCATCGCGCCGGGCCGGAGTGCCGCCAGCGGAAGCACGAGCGAAGCGGCCATGGCAACGGCCCAGATAAAGTGGCGGGTGGCCGCCGACGAACGCCGCAAAAGAACTGCTGCGGCGAAAGCCGCGCTCCAGAGGATGGTGACCTTCCAGGCGTTTTGCACGAGAAATTCGAGCATTTTCAAGCTCCTTCCTTTTTGGCCTCTTCGATCAAGGCCGCGATGCGATCCAGTTCCTGCTGGGAAAGGTTGGCCGACGGGAGATCCAGGAGCGCCGCAACCGTCTGCTCGACCGACCCTTCGAAAAACGTCGTCACCAGGTGGCGCAGCGCCGAGCGGCGCGCACTTTCGCGCCCCACCACCGGCAGGTAGACGTAGCGCAGCGCCTCTTCCTGATGACGCACGTGGCCTTTTTCCTCCAGCACGCGCAGCTTGGCGCGCACGGCGGAATACGTGGGCGGATCGGGAATGGCCTGCTGAATTTCCGAAGCGGTGGCGCGGCCGCGCTGGTAAAGCACGTCCATGATCTGCCGCTCGCGGCGGCTCAGGTTGCGCTGTCCGTCTTTTTTCATCGTCTATGCTGCAAAAGAAGCAGCCTGTTGCAAAAGTAGCACTGCCGGGGGCCGCTGTCAAGAAGCTTTGCGCGCGGACTTACAATAGGATTATTCACCATGGCAAATGTGGCTGCACCTCCGCGCGCTTCCCAGGCAAAACCCGCGGCGGCGGGATCGGGCTTCGGCATCTTCGCCTGGTTTGTGCTGGCGTATAACATCCTGGTGGTCTTGTGGGGCGCGTATGTGCGCGCCACGGGCTCGGGCGCGGGCTGCGGCGACCACTGGCCGCTGTGCAACGGGCAGGTGACGCCGCATTCGGGATCGGTCGCCACCCTGATTGAATTCACCCACCGCGCCAGCAGCGGAATCGACCTGGCTCTGGTGGCGGTGCTCATCCTCTGGGCGTTTCGAGCATTTCCAAAGGGCCACGCGGCGCGCCCGGGCGCGGTGCTTTCGGGCGTGTTTCTGATGACTGAAGCGCTGATCGGCGCGGGGCTGGTGCTGTTCGACCAGGTGGCGAAGAATCCTTCGCTGACGCACGCATGGTCGCTGGCGGTGCATCTCATCAACACGCTGACGCTGCTGGCCTGCCTCACTTTGACGGCGTGGTGGGGAACAGGCAAGCCGCGGGTGCGGCTGCGCGGCCGGGCGCGGTGGGTCGCGGCCGCCACCCTGGCCGCGGTAATGCTGCTGGGAGTGAGCGGCGCCATCGCGGCGCTGGGCGATACGCTCTTCCCTGCCCCATCGCTGGCCGCGGGATTCGCGCAGGATTTGAGCCCGACCGCCAATCTCTTCGTGCGGCTGCGCGTGCTGCATCCGATGCTGGCGGCGGGTGTCGGCACGTGGCTCCTCTTTTTCGCCGGCTCGGCAATGGAGCGGGCGCGGGTTGCGGCAATCGCCGTTATGACGCTGGTGGTGGCGCAGATCGCGGCCGGGGGTCTCAACCTGCTGCTGCTGGCGCCGGTTTGGATGCAGCTCGTGCACCTGCTGCTGGCCGACCTGCTGTGGGTAGCGCTGGTGCTCACGATCGCGCAGAGCTCGAGCGCGGATTCCGCCGGCTACGCGCCGGGCGGCGCCGGGGGCCCCAGTTTGCCGTCTTCGGCGGCTTCCAGGTAGACGCGCAGATTGCCCGCGTGCAGCAGGTGGGTCACTACCAGGAACAGGCAGACCTTGAAAAGCAGCGCGACGAGATAGGTGTAGACCTGCCACTCGGCGGGCAGGTTGAAGAAGAAGACGTAAATCATCTGGATGAGCGCGTAGCCGTAGAGGGGAGCGAGCATCCAGCGCGGGACCTTGATCCAGTGGCTGTCGAAGCGGCCCACGAGGAATGCGATCGCCAGGCCATCGTAGATCCCCATGAAGGCGAGGCCGAATTCGTTCAGACCCCAGAGGTGCAGTCTTCCGGCGACCGCCAGGAGCGCCACGCCGCCGCCGATTCCCCAGGTGGTGCCCACGGCTTTGCGGAACGCGGCGTTGCGCTGGGGCTGCCCGGGCGCCGGGACGCTGGGTTTGTCGAGCACGAAGAAGCACCAGAACAGCGGGAAGGCGGTCAGGGTGTTGAGAACGTCGGCCACCGGGTAGGGGTTGCGGCCGAGCGTGGCCAGCACCCACAGCCAGCAATAGAGGGCGAACCACAGGCCCCACGTCCAGCGCCAGCCGGTGATGAACTGCGCCAGGCATTTATGCGCGATGGGATGTTCGCGCGCGGAGATGGCCTGCGGCTTGAGGAAGCCGGTGAACTGGACCGCCAGCAGCAGACCCGCGATGGCGGCGTGGACCAGGTGGAGCACGGCGGGCGCAGAGGGCACCATGGCGCCCGGAGCAGCGACAAATGTCGCACCAATGGCGGTGAGCAGCGCGTAGCCGAGGCGTAGCGCGACGGTCGTGGCGAGCGTCGAAATCACGGAGCGAAGCACGTCGCTCGCCAGCGCGGGCCGGCGATGGCGCGGAAGGCGGTCGAGGGCCGCTAACGGCACGGTTTCCGGTTCCGCGGGCGCGCTTTCGCGCCTCTCCCAGGCATTGAGCACGGCGGCGGCGCGCCGGCGTTCCGCGGGATCGGCAAGCGCTTCGCGCAAGGCATCGGCATCCATCAATTCGTCGAAGAGGTCCTGGTCGGCGGCTGCCCGCTCGAAGAGCGCCCGCCGCTGGTCGGGGGTCAACTCGCCGGCGGTGTGGCCCAACAGGAGGGCGTCGCGATCGAATCCTTCCGGCTGGCTCATCGGGACTCCCCGCCGCCGAGACGCAGCAGCGCCTGGTGGCAGCGCTTCGCCATCTCGTAGATGTTGCCCGCGATTCCCATGCGCAGGCGGATTTCGGCATAATCGCGCTGCTCGATCAGCTTCAGGCGAAGCAGTTCGCGGCAGCGCGGCGGAAGCTGCAGCATGGCGCGCAGGAAGCGGTCGATGGTTTCGCGCGCGGCGGTGTGCTCGAAGAGGTCGGCGCCGGCCTGGGGGGCGGGAGCCGCGGCTGAAGCGCGGGCGAGCCTTTCGCGGTCGCGGTGAAACTGGGCGATTCTATGCCGCGCGATGCCGATTGCGATCGCCGTCATCTCCGCAAGTTCGCGCTTCTGCGGGTACTGCTCCCACAGCGTCACGATGGAGGTTTGCGCAATCTCCTCGGCTTCGGCGAAGCCGGCATCGCGAGGCACGAGGCGGCGCAGAGTGAACGCCAGAATGCGGCTGCGGATCAGCGCGAGGCTCTCCTGGTACTGTTCTTCCGCGGAATCCGCTTCGCGAACCGGCAGCATTGTGGATCATTGTAGCCCCGCGGGCGCGCAAAAAAAATTCCCGCGGGCTGTGAGAATCCGGCGCCCTCGAGCGATTCCGGAATATGAGGCTATTCGCAACCAAATCGGTTGGCCGCATTCTGGCAGAGGCGGACCGCGGCGCGCACCATTTGACCCGCACGCTCGGAGCGGCGCAACTGGTGGCGCTGGGGATCGGCGCCATCATCGGCGCGGGGCTGTTTTCGTTGACCGGCATCGCCGCGGCGCAGAACTCCGGACCGGCGGTGGTTCTCTCGATGGCGATCGCGGCGTTTGCATGCGCGCTGGCGGGTCTCTGCTACAGCGAGTTTGCGTGCATGATCCCGGTGGCGGGGAGCGCGTACACGTACGCGTATGCGACGCTGGGCGAGTGGATCGCCTGGATTATCGGCTGGGACCTGGTGATTGAGTACGCGATCGGCGCGGCCACGGTTTCGATCAGTTGGAGCGCGTACGTGGTCTCGCTGCTGCAGGCGTTCCACATGCATCTGCCCGCGCGGTGGATCGCGGGACCGTTCGAATCGGTGGACCTGCCCGATGGCATGGCGGCGCCGGGGTTCGCCAACCTGCCGGCGGTGCTGGTGGTGCTGCTGGTTTCGATTCTATTGATGATCGGGATGCAGGAATCGGCGCGCGTGAACGCCGCGATAGTGGTGATCAAGCTGGCGGTGGTGCTGGTGTTTGTGGGAGCCGGGTGGTCGTATATCAACCCGGCCAACTACCATCCGTTTCTGCCGCCGAACACGGGCGAATTCGGCTCCTTCGGAATCAGCGGCCTGATGATGGGGGCGGGCACGATCTTCTTCGCTTATATCGGGTTCGACGCGGTTTCGACGGCGGCGCAGGAGTGCCGCAATCCGCAAAAAGACATGCCCATCGGGATGATTGGATCGCTGGTGATCTGTACGGTGCTGTACATCCTGTTCGCGCTGGTGCTGACCGGGCTGGTGCCGTACACGAAGCTGGGGGTGGCCGCGCCGGTGGCGCTCGCGATTGACCGCACGCCGTATGTGTGGATGAACCAACTGGTGAAATTCGGCGTGATCTGCGGTTTCACGAGCGTGATTCTGGTGATGTTGATGGGCCAGTCGCGGGTATTCTATTCGATGTCGCGCGACGGCCTCGTGCCGCCGGTGTTTTCGCAGATCCATCCGAAGTTTCATACGCCGTGGCGAAGCAACCTGCTGTTCTTTTTCTTCGTGGCGCCGTTTTCAGCGTTCCTGCCGCTGAGCATTGTGGGCCGGATGACGAGCATCGGGACGCTGTTTGCGTTCGTGATTGTTTGTACCGGGGTGTGGGTGATGCGGGTGAAGAATCCGGGCCAGGAGCGGCCGTTCCGCACGCCATGGGTTCCGCTGGTGCCGATTCTGGGGATTGTCGTGAACTTCGCGCTCATGTACTCGCTGGGCCGCTCCAACTGGCTGCGGCTGATTATCTGGCTGGTGATCGGCCAGGCGATTTATTTTGCGTACGGCCGGCACCACAGCAAATTGGGATAGCCTGCCACGTTTATGGGAGCGGGGCCGCGGCGAGGTTGTTCTGAGCCTTCGCGAGTGTGGCTGCCACGGCGTTGAGTTCGGCCAGGCGCTGCGATTCGATGGGGGCGGGCACCTTGAGCGTGCTCCAGTCAGCCAGGCTCTTGCGCAGCCAGAAGGTCGCTTTGTCTTTTTGCCCGAGTTGCAGGAAGAGATGGCCCATACTGGCATACGCTGCCGCTTCACTCCAGGGTGTGCCGGAGGCGCGAAGCGAAACGGACGAGACTGCTTCTGCGGCGGCGTTCGCCAGCGAGAGGGCGGTGGGATCGCCCGCGTGCGACTTGATTCGCGCCAGGGCGATGGTCGCCAGGGCGAACGCAACGCGGCCGCCGGCCTGGTCCCGGGTGCCTTCGAAGGTCCGGGCAAGGGTGCGGGCCGCGACCAGTTTGCGCGCGGCTTCGGCATCCCGGCCGAGAGTTTCGAGGGCCTCGCCGGATCTCCTTTGCGCGAAAAGCAGGACGAAGCGGTCACGCTCGTTGCCGGGGTCCTCTTTCAATATGTCAGCGAAACCGCGTTCGCTGGCCTGCAGCAGAGCCAGCGCGTCGCGTGCGTGCGCCGGCTGGGTGATGAGCACATCGCCCGCGCGGGCCTGAGCGTTGGCGAGATCGCTGCGGGCGGTGCGGTCGGCGGGATCCTGTTTGACCATTTGTTGGGCAATTTCGACGACTCGGTCATAGGCCTTCGCCGCTGCGTCGATGTCGCCCAGCCCTCCACCCTTGGCCGGCCCCAGGGTATCGCCCACATGGGCATAGGCGAGCATGAGTTCGCGGAGATAGGAACTGTTCTGGGGCTGCTTGTGCACGAGTTGTTCGCGAGCCTCGGCGGATTCGCGATAGCTGGCGGCAGCCTCCACAAGCCGGCCCGAGGCCCGATCGGCAGAGCCGAGGCTGCTCTCGGCGGACGAAAGATAATCGAGGCTTTCGATACTGCCAGGCCGGATGGCGGACAAGCGGCGGGCGATTTCGACAGCGCCTTCCGCCTCGCTCCGGGCGACATCGGGCCGGCGCCGTTCGGTGGCATCGCGCGCGAGCTGCGCGCTCACGTCGCCGGCGAGCATGAGCGCGTCGAAGTTGTCCGGCTGCTTCGCCAGAACACTCCGCACGAAGCTCCTGGCGCGCTGGAACGACGCTTCCGCGGCGCTGCCCTGGCCGCGCTGGTAGGCGATCAGGCCGAAGCGGAGTTCCACTTCCCCCAGCGCCAGTTGCGCCTGCGGGTCTCCCTTGCCGGCGAGCGGCGCGAGCAGCGTGCGCGCAGATCCGTAACTGGCGAGGGCGCCTTCGGTATCGTGCAGGCTGCTGTACAGCGGATGGCCCTGCACGTCGCCGATTCGCAGGTAGGCCTGGCCCAATTCGAGCGCGAGCGATTTGTCGGAGGCGGCGTCTTCACGCAGGCTTTCGAGGTAGCGCAGGCCGGTGGCGACAATCACCTTGCGCGCTTCGGTGGCGCCGGGCAGGTATTGGATGCGGTCGTGCACATCGAAGACGAAAGCGGTAGCCAGGGAGCGCACCTGCTCGAAACGGCGCTCCGCGCGTCGCGCCTGGTGCACGGTGGCGGCCACGCCGGCGATGGCTGTGGCGGCGATTAGAGCCGCGGCGGCGAACGTGAAGCGGCGGCGGCGCACCAGTTTGCCGGCGCGGTAGAAGAGCGTAGCGGGGCGCGCCGAAACAGGGCGGCCTTCGAGGTAGCAGTCGAGATCGGCGCTGAGCGCGGCCACGGAATTGTAGCGGCGCGGCGGGTCCTTCGCGATTGCCTTAGCGACGATAGTATCGAGGTCCCCGCGCAGTTGCCGCGCCAGCGAGACATCGCCGCGTGCCGCCGCGCGCGCGCTGGGAGGCGGCGGATCGATTTCGCAGACGGAGCGATCGAGAGCCAGGGGCGAAGAGGAATCGGCAACCTGCGCGTGCTCGCCGCAAAGCAGTTCGTAGAGGACCAGGCCGAGCGAATAGACATCCGTGCGGGTGGTGATGGCGCCGCCGCGCACCTGCTCGGGGCTGGTGTAGTCCGGGGTCCAGTGGCGCAGTTCGGTGGTGCTGCCGTTTTGGCCGGGCAGCGGAGCGAGCAGTTTGGCGATGCCGAAATCGAGCAGTTTGGGAACGTCCTCGCGGTTCACCAGAATGTTGGCGGGCTTCAGATCGCGGTGCACCACCAGATTTTCGTGCGCGCAGTGCACGGCGGCGCACACCTGCCGGAAGAGATCCAGGACCCGACGCAGCCCGGGGTTGCGCGTGCGGCGCCATTCGGCCAGCGAAACGCCCTCGACGTATTCCATGACGAAATAAGGGACGCCATCTTCGGTGCCCCCTTCGAGGAAACGGGCGATATTGGGATGTTCGAGGCCGGAGAGGATCTGGCGCTCGTTGAGGAAGCGCTCGCGCAGGCCGGCCTGGTCTCGCCAGGCGGGCAGGATTTTGAGAGCGACGGTCTTGCGATATTCGGCATCGTCGCGCACGGCCTCGAACACGATGCCCATACCGCCGCGGCCGATTTCGCGATTGATGCGATAGGAGCCCACGCGCCGGCCGGTCCAGGTTCCGCCCGTGACGGCAAACTGCGCCAGACCGGCGATGCTGCCGGCGATGCGCGCAGCGGCATCGCCATCCTGCGCCAGCATCTCGAGCAGGTGACGGCGCAGTTCGGGATCATCCGCAGTGGCTGCGTCTACGAAAGCCTGCTGTTCGGCGAGCGGCAGATCGATGGCCTGCTGGAACAGCGAATCCAGGCGGCGCCATTCTTCTTCCGTGAAGCCTGCGTTCATAAAGAGACTCTCAGGGCCGGGACGCCATGGCGCGCCCCAGCCAGGCTTCGGCGGAACGCTGCTCGCGGCTGATCGTGGCGGGGGAAACGCCGAGGAGTTCCGCGGATTCATCGACATTGAGGCCGCCGAAGTAGCGCAGCTCGATCACCTGCGCCTGGCGCGGACTGAAGGCCGCCAGTTGTTCCAGCGCCTCATTCAACGCGAGAAACTCCTCGATGCTGCCGGCACCTGGCACACCGACAGCCAGAGAATCGTTCAGAGTGATCGGCAGTTCGCCTCCGCCGCGCTTGCCGGCCCTGGCGCTGCGTGCGTAATCCACCAGGATCTGCCGCATGATCTGCGCCGCGAGTGCGAAAAAATGGCGGCGGCTTTCAAAATCCGCAGGGTCCTGCTTGACCAGGCGGAGCCACGCCTCATTTACCAGCGCGGTGGGCTGCAGGGTGTGTGAGCCGCGTTCGCGGCGGAGGTAGGCGCCGGCGATGCGGCGGAGTTCGGCTTCCACTAAAGGGGCGAGAGATTCCAGCGACTGGCGGTCCCCATGCACCCACCGGTTCAGCAGTTGCGTGATCTCTCCGCCGCCCGTGTTCAACCCGGAGTCCCCTTTTCGAAACGCAGTATATAGCCGGGCCGAAAAGACCGTCTGTGAGATTTTATACATTTGCGGCTGCGTCTTGAAAGAAATGCAAACCCGTTCCGCTTGCGGAAGATAGGAGGAACAGAGAGGATGCTCTCAAATCGGACTTACTTACAAGCGGCTGTTTGGATCGGGATAGGACTGGCAGGGGCCGGTTCGGGATTCGGGCAAAACACGATCGGTACCGGCGACACGCTGAAAGCGTACTCGACGGTCGGACTCAACCTGGGCGAGACGCTCCGGCTCGACGTGGTGAATATCGGGGGCACCAACGGCGCCCCGCCGGATCCGTGTAATGTGCAGATGGGGTTCGTGAATTCGGCGGGCACCGTAGTGAAAACGGCCAACGCAACGGTCGATTCGGGACATGCCGCCTTTCTGACTCTTACGTTTGCGGAGGGTGCCGCGTCTGCTACGAGCGCGGATACGAAGGTGCACGTCAATTACCTGCCGATAGTGAATACGATACCCCCCGGACCTTGCCGGACGGTTTCCACGGCCGAGGTCTTCGACGCCGTTTTCGGAAGGACCCACGTTTTCCTGGTGCCTGCGGAGAGCCTGGGCTCGGCTCTCGCTTCCGCGCCGAATTTCGGCATAACCGGGGTCACAGCGCTGGACTCGCTACGCGTGAACGTAACGAACATAACCGGCTCGAACGGCTTCCCGCCCGGCCCGTGCGTGGTGCAGATGGGCTTCATCGACGCCGCCGGGACAACGACTAAGCCGGTCAGCGAGTCGCTCGGGCCTGGGCAATCGGCCTCCCTGCTCATCAATTACCGGCAGGCGGCGACGGAACTCGGCTCGGCCAGTTTGCCAGCGCGCTTCAATCTCCGGCCATTGGTCACTGTGCCGCCGGGACCGTGCCGCGTGGCCTCTTCGACGGAACTGGTCGACAGTCTTACCGGGATTACGACGGTTTCGATCCTGCCGGCGGTGCAATCCAACGTGCTCCCGTTGCCGCTTTCGATCAATGTCAACACGGTAGGGCAGTAGGTCGGACACGAGCGCGCGAAACGCACCGTTTGGCGAGCGGCGGTGCGTTTCCGCTTCCCGCCCGAAATAGCGTATATTGCGGAGAAGGTATACCCGCGCTTGTCGCCAACGCCCCAGCAGAAATTCCAGGCCGCGCTCGACTCCCTGGTCGCTCGGGTGAAGCGCGATCGCTCGATTCTCGCGGCGATTCTCTGCGGCAGTCTTTCGTACGACACCGTCTGGGACAAGTCCGATATCGACCTGGTGCTGGTCACGATCGACGATAAGAAGGCCGCCGATCCCGGCCTCGCGCTGTACGCCGAAGGCATCAACGTGCACGCGCTCCTGATGCCGCGCACCGAGTTTCGCAAGACCGTGGAAGGCTCCATCCGCAACAGCTTTGCGCACTCCTTCCTGGCCAGGGGCCGGCTGCTTTACACGCATGACGAAACCATTGCCCGGCTCTGCGAACAGTTGCACGTCATCGGCGAGCGCGATATCGAAATTCAACTTCTGAACGCGGCCGCCTGGGTGCTGCCTCCCCTGTACAAAGCGCACAAATGGCTGCGCACGCGCGGCGACCTGGAATATACCGCGCTGTGGATTCTTAACGCCGCCACGCCGCTGGCGAAAATCGAAGTGCTGCGGGCGCATTTGCTGGCGGACCGCGAGGTCATCCCACAGGCCCTGAAACTGAATCCGGCGCTCTTCAAAACCGTTTACACCGACCTGCTGAACACAAAGAAGACCGCGAAGAACGTGCAGGCGGCGCTGGCGGCGATCGACGGTTACCTGGAAGAACGGACCGAAGAACTGTTCGGCCCCGTGATCGCCTATCTGCGCGAAGTGGGCGAGGCGCGCTCCGCGACCGAAATCGAAGATCATTTCAAACGCAACTACGGCATCGGCGGCATGACGGGCGTCTGCGAGTATCTGGCCGACCGCGGGCTCATCGGCAAAGCGCCGCTGGCGGCGCGGCTCACCAAGACCAGCAACGTGGACGTGGAGGAACTGGCATTCTTCCACGCCGGAAAGGCGCCCGATGAATGGTAAGACGGGCGCCGCGAAGAGCAAACCCGCGGCGCGAACCTCCATCGCGATTCAAGGCGCCCGAGTCCACAACCTGAAGAACATTTCGCTCGAGGTGCCGCGCGACCGCCTGGTGGTGGTCACGGGGCTCTCGGGCTCCGGCAAATCCAGCCTGGCGTTCGACACGATCTATGCCGAAGGGCAGCGGCGGTACCTGGAATCGCTCTCGAGCTACGCCGAGCGATTCGTGACGCAGGTCGCGAAGCCGGACGTCGATTTCGTGTTCGGGCTTTCGCCGGTGATCTCGATCGAGCAGAAAACTACCGGCAGCAATCCGCGATCGACCGTCGGCACCATGACGGATATCTCGAGTTACCTGAATCTGCTGTTTGCGACGATCGCCGAGCCGCACTGCCCGCGCACCGGCGAAAGCGTCGCGAGCCGCACCGCGAACCAGATACTGGAAGCCATTCTGGCGCTGCCCGGCGGGGCGACGATCGAACTGCGGGCGCCGGTTTTCAAAGTGTACGGCGAGGAACTCGATTTCGTATTCACCGAAGTCCGCAAAAAGGGCTGCCGCGAAATCATCATCGACGGCGAACGGCTGGATCTCTCCGACAAACTCTCGCTGGAAGAAGACGACGTGCGCGACATGGACGCGGTGGTGGACCGTTTCGTGGTGGGTCCGGCGCACGAAAAGGCCATTAAGGCGGGGATTGCCGCAACCCTGCTGGTGGGGGATGGGCTGATGCGGGTGGAAGTGCTCAAGGGCGCGGGCAAAGGGGAAACGGAGCGCTTCTACAAGGCGCTGTGCAGCCCCACGCATCACTTTGTTTACGGCGGGATCGAGCCGGAATTCTTCATGTTCAACAATCCCGAGAGCGCCTGCCGCACCTGCGGCGGTCTCGGCATCTACAAGATCACGCATCCCGAACTGCTGGTTCCCGATCCCAAGCGCAGCATCCGCGGGGGCTGCTTTGTCCGCGAAGCGTACAAGTACAATCCGGACACCTGGGACGGGCGCGTCGTCTACAGCCTCTCGCAGGCGCTGCATTTTTCGCTCGATACGCCCTGGGAGAAGCTGCCGGAGGTGGCGCGGAACACCATTCTCTACGGCCTGGATGGCAAAAAGCTGGCCACCTTGCTGCCGCCGGATGCCAAGGTGAAGCGCGATGAATTCGAGGGCCACGAAGTCGGGTTTCACGGTATTGCGCGGCGCATCGAGCGGCATTACCGGCGCTACCGCCAGCGGGGAGAGGCCAATTCGGGAATGGAAGCGTGGCTGGACAAAGTGATGGTCGAGCGCACCTGCCCGGATTGCAACGGGGCGCGGCTGCGCGCCACGCGGCTTCTTTTCACCATCGCGGGCAAGAGTATTTACGATCTGGGCAACCTGCATTTCGACGAGCTGCACGAATTCCTCGGCACTCTTAAACCGTCCGGCCGCGGCAGCGACGCGGGACGCCAGGTGCTCAACGAAATCCGCGGGCGGCTGAAGCTGCTGCTGGGGATCGGGCTCGACTACTTGAATCTCAATCGCCGCTCGGGCACGCTTTCGGGCGGCGAATCGCAGCGCATCCGGCTTTCTACGCAGATCGGCTCCGGCCTGATGGGCATGCTGTACGTGCTGGACGAACCCAGCATCGGGCTGCACCCCAAGGACAATGTCAAGATGATCGCCACGCTGGAGAGCCTGCGCGATATCGGCAATACCGTGATTGTGGTGGAGCACGATGAAGACACCATCCGCGCGGCGGATCACATCGTCGAAATGGGCCCCGGACCGGGGGTGCACGGCGGCGAGGTGGTGGTGCAGGGGACGATCGAGGACATCATGTCGTGCAAAGCCTCGCCCACCGGACAGTACTTCTCCGGCCGGCGCGCCATCGAAACGCCGGACCGCCGCCGCAAAGGAAACGGGAAGGCGCTCACCATCCGCGGCGCGCGCGAAAACAATTTGAAGAACGTAGATGTCGACTTTCCGCTCGGCAAGCTGGTTGCGGTAACGGGCGCGTCGGGTTCGGGAAAGAGCACGCTGGTCAACGAGATTCTGTACAAGGCTCTGTGGAAACGGCTGGTGGATACGCGAACGCTGCCCGGCGAACACGATGGCATAGAAGGCGCGGACGTGGTGCACAAGGTAGTCAACATCGATCAGTCGCCCATCGGCCGCAACAGCCGCTCGAACCCCGCTACGTACATCGGATTCTACGATGCCATCCGCGAGCTGTTTGCGCGCGCGCCGCTTTCGGTGGAACGCGGATACAAATCGGGCAGGTTCAGCTTCAATGTCAAAGGCGGGCGCTGCGAGGAGTGCCAGGGCGAAGGCGTCATCACGACGCAGCTTTATTTCATGCCGGACGTGGAAGTGACCTGCGGGGTGTGCAAGGGTGCGCGCTTCGGCAGCGAGACGCTGGAAGTCACGCTGCGCGGCAAGACCATTACGGATATTCTCAACATGCCGGTGGAGGAAGGCGTGGCGTTCTTCGCCGCCGAGCCGGCCGTCGGCAAGAAGATCGAAGTGCTGCGCGACCTCGGATTGGGATACCTGACCCTGGGACAATCCGCGACCACGCTTTCGGGCGGCGAAGCGCAGCGCATCAAGATCGCCGCGGAACTCTCGAAGCTGCAGCGCTCCAAACACACGGTGTACATTCTCGACGAGCCGACCACGGGCCTGCACCTGGCCGATGTCGAGCGGCTGCTGGAGTGCCTCAACCGCCTGGTGGACGCGGGCCACACGGTGCTGGTGATCGAGCATCACCTGGATGTGATCAAGACTGCGGATCACGTGATCGATCTCGGTCCCGAAGGCGGGCACGCGGGCGGCAAGGTGGTGGTCACGGGGACGCCCGAGCAGGTGGCGGCGTGCCGCGCCTCATATACGGGGCGCTTTTTGAAGGCGCGGCTGGGAAGGTAGCGCGAGCGGCGGCTGCCGCGGACCCGCTACGGCTTCCGATTTCACCCAGCACGTGTACCACACGTCGCGGAGCATGCGGGCGCCTTCGGCCAACCGGTCGGCCGTAAACGGCTTCGCGGCCTGGGGCTCTTTTCCGCTACCGAATGGCGCGGCCAGGTCCCAGCGGTAGATCTGCTCCATGTGGGCGTTGGAGACTTCGTTCCAGCCGCCGCTTGACGAAGCGTTGCTCCTCAGTGTTTTCGGGCATCGCCCTCCAGCGCCGGAACGCGCCGGTCAGTATTTCGCCCCACTCCTGGCCCGGTGGTTTCGGTCGCGGTTACGGATTATGCCTCACGCGATTTCCGCAATGACGCAACGGCGACACTGGCGTTGCCGGCCAGATTGCAGCCGATATCGGCTACCGCCGCTACACCTCGACTGTGGATCTGGAGTTCCCGACGCAACTGCTGCGCCCGCTCTGGGCCGCGAAAGGCGGTTTCCAGGTGCGTTACGCGCGCGACATCAAACTGGGCGATCTCAAAGGTTCCAATCTCATTCTGAGCGGGGTGGCCGAGGCCAATCCATGGGTCTCGCTCTTCGAAAAGAAGATGAATTTCCAGTTCGCCATCGATGAATCCACACGCAACTTTCGGGTCTCTAACCGCAGCCCGGCTCCCGGTGAGAGCGCGGCCTATTTCAACTCGCCCGGCGATCCCGCAACGCGCGCATACGGATTGCTCGCCCTGCAACCCGGCCTGATGGCAGGAGACCTGGTGCTCATCGCCGAGGGATGGCCAGGCGCCCAGGGCGCAGTTGCTGGCGGTCAGGAAGGACCAGTAAAAAAAGGCCCGCGCCCGAATGACCGGTCCTACGGCGTGATCAGGTGTCCCGAGATGGCCACGTTGCAGGCCAGGAAGCTCGGTTCATATCCTGCAAAGGCGGGACTCACGCTCAGCGAGTCGGCATATATAGAAACCGGCCAGGACTGGTAAAACTGCCCACTGTCGGTGGGTGATACCGTCGGAGCCATATAGAAATTCACCGGGGAGTTGCCCGCCACCGTGGAAGAGATCAGGCCGATCGGCTGAATCACATTGTTCGCGGCCGACGCTCCGCACGACATGTTGACGAACTCGATTACCAGGCGCTTGCCGCTGGGGATGGATACAGGCGTGGAGGTGAAGTTGGTCACGTTGATGGGCACAACTACCTGAAAGGGCGCGCGGGCAGGCTGGTCGACATCCTGCACCAGCGCGGCGCGAACCTGCGCCAGCACGGGCCTGGCATAAAATTTTCCAAGGACGGCGAGAAGCGCGAGGGTTCCCGCCAAAGTCAGCATTCTGTTTTTCATGTTCTCCTCTGTGATCGATGGGTTTTAACGGAATCAGTCCGGCGGGGCGCTTCACCGCGAGATTCGGCGCGCACGCTCCAGCAGCAGCACGGCGCTGCCGAATAGGAAGATGAGGGCATACCCGGGCTCCGGCACATTGTCCGGAAGCACCACGTCGAAGGCGTAATTGAGATTCTCTCCGGCGGCGAGATTGCCCAGCCCGGCAAAGCCGTCGGCAAGAGTGCTGCCCGCACCGTTTTCCGCCAGAGACATGTTTTCAAAGGCAGTCAGCGCAATCTGATACGTGCCCGGCGCGAGCGTGCCTCCATCCAGGAGGACGTCGAAACAGTTTCCGCCGACGGAGTTCGCCCCCGGCGGGCAGGTGGTTCCGAAGAAAGTCGATGCCAGAAAGTTTCCGGAGGCGTCGAAGAGGCTGAGATACGGCTCCAACCCGCCCGCCGGCACGATGGCGCCGGTGAGGCTGACACCTCCGCCGTAGCCGTAGGTAATCGCCTCCATGGGAGTGGTGGTGTTCACCGTAAAGGTGTCGATGACGGCGGCCCATTGCGCGTAGTCGCCATCGGTGTTTGCAGGGCCGAGCGTGCAACCCGCGCCGCAATCGGTCACGGTGGCGTCGGTTCTCAGACTTCCGGAAAAGAATATGACGTTGGCGGCGACCGGGGCCGGCGCCGCCAGCACGGCTATGGCCGCCAGAATCGCGGCCGGCAGTGCGGCGAGGCGGCGCACTCTCGCCCTATGGACAGAACAAGACATCCTCCGAACCCCCTCCCGGTTCCGGAGATCGCTGCCCCGGAATCTTCAGGAGAATATCAGTTCGCGTGAGGACAAAACACCACATAAACGGGTAGGAATCGTTGCGGCCCGGCGGCTATTCTTTCAGCACGTTATCGTCGTACCAGGGGCTGTACAGGCTGCGGTCGCCCTCTTCGAGCTGAAACCCGGCGTGTTCATTGAGATCGAGATGGAACTTCACGCGGCGGCCTTCAGTATCGGTATAGATGCGGCCTTCGAGTTCCTTGCCGATCAGGCTTTCCAGGTCGGCGAAGTATTGCTCGGGAAAGACGAAAGTGGGCCGCCGTTGCAGTTCGGCCTCATTGTTGGTGAGAACGTCGTGCGAGCGGCAATAACACTTCGTCACCCACACCATGCAATCTTCCGCGCCGAGCACCCGGGCCTGGGAGCGGCGGATTTTGATGAGCCGGCCGCCGCGCAGTTCCACGCAGTCGTAATCCGTCCCGGCTGATTGCGCACCCGTCATAATTCAAGACAATTTTAGCTGAATTGCGGAGCGCGCGCGCCGGCGCGAATTATTCGGCGCGAATGGATTCCATGGGGTCGATTGCGGCCGCCCGCCGCGCCGGAGCGGCCGCGGCCACGAGCGCCACAGCGCCCAGGAGCGCAGCGCCATAGAGCAGGCTGGCGCCATCCAGCGGGCTGACCCGGAAGATGAGGGCGCGCAGCACGGGCTGCAGAGCGGCGGCCAGCCCGATTCCCACCACGATCCCCGCGCCTGCCAGGCGTCCGGCGTCCGCCACCACGGTTCCGGCAATGCGGCCCGGCGCCGCTCCCAGCGCCATCCGCACACCCAACTCGCGGCGGCGCGCATTGACCGTCTGGGTCACCAGTCCATAGAGCCCGACCGCCGCCAGCAGCATCGCGGCCAACGCGAAGAACGAAAGCAGGCGTGCGTTGGAACGGGGCCTGTCGAGCGTATCGCCGAGCGCATCTTCCAGGGTCTCGACTCCGAAAATCGCCCGGCCGGGAGCAGCCGCGCGCACCACTTCCCGCACCGATTTCATCATGCTGCGCGGATCGCCCGCGGCGCGCACGAGATATTCGGGATCCGGCCAGTTGCCTCCGGCGGCGCAGTTGTAGACATACGGATACGGCGGGGCGTCCAGCGAATCCTCGCGCATGTCGCCGATCACGCCGGCGATCTCCGGGTGAATATCGGCGCTGTATCCGACGAACCCGATGTGGCGGCCGAGCACGCTGTTGCCGTGAGCGTAGACCTCGACGAAACGCCGGTTCACCATGGCCTTCGGCGGTCCCGAAGGCGTCGCCGTCAATTCGGGGCACCAGCTTCCGGCAAGCAGCGGCACGCGAAGCCCCTGCAGATAGCCGGGACTCACCAGGCGATAGCCCACCGGCATTTTGCCGGTCTCCGCGCTGGCGGCCACCCCTTCGAGCGTGATCTGGTTGCGCAGCGTGGCTCCCGATGCCGGAAGGAAGTTGGTCATGCCGGCGGCCTGTACACCGGGGATGCGCTCGAGCCCGGAGATCAACCGTTCCTGCATGCGGCCGATCATGGCGCGGTTTTCGTCCCACGCCGCGCCCACGTGAAAGACGATGGCGTGCGAGGCGTCGAAGCCGGTTTCCACGTGGTTCAGGTTGTAGAAGCTGCGCAGCAGGAGCCCGGCGCTCGAAAGCAGCAGCATGGTGAGAGCGACTTCACCGGCAATCAGCATCCGTTGCGCGCGATGTCTGCCCCCGGCAACGCCGCGACCGCCGCGGGCCAGCATCCCGGCGCCCGATGCGAGCGTGACGCGCAGCGCCGGAAGGAGCCCGAACGCCGCCATTCCCGCCACGCTGGCAAAGATTGCGAAGGCCAGGGCCCGCCAGTCCAACGCCAGCTCATTCATGCGCGGGGTATCGCTGAACAGCTTTGGCAGCACGTTCACCGAAGCCGCGGCGAGTCCATAACCGCAAACAGCGCCCGCCGCCGCAATCAGAGCCATCTCGCGCATCACCGTACCGACGATCTGTCTTCGAGTGGCGCCGAGTGACGCGCGGATCGCCAGTTCGCGCTGCCGCTGGTCGAGTTGCGCAAGCACCAGCGTGGCTACGTTGCTCACCGTGATCAGCAGCAGCAGCCCGACCGCTCCGAACAGAAGCACCAGCGACCTGGCCGAATCTCCCACGCGCGCCTGCTTCAGCCCTTCCACCGCGGCCGACCAGCCGCGATCCGTAGCCGGGTACTGCTCGCCGAGCGCGTGCTGCACGCTTGCCAGATCGGCCTGCCCCTCTGCCGGAGTGACGCCCGGCTTGAGCCGGCCCACTCCCGAATAGAACCGCGCGTCGCGCATGCGGGCCAGGAATGGAGCCAGTTGCGCCGGAATCCAGACATCGACCACAGGGCTGGTGAAACTCTTCGGCATGACCCCTACGATGCTGTAGCCTTTGCCATCGATGACGAGCCGCCGCCGCGTGATTTCGGGGTCGAGCCCATAGCGCCGCGACCACAGCCCGTAGCTGATCACCGCCGCCAGCGGTCCGCCGAGCTGTTCCTCGGCCGGGGTGAAGGTGCGGCCTACCAGCGCCGGCATGCCGTAGACATCGAAATAGCGCGGCGCCACGCGGCGGCCTTCGAGGCGTTCCGGCTGCGCCATGGAGGTATCAGTGACGCTTTCGGCATAGGAGCCGCTGATGCTCTGAAACGTGCGGCTGTCGCGATTCCACTCTTCGATGCGCACGGGAGCCATCAGGCTCACCTTCTGGCTTTTGGCCGACGATGCCTCCATCACGGTGACGAGCTGCTGCGGATTTGGAAACGGCAGCGGCGCCAGCAGCACCGTGTTGACCACCGTAAACAATGCCGTGTTGACTCCGATTCCCAGGGCAAGCAGCAGGATCGCCGTGAGTGCAAATCCCGGCCGCCGCGCCAGTCCCCGCATCGCCAACCGCCACTGTTTCATAGTTCTATAGACGATTGACGCAGGGACAGGTTAGGGCTTTGTTTCACCAGCGGAACGGTTCCCGGCTGCCGCGGAACGCGGCCGGGATGTTACGTTACAATCATTCCTCACGATGCCGTTTTCCGCCGGAACCCGACTCGGGCCTTATGACATTCTCGCCCCGTTGGGGGCGGGCGGCATGGGCGAAGTCTACCGCGCGCGCGATACGCGCCTGGGCCGCGAGGTCGCCATCAAGATTCTGCCGCCGGAAATGGCGGCCGATCCCGCGCGGCGGCAGCGCTTCGAATTCGAGGCCCGCGTCATCGCGGCCCTCAACCATCCCAACATCGTGGCCGTTTACGATGTCGGCGAGGGCTATATCGTCAGCGAACTGGTGGACGGCGAATCCCTGCGCACGGTGCAGTTCGGACTGCGCAAAACGCTGGATATCGCGGTGCAGATTGCCGAAGGACTGGCGGCGGCGCACGCAGCCGGCGTGGTGCATCGCGATCTCAAGCCCGGCAACATCCTGCTGGCGCGCAGCGGGCGCGTGAAGATTCTGGATTTCGGCATCGCCAAGATGACGAGCGCGCGTCCGGCGGGGCCCGAAACCGAAACCCTCACGGCGCGCACTGAGCCTGGCCTGGTTTTGGGCACGGTGCCGTACATGTCGCCGGAACAGGTGCGCGGCCAGGAAGTGGACTACCGTTCCGATATCTTCAGCTTCGGCCTGATCCTGTATCAACTGCTCACCGGCGGCCGCGCGTTCACGGGCGATACTTCGGTGGAAATCATGACCGCCATCCTCAAGCAGGATGCGCCGGAGCTGCCGGACACCATTCCCGCGCCCATCCGCGAAATTGTGGCACACTGCCTGGAGAAGAACCCGGCCAACCGGTTTCAATCCGCCAAGGACCTGGCTTTCGCGCTGGCGCACATCGGCACGGGAGCGAGTTCGCGAGTCACGGGCGTGCCGGCGGCATCGCGGCGTCGTGGGTTGGCCGGTATCGCGGCAGCAGCGGTTTTGCTGGCGGGCGCCGCGGCCGGCCATTATCTCTGGCGCGCCTCCGATCCGCCGCAGTGGACCGGCACTGTGCTCGGCGGCCCGGAAGCGGCGCTGTTGCCGCACACCTCGCCCGACGGGCACCTGCTGGCCTTCGAAGCCGTCGATAACGGACTCACGCAGGTAGCGGTGATGAAGCCGGAGACCGGCAACTGGAGCATCCTTACGCACCGCCGCGACCGCGGCCTGGTGCTGACCATCAGCTGGTCGCCCGATGGCGCGCTTATTTACTACAACCGCGTGAACGATGGCGCGGTTTACAGCGTGCCGGTACTCGGCGGCGACGAGCACCTGGTGCTGTCCGATGCCGGCGAACCGGTGCCCCTGCCCGATGGCAGCCTGCTGGTCGCGCGCATGAACAATGCGCACCGCAGCCAGTATTTCCGCTTCTGGCCGGATACGGGCCGCCTGGTAGAGGTGCCGCTGTTCGCGCCGCAACTGGCCAGCGTGATCAGCTACAGCGAAGCGCGCGTGCTGCGCGGCGGCAGGCAGGCAATTCTCTTCGGTACGCCGATCGGCAGCGCACCCGGCCGCCGTCCCGGCCTCTTCACCCTGGATCTGGCGGCGAACACCGTGCGCCACGCGATCGATTCCGCCTATCGCGACGAATCCGTCCGCACCTTCGCCGCCGGCGCCGGGGGATCGATTCTGGCCGCGATCCCCGCCGAAGGGCTGTTCCGCCTGATCGCGATTCCACGCGGCGGCAGCTATCCCGGCCAGACGCTCTTCACGACCACCAGCGACGTCTGGGGTATGGATACCGGCCCCGAGGGTTCCGTGTACGCCAGCCTCTCCGACAGGCCCGCCGACATCATCCGGATCGCCGAAACCGGCGGCCCGGCGGAACGGATCGCCAGCTTCGCGCGCTCCAGCGACCTGGACCTGATCATGGCGCTTCCCGATGGACGCTGGGTGGTTCCGGTGCCGGTTTCCGGCCATGTGCGGCTCACGGTTGTCGAAGCAGGAAAGGAGCCCGCTCCTCTGATCAATACGACCGAGGAAACCGCCAGTCCCATGTGCCCAGCCGGCGAGCGCAACGTGGCGTTCGTCATCGGACCCGAGCCGCGCCAGACGATCGCGGTGGCGGAGATCGAAAGCGGCCGCATTGTGCAGCGCATCGCGCCGGCAAAAGGCGAAATCAATTCGCTGACGGCGTCGCCGGACGGGCGGACGATTTACTTCGCCGCCGCAGGAGCCATCTGGGCTGTGCCTTCAGGGGGCGGCGAAGTCGCCAGGATCACGGCCGGCGACAGCGCGGTGATGGACGCGGCGAACCATGCTCTCGTGGTGCAGCGCATCGAACCTACGGTGACGCGTCTCGTTTCCGTGCCGCTAACCGGAGCGGCGGAGCGCGAGATTCCGCTCGATCCGGCGCTTCCCCTCATGCCCTGGCCGCTTTCTCCCAGCGCGCTCGATGGCAAAGGCAGGCTGCTGGTTTCCCTGCTGCCGCGCGATTCGTGGTTCAACCCCATCGCGATTCTGGATACTGCCACGGGCCGCATGACGCGCGTTCCCGCCGACGATCTGAGCGACCATCTCACGGCCGGCTGGACGGCGGATGGCCGCATCGTGACGATTCAGGTGGGCCTGCGCGCCACGCTGTGGAAGTTCAGCCCGCAGAGTAAATAGCCACCAGGAGGCGGCAGGACGACTATCCGTTGGAATTAAGCGGCTGCCAGAGTTCGATCTTGTTGCCGTCGGGATCGTAGATCCAGGCGAAGCGGCCGTAGCTTTCGTCCTGGCGCTTCGGGTCGATGCGGACGCCCTCTTTGGCCAGGCGGTCGAGCAGTGCTTCCAGGTCGTCGACGATGTAGTTCAGCATGAACGATGCTGGACTGGGCTCGAAGTATCTGGTGTCGCCGGGGAAGATGCTCCAGACCGTCATCTGCTCGCTTTCCGGATTGTCTTTTTCCAGCCACGGCAGCATGACACCATGGCCGCTATCCGCGAGGCCGAGGTGTTTTGCATACCACTCCTGCATTTGTTGGCGATTCGCGGACTTGAAGAAGATACCACCGATGCCGAGGATTCGGCCTTGCTGGCTCATGGTTGTTCTCCTATATTGCGATTGTACAGGGCGAATGCCGCTTCTGCCCCAACGACGCGGCGCGGGGCCCGGTTAATTCTCGATTGGGGTCTTCGCCACCGAATCGACCACCAGTACCTGCAGCGGCGCTCTGCGCTTCTCGAGCTTCAGCCCCTGCGCCTGCAATGCCGCATAGAGCGAGTCGTTGTTGGCGCTCTCGGCCATCCGGAGCGCTTCCGGAGGCAGCGAGATTCCGGCGGCGATCGCGGAATGGATGTTCGCGGCGAGAAAATCTTCGGGGGTCAATTGCAAGTCGAAATCGTAGCTGCCCTTGAGATCCGTCATGTCCACCACCGGCATATCGACGAAGCGGCCCAGAAGGTCTGCGAACCGCGTCATATCCAGCTTTTTGCACTCGATTTTATTGTTAGCCATGGTGAAGTAGGAATCTTTGCTGTATCTGACGGTGGTGCCGCGCGGGCCGCCCTCCACGTTCACATTGAGGGCAGCTTTCGCCGGGTTTTCGCCATCGGCGGCGGGATCGGCGGGCGATTCCGTGAGCTTCGGCCCGCCCTTCGCTACCACGAGTCCATACACCTCAAACTCCTTGGACTCGCGGTGATATTTCAATTGAAACCGGTCTTCCAGCAGGCTCTGCAACATACCGGGAACATCGGCGCGCGAACTGCCCGCGGGCAGTTTGGCATCGATATCCCACCGCGGCGTGGAAGCCCATTCGGGAGCAACGATTTGCTGCAATGGCACCTGGTAGGCAATCCGGATGTAGTCCTTGAGCGTGAGATCGGAGATATGCACCTGGGCGCCATCGATGTGTAACCCGATGGTCATCTTCGCGCCGCTCATCACATTGTATGGAGGCGCGGCTTTGATCGATGCCACTTCAAATTCCGGGCGGGGCTTCGCATCCTGCGCCCAGGCCGCTGCCGCGCCAAGCGCCCCGAAAACCAGCAGACGTGTTGCGTTCATATAGATTCCTATACGCAGGAACCGGGAAAAAGATCCGCCGGGAGTGGCGCGACGGAGAGAAAACCGCTACTTCACTGCTTCAGGCTCTCTTCGACCTTGAGTTTGGCCAGGGGGCCGCTCATGCGCATTTCGCGGTTGCCATCGGTCAGGACCACCATGACGCGCCCGTCGACGGTAGTGGCGCCGCTCCCGGTGTAAATATCGTCGCCGGTGCGCAGATTGAGGGATGTGAGCCGCAGGCGCGGGGCGACGGGGGACCAGCGAAGGTCGTATTTTCCCGAAAAGGCACGCCACGGAGAGGATGTGCCGAAGTCCGGCGCCAGGGCGGCGAAGGTGCCGGTGGAAGTCAGATTCGCAAGCAGTTGCTGGCCGGTTCCGGAAGTTTCCAGGGTTCCATCGGCATCCAGCTTGCCGGATTGCCACGGCATGCCTTTCAGCCTGGCGGTCAATTTGTAAACCGGGTGGGAACCGCGCAGGTTAATCGCAAGTTTTCCGCCCAGGGTAGCGACATCGTCACATTTGGCCTGGATGGCATCGAGCTCGACGTGGGAGCCTTCCCATATCAGGTGAGTGCGCACGTTGGCGAAATCCGTTCCGCCCACCGTCAGGTCGTCGATCTGAAAGGTGCCATCGGCAGCACGCGCGGTGAGCCATTCCGGAAGACGGGAGCGGCCGAGAGCGCGCGCGATGAGGCTGGGGTTGCGGCGCAGCGTGGGAAGCAGTTCGGCTTCGAGATCGGCGGCATCGAGATCCTCGGCGTGCAGGTGGATGTGGTGCGGGCGCGAATCGCGAGGTTCGTAGCGGTAGTCGCCGGTGAAGGCGACTTTGCCGGCCTCGGCGTCGATGCGGTCGAGCGCGATGCGCGAGCCATCGATCATGGCGTGAACGAAATTCAGGTCGACGGGGTCGGCGAGTCCGGGAACGGAGACGCGGCCATCGATGAGTTCGAGATCGCCATGCCATCCGGAAGAGGCGGCATCGTGGTGGTAGCGCAGGTCGCCGTTCCACTGGCCGGACTGGACCTGTTCCAGCCAGGGAACCGCAGCCAGCGCCACCTGCGCGCGCAGGGAGTTGACGTTCATGGCGCCGGTAGCGATGCCGAGATCGAAGGAATCCTGGTCCAGATCGTAATCCGCCTGAATGCGCGCCTGGTCGAGATCGGCAGTCTGCACCACGGTGGGGGAAAGTTGAATATGGCCGCGGCCGAAGACGACGTGGGCCTGTTCGAACTTCACGGGAGGCGAATCCGGAATGGTGACAGAAGCGTTATGAAACGCCAGTTCCCCCTGGAAGCTGCCGCGGCCGGAATAGCCCAGGGCGCCATCGATGGTGCCGCCCAGTTGGAGGCGCGGCGGAAACTGCGCGCCCATGTGGCGGGCCAGTTCGACCAACGGCCCCACGGGAAACTGGTTCCAGTTGAGAGCCACGGCCCAGCGCGGCTGGCTGAGGTAGTTGCTGGCGTGGAAGCGGATGGAAAGCGGAAGCGCCTCGCTGCCGGAGGAACTGGATTCCATTTCGAGCTGCTGGCCCAGCAGGTCGAGGCTCCCGCGCACATCCAGAGGCCATCCCTGGCCCTTGGCCGGAAGAAGGTCCCAGCGATGCACGTCTTCGACGCTGAGGCGGCCCTGAATGCCGATGTTGTTGATGGGGCCGCCGAAATGCAGGCGGGAAGAAACCGTGCCCAGCACCTTGCCCGACTGGCCGCGCACGAGCGCGGTCAACTCGCCCAGGCCGGTACGCTCGAGGACGAGATCCATATCGACGCGCTCGGGATCCACGAACCAGCGGCCCTTCAGGGTGAAGGAGCCGAGCCCGATGACGGGCCGGTCGGTGCGCGACGCATCGGCGGAGCAATAAACGCTCCAGCCATTGCCGCGCGAGCCGGGCGGAGAAATATCCAGATCGGTGTCGTTTAAATAGAAGACCGATTTTTCGTCGCCGAATTTGAAATTGATGCGGCCGTTGCGCACGTGAATCGCCGGCGTGTTGGTCATGACCGAACGGTTGACGAGCGACGAAAAATTCCAGCGTCCCCATTCGGATGCCGGACCGGACTTGGTGAGGTTGACGCTGGCGCCATCGAGGGTAATGGACGCGATCACGAAGCGCCCGCCCAGCAGCGACCAGATGGAAGGCCGCACCTCCATACCGCCTTCATCCTTCTGAATGTAGACCACGGGTTCGATGCCGATGGCGGGATCTTCGTGGATGGTGACGCTATCCACAGTGATGGCGGGTAGAGGCAACAGCTTGAAATGCACCGCGCCGATTTCGACCGTGCGGCCCAGCGCGCGTTCCAGCGCGGATTGCAGCCGCTTGCCGTACTGATCGGCGGTAATGTACGGAGCGGCGACGGCGCCCGCGAGGACCACGAGCATGCCGGCGCCGGCGATCTTGAACGGCTTCTTCACGGCCGCGCTCCGACCAGCGTGCGATACGCCTCGAGGTCATCGATATCGGCGACGATGCCGGAGTCGGCGACATCGATCCATTCGGTTTCGGAGGCATGCGCGTGGACCACGTCGCGCGCGGCATCGTCCGCCGAAAGAGCCAGAAATTCGGAGATCAGGCGGCGCGAAAACCAGATCGGGTGGCCGCGGCGTCCTTCGAAGCGCGGAACGCGGAGGAGCGCAGCGGGCGCGCCGTGCAGCAGGGCATCGAGCGTTTGGGGCGCGACCGCCGGATGGTCCACGAGAGTGAGCAGCACCCCTTCTGCTTCGGCGGGAACGGCGCGCAGGCCGCACTGCAGCGAAGTGGTCATGCCGCGCTGCCATTCGGGATTCACAATGAAGTCGGCGGCGGGCTTCGTGCCGGCACGAATCTCGCCGGCCGCGGCGCCGAGAACGGCGATCACCGGCGAGCACCGCGGGGTGAAGAGCGCAATCAGGGTATCGAGGAAGGTTTCCGGACCGTATCGCAGCAGCGCCTTGGGGGAGCCCATGCGCCGCGACTCGCCGGCGGCGAGGATGAGGCCGGCGGTGGGGGGATGCGGACTCACTTGCGCAGCACGGCCGGCGTGGACTCGCCGGCGAAGACGGAAAGCGAAAGGGCACGCCAGTTGGACGCGGCGTTGCGGCGCACGGCGATCATCTCCGCCGTCACCGAAATGGCGATCTCCTCCGGAGAGATGGCGCCGATATCGAGCCCCATGGGCGCGCTCAGCCGCTCGAAGGCTTCGCGCGGCACGCCTTCTTTTTCCAGCTCGCGAATCACGTTGAGCACCTTGCGGCGGCTCCCGATCATGGCGATATAGCGCGCCGGGGTGGCGATGGCCAGCTTGAGCACCCGCATATCGTCGCGATGGCCGCGGGTGACGATGATCAGGTAGCTGGTCTCGCCGATGGGAAGGTTGGGGAAAACCTCTTCATACTCCGCGGCGTGGACCTCGGCCGCTTCCGGGAAGCGTTCGCGGTTGGCGAACGTCTCGCGGTTGTCGATGACAACCGTGGAAAACCCGGCCAGCGTGGCGGCCTTGGACAGGCTTTTAGAGATGTGGCCGGCGCCGAAAATATAGGCGCGCGGAACCGGGAGCACAGGCTCGACAAAGACATCGAGCTGGCCGCCGCAGATCAGGCCGTTATCGTAAGCCGCGTCCTGGCCCAGGTTGAAAGTGAGGCGCTTGGGTTTTTCCGTTTCGATCACCTCCCGGGCAGCGTTCCAGACTTCCGCCTCGACGCAGCCGCCGCCGATGGTGCCGGCCATCGAACCGTCTTCCCGCACCAGCAGCTTGGCGCTTTCGTAGCTGGGGATGGAGCCGCGCACTTCGACGATGGTGGCAAGCGCACACTTCTGACCCAATGCGCGGAGGCGCACCAGTTCCTCGAAAACATCCATTACGATGCGATTATAACGTGCGGCGGGGGCCGTTCGGACGGGGCGGACCGTTAAACTGGAGGTACATGCCCGAAACAGACTCCCGCAGGTTCGCCATCGTCGGTGGCGGCATTGTGGGATTGGCGACTGCCTACAGGCTCGGGGAGCGCTTCCCCGCGGCCAGGATCACGCTTCTCGAAAAGGAAAACGCGGTGGGACAGCACCAGACCGGCCACAACAGCGGGGTGCTGCACTGCGGGCTGTACTACAAGCCGGGGTCGGTCAAAGCGCGGCTGGCGGTGACGGGGATTCGCCAAATGGTGGCGTTTTGCGCGGAAAACGGCGTTCCCCACGAGGTCTGCGGCAAGCTGGTGGTGGCGGCGGACGAAAGCGAAGTGGCGCGGCTGCGCGACCTGGAAAAACGCGGCACGGCGAACGGTCTGGAAGGGCTGCGCTGGCTCGAGCGCGACGAGATGCGCGAGATCGAGCCGCACGTGGGCGGAGTAGCGGCGCTGCGCGTGCCGCAGGAAGGGATTGTCGACTATCCGCGTGTCTGCGAAACGCTGGCGGCGAAGCTGGCGGAGCGCGGCGTGAAGGTGGTGACGGGAGCGCGTCTCGAGCGGGCGCGGCGCGCGGGATCGGGCTGGGTGGCGGAGACCGGCGCGGGGGCGTTCGAAGCCGATTTCCTCATCAACTGCGCGGGGCTCCATTCGGATCGCGTCGCGGAGCGGGCGGGCGAACGGCGCGAGGTGCGGATCGTCCCGTTTCGCGGCGAATATTTCAAGATCCGGCCGGAGCGGCAGTACCTGGTGCGCAACCTGATTTATCCGGTGCCGGACCCGCAGTTTCCGTTTCTGGGCGTACACTTCACGCGCCTGATCCACGGGGGCATCGAAGCCGGGCCGAATGCGGTGCTGGCTTTCGCGCGCGAAGGGTATCGCAAGACCGATTTCAAACCAGGCGACCTCTTCGATGCCCTGAGCTATGGCGGTTTCTGGCGCTTCCTGCGGCGCTATCCTTCGATGGCGTGGTTCGAACTGCGTCGCTCGTTCAGCCGCAAGCTGTTCTGCCGGTCGCTGCAGCGCCTGGTGCCGGAGATTCAGCCGGACGATCTTGCGACCGGGGGCTCGGGTGTCCGCGCGCAGGCGCTTTCCCGGGAAGGCGACATCATTCAGGATTTTCAGTTGATCGCACGCCCCAATGCGCTGCATGTGCTGAATGCGCCGAGCCCGGCGGCCACGGCGTCACTAGCGATCGGGGAGGAGATTGTGGGGATGATCGCGGGGGGAATGTAGAACAGAGGCCGGGTCTTCTCACCGCAGAGGCACAGAGAGAAATGAGATTCACAGAGAAAATCCAGAAATTGCGGGCTCTGTGCCCTCTTGCTTTTCTCTGTGTCTCTGCGGTGATTCGACGCGGCCTCGCATTTCCCGAAACGTTATAATCGTTGCCAATGAGGGAAATTCGCCATTCGGTTTGTGCGTTGGATTGTCCCGATTGCTGCTCGCTGCATGTCACGGTCGAAGACGGGCGCGGGGTGAAGCTGCGCGGCGATGCGCGGCACCCGGTGACGCGCGGGTTTCTATGCGGCAAAGTGGCGCAGTACCTGGAGCGGGAGTATTCGCCCGGACGGCTCATCTATCCGCAGCGACGCATCGGCGCGAAGGGCGAGGGGCGCTTCGAACGCATCTCGTGGGATGAGGCGCTGGGCACCATCGCGGCGCGGTTGAAGGGCATCGCGGCCGAATTCGGGCCGGAAGCCATCCTGCCTTACAGCTATGCGGGAACCATGGGGCTGCTCAACGGCAGCGGGATGGACCGGCGGTTCTTTCACCGGCTGGGGGCATCGCGGCTGGACCGGACCATCTGCTCCGAAGCCGGCGTCGTCGGGATGATTGCCGCGATGGGCGTACGTCACGGCACGGAGCCCGAGCAATTCCCCGAGGCGAAGCTGATTCTGGCGTGGGGCGCCAATGTGCTCGGAACAAACGTGCACTTGTGGCCATTTATCGTCGAGGCGCGGCGCAAAGGGGCAAAGCTTTACACCATCGATCCGCGTTGCAATCGCACGGGCGCGGCCAGCGACCGGCATTATTTCATCCATCCGGGCAGCGATACGGCGCTGGCGCTGGCCATGATGCACGTGATTATCGCGGAAAACCTGCACGATGCCGATTACGTGGACCGCTACACCAGCGGGTTCGCGGAACTGCGCGAGCGGGTGCGCGAGTGGACGCCCGGGCGCGCGGCGGAACTGACCGGGATCGCGGCCGCGGAGATTGTGCAACTGGCGCGCGAATACGCGACCACGCGGCCGGCGGTGATCCGGCTGAATTACGGTGTGCAGCGCAGCGAACGCGGGTCGATGGCGGTGCGCACGATTTCGCTGCTGCCGGTTCTGGTGGGCGCATGGAAGGATGTGGGCGGCGGCATTCAGCTTTCCACCTCGCAGGCGTTCAGCCTGGCGCTGAATCGCGCCGGCCTGGAGCGCGCGGACCTGCAGCAGGCGGCGCTCGGGCGCGAGGCGCGCCTGGTTAATATGACGGAGCTGGCGCGGGCATTGCATACGCTGGGCAATCCGCCGGTGAAGGCGCTGGTGGCATACAACTCCAACCCGGCCGCTATCGCGCCCGATCAGAATCGCGTGCACGCGGGGCTGCGGCGCGACGATCTGTTCACCGTGGTGCTGGAGCAGTTTCAGAACGATACCGCCGATTACGCCGATATCCTGCTGCCGGTCACGACGTTTCTCGAACACACGGATCTCTATCTGGCCTACGGCCACTACTACCTGCAACTGGCCCGGCCGGCGCTGCCGGCTCCCGGCGAGGCGAAATCGAACGTCGAGATCTTCCGTCTGCTGGCGGAACGCATGGGATTCGCGGACGCGTGCCTCAGGGAATCGGAAGACGAGATGATCCGCACGCTGCTGGATTCGGAGCATCCTTTTCTGCGCGGCATCACGCTGGAGCGGCTGGAGCGCGAGGATTTTGTGCGGCTGAACGTGTCCCAGCCCGGCACGCCGTTTCTCCCTTTCGCGCAGGGAGGATTCGGCACCGCGGACGGCCGATGCCACTTCAACGCAGGGACTCTGGACTACACGCCGCCGGCGGAGTCGCGCCGCGGCGATGATGCGCTGCGGGCGCGCTATCCGCTGGAGCTGATTTCGCCCAAGAACGACGACAGCATGAATTCGACCTTCGGGCACCGCGACGGCGTGGACCTGGAAACCGCAACCCTGCACCTGACATCCGCAGATGCGGCCCTCCGCGGTATTCGCACGGCCGACCAGGTGCGCGTTTACAACGACCGCGGGTCGTGCGTGCTGGTGGCGCAGGTGGATGAGACCGTGCGGCCCGGGGTGGTCTGCGCGCCTTCGACGCGCTGGGGAAAGCGCGCGCCGGGGAAGCGCAACGTGAACGCGGTGACCAGCGAGCGGCTGACGGATGCGGGCGGCGGGCCTACCTTTTATAGCTGCCTGGTGCAAGTGGAGCGGATCGGAGACTGATGAGACATATGTGTTTCGCGGAACGGAAGTCCGCGGTGCGCCTGGTGTGCGCCGCCGCGGTGCTGGCGCTGGCCGGATGCAAGCAGCAGCCTAAGAAAGTTCAGGTACAACAGTCGGCGGAGCCGGCATCGAACATGGCCAGCGAATTGCGAATGGGCGATGCCAAAACCGAACCGCAGCTCACCAGCGGCTTCTACGGAATCGAGGCGGGCGCGTGGCGCTGGACGGCGCGCCAGTTCGGCGTCGTGCTGCGCGTGCCGGCGGGAGCCGCGCAGCGCGGAGCCACGCTGGAATTCGATTTCACGATTCCGGACGTTGTGGTGCAGAAGGAGAAATCGGTTACGCTTTCGGCTTCGGTGGACGGCAACGCTCTTCCGCCGGAAACATACTCGCGCGTGGGGACGGCATCCTACCGCCGCGATATTCCGGCCGGCGCGCTCGGCGGCGACAACGTCAAAGTGAATTTCACGCTCGACAAGGCCATGCCGCCTGCCGGCGGCGACCGCAGGGAGCTGGGCGTGGTGGCGACTTCGGTGCGTCTGGCGGTGAAGTAAGCTCGCACCACGAGCGCGGCTCCCGCGCCAGCAAACATTTCCTGCCCATTCTGTTTTACCGCGATTCGGTGTATTCTGGAGTGTCATGGGGGAGGCGGGCGATCGTTAAGTTCTGCGTGCTGGCGAGCGGCAGCTCGGGAAACGCCGCCTGGCTGGCAACCGACAAGACGCGCATTCTGGTGGATGCGGGGTTAAGCATGAAGGAGCTTGGCCGGCGGCTGGCAGCTATCGGCGAGAGTCTCGAATCCATCGACGCCATCCTCGTCACTCACGAACATTCCGATCACGTTTCCGGGCTGCCGGTGCTGGCGCGCAACAAGAGTCTCCGCGCAACGGTGTGGATGACCCGGCTCACGATTCCCGGCATCGACTGGGGCGAAAAAGGGCCGCGGCGGCTGGAGCCGTTTCAGGCAGGCGCCGGATTTCAGATCGGCGATATCGCCGTGCAGAGCTTCGGCATCCCGCACGATGCGGTGGATCCGGTGGGCTTCGCCTTCGAAGCGCAAGGCGTGCGGGTCGGCATCGCGACAGACCTGGGATATATTCCCGAATCCATCAAGTATCATCTGCGCCGCGCGGATGTGCTGCTGCTGGAGGCCAACCACGATCTCGATATGCTGAAAGTGGGGCCTTACCCGTGGAGCGTAAAACAGCGGGTGATGAGCCGCGTGGGGCATCTTTCCAACCTGGTGATGAGCGAATACCTGGCTCTGGACCTGGATTCCTGCACCAGCCGGGTGGTGCTGGGACACCTGAGCGAGCAGAATAACCACCCGGAGATCGTGCGCATGATCGCGACCGATGCGCTGGAGCGAAGCGGCTGCCATGCGGCGCTCTCGATTGCGGCGCAGCGCGCTCCCACGGAAGTTTTCCAATACTGATGATTCCCCGTTACACTCGCCCGGAGATGGGCCGGATCTGGAGCGACCGGAACAAGTTCCAACAATGGCTGGAAGTGGAGCTGGCGGCCAGCGAGACGCTGGCGGAGCTGGGCGTGGTGCCGGAAGAGGCGGCGCGCCTGCTGCGGCAGCACGCGGGCTTCGATGTGCAGCGCATCCACGAAATCGAGAAGGAAGTGAAGCACGACGTCATCGCTTTCACCACCGCGGTGGCCGAGAGCATGGCGGCAGCCGGTCACGCCGAGGCATCGCGCTGGCTGCACTACGGGTTGACTTCGAACGACGTGGTGGATACGGCGCAGGCGCTGCTGCTGCAACAGGCGGCGGCCATCGTGCTGCGCGGGCTGGAAGCGCTGCGCGACGTGCTGCACCGGCGCGCGCTCGAATTCCGCCACACCGTGCAGATCGGCCGCACCCATGGAGTGCATGCCGAGCCGATCACGTTCGGTTTGAAGCTCGCCATCTGGTACGAAGAGGCGCGGCGCGATCTGGAGCGCGTGCGCGCGGCGGCGGAAGATCTGCGGGTGGGGAAAACTTCCGGCGCCGTAGGGACGTTCGCGCACATCGGCCCGGAAGTCGAAGAACGCATCTGCGCGCGGCTGAATTTAAAACCGGCGACTGTCACCTCGCAGGTGATCCAGCGCGATCTTCACGCGGCGTTTGTTGCGGCGCTGGCGCTGGCCACGGCATTGTGCGAAAAGATCGCGCTCGAAGTGCGCCACCTGCAGCGCACGGAAGTGCGCGAAGCCGAGGAGTATTTTTCCAAGGGCCAGAAAGGCAGCTCGGCCATGCCTCACAAGCGCAATCCGGTGACCAGCGAGCAGATCTGCGGGCTGGCGCGCGTGGTGCGCGCGAATGTGCAGGCGGCTTATGAGGACGTCGCGCTGTGGCACGAACGCGATATCTCGCATTCCTCCGTGGAGCGTGTAATTCTGCCCGATTCCACCATCCTCGCCGACTATCTGCTGGAGAAGACGGCGAAGCTGGTGGATCAACTGATGGTTTACCCCGAGCGGATGCGCCGCAACCTGGAAATGACCCGCGGGCTGGTCTTTTCGGGCCAGGTGCTGCTGGACCTGGCCGCGGCCGGAATGCTGCGCGAGGATGCCTACCGGGTGGTGCAGGGGCACGCCATGCGCGCCTGGGAGACAGAGGGCGATTTTCGCGCCGCAATCGAAAACGATCCCGAGATTCGCGCCGTGTTGAGCCGCGAAAAGATCGCCGAGGCCTTTTCGCTGGAGCGCCAACTGCGCAATGTGGATAAGATTTTCCAGCGCGTCTTCGGCTCCGACGCGAGGCAGTAGCGCCTTAGTGGTTCATCCGCAGCGGCTGCTGCAGCGAAAAGGTCAGCGGCGCTTCGGCTGCGATGCTCACCTGTTCCTTGCCGGTCGCGGCATCGCCCGCGAGGCCGGCGCCGCCGCCGGCGGCCGCCCCGATGGCTGCACCCTTTCCGCCGCCGGCAATGGCGCCTACGATGGCGCCTACGGCCGATCCGCCCCCGATGAACTCGAGGTTGCGTTTTTTATGCGCGGCGCTGACGCGCTCGACCGAGCTGGTGCGCACGCGGTAGTCGCGCCCTTCCAGGTTGAACGATTCGAGCGTCAGAGCCAGCACGGCGCGGCCCTTGAGCCTTCCCGACGCATCGGCCTGCGTCACGCGGCCGCGAAACTGCGTCCCCACCGGCAGAACGGTCTCGCCATTGAAAACGATCGGTTCCGACAGGCTGGCCTCAAACGCATCGCCCGCGCGGTTGCGGCGGGTATCGATCGTTTCGGAGAGGCGCACGTGGAGCCGGGTTCCAGAGGCAATCACGGTTTCCGGAACTGGCGCCGCCGGGGGCGGAGCTTCCGCAGCAACGGGCTGGGTCGGATCGGCGGCGGGAGCGGGCTGCGCCGCGGACCCCGGCTGCGCGGCAGTGGTCGCCGGCGGTGACGCGCTGCTAGCGGCAGTGGTGGGAGCGGGGGCCTTCGAGCAGCCGGCGAGTAGTAGAACGGGTAGAAAACACCAGATTTTGCGCATCAGCGTGTCCTCCTTCACGCAGATCCGTGAGAGAGCAAGAACGGTGCCAATTTGCAACCCGCTGGTTTCAAAAGAGGTGCCGGTTCGCACGATATAAAACTTACATTGCTAACCGAAGTGGACGGGCGCGAGCCGCCGGAAAGCCGGCCGCTCGATCCTGTAAAGTAGCGGTAATGAAGAAATCGTTTGGAATCGCGTGTTTTGCCGTAGCGGCGCTGCTCCCGGGGATGGCGCACGCCCAGACGCCGGCGAAGGAAGACCCGCTCCACGCCTGGAACGGAGCAAACTCCGCGGCATCGATTCAACAATGGGTAGAACGGCGGATCGAGGCTGCGAATCGCGACATCGACCGACTGCTGCGGGTCTCCGGGACGCGCACCGTCGAGAACACGGTGGCGCCGTTCGATGCTGCCGTCGATCAGCTCCTCACGGCGCAGAATGCCGCCGGCCTGCTCAACGCGGTGCACCGCGAGAAGACCGTTCGCGACGCGTGCCAGACGCTGGCGCAGAAGGTTTCGGCGGCGTTTACCACCCTGAACCTGAACCAGCAGGTCTACCGGGCGCTCTCGGCGGTCGACACCTCGCATGCCGACGCCGCCACGCGCCATTACGTGGACCGGACGCTGCTCGAGTACCGCATCGCCGGCGTCGACCGCGACGATGCCACGCGTGCGCACATCCGCGAGCTGCAGGACAAAATCACCGAACTCGCTCTGGCCTTCAACCGCAACGTGGCGGAGAGCGCCAACAAGGTGACGGCGGAGAAAAGCGAGCTGGCCGGAATGCCCGCCGACTACATGGCCAAACATCCGCCGGCGGGCAATGGCGCCATCACAATCGGCACATCGGCCTCCGAAGTGAGCACGGTACTGAATTATGCCGGGAGCGCGGATGTGCGCCGGCGGGTGTTGGTGGCGTACTTCGATCGCGGCTATCCCGCCAACCGGCAGGCGCTGCTGGACCTGTTGACGGCGCGGAGCCAGTTGAGCCACATCCTGGGCTACGCGAACTGGGCGGAACTGGCCACCGCCGACCAGATGATCGGGACCGCCGCCAACGTGCGCAAGCTGCTGGAGGATGTGGACGCCGCATCGCGCGACGGCGCGCACCGCGAGTACGAAATGCTCCTGGCTTTCGCGCAGAAGCGCCAGCCGGGGCTGCAGTCGATCTCGATGGCCGACCGTTCTTACTGGCAGGAACAATATCGGCGCGCCACGCTGGATTTCGATTCGCAATCGGTGCGCCCGTATTTTCCCTATGAACGCGCGCAGCAGGGGGTGCTGGACGCCGCCGCGCGGCTTTTCCATGTGCGCTTTCAGCAGAACCCGAACACTCCGGTCTGGGACCGCTCGGTTACCGCCTGGGACGTCTACGATGGCGACCGGCTGGCCGGCCGTTTTTATCTCGACATGCACCCGCGCCCCGGCAAGGATCAATGGTTCAGCATGTATCCGATTCTGGCGGGCGTGCGCGGGGATCATCTGCCGGAAGGTTCGCTCATCTGCAATTTTCCCGGCGGCACGGCCGGCGATCCGGGACTGATGCAGTTCGAGGACGTGGTGACGTTTTTCCATGAGTTCGGCCACCTGATGCACCAGATCCTGGGCGGAAACCAGCAGTGGGCCGGAATCAGCGGCGTGGCCACGGAGGGCGACTTCGTCGAGGCGCCCTCGCAGATGCTGGAGGAGTTCTTTCACGATCCGCGGATTCTGCGGTCCTTCGCCCGGCATTACCAGACCGGCCAGCCGCTGCCGGAGGCGCTGATCGACAAGATGAATCGCGCCAGCGCCTACGGGCGGGCGACGTGGGTGCAGCGGCAGTTGACCTATTCGAACCTGGCGCTGGATCTGCACACACTGCCGCCCGCGGAATTGAATTTCGATGCCGTGCAGCGCGCCGATTTCGATCGCTTTTCGCCGTACACGTACATAGACAACCATTTCTACGCGGGATTCACGCACCTGACCGGGTATTCCTCGAACTATTACACGTACCTGCTCGATAAGGTGATCGCACTCGATTTCTTCGGCCAGTTCGATCACTCCAACCTGCTGGACGGGCCGACGGCCCTGCGCTACCGCAGGACGGTGCTGGAGCCGGGAGGGTCCAAGCCCGCCGCGGAACTGGTGAAGGATTTTCTGGGCCGCCCGCAGAATATGGACGCGCTGAAAGCCTGGATGAACGAAGAGTTCCGCTAGGAAAATCACGCTTTGGGGGCCGCGACCGAAGAAATCGGCGTTTTGTGCCCGTTTGAGAGAAGCGGGGGCAAGACCGCGGGCGGTATCGGCGCTTCCGGAGTAAAATAAGAACATGGAGTTTACGCCCTCCAGTTCACGGCCCGGCCTGTTCGGCTCCGATTAGCCGCCACCTCTCCGGCGGCGCGTGCCGGTACCCACCGGCATGCAGGTCTTTCACCTTTACAACTGAATATCAAGGAGTTCTTATGGGTACGACTGTGAAGACGGCGCGTCCGGATCTTCCGATGCTCCTCACTTCCCTGCCCGGGCCGCGCGCCCAAGCTCTGATCGAGCGCGACCGGCAGGTGGTGTCCCCCTCCTACACCCGCACTTATCCGCTGGCGGTCGCTCGCGGGGACGGCGCCATGGTCGAGGACCTGGACGGCAATCGTTTTCTGGATTTCAACGCCGGCATAGCGGTGGTGGCGTCGGGCCACTGCCATCCGCGGGTCGTGGAGGCCATCCAGCGGCAGGCGGCACGGCTCATCCACATGTCCGGCACCGATTTCTATTATGAAGAAATGGTCGCGCTCGCCGAAGCGCTGGCGCGGATTGCGCCGGGCGATGCGCCGCGGCGGGTTTCCTTCGGCAACTCCGGAGCGGAAGCCATCGAAGGCTCCATCAAGCTGGCGCGCTATGCCACGGGGCGCGAGAAAATCATCGCCTTTTACGGCAGCTTTCACGGCCGCACCATGGGCGCGCTTTCTCTCACCGCGCGCAAAGCGGTGCAGCGCGGCGGGTTCGGCCCGCTGGTGCCGGGCGTGCTGCATGCGCCGTATCCGTATTGCTACCGCTGCCCGTCCGGCAGGGAGCCCGGGAACTGCGCGGTGGAGTGCGTGAAGTTCATCGAAGAGACGCTGCTGAAAACGGTCGCGCCGGCGAATGAAGTGGCTGCCATCGTGGTCGAGCCGGTGCAGGGCGAAGGCGGCTACGTGGTGCCGCCGCGGAAATTCTTCGACGAACTGGCGCGCGTGGCCAAACAAAATGGTATTCTTCTGATTTTCGACGAAGTGCAGTCGGGGATGGGCCGCACCGGCAGAATGTGGGCGGCGGAGCATTTCGAAGCCGTGCCGGACATTCTGGCGGTGGCCAAGGGGATCGCGAGCGGCATGCCGCTGGGCGCCACCATCGCGCGCAGCGAGCTGATGAACTGGCCGCCGGGAGCGCACGCTTCGACGTTCGGCGGCAACCCGGTTGCCTGCGCCGCGGCCCTGGTGACCATCGCGCTGCTGGAGGAGGAACTCGTGGCCAATGCCGCCCGGATGGGCGCGTACCTGATGGACCGGCTGCGCGATTGGCCGCGGCGCTTCCCCAACGTCGGGGAGGTGCGCGGGCTGGGATTGATGATCGGAATCGAGCTGGTCGAGGACCAGGGGACCCGCGAGAAGGCGCCCGGGTTGCGCGACAAACTGGTGGAAATGGCCTTCCGGCGCGGGCTGCTGGTGCTGGGCGCGGGCGATTGCACCATCCGGCTCTGCCCGCCGCTGGTGATTTCGCGCGACCAGTGCGATTTCGCCGTTGAGACACTGGAAGAGTGCCTGAGAACGCTGACAAGCGCGGGATGAGAATACTCGATGTCGGCTGCGGGATTCACAAGCAGCCCGGAGCCATAGGGCTCGACCGCAATCCCGCCAGCCGCGCCGACGTCCTGGCGGACCTCGACCGTTTTCCCTACCCTTTCGCCGACAGTTCGTTCGACCGGCTCACCGCCATCCACGTGATCGAGCACGTAGACGACGTGATCCGCACCATGGAGGAGTTCCACCGCCTGGTGCGCGCCGGCGGCAGCGTGCGGATCGAGACGCCGCATTACACCGATTTCAGCTCTTTCTGCGACCCCACCCACAAGAGCCACCTCAACAGCTTCAGCTTCCGGTATTTCGGCGAAAAGCACGGCGGTTTCGGCTACTATTCGCCGGTGCGGTTCCGCGAGATCTCGGTGCGGCTGAAGTTGCTGGCGTTCTGGCGCTGGCTGGGGTTCGAGTTCCTGGTCAACCATTTTCCCCGCTACCGGCGCTTCTGGGAGTACTATCTCTGCTACGTGGTGCGCGGAAAGGTGATGGAGTTCGAATTCGAGGTGCTGAAAGGCACGCCGGCAAAAACCTGAGAAAACGCGCTCGCCCGCGGCACTCTTTGCACGTGCTCGGGCTGCTTTATCGGATTTCCGATGCGCTGCGGCGGCGCTCTCTGCGCGGCGACCACGGCGCGCTGGGCGAAGATATCGCCCACCGCTTTCTGCGGCGCTGTGGATGCACCGTGGTAGCGCACAGGTACCGGCCGCGCTCGGGAGCAGGCGAAATCGACCTCGTGATGTGGGAGCGCTCGACGCTCGTGTTTGTGGAAGTGAAAACACGCGCCAGCGGGGAATACGGCACACCCGATACGGCCGTGGATGCCGAAAAGCGGGAGCGAATCCACCGCGGAGCGCGCGATTACACGCGCCGGGCCGGGATCGAGTGGGGCCGGACGCGGTTCGATATCGTCAGCGTGACACTCGGCAAACCGGTCCGCGTCACGTGGCAGCGCGACGCCTTCGGCCTTCCCGAGCAACGGCGCACGTGGGCCACGTTATAATCGTCTCTTGCCCGAACTGCGTAAAGACCCGATCACGGGACGATGGGTCATTATTGCCACCGATCGCGCGAAGCGTCCCAGTGATTTTATCCGCCAGCCCGTGCCTGTGGCCACACAGACGGTCTGTCCCTTCGATTACGGCAACGAGCACAAGACGCCGCCGGAGATACTGGCCTACCGCAACAGCGGCGGCCGCGACGAGCCCGGCTGGCGCGTGCGTGTCGTGCCCAACAAGTTTCCGGTGCTGGGAATCGAAGGCGAACTCAACCGCCAGGGTGAGGGCATGTACGACAAGATGAATGGCATCGGCGCGCACGAAGTCATCATCGAAACGCCGGAGCACAGCGTGACGCTGGCTGAAATGCCGGAGCGGCAGATCGAAGAAGTCCTGTGGGCGTTCAAAGACCGCGTCAACGATCTCAAGAAGGACCGGCGTTTCCGCTACATTCTGCTGTTCAAGAACCACGGCGAAGCGGCCGGCGCGTCGCTCGAACATCCGCATTCGCAGCTCATCGCGCTGCCCGTGATTCCCAAGCGGGTCAAGGAAGAAGTGGACGGCGCGCGCCTGTTTTACGATCTCAAAGAGCGCTGCATCTATTGCGACATCATCCGCCAGGAGAGCACGGCGGGCGTGCGCCTGGTAATGGAAACGGACCGCTTCATGGTGCTCGAACCTTACGCGCCGCGCTTTCCGTTCGAGACCTGGATTCTCCCCAAGCGCCACGAGTCGCACTTCGAAGATTCCGATGCCCCGACGCTGCAGAACATGGCATGGATTCTGCGCTCCACCATGCGCAAGATCGAGAAGGCGCTGGAACGGCCGGCTTACAACTTCATCGTGCACAGCGCTCCGGTGCAGGAACCGCAGTTGCCGCACTATCACTGGCATCTCGAGATCATTCCCAAGCTGACCAAAGTGGCCGGTTTTGAATGGGGCACGGGATTCTATATCAACCCCACGCCGCCGGAGGAATCGGCCCGCTTCCTGCGCGACGCGGGGCTGGGATAGCGCGCCCGCGTCCCCGGTTGCGCCGATGGGTGCTGGTTTGATATAAACGCTAGTCGTTCCCCCTGCCAGGTCTGAGCTGGCGAACATGCCCGAAAAGAAAAAGACCATCGCGTCGAAGAGCACCGACAGGCGAATGAGCAAACCACAGGCAACCAAACCCACCAAGGATTCCGAACCCGTCCGGACCGTCGCCACGCGCGGCGGCGCCGCGGCAATCACCCAGGCGCTCGATTCGCAGAAACAGCTCAGCGCTTTCGAAGCCGCCATGAAGCTGTTCCACGCGCGCAATTTCCCGGAGGCCCGCACCCTGTTCCTCACCGCAGCCGAGGGACCCGAGCGGGATGTGGCCAACCGCGCGCGCCTTCATCTGGCGATGTGCGAACGCCGCCTGCAACAGGCCACCGTCGACCTCGGCTCGGCCGAGGACTACTACAACTACGGAATTGCCCTGCTCAACACGCGCAACGTCGGCGAAGCGCGGGCCCACCTGGACAAGGCGCTGCAACTGGCGCCGGACAGCGATCACATTCATTACGCTCTGGCGCTGGCTCAGGCACTGAGCGGCGATCTCGCCGCGGCCCACGAAAACCTCAAGCGCGCCATCGAACTGGAGCCGCGCAACCGCATCATGGCGCGCCAGGATGCCGATTTCGCGCAGGTGGCGAACCAGCCGCCGTTCCAATCGCTTCTGTATCCGGAAAAGAAGGGCTGGTAGTCCTGGCGGGCCGAAATCCCGCAGCTCCCGCGCGCGTCCGGCGTGCGACAATGATAGACGCAATCAGCGGGATGCCTCGTCGTTTGTTCCAAATCGCTTGCTGGGCGGGCGCGTGTTTCTCCGCCATGGCCGCAACCAGCGGTCCGCAGTGGAACCCGCGGCTCGCGGCGCAATACCTGGACGCGCGCCAACAGGCGTGGTTTGACTGGCCTGTTTCGCGAACTACAACCGGCCCCTGCTTTTCCTGCCATACCGGCATGACTTATATGCTGGCGCGCCCTGTGCTGCGGCGCGCGCTGGGTGAGAACGAACCGACCAGTTACGAGCGCGATCTGCTCAACGGTTTGCAGTCGCGCGCGGAGGCCCGGAATCCGCGCGAGGCCTTTGCACGGTACACGAAGGAACCGGTGGCATCGCAGGCGATGGGAGTCGATACCATCTTCGCCGCATTGTTTCTCTCGGAGCGCAATCCCGGCAGCCCGCAGGCACGGACCGCGCTGGATCGGCTCTGGTCCCTGCAAATCGCCGATGGGCCCGATGCGGGCGCGTGGAACTGGTTCGAGCTGAATCTGAATCCGTGGGAAACGGCCGAATCTCCGTTCTTCGGCGCGACGCTGGCGGCGCTGGCGGTGGCCGCGGCGCCCGCGGACTACCGGGCGCGGCCGGAGATCCACAAAAGGATCGATGCACTGGCGGACTATCTGCGGCGCGAGCAGACCCATCAGCCGCTACACAATCGCCTGATGCTGGCGTGGTGCAGCTCCAGGCTGCCCGGCGTTCTGTCGAAGCCGGAGGCGCGCGGAATCCTCGATCAGGCGCTTGCGGCGCAGCGCGACGATGGAAGCTGGACGGCCGCGGCGCTGGGCCCGTGGAACGCGCACCCTGGCCTGGCGCGCTCCGGCGCAAGCGATACCTATGCCACCGCGTTCACGGCGTTCCTGCTGGAGCAGGCCGGAGTCGCCGCGAGCGACCGGCACCTGCGGGCGGCTCTCGACTGGCTCAGCCGCCATCAGGACCCCGCGACCGGCGCCTGGAAAGCCGGATCAATGAACAAGGAGTACGAACCAGGTTCGATGCCGGCGCTCTTCCTGCAGGATGCGGCAACGGCATACGCGGCGCTCGCTCTGCTCGGCGGCCGCTAGCGGAGGTTCCATGGAAATCAATCGCCGCGAGTGGATGCTGCAGACCGGAGCGCTGGCAGCCGCCGGCGCGGCCTTCGCCGAACCTGCCCAGACCCCGGAATGGTTCGACCGCCCTATGCGCTGGGTGCAACTGGCATTCGTGGAAGACGACCCGGGGCGCTACGATCCGGGATTCTGGCTGGATTACTTCCGGCGCGTGCATGCCGATGCCGCCTGTCTCAGCGCCGGAGGCTGCGTGGCGTTCTATCCCACGCGCGTTCCGCTGCACTATCGCAGCAAGTATCTCGGCGATCGCGATTGCTTCGGCGAAATGCTCACCGGCTGCCGCAAGATGGGGATGAACGTGATCGCGCGCATCGATCCTCACGCCGCCCACCAGGATGTATACGATGCGCACCCCGACTGGATCGCCGTGACAGCCGACGGCAAGCCGCGCCGCCACTGGGCCACTCCCACCGACTGGGTGACCTGCGCGCTCGGCCCGTACAACTTCGAGTTCATGACCGCGGTCGTCCGCGAGATCATGACGATGTACCACGTCGACGGCATCTTCGCCAACCGGTGGGCCGGCTCCGGAATGTGCTACTGCGAGCACTGCCGCACCAATTTCAAAGCCTTCAGCGGGCTGGATCTGCCGCGCAACCGCGACCGCGCGGGCGAGCCGGAAGCCGCGCACACTCAATATGCGGCCTGGCAGAAAGAGCGGCTGTTCGAGTTGTATTCGCTTTGGGACACGGAGATTCGGAAGATCAACCCGCAGGCGGCGTTCTTTCCCAACGGCTTCGAACAGATCCGCGACCGCGTCTCGGTGCCCATCTGGATTGCCGACCGCCAGGCGCGCTCGGGTTACGTGCTGCCGTGGCAGAACGGCCGGTGGGCCAAAGACGCCCGCTCGACCTCCGGCTCGAAGCCCATCGCCGGGCTGTTCAGCGTAGGACTGGAAGCGCCGTATCGCTGGAAGGATTCGGTGCAGAATCCCGCGGAGATTCGCGCGTGGGCGGTGGACGGCATCGCCCAGGGATTCCGTCCGTGGGTCGTCAAATTCAATGCCAAGCCGTTCGATAAACGCTGGCTGCAGCCCGTGGAGGACCTCTTCGTCTGGCACTGGAAAAACGAAAAGTACCTGCGCAACGAGCGGCCCCTGGCCCGCGTGGGGCTGGTCACATCGCCGCGCGCACCGGCCGACCATGCTTCCGGCTTTTACCATGCGTTGGTCGAGGCTCGCATTCCGTTTGAACTGGTTCCCGATACGCAAATCGGCTCCAGCCGCGCACGCGAGTTCCAGGTTCTGGCGCTGCCCGATATTGCGAATCTGTCTGAGGCGCAGTGCGCCGGCCTGAGCGCTTTCGTGGAGGCCGGAGGCGGCCTGGTCGCCACACATGAAACCTCTCTCTACGACGAGCGCGCCCGGCGCCGCGCGGATTTCGGCATGGCCGCGCTCTTCGGCGCCTCCTTTGCAGGCAACACCATCGAACGGCAGCAGAATGCCTATCTCAACATCGAGCAGCCCGGGCATCCGCTGGTAGCGGGGCTGCAAGATGCCGGCCGCATCATTCATGGCGTCAAACGCGTGGAGATCCGCACGGCGTCCGGCCTGCGAGCTCCCCTGATGACGGTTCCCAGCTATCCCGACCTCCCTATGGAAGAGGTCTACCCGCGCGAAACCCGCACGGATATCCCGGGCGTTCTACTCCGGTCGCACGGCCGCGGCCGCGTGGTGTACTTCCCCTGGGACATCGACCGCACCTTCTGGGAGGTGATGGACCAGGACCATGGAGTTCTTCTGGCCAATGCTGTCCGCTGGGCCGCCAACGAAGAACAGCCGCTGCAGGTGGCAGGTCCGGGCGTGCTGGATGTGGCGCTGTGGCGGCAGAAATCTTCCGTGACCGCGCATCTCGTGAACCTCTCGAATCCGATGATGATGAAAGGGCCGTTTCGCGAGGTTTTGCCGGTCGGTCCGCAAAAGGTCAGGATCCGGCTGCCGGAAAACGCGGAGGCGCGCGCCGTCCGGTTCCTCGTGAGCGAGGCGCAGGCGCAGTGGCGGACTAGCGGCAACTGGGTCGAGACTACGACGCCGGCGATCGGACTGCACGAAGTGGTTGCAATCGATCTCTGAGCCCGCGGGATCACCTCGGTGCGGAAGTTTCAAGCACGCGGGGCGCGGGGACCGGCACGCCATAGAGATGGAGGAATAGGGACGCCGATGTTCGCTTTGAAACGGGCATATGAAAAGGCCGGGCAGGAAGATGGCGCCCGTTTCCTGGTAGAGCGCCTGTGGCCGCGGGGCGTCAGGAAAACCGAATTGCACGTGGATGCCTGGCTGAAGGACGTCGCGCCGACCGATGCGCTCCGGCGCTGGTTTGGACATGACCCCGCGAAGTGGGAGGAGTTCCGCAAGCGATACTTCGCCGAACTGGACAGCCATCCGGAGGTCTTGGACGCGATTCGCAGTGCGGCGCATCGAGGCCGGGTCACGCTCGTCTACAGCGCGCACGATACCGAACATAACAACGCGGTGGCTTTAAAGGAATACCTCGAGACTCGTACCGGCCGGAAACAGGGGACATCGCGCTCCTGATCCGGTTGACACGCACTCAGGCGTGCAGCGTGGCGACGGTATCGGCGAAATCGTAGCCGGAGTATGTCGTACGGTCGGGCAATGACCATTCCGATCGAATCCAGTTCTCGGATGGGATTTCGTGCTGATAGCCGCGAGTACCGATGGTGCGCATTTCCTCCTCGGCGAGACCCTGATTGCCGATAGTGCCGCCGGTGGGCGTTCGAGCGCAAATCCCATATACGAAGTGGTAAGCGTGAATCAGTTCGTGAGTCAATCCGATAAAACTGTCCCGCGCCTCTTGTCCTTTGTCGTCCGGATTGTATTTCACGATCGCATTGGCCCCGGTATTCGGCTTGAACGACCGCGTGCCGCTGTCGTTTTTGATTCCCAGGGAAACAATCTCCGGATTCGCCAGCAGATCCTTCACGCTCACGCCCCCAAGCTCCATCATCGAGCGCCTGAACTCGCTGGTGATCGCCACTTTCACCGGAGCGCATTGATTCTGTCCTGAACCCTTTGCGTATTGGATGACTACGATTTTGCCTCTCTCGGAACATCCATCAGAGAGAAGTTGCACCAGTTGCTTGCCGTTGGGCTTGCTGATCAGTTTTGTCAGATCGCCTCGCACCGTGGTGCTGAAGTCGTCCGGCACCACCACATCCCCGGCGAATGGATCCTGGGCAATATAGATGCCGGGATAGCTGTCGGACCAGACCTGCGGCTCGGGCAGCGTTCGCGCAGCCTTGACCTGGCGGCGAAGTTCGCGAACCGTCGCATGGTCGCGCGCGGTCTTGAGATCGCCTTTCGTATTCGTCTGTGATCCAGGCTTCGAGATTCTGCTCCAGAGTCCGGAGATGTTTGGGCCATTCCCCCTTTGTGTCGTCGTGAAAGAGTTTCAGGAAGAGATCCACGTTTTGCAGGTCCTGGCTGCGTTTCCTTTCGCCAATCCCGCAGAAGACTGCGATGCTGGTGCTGTTCTTCCATTCGGCTTCGGACATGATCGGCGGTTTCGCCATGTTTGCGCTCCTCCGTGCGAGGCGACGCCAGTATACAACAGGTCGACCGGCCCCGCAGCAAAAACGGGAGACAAAAACCGTGCCTTCCGGACGGCTCACGGAACCTCCGAAACCCTTCTGACCTATACTCGATTTACATGCTCCGGGATATTCGGTTCGGCCTCCGCATGCTCGCTCGCAACCCGGGCGTAACCGCGTTGGCAACGATCGCGCTGGCCCTCGGTATCGGCGGGAGCACGTTGATTTTCAGTGTGGTCTACGCGGTCCTGCTGAAGCCTTTACCCATAGCCGACCCCGACCGGCTCGTCTTTATCTGGGCGAACAGCCCAAGCCGCAATCTCGCCTATGCCTTCACGGCGTACAGTACGTATGCGGAGTGGAAAGCGGGCAGCCCTGCATTCGAATCGATGTCCGCGTACGAACCCGCTTCAGCGACCCTGCTGGCCGGCAATAGCCCGGAGCGCGTGGACGTTCTCCAGGTGAATGCCACTTTCTTTCCCATGCTCGGCATTCATCCCTTCCTGGGCCGGAATTTTCGGACCGCGGAGGACCAGCCGGGAGCGCCCCGAGTCGCGATTCTCACCTATGGTCTGTGGGAGCGGCGGTTCGGCGGCGACCCCACCATCATCGGCCGCAACATCAATCTCGATGGCGAGAGCGTCGCCGTGACCGGCGTTTTGCCGCGCGGTTCCGCCTTTGGCGCTGTGGAATCGGCGTTCCCGAACCGCACGGCGGACATCTACGTTCCCATTGCGCACAGCACCGCCCGCGGGACGCGCGGGGCGCCATCGCCATCCGTGGGAGTTTACGGGCGTCTCAAACCGGGCGTCCCCATCAAGCGCGCACAGGCGGAACTCGACGCCGTCTCACACCGGCTGGAGGCAGCCTATCCGGATATGAAAGGCAGGGGCGCGACGGTTCTGCGAGTGCGCGACTTTGCGGTGCGCGACGTGCGCCTCAGCCTGCTCGTTTTACTGGGTGCGGTCGGCCTGGTGCTTCTGATTGCCTGCGCGAATGTCGCCAACCTTCTCCTGGTGCGTGCCAGTGTACGGCAGCGCGAAATCGCGCTTCGGACCGCGCTGGGCGCAGGGCGCCGGCGGATCCTTCGCCAGTTGCTCACAGAGAGTGTCCTGCTGGGCATTTGCGGCGGCGCCGCAGGTCTCGCCCTGGCCGCCGCCGGAACCCGGCTGCTGCCACGTTACGGTCCGGCGAAGGTCCCGTTCCTCAGAGAAGTGTCGCTCGATGGCCGCGTCCTCGGATTCGCGATTCTCATCTCCCTGCTCACTGGAGTTCTCTTTGGTATCGCGCCGGCCCTGACGGCTTTCCGCACGCGCCTCTCCGAGACACTCAAGCAAGGGAGCGCCGCCGCCGGCGAGAGCCGGGCGCGCAACCGCTTCCGCGGCGCACTGGTCGTCATCGAGGTAGCGGTCGCCATGCTTCTCACGATCGGCGCCACCCTGACGATGCGCACCTTTTTCCGCTTGCAAGCGACCAGCCCGGGCTTTGACGCCGAAGGCGTTCTCACGGCGTCCCTCACGCTGCCCGCGGCGAAATACCCGAAACCCGAACAGCGCGTCGACTTCTATCAGCGTCTGCTGGACCGCATCGATGTCATGCCCGGCGTTCAGGCCGCAAGCATGGTGAGCCTGATTCCCTTCGGTGGTTCGGACACAGGCCGGAACTTCCTGATCGAAGGGCAGCCGCCTCCGCGGCCCGAGGACACGCCCATCTTCTGGCTGCGCATCGCCGACCCTGCGTACTTCCGCGTGATGCGGATTCCCCTCCTGCGGGGCCGGGAATTCACATCGCACGATACAGGCACACCCCTGGTGGCTATCATCAATGAGACCATGGCCAGGCGCTTCTGGCCCAATACCGATCCCATCGGCAAACGCTTCGGACCGGGTCAATATTGGCTCACTGTCGTAGGGATTGTGGGCGACGTGAAGTTCACATCGCTGGCGAAACATGCCGACCCGGAGTTCTACGAGCCTTACCGCCAGCTCCCCATCGCAGACATGATCCTCACAGTGCGTTCGGCCGCCGATCCGCTGCACCTGGCTCCCGCACTGCGCCAGGCCGTCCTCGAGACCGATCCCACCCAGCCCATTTCGCGCATCACCCCCATGGCGCAGTACGTCTCTGATGCGGTGGGAACGCCTCGGATGTCGGCCCTGCTGCTGGCGGCCTTTGGAACCACGGCGCTGCTGCTTGCCGCCGTCGGCATCTATGGAGTAATTTCCTTCTCCGTAACGCGGCGCACTCGCGAGATCGGCATCCGGATGGCACTCGGCGCCGCTGGAGGCGATGTGATGCGGATCGTGGTCCGCCAGGCCGTTACGCTCGCTTCCATCGGGGTAGCGGTGGGAACCGCCGGCGCGCTCGCGCTCAACAGCATCATGCAGCGACTGTTGTTCGGCGTAACCGCGACCGACCCCGCGGCCTACTTCGCCGTGTCGGCGTTGCTGATTGCAATCGCCGCTCTGGCGGCCTACGTTCCAGCACGGCGAGCCGCGCGCATCAGTCCGTCCGTCGCGCTGCGGTGCGAATAGCGGCAACCTTGCAGACGCGGCCTCCCGAGGCTGGATTCGATGCCTCTCAGGCCTTTTATGTTGCCAGCCCGTCTGCAAGATATAGCTCCGACGTGTTGACGTCGGAGTTATAGACGTAACATTGCCCGTCGGGAGTTATCTTCAGGTTGGTTGGCTCAAGCCTCGCCTGGCTTGAAATGTGCAGTTCTCTGAATGCGCCAACCAGTCCTGTCTCGAGATCCAGGCGGGATATCCGGACTGTAGTTCCTCCGGCGACCTGAGCCACCCAGATGCCGCGCCCACCGGACGCCCAACCTACGGGCTGCGAACCCTCAGGCAGGCCTTTGACCGTTTCCGCTTTCCCGGCTGGGACGGAAATGGTGATCCACTCGGCGTTGAGGCGCTGCACCAGGAGACGGGTACGCATCGGATCGGTAAAGGCCGGGTAGAAGCGCAACCCGCCTTCCGGACCAATGGCGCGCAGATCTTTCCGCGTGGCGCGCCACAGATAAGCACGCACGGGTTTTCCCCGCTCGTTTCCCAGCACTACGTATGTCTCGTCCGGCAGCCAGGCGACGATATCCGCGCTTCCGGGATCAAGGCCCTCGATCTCGAACGGCTTCTCTTCCCCTGGCCCGGTCGGCACCAGGAAGGACTGCAATCGCGGCTCGCTCCGATGCACCAAAACCCATTGGTTATCCGGTGAGAGAGAGCGCGCCATACCCGTGGTCAAGCGGACGGCGGGCGACCCATCCATTCGCCGCATGTAACAGACGGGCCTCTGGCCGATACTCACTCCGTTAAATACGCAGAACGATCCGTCTTCGGCAAGCAGCAGCGGACCGTCGATAAACTCGACCCACGACAGGTCCCGCTCGGAGGTTTCGCCACGTGCGAGACCGGACAGGCCGTTTTGAACGCGCAATCCCCTGAGCAGCAACTTTCCATCGCGGGAAATGCTCTCGACGAAAAAGATGCCCGGCAAACCAGTGACTGTACGTCTCCTGCCTTTTCGATCGACCGCATAGATGATGCCGGGTTCGGTAACCAGGGGCGACTTGAACCAGACCTCATCGCCCCGCCAGCAAATCCTGGGCTTGAATCGCGACGGCACTCCAAAGCTCGTGAGAACGGTTTCGCCACCCGAACGGCCGAGCGTGGCGACTCGAACCTCAGGAACCGAAGCCCCAATGTAAGCGACCTGATCTCCGGAAGGAGAGACGCACAGCGAATATATCTCCAGGGATGTCTCCAGCAGCGTATGGCCGATAGGATATTGGATGGTGCGCCGATCGCCGGAACCGCTGGCGATTGCGAGCGACGAACCGTCTGGCGACCAGTCCGCGGCAATGACATGATCGGCGATCTGCCGGGGCGCGCCGCCGGCCAGAGGCAGCACTGCCAGGGTCCGATTCCGGGCGAGGATGACGGCCACGTCGTTGTTCGATGAGACCGAGGCGAGGTTCGACAAATCGGGCACGTCGATCTCCCGTACGATCTGCTCATCAACTCGTTGGTGGTATAGCCTGAGGGGACCGCCGCCCCAGTGCGCGGCATAGACTACACTCCCGTCATTGGCAAAGCACGCGCGGGTAATCAAACCGTCGCGAAATGTCAGTTTTCGATACCTGGGAGCGGCGCTCCTGGCGCGGTTCCTGCCGATCCAATAGCCACCGCCGCCGATTACCGCCGCTCCGGCCAGAGCCGCCCCGCCGGCAAGCCACTGACGCCGCGGTACGCGATCCGCAGGAATCGCAGCCATGGCGGTCCCTGTACTACTCATCCGCAGTGCGAATGCTAGGTCACTTGCGGATTGAAACCTCCGATCGGGGTGTTTCTCCAGAGCATGCACAATCACATGGCGGAGTGAAGGGGAAACGTTGCCCGGCAATTCTCGCGGATCCTCCTTCAGGATCGCGTGCATCGTCTCTACCCAAGTGGGCCGTTCAAAGGGCCGCGAGCCGGAAAGGAGTTCATATAAGATCACACCCAGACTGAAAATGTCCGAACGATGATCCAAAGGTCCGCCGCGAACCTGCTCGGGACTCATATAGGCGACTGTGCCGACCACCGCACCGGGATCCGTCGCGGTCAGCGTGCGGGTTTGGCCATCTTCCGCCTCGGGCTCCGCCATTCGTTTCGCGATGCCGAAATCGAGGATTTTCGCGGCCCCGCTCTTCGTCACCAGAATGTTGTTCGGTTTCAGGTCGCGGTGAACGAAACCCGCGGCATGGGCAGCCGCCAACCCATCCGCCACCTGGGCGGCGACTTCAACCAATTGGCGCAGGTTCTCCGGCATCCGCAGGGGAGTTCCATCGACAAACTCCATTACGATGTAGTTTTCACCCACGTCGTAAATCTGCGCGATGTTGGGATGGTTCAGCGCAGCAATGGCGCGCGCCTCATGGTCGAATCGATCTCCGAACCGCAGGGAAAACTTGACTGCTACTATGCGGCCAAGTCGTGTGTCGCGAGCCTTCCACACTTCCCCCATGCCACCAGCACCAATAGACTCGAGGATCTCATAAGGGCCAAGCTTCGTGCCAGCCGCGAGGCTCATGATCGCATCAGGATAGCAGGTGAATCACTATACTGCAGACCCATTTTTTTCCGGCAGTTGCAGCGATCGAACCCCGGCTCCCCTACGGTGACAGCCGCTTCAACCGTAAATCCCAAACACGATCCGCGCCGATGCTCAGTTCGGAGACGCGGCCCTCCGCATTGCGAAGGAACCGTACGCTGCCCAAACTCGAGTTGAATCCGTCCCGATACGTTGGAGTCAGCGGGATCCCGGGGCCGGGCCGGCAATGCATGACCAGGACGCCATTCTCCAGCGCAATGTAGTACGTCACTTCGGCCTCATCACTCCGGTAGTCGCCCGCCATCGCCCGCAGTTCCGCGGGATCGGGGTGCGCGGCTTCCACCTTCTGGTAGGAATTGTCCGGATCCAATTCCGTGACCATGGCAAGACCGGTGACACGGCCGGACGCATCGTGCCGAAACTCCGCCCGCGGACTCTCATCGTTCCGTACAAAGACGAACGGCGAAACCGGACGGAAGCCCGGCTGCCGGTTGATTTGCAGTCCGTCGCCCTGCACCTCCACCGAAATGGCCGCATGGTCGCGGACGCTACTGTATAGTCCGGCTTTCGCTTGCAGGGATGCGGAATCGAGATGGATCCACGCCGGCGGCTTGTTGGAGATGACGCTGTTCAGGTAAACATCGGCCACTTGATGGGCCAGCACCGTCGGGTTGACGGATGCCGTGTTGCAAAGCAGAGCCACCGACAATCCCTGGTCCGGATAACGTCCCAACCACGCTCGATAACCGGCGGTTTTTCCGTTATGGCTGATCTCGCGAAGTCCTTTCCAATGGCCGACGATCAGCCCCGTGGCATAAGCGATAGTCCGCCCGTCGTTGAGCTTTCCACGCTCCTGCAGGCTGTCGATCAACGAACGTCCGCCGACCTCTCCGGTGTCGAAATTGCGGTTCCACCGCAGCAGGTCGCCGACCGTTGTGAGCAAACCGCCCTGCCCATAGACATTCTCGAAGGGCATCAACATGCGCGTTCTCCCACCCTCCTGCGTATACGCAATCGCGCGATTCGGCACAATTCTCTGGAAATCGTCGCGCCACTGTGACGAAGTCATTCCCAAGGGGACGAAAATCTGCTCGTGCGTGAACTTCGGATAGGTCTCCCCGCTGACGCGTGCAACGATCATGGCCGCGAGATTGAATCCCGTATTGGTATAAGAGTACTCGGCACCGGGCGTGAAGTTCAGCGCGCGCTGCCGGCTCACGATGTCGAGAAGATCCGCGAGCGTATACACGCGGGTGGTGCGGGGCCATCCGGCGATGGCCTCGACGATTCCCCAGTCGCGCAGTCCGCTGGTGTGATGGAGCATTTCGCGGATGGTGATGGGGGTTCCGTAATCGGGAACTTCGGGCATATATTTCCGCACCGCATCGTCGAGCGAAAGTTTTCCCTCTTGCGCCAGCAGCAGCACGGAGGTTGCAGTGAACTGCTTGGTTATGGAGCCGGCCTCAAAGATGGTCTCCGGTGTGATCCGCACGTTGTGCTCGAGGTCTGCCATTCCATAGCCCGCCGCGAGCACGGTCCGGCCGTCAATCGCCACACCCACGGCGCATCCGGGACTATCGGGCCGGTTGAACTGGCTGAAGATTTTGCCGACTTGTTCGGCCGCGTCCGGAACCGCGGCCATCTTCTGACTCCAGCCCTTGC